>Ga0315291_10008269_pt1 | contig 12789 bp, 13 predicted proteins | sample YL17G12_20_MG_FD_203070 | JGI IMG/M metagenome (GOLD analysis project Ga0315291, IMG submission 203070) | Sediment microbial communities from Yellowstone Lake, YNP, Wyoming, USA - YL17G12_20 | ecosystem: Environmental > Aquatic > Freshwater > Lake > Sediment | place: USA: Wyoming | collected... | reverse complement strand
GGTTACGGTGGCCCGCCTTGTGCGGGACCACGTTGATAAAATTGGGCCGTACCATACGAGCCCGTCTAATAACCTTATCGGGATGCTCTGCTTTCATAGCTTATCTGTGGCTGCTGTTATGCTCAAAAATATATCAATAAGCGAGACTTGAGGCAGATTATGACAGAAAACCAACAACAAGGGCCCGACACGCCCCCGGCCAACGAATTGCCGGGGCAAGCGGGGCAGGCCCCCGACAACGACATTCGGGGGCAGGCAAGTGGGGGCATACCGCCGGAGGTGCTCAAGAGCGCGATGAAGGCGTTCAAGAAGCGGCTCAAACTCACTGCGCTGGATGACGATTCGAATCTCGGACGCGGACCGTTTTCGAGCGGGTCTAAGGGCGTTTTTGCGATACAGCCGCCCAGCCAGTTTCCTCGCGAGGTGTGGGAGGAATTGTGCCGGCAGGGCAGACTGCGCGACAGCGGGCACGGAATGTATGAACTGGCGAAAGGCGAACAGGTTTGAGTTATGAGTAAGGATTGAGCTTGATGCTATCCGCGGGTTTGACACACCTAAGGTGAGACGGGGCCGCGAAGCAAATCCCGCCTTGGCCGTTGAGATTGCCGGCGCGGGGGGTAGCAGGGTTGGAAACCCGAAAAAGTTATGCGGTTTGGAATCTGTTGAAGACCTTGCGGAAGTGGAATCCGTAAATGATGAGCGTCATCGCCATATGAAAGTACTGCGGGCGGCGCAGCGACCAGAAAATCAGCTTCCAATAATAAATCCTGCCTCTGTTTAATATCCCCAGAACCCATATCGACTTGATAAACGCCTTAACATCATAGTAATGAATCCTGATTTTGACTTTTTGCGATGGGCGGTAGTTCTTCAGGAACGTCAGGATTCTTTCGTAATAATACTTGTGTGAGTAAATCGTTTTCACGACCTTTTTGTAACCGTTGATAAGGTCCTCATACTTCATCTTGGGGATGAAATTCATCGAAAAGTCCGTGTTGTCGCCCGTGGGGTTTTTCAGCAGCCGGTTTTCCTTCATAAGCCGTTTGTAAAGCTGTGTCCCCCGCGGGGCGTTCAACAGCCCCACCATCGCGGTCACAATCCCGCTTTGCTGAATGAATCGTATCATGTTCTCAAAGATTGCTCCTTTGTCGTTGTCAAAACCCAGGATGAATCCCCCCTGGACCTGCATACCGAAGCTTTGTATCTTTTTGACGCAATCCACGAGGTTCCGGCCTATGTTCTGCACCTTGTTGCATTCCGTCAGAACGTCTTCGTCGGAGCTTTCAATACCGACGAACACGCAGTCAAAGCCCGCGTCAACCATCAGCCGCATAAGCTCTTCATCGTCGGCAAGGTTGATGGACGCCTGCGTGTTGAAGGAGAACGGATATTTCATTTTCTCCATCCAGTCGGTAAGCGACGGGAGGATTTCCTCCTTCAGCTTTTTTTTGTTTCCGATGAAGTTGTCGTCGACGATAAACACCGACCCCCTCCAGCCGGTGGAATAAATGCCATCCAGCTCCTTCAATATCTGCTCCTTCGTCTTCGTCCTCATCTGATGGCCTAACATCGTTGTAACGTCGCAAAAGTCGCAGTTGAAAGGACAGCCCCGCGAATACTGGACGCACATCACGGCATAGTGCCGCTTATCCACCAGCTCCCACAGCGGATTGGGCGAATCTTTAATGTCCGCGAACTCTCTTGTCTTGTAAATGCGCTGGGTGGTGCCTTGCTCAAGGTCTTTGAGAAAATGGGGCAGTGTAATCTCGCCCTCGTTGAGAACAAAGTGGTCCACTTCCGGGAAGTCCTCCGGCACCGTCGTAAACAGCGGGCCGCCTCCCACAACGGGTTTTCCCAGCTTCTTGCATCTGTCTATCACCTGCCTCGCGGAATGCCTCTGAATGAACATACCCGTGATAAACACATAGTCGGCCCAGCGAATATCCCGGTCGCGCAGTTTCTTCGTTACCATATCAACAAGCCGCTTCTCCCATTCCTTCGGCAGCATCGCCGCGACGGTCAACAGCCCCAGCGGCGGCAGCATCGCCTTCTTGGAAATAAAATGCAGCGCGTTCCTTAAGCTCCAAAACGTGTTGGGCGATTCCGGGTTTACGAGTAATATTTTCATAATAATAGCCCTTATTGGCTGAACATTCACAATGACGGTGTAGAACCTTGTTCCGGATTTGCCGCGGATATTGAAATCAGCCACAAGCGAGAAGAAGCGATTGCCCCCGCGTCTTGCTGTCGCCTGCCTCCGCGTCTCTCGACGCGAGTCGAGGCGGCAGGCAAGACAGCAGCGGGGGCACTTAACTTGACGCTATCAGGTTGAAAACGACAGGAACCGAATACCAACGGTGGATAATCATCTGTTCGGTCCCGCCGGCTTATCAAAATTCGCCAAAACCGGCAAAACACCCTTTCATTCAAACTCCTACGAACAGGACCGACAACTCTCGTCCTGATTGTTTTTCTTTACCTGGGTATTATATCGGCCCCTGAATGTTGTTTACAAAAGAAAACAGGATAAGTTCGGGAATTTATTGGCGACCAAACTATTTGCCCCCTAACTCCTTCTTCAAAAATGGCTTACCGTTATTGGTCGCCGGCAGGGAGGTAATTCTGGCCGCTTGATTTGATACGCCGGCTACAACGCGGCTAACCGAAGAACAAAATTAGGGGGTTGGTTGAATTTCAACGGATACTTGTTGGTGGCGGGAAAATTTTTAATTTTTTCTTCGTACTTCTTAGCTTCATTCGCAGTAAAAACCAACATAACTTCTTTGTCCATCAGCGTTTATAAATTAGTGCAAATCCGTGTTATCCGTGGTTAAAAAATGTTAGATATTTATTGAACACGAGCTTTGTATTTGGTATAATACCACCCGCCTGGCGTGACACGGCCATCCCTTCGACTTCGCTCAGGGCAGGCTTGGCCGTGTCTTCACGGGCTGGAAGCCCGTGCCACAAAAGAGCAGGGCAGATAGCGGAGAGCCCGCCTTCGCTTGAAGCCCGCCGAAGGCGAGGCCTCGCCAAGCGGCGGGCTACGGCGAGGCGGGCCGCAAGGGACATCGGGACAGAAGTCCCAAGAAGATTTTCAATTTTCAATTTTCGATTTGTTATTTGTTCGAAATTTAGGATTTGAGATTTGGGATTTATGGATCCCCGACTGCGGTTCCTACGAAGCTGGAGTCGAGGACAAGAGAGAAAATTATGAAAGTCAATTTGACAATTGGGATTCCGAGTTGGCTCGACCGTCTTTTTGTTTGGCCGGTGATGCTCTGCCGTCTGTGGAAATATGGTTATTCCTACCGAAGGATTTACTTAGGGGAAGACAAATGGACGATTGTGGATATGCAGGATTACTACCGGTATAGCAATTTAAAGTGGTTCGTCTGTGGGACTGGAACAAAGTTCTATGCTGCGAGGGAAATTATAACCGGACCTGGCCGGACAAAAACGCTATCGTTGCACAGGGAGATTATGAATGAGCCGCCGGGCCTTCTTGTTGACCATAGAAACGGAGACGGACTGGATAATCGCAGGGAAAATTTACGTCTGGCAACGAACTCTCAGAATGGCTGCAACAAAGCAAAAAAGAAAAATACCTCATCACAATTTATAGGGGTCAGTTTTCACAAGAAAGCGGGCAAATGGGCCGCCGTCATCCGAAAGAAGGGCAAGAAGACCTGGCTGGGCTATTATGACTGCGAAATCGAGGCGGCTAAGGCTTACGACGAAGCTGCGAAAAAGTATCATAAGGAGTTTGCCCGGCTGAATTTCCCGGGACTCACCGCAGAGAGCGCAAAGCACGCAGAGGTTTCAAAGTTTATTTAATCGCGGATTACGCAGATGACACAGATTTTTATTAAGCCACAGAGCACACAGAGGACACAGAGGTTTGCTCGGATTTGCGTACTCAGACAAGGGCATTCTCGATGCGAGCATCTACGCTGCCCTTCTACTTCGTCCGCAGAATCCCGAACGAAACGGGCTTCTTTTCATTAGCCGAGCAAATGAAATTAGACACAGATTCACACCCCGCTTCGCTAAAGCTACGCCGTGCAGGCGTAGCTGGTTTCTTCGTAGCTTTAGCGAAGTAGAATAGCGAATCGGGGTCTTCCGAACGAGCTGCATTCGATGATATGGGCTCCGACCTGGCGTGTGAGGTGAAGAAGCTGTCAGCCGGTGATTGCTTTCCAGCCCTGGTTCAACTCCTCCATAAGCTGGATAACGTCGCGGACCAAATTCGGGTCTTTATTGATATTTGCCTCAGAGAGCCGCCTGACCATAAAGCAGTAAAGTCGCCGCAGATTGACTGCGACCTCGCCGCCTGCATCGGTATTAAGGACTGCATTAAGCTCGTTGATTATATCCTGCGCCTTGGCAATGTGCTGGCTTTTTGCGGCGTAATCTCCGGCCTCTATCTCTTTGACCGCAAGATTCATAAACTTGATTGCACCCTCGTAAAGCATAACGATGAGGCGACCTTTGCTTTGGGTGCCAACGGCGTGTTCCTTATATACTTCGACTCCGTTCATCAAACTGCTCCATAATGCTGGGTGTTTGAACAACACGGGCCATCTCTGGTGTTGATTTCAAAACGGCCCGGATTATATTTTAAGATTTGGGGAGGTGACCGTTGCTTGTGACGACAGTCACCTCCCCCCATTCAATTAGCCGCGTTTGTCTTCCGGGTGTTATCTAAGCAGCGTCAGGGCCATAGTGGGCATCGCATTGGCCTGCGCCAACATTGCAACACCGGCCTGAGCAAGGACTTGGTTTCTGGTCATTGTGGCCATTTCAGTGGCAGCATCAACATCGGATATACGAGACTCGGCTGCCATCAGATTCTCGGCCTGAATTCCAAGCACTTCCACCGTCGTTGTCAGACGATTCATCTTCGCTCCAAAGTCTGCACGATAGGTAGTCGCGTCACCGATTGCCGTGTCCAGAGTCGCCAGGGCGGCCTGTGCACTGGTGTCGCTGGTTATGGTCAGCGCATCAATCCCAAGACCGCTCTGGGTCACGTCCTTCATATCAATGCTGATCTGGTCGCCTGAGCCGCCGAAATTAACTGATATGGTGCCGGTCGCGCTGTTAAGCAAGCTTGTGCCGTTAAACTCGGCTGAGCCGGCTATACGGTCGATTTCCTCGGCCAATTCACCGAACTCATTGTCCATAATGGACCGCTGGTCGGAGGTATACGTGCCCGTTGCCGCCTGCTCGGCCAACTGTTTCATACGCACGAGCAGGTTATCGATGTTCTGCATACCACCTTCTGCTGTTTGCAGCAAGCTTATGCCGTCCTGGGCATTACGTGCACCCTGCTGCAATACTGCAATGTCCGCCCGCATCAACTCGCGAACGGCGAGGCCTGCTGCGTCATCCTTTGCTGTGTTGATGCGCAGACCTGACGACAACCTCTCAACCGACTGAGCCAAGGCGTCATAGCTTTGGCCCAAGTGGCGAGCAGCGTTTGCCGCCATAATGTTGTTCTTAATCGCTAACATATTCCAGACTCCTTAAAAAGCTATTTCACCAAATCCTCAGCTCTCCTCTATCGCGGATGCGAGCAAACTTGCGGCTTAATGCCTTTGCCGTGCAACGAGCACGTGGTGAGCTTACATAGGCCATTATCGATGAACATCTGGCGAACTTAAGGAGTTTGGGAAGACTGGGAGGTGGAGGGAATTATGGGCCTGTAAAACCGCCAGTGGGGATACTGATACTCGTTGCCGAGGGTCTGATAAACACGGACCAACAAAAAAAATTTGCAAAAAAATAAATTGGCTGGTATTGATTCAGGAATATGATGGAACATCAGAACCAAATACAAAAAAGAACCCTTCTGGTGTTCAACTGTCACGAGGCGTGGGTTTATCAGCTCGGCTGAGGCGATTGAATCGAGGCCCGCAAGACCACCATTGAGCAATTCTCCATCGCAAGATTCAGACAGGCCTTCCTGAAATCAATCGAGACCGCACGCCACGCCGCATAGCGGCGGGCGAGGTCTCGCCAAAGGCTGACAGAGAATTTTTAGCCGCGAAAAAGCACAAAACAGATGACTGAGGACAGATAACCGATGACAGAAGTTCTCGGTCCCCCGTCTTCCGTCGTCCGTCCTCCGTTTTCCATCGTGCCATAATTTTTTTGTTTCCAATCCTCCTTCGCTGAAGCTACGGAGGACAAGTCCGCCCCGCCTTCGGCGAATCCACAACTTTGCATTTTGCATTTTGATTTTTGAATTACTTATCGATTCTACCGACACAACCGGACTGGTTTCAAGACCTCAAATACAAGATTTGTCTGCAAAACCCGCCTCCGCCTTCGGCGGTCTTCAAAATGCGTTGCGTTTGGGGCGGACCCCAGATAACGACGTTCTGGGGCAAGTGGGCAACCCCAGTGAGATAGAAAATCATCTCACGGGGTAAATAAAGCGCTTGTTTTATACATTTGTATAAAGCGCTTGTTGGGCAAAAGCGCGCAAGTCGAAAACGCTTAGAAACCGACTTTTTCAAAAATTTTTTTATCCCTTTGCTCGCAAGAGCTTAAGCACTTTTTGCCCCCCTTTTTACCATCAGGAAATACCTTAGTTTTCGTCAAAAGCGCGCAAGTTCGCGCCTATTTATAGAGGGACGCGTCCCTCTATAAATAGGCGCGAATCCTGAGCAACCCCCGCTCCTGTCTTCCGACTGGAAGACGCGGGGGTCGTCGAAGGATCTAACGGTTTTCCCGCCCCCGGCGGGTTTACAATTTTGAACTTTGATATGTCATTTTGCTTTTTGATGTTTGATTTTTGATTTGAAAAAGGAGAGGAGAGACTTATGTCTGCAAAACTAACAATAACGATTCCGGAATGGTTGGACCGTCTTTTCGTCTGGCCCATTCTGCTCTATCGTCTGTGGAAATGTGGCTACTCCTTCCGCAAAATTTGCCTCGGAGAAGGCGAATTCACGATTCTGGACCAGCAGGACTACTACCAGCTTGTTCAATTTTATCGGTTCTCGGTTTTAAGCTCCTCGTTCGCTTGAGAATAAGAAATGCTATCCCAGACCCAAAGGCGAATACTTATTTGCTGCTCATGCAACCGCCGTATGGTTCATTTGACATCTGCTCGCTGGGTTATGGTTCTAAGAGCAGTCAGTATCAATTCGCGTCCCCTTTGCGCCGGGTCAGCAGGCGCTGCCTCAGAGCACGTATCAGGCCGAAAACGGAATTCCGATATCCGCTTTTCTAAATTGTCATTCGGGCTGATACTCATTATAAAGGCATTCCATTCCTTCGTCCTGTCTTCATCAAGGCCATTTTCCCACAAGCAATATTCCGACAATCTCTCATCAATAAGCAACAGGTGCCCAAAGTGTTCTCGTTGAAACAGTTCATTAGGTTCACCCCAGGAAGCATAAAAGAAAGTGGGAAGGTCATATTTACCCTTAAGAAAATCTGTCCAGCACACCTGATTATTGGCATCTTGCCATTGGCCGTTTGTTTTAAACGGCTTATGAGGGCACTTGAGACGAACATTCACTTTGTATGGTGTATTCCCTAAATCGAAATCTGAAGCACCTTCGGCAATAAACTCGTGGATATCAACATCAGGCGGGGGCAAATTCGCGTCCTTTTTGCTTATCTTTTGCTCCTCCCACATCTGCATGTAACGCTCCGTGCTGCGAATGTAACGAATAATCGACTTTTCAATACTGTCGTTACTGTCAAGAAAGGCCAATTTGCCCGAATCTTCCCCCTCGCGACAACACCCGATTTCCCACGCGACAATATCACGGAGCAATTTCCTTATTTCCTCTTCGCCCCTGCTGCCACCCATCTGAGTAAGAATATCGGATTGGCCGGGATTCATATAATCCCTTTCCTCGAGATAGAGAACAACCCTTTGGTGGAATTCATCCGCGACGTTGGAATCGTAACGCCCGACAATACCACCAAAACCTAAATATAGCCCAAAGTTCTTGGCGTCGGTTCTAAATTTCTTGTCAAGAAACACCCGAAGATTACCGAAATTCGGCTCTTGACCCAGCTCAAACTCCAGCCAGTTAATTATGAAGTCAACGTATCGGTCAACAAGCATCTGAAAGTCATCGATATGCTGATTTAGGTCGTCATCTCCGCGGAATCGCTCTTTGTAAGTCGCGGTGCTGCCCATATTAGTAACGAAATAAGTGTAATATCCTGCGCCGCCCACGTCGTTGGGAAGCTCGACTCTGAATGTGCCGGAAAAAGTGTTAGCGTCTATTTGTTCAGGGTAAAACTTCTCGACGGCCTGTTTTTGTTCATCAGGCAGGTTGGATGAAAAGTTGATAGTGCGTTTTAGCACCCCGGCATCCGGGGTCATTTCGATAGTGTATTCGTATTCGTCACAGCCGGCGATAAAAACCAACAACGCCGCGACAGTCAGACAAATGTACTTTAACATTTTTCACCTCCTATTCTATCCTGAAACTTACTTTAAAATCGTTGCGCCCGAGGCCCGGCAATACGCTACGATAAAATCGTAATTCCGCTCTCGTTTTTGCTCTGTGCAACGCACATTTTGGCGCGCCCAATATTGTTGTTGAATCTCCTCATTGTCTGTTCAACTCGCCAAACACTGTATCCTAATTGTCGGGCAACCTCATCTGAACTTGTAACGCCTTTCGCATAAAGATCGGCGACTTCCTTAAGAAATAATCTTTTGTTGATGACCGCCAGCACTATTATGCTTACAAGAATCCCTGTTATTGCGCCGTTCTTTGTGAATGCGTACGGTATGACGCCCTGCTTAGTAAGCACGAAGGCCTTCGAATAATCCTCTGGTGAAAAGTGGTCAAAGTAGATGTTCCCAGCCCATAGACCAATCAACCAGCCGATTACAACTCCGATGTGCATTACAAAGAGGTATTCGACGACCACAGCAATTTGCAATAGTGCCTTGTCCAGCATCCCGCCTGCCTCCCATATAGGCAGTCGCGACCTTCGGGGCACCAAAGAATGACTTTCACCTTGTTTGACTTGCTTGCTCATTTCTGTCAATCCGCTTTTTTGCTGCATATTTAACTTTTCACTCAAACACTTACTGATGAACCTAAAGTATATTGGGTGTCTGAGTCGCAAATCTTTCTGGAAAATCATTAAAAAGTGCAATAAATGCGCAAACTTGGGCCAATGCTGTGGTTATAATCCGGCCCTTAATGGAATTGTGGTTTGACTAACCTTACAAGATTTGTGGGACGTTAGAGTTGGCAAGCAAACCGGCAGTAATAGCTTTTCGGCCTATTGCTGCCGTTTAAGGGCAACAGATGCCTTCCATCGCGGCACCAGCCAGGAAACCAGCATCCAGATGATGCCTGTAATTATGAGTGAAACAGGCCAGGCAAAAAACTTATCCAGGTGCTCGACGGTAAATTTATGCACCGCGGCTGCGATACCAATTAGGCCCGAGAAGAAGAAGGATTTCATCTGGCGTACTACACTGCCAAAAACAAAAGCGAGCGATGCGACCGGCAACAGAAACCGGTAGAACATGCGATGAAGGTGAGGTAAATCAAGTTTATCTGAGTCAAGTATCCTCAACACGGCCAGAAAATGCAACGGGCCAAGCCAGCTGAGAACCTGCGCTAACGCGCGCTGAAACCTTGTACCCAAAAGTCTACAAACACCTGCAAGACCAAGATAGATGACCCCGTTACACATAAAACTTAATAAATGATGCTCATAATCCTTTAGAAACTCTGGTTTGCGATATATCCACCCGAACAACGTTTGGTCTGAAAGAGCAATAACAGACAAAGTAATGACAATCATCGTCAGTCCAGCCGCACCTGGTGGCCAGGCATATTGAGTATACTTACGGCGGTCCAAGACCGTTCCTAAAACAAACATACCAATACCAGGAAACAGATAACGACCTGCAATTATATCTGGTTTCCACTCTTCCATGCCGCCAATTACGTAGCAGGTGGTTAGCCAAATAAGAAACGCAATTATGCTAAAGAGCACAAAAATCGACGATTTCGTGAGCCTCAGGAACAGAAGTGAAAAGGCAAGCCAGCACCATGACGAATAGTATAACTGCATATTTCCAACAATCACATGGGAGCCTGCCCCCTTCAGGAGATTATATATTGTCTCTTTGCCCCATGAAAAATCATTAGCCGACAGTATTTCCCACTGCCCCAATGTTAATAGAATCGTGATAGGGATTAATAGGTTTGCGGTCGCCAGAAATCCAACAGATAACCTGCTTTCCTTTCTTCGCCACATAGCAAGTCCAAATACGACCATTAGGACTGTCGCCGCAATAGCAGGAGCAGGTCGCCAATATATTGGAATTTGGTCCCAGGTCTTATAGAATAGCACAAAACTGCCAAGCACAGCAACCCAGCCGCCAAGGTATAAACAAACCTGCGAAAAAGACAGCTTCCGGGCTTCTATTATCGAAGGGTCATCCGGCGATATCATCCGTTCATAGATATTCTCCAATTTATCATATTCTCGCTGTGTGATGAGTTCGTTATCGTGCCAGACCTTGAGCTTTTGACGATGGTAAAAGACCTCTTGTTGGACCTTGTCCAAGAGGAACGAGGGTCTGGACCAGACCTTCTCACCCCTCAAGTATCGATTAATATCGTCTAACAGGTCTCGCGCTGTTCTGTACCTTCGATGGGGATTTTTCTCCAGAGCCTTCAGACAGATATTCTGCAAAGCTATTGGTATCTTTTCCTGTATAGCGCTTGGAAGTTCTGGGTGCTTATGCTTTATAGAATCAAAGAGCTCCGCGGGGTCGGTCTCATCAAAAGGCAATGTATCGGTCAGCAGATCGTACAGCAGGATTCCCAAAGCGAATACATCCGTCGCCGGGCTGACCTTGACAGGAGCAGATATCTGCTCGGGCGCACTAAATGCGGGTGTGCCGCGATAACGGCCTTCATCGGCGCTCATAAGCGGCTGTTCGTCCACAGCTATTCCAAAATCAAGAACCTTTGCCTTGTTGGCAGCGGTGACTAAGATATTTGAAGGTTTAATGTCTCGATGGATGATACCTCTTCTGTGCGCAGCAGATATGCCATCAAGCACCTGCAGATAAAGGCCCAGCCTCTGCTGAAGACCCATTTCCCGCCAGGCATCCGTCAGCAGCAGGCCCTCAACCCACTCCATCACGATATATCTGACACCACCTTCACTTTCACCTATACCGTAAACTTGGGCAACATTTGGATGATTGAGCTGTCCCAGAAGCCTTGCCTCCTGCCAGCGCTGCTTACTGATTTTTTCAGCAGTATCTTTGCGTGTGAGAAACTTTATCGCCACTTGGCGATCTAAAATCGGGTCTATGGTCTGAAAGACCTCGCCGGCGCCACCATGACCTACCATTCGGATCACACGATATTTGCTACCGAGTAGTTCCTGAGCCCGTTCCACGGTCCCTATATGTACCCTCTGGGTGGTTACGGAATCCCCTCCTGATGACGTAGTGGTTCCCAAAAAACGCAGTTCTGAAAGCAGATTTTCGTTTTCACGCGCCTTGGCCAATTTAGTTTTACAATGACCACAAGTTTCCAAATGCACTTCGAACTCAGCAAGTTTGGATGCTTCTAACTGGCCTGAAATATAATGTTCTATTGTTTCCTGCTCAGGACAATCCATACGGCTGTTCCTCAATTACGTCATTCAAATTGTCCATCTAACTCACGTAATCTGGATAATACCCGGCATTTGGCAATATAAACCGCGTTTCGCGACATTTCAAGTTGCTGGGCTACTTTATCTACCGCTGTTTGTGTCAAGGCATAAAGCTCAAAGGCCTTGAATACCTTGGGATCAAACTCTCTTCGGGCTTGTTCGAAACACTTTGCTAATACCATATGCCGCCATTCGGTTTCCCAAGAGAGCTTTATGTTGTGGTCATCTTGTATCATGTCCCAAAACGATGTGCCAGTTGTTTTATCTGCCATAAGTTGTTCCAGAGGTTGGCGTTTTCGGACATTGAGTATAACATGCTTAGCTATTCCAAAAAGCCAATCGCCCAGATGTCCTTTGTCTCGGTTATATTTTCCATCTCTGAATGCTTTTACAAACGCCAGCATTGTCTCTTGAGCTGCATCTTCTGCATCGGGGACAGATAAGCCCATGTGCTTAGCAAAGTTAACCACTACCGTATGAAAGTGGCCACATAACCTTTGCCAAGCTGGGGCATCATTTGAGGATTGTAATTCCTCTAAGACCTGGGTTGTTGTTACCCATTCCATAATTCATCCACACAGTTTTTAAGCCAAGCATGCTAAACTGGGGACTAACTTCGCTTGTCTTACTATAAAGACATCTGCCGGGCGGCTAATGTTGACGGACAAAGGCGCGATTCTCTTCAAAAGCCGCATCTCGGCCTCAAAGCAGCAGTTTCTGCTAAATTAACTATAAATCTTCCCCAAGCGCGTGTCAAGCCGTCAACTCTATCGTACTAATTGTCATCTCCGAGAATCGCCGACTTCCGTTCCAGAAATAAAAAACCCAGGAATCAACTCTGTCCCAAACTTATGCTTGCGAGGCAATCCACCGATACAACTAACACGCCAAAACAAGCCTCCAGCACGCCTACAGCCATTCCATCAAGCACGCTGCACGGTGTTTTCACACATCCGTTAAAATGGCTCACTCGCTTCGACGGCTCTTTTGAGAGCCTGCTTGACCACAGCCGTGCGCCACGTCACAGGCCAAGGAAGTTAGACAGTCGGGCGGAAAAGAAAATCATCGCACTAAAGAAACAATTGCCCCGTTTTTCCGCCAGACGGCTCA
>Ga0315291_10008268_pt1 | contig 12789 bp, 11 predicted proteins | sample YL17G12_20_MG_FD_203070 | JGI IMG/M metagenome (GOLD analysis project Ga0315291, IMG submission 203070) | Sediment microbial communities from Yellowstone Lake, YNP, Wyoming, USA - YL17G12_20 | ecosystem: Environmental > Aquatic > Freshwater > Lake > Sediment | place: USA: Wyoming | collected... | reverse complement strand
GCAAGGTTGGCGCTTGGGTTTTTACCCTGCATGGTCCCAGCGTCCTGCCGTTTCTCAAATATGCCGACAACCGCGAGCTGCGGCGGCAGGTTTGGACGGCCTATAGCTCGCGGGCTTTTGCCGGCCCCACCTCAAATCAAGCCCTAGTTAAACGCATTGTCGAGCTACGCTTCGAGCGGGCGCAGCTTTTGGGTTACGACTCACACGCGCACTTTCAGATGGAAGAGCGCATGGCTGAGCACCCGACCACGGTGCGCAACTTCCTGACCCGATTGCTCGACAAGAGCAAGGCCGCTGCCGAGCATGAACTAGATGATCTCCGGCAATTTATGCGCGCGCATGGGGCCGGCGACGATCTGCAGTCGTGGGACTACCCTTATTGGGCACACAAGTTAAAGGAGAACCGCTACCAGCTCAATGCCGAGGAGATGCGGCCGTATTTCCCCCTTGAAAGCGTGTTAAACGGCGCCTTTGAGTGCGCCGGACGGCTCTTTGACCTGGCGTTTAAAGCGATCGCCGAGGTCCCCACCTATGCCCCCGACGTCCAGGTCTTCGAGGTCTCCCATAAGCACACCGGCGAATACATGGGTCTATTCTACGCAGACTTTCATCCACGCACGACTAAGGGTGGCGGTGCCTGGTGTACGCGGTTTAAATCGCAGTACCGAGAACAAGGTGCTCCGGGTGCTTGGGTCCGGCCCCATGTCAGCATCGTCTGCAACTTCAGCAAGCCGAGCGGTGGCAAGCCCTCCTTACTGACCTTTCAAGAGGTCAGTACGCTGTTTCATGAGTTCGGCCATGCCTTGCATTCACTGCTGTCCCGCTGTACCTTTCGCAGCTTGTCTTGCACCAATGTCTATCGTGATTTCGTTGAGTTACCCTCGCAGCTGATGGAGAATTGGGCGAAGGAACGAGGGGGGTTGGCATTATTCGCCCGCCATTACGAGAGCGGCGCAGAGATCCCCGCTGCCATGGTCGAGAAGATTGTCGCCAGCGAAAACTTCCACGCTGCGATCATGATGCTACGGCAGCTTCGCTTCGGCTTCCTCGACCTTGCCTGGTACGGCGGCGACCCCCGTAACATCAGTGATGTCGCGGCTTTTGAGCTTGAAGCCACGGCGGCAACCGAGCTCATGCCCAACATCCCGGGCACAAATATTTCATGTTCCTTTGAACATATCTTTTCTGGGGGTTACTCTGCCGGGTATTATGGATATAAGTGGGCAGAGGTCTTGGACGCCGATGCATTCGAGTACTTCAAGGAACAGGGTATTTTTAGCCGCAAGGTCGCCGATCTCTTCCGCACTCAGGTGCTAGAGCGAGGCGGTAGTGAGCATCCGATGCAGCTGTATAAGGCATTCCGTGGGCGTGCTCCAGACCCGGACGCATTGCTTAGACGGTCTCAGTTAATTTAAGCGCACAGGGGAATTCAGTGAGTTTTGACATCCAGAAACGTGATAGCTTGCGCCTCCTCACCGGCCTAGAAAGCGGCAAGCTGACGAGTGCCGATGCCTTTAATCTGAGCCAAGAACTGGACCCCGTCGTGGTCCATTTGGTGCTTCGCTACCTGCGCGAGAAGTACCCCGGATCGGAACCAACCTCGTCCGGCGTGACGACGCGCCTGCTCGAACTGATGTCGACCTACTCCCAGGTTGCTAAGCGCTCGAAAATTGGCGAAAAAGACAGCGTCAGCGAATGGTTTGAAGAGACCTATAGCATGGGCGAGTTCTACGATAAGCCGGAAGAGATGATCGGCTTGATCATCGACAAGCTCGAGAGTTAAGGTCCGTCTTTAGGTTGTGGTAGGGGTTCTTCGGGCATTCTATAAGGCTCGGAGCCATCGGCGTGCAGCATGTATGAAATCTTGCCGTATTGGCTGTCTTTGCTGGCTATATGCAGGCGGCCACGGATCCAGACGGGCCCCCATGAGCGCTGCGGCGCAGTGGCGTCCTTCTTCATCCTGACCATGACCATTTGGTTTGGTGGCGGCGGTGGGACGTGTATGCATGCCTGTGGGCTTGGCACCAACAAAAATTCCGAAAGACCGTGGTCATCATCGTCGAGCGGCACGACGAAGCCAGGGATCTTGACCGCCTGCCCATCCAGGGCAGCCAGCTCTTTGCTTTTTTTACCGGTCAGGTAGTCGAGGTCGCGCAAGACGCGCCAGTCGACCTCGATATAGGCGCTGGTCGCAGGTGAGTCGTCGGTTAACCTTGAGCGCTGCCTTATGACCGCGATGCTACCAAGCGCCAGGACCGGGCCGACGGTGACAGCGCCGATCAAACTGGCTTTGACCCAAGTTTTCATGTGATTAGACCTTAAAAATAGGGAGAACTGAGGGCTTTACTACGCGTCCTAAAAATACCCCATAATAGGCTTTAAAGGCGCATCGTCAAGCCATCGCATAGGCTACTCCGATACGCTCGCCAGGCGGGGATGGCGCCGAGTATGACACCAAACCCGAGAACGGCCACAAAATATCCAGCCTCAGCCAGGGACGGCACCTGCAGCGGAATAAACAGGCCAAGCTGTGCCTCGACCACCGGCTGTCCCACCGCCAACAGCAAATAAACCAAGCATGCACCGCTTGCCGCGCCGACCAGGGTCAGCAGTCCCGACTCAAAGATCATCAAACTAAAGATCAAGCCTGGCCCCGCACCGATGGCCCGCAGGATCGCCATCTCGCGCCGCCGTTCATTCAACGAGTTGTAGAGCGATACCAGCATCCCGAGCAAGCCGACGAAGACCACGGCGGTGGAGACCAGGCGCAAAGCGTTTTCTGCGTAGACCAGCAAATCCCAAAGTTCATTCAGTGTTACCCCAGGAATGATGGCGGTCAACGCTACTGACTGGGTCTCGTTGATCTGCCGCTGCAGCGCTAAGGTCTCGCCACGCGCTTTGGTCGCGACAAAAAAGGCGGTGACCTCGTCCACTTTAGGTGGATGAGCGATTAATTCAGCAGCTAAGGTGCCGCGCCCGGGCAAAGGTGGTGCGCCGTCGCCCCAATCGGCATGGATAGCCTCTGCGCCTTCGAGTGAAATAAACAACGAGCGATCAATGGGCGTGCCGGTTGCCGCCAGCACGCCACAAATGCTAAACGGCTTGTCGCCATGATTATGGAACGATACTTCGCCGACACCGTGCGCGAGGGTGACGCGGTCGCCCAGGTGGTAACCCAGCGCTGCCGCTACCGCACTGCCGATCACCACATCAAACAAGGCCTGTGGCGTATGCCCTAAGGTCAATCGCGGCTGCAGGTCGCGGCGATAATGGTAGTGCCGATAGAAATCCTCGGTGGTGCCGATGACGCGAAACCCCTTATGGCTATCGCCGAGTGACAAGGGGATGGTCCAAGCTACCTCGGGGCGAGCCTTAATCGCGGCGTAGGCTGCATAAGGGATGCTATTGGTCGCGTTGCCGATATGAAAAACGGTCGATAACAGTAAGGGCACCGCAGCCCCCCGTGCTCCGACGATGAGATCAGTTTGGCTTATGGTGTTGGTAAAGCCCGATCGTGCGCCAAGCCTGACTCGCTCCACGCCGAGCAGCAGCGCCACACTTAGGCTGATGGAAGCGATGGTCAAAATGCTGGCAAAGCGGCGATTCCAAAGCGACTTGAACGCAAGTTTTAAAACGAGTATCAAGCGGGCGCTCCCTCGGCAGTAACGGCATGGTTCAGCTGCCGCAACGACAGGTTGCGCTCAAAAAGCGGTGCCAGCGTCATGTCGTGGCTGACAAAGAGCACTGCTGCACCGCTACGCGCGGTTTCGTCGAAGAGCAAGCGAAGGAAGCCCTCGCGGTGCTCGCTGTCAAGTGCCGAGGTCGGCTCGTCGGCGATGATTAGCTCAGGAGCACCAAGCAAGGCCCGTGCCACCGCCACTCGCTGCTGCTGGCCGACGCTTAATTCGCTCACCGGTCGCGTCAACAGCGGCGCTATGCCCAAGCGCTCGGCAATGGCCGCTGCCGCTCCTGCCAAATTTGATTTCTGGTCGTCCTGTGTCAGCTTGGCGTGGCGCCGGGCGCTTAGCAAGCAAGGCAAGGTGATGTTCTCGATAACGTTTAAATAAGGGATCAAGTTAAACATCTGAAACACATAACCCAGGCGCTCACCGCGAAAGCGGTCGCGGGCACTGCTGCTTAAGCGGCACAGGTCGCAGCCAAGCACCTCAATCGCACCGCCTTGCGGCTTAAGAATACCTGCCAATAGCCCCAGCAGCGTCGTTTTACCGCTGCCGCTGGGGCCGTGCAAAAAGACACGCTCGCCACGCGCGACCTGTAACTCCGCTATTCGCAACACCTCTAGTCCCGGACGATAGGCAAACCTTAGGTTTTGCACCTGCACCGCAAGTCTGTGCGCAGCAGGCGGCACCTGCTGGTTACTGCTAGCAGAGAGGCGCGACATAGGTTCCTCCTGAGCGACGGCTGAGGTGCTAAAGCGATGTTTTTAACATCTTTTCGACTTCTTCAATGTGTTCGGTCTCTTCACGGAGAAATTGCCGGGCTAACTCCTCCAAGGCGATGTCATCGCCGGCGATCTTCACTAATTGTCGATATAGGGCTAGCCCCGAGCGTTCATGGACTAGACTCTCCTCCAATAACTTGTGCACATCGTGGCGTTCTGAGTCTTCGATCGGTGGTGTCACCATGGGAGGATGGCCGCCCAGCGCAGTGATTTTCTCACCGATGATGATGGCGTGGCCCATGGATTCGGTGGCCTGTTCGCGAAACCATTTTTGAATGGGTATCCGGTTATGCCCCATGATCATGAACGAATAATGCAGGTACCGCATGATTCCCGCCATCTCTTCTTGGTAGATTTTTCCGAGGATATCGAGCGATTTAGCGACCTGAGTCATGACTGTCTCCTTTGGGTTTGATGCAACATAAACAGCGAGATCATAAACTGTAAAAACTTCGTTAGTCTCGCGCGGATTATATAGATTTAGTGCTAGTTGATATACATCAATTTTTTCAACTGAAACGAATCTCCTCTCCTCTAAAAATCTAGGCCCTCAGCACATATCAACCACTGCATCAAGGCTCAAAAGAACGCCCCCTGCCATAACTGCGCCAGGAAGTCTGCCACTGGCCAGACCTGAGTTCCATCAGCAGTCTCACGCGGGCTGCTTACCATCGCGACCATGATCTTACGAATCTCTGGGACCTCTTCCGAAAGTGCTTTGAGACCACGGTAATCCTTGACCATCAGCGTCGCGCTCGCCTTGATCTCCACGGCTAGGGGCTGACCGGATTTGGGGACGACGACAAAATCCACTTCGACCTGAGTTTGTGTCCGCCAATAATAGAGACTCACATCCTTGCGGTGATAAGAGGCATAGGCGCGGAGCTCACAGAAAATGAGGTGCTCCAGAGCTTTGCCAAATTCGGCGGTTCTAGGGCGCAAGTCTGACCTGCCGGTTAAGGCATTGGCGACACCGACGTCAAAGAGATAAAATTTTGCCGAAGAGATTGCCTTGCGCTTGCTGGTGTGTTGAAACGAGGGTACCAGAGTGCCAATCAGAGTTTCTTCGAGAATCTTGAAATAGTCGTGGACGGTGCGCGGTGCGATCTGGGCATCGTTGCCCACCGCAGTAAAATTGACTTGTTCAGCGTTGCAAGCTCCTGCGACATCAAGGAACCTTGAAAAATTACTGATAGACCTTGTCAAACCCTCTGCCTGAATCTCCTCTTGTAAATAAAGTCCGATATAGTCGCGTAAGTCGTCCCAAGGTGCGTCTGACGAAAGCATCGCTGGCAAGCCACCGACACGTAGTAGGTCCTGCCAGCTCCTGCTTGTACCATCTGTGGCATCGCCCAATTCCGCCGAAACAATTGGGAAAAACTGCTGCCAGCTTAGTCTTCCTGCGAGGAGGTTGGCGCCTCCGTGTTTGATTTTGCGAGCGCTGCTACCGGTCAGGATAAAACGTAGGTCGCGGTAAGATTCGGTCAGGCGGTGCACTTCGTCTAAGATCTCGGGCAATTTCTGAATCTCGTCGATGATAACCGGCGCTGACGGTATTTTCTGCAAATGGGCGCGAACTTGGTCCTCAAGTATTTCAGGATGGCTGGCTAATTCGCGAAAGACAGCAGGTTTCAACAGATCCAAGTAGAGGGCATCCGGATACATAGTTCGTAAGTAGGTCGACTTACCGGTCATGCGCGGGCCGAAAAGGAAAAATCCCTTTCGTTTCAGTAAATTATCGAAGTTAGCGATGCGGCCGAACAAGCTTGAATCCTTCAGTTAAGTGACTGCCGCCACCAATATTAGTATAAAAATGGTGGCAGCACCACCATTTTTGGTTCAAGTTTGTGGGCGATGTCCTTGGTGGATTTCTGCAAGGCACCCGGGTCCCTGCTCAGGATAGTTTCTGGCGCTTTTCGCGCCAGAAACTAGCTACTAAGCATCTAAAATAACTAAATAAAGGACTGTCTAGGTATATTCACCTAAAGTTCTGGTCGTATTCTGCCGACAAGGTAAAAGTAAGCCGCGTCGACTCCAATTACAATTAGATAAAGGAACGCTCTGTGAACCAACTAATATTACCGCTTGTGTTGCTTGCAACGATTGGTTGCTCAGTCAATAACCAGAGCAAAGGCCATCAGTCTGGGTCTGCCGGCAAGACGCCCCAAAGCCAAGCCGCCGAGGCCCAGCCAGCAGATCCCGAAACGCTAGGCGCGCTGTTGCTAGCTAATTCTCTCGCCGCTGAGGATGATCTCGTCCTAGCAGATATGAATACCGAGGATGTTGACAGTGCCGTAGATTCATTGAAGACAAAAGTTGTCCAACAATACACTGGCGCTGACGGTCAAGTTGCGACCGCAAAGATCGCTACAGAAACACAGAAGCAATGGACCTTGTTTCAAGGGAAGTACGGCACCGCAGGCCACAGCTGTAATGCCCGGGTGATCAAAGGGGCAGCAAAAGGCCGCATCGACAACGCCCAAAAAAAACCACCACAAACTACTGACCAAGCCGATCGCAACGTTTGCGATCTGCTGAAGGGTAAGCTGAATCCTGGCCAAGTAGATAAGCTAGCCGAAGGTGGAATGTATGACCGCCTGATGGCGCGTTGCGCCGGATTGCCGGTCCCGCCAGATTTTGACCTAGCAAAGGCTCGCAAGGCTATGTGCGAACTGTTCAAAGGCTTCATCGCCGGTGCGCATGCTAGCCATATACCGCCGCCGGTCCCGGGTGTGTCCAGCTCTGGCTCCACGCCATCTCAAACACCCGCGCAGCTGCCGGCGAAGGGCGCCGCACTCCTTGCGTCTACGGAGCCAGCGCCAGTCCCAGTGAGTAGCCTGATGCCGGCGCTGCTCGAAAAATTGGCCCCAGGTGCCGATATACAAATGATGGCTTTTCTTCTTGGCCGGTTAGCCGCCCGTAATTGTGGCCTTGAAATGCCCTTACCACCCATGGTTGACAAGGCCCCCCCCACGAACAAACTCCCGCCTGTGATGAAAGAAGATGGTAAACTCCCGCCTGATGTGAAGGTTAGCGGCTTTGATCTGAATGGCGTGGCAAAAGAATGCTCAAAAAGCGCCAGCCTTCTACGGTGTCCTGCCATCTATGGTCCAGTGCAAGCCTATGGCGCTAGATGCGTCTCGCTTGGCCATCATGCATACACCTGTGGCTGTGACTCAATCATCTGCGACACAAAACTCCCAGACACTAGCCCCCCAGCGGTCAAGTGACTTAGGGCCCGTCCAAAAATAAAGTGCCTTTCTGGGCGTTAGCTGACGGCCAGAAGGGCACTTTATTTTTGGACGGGCCCTTCACCCTGTTTCGGGAATGATGTCCGGTTATTTAACGCTACAAAAAGGCTCATACATATTGGTCGTCCGTGCTCGGGATCTCCAGGACTCCTTCCGCCGCCAGACGCTGCGCCAGCTGCGCTAGCTGTTGCTGTGCCGCTTCTACATCAGCCTTACGCTGCTTCGGCAAGGCGGCAAGATCCTCGCGCAAAAGTTGGGCTGCACGCTGCGAGAGGTTGCGCAAAAGCAGTTCGCTGACGGCCGCAGGAGCCTCCTTTAAGGCTAGCCGCAGGGTCGCGGGTAAGGCCTTGGCGAGCAAGGTCTGGATGCCGCGGTCGGGGATACGCACGAGATCGCTAAAGGTAAAGAGCTGCAGCCGCACCTCGGCGGCCAAAGCGGGGTCGCGTGCCTCCAGATCGGCCATCAAGGCCTCCCCAGCCGCCTTGCCCAGACTATTGATTAAGCCGACTACCTTAGCCACACCGCCGGGCGCCTGCTGAATCTGGCGCGATGCTGATAGCTCCGTCTGCAGCGAGGTGATCAGGTCATCGAGTACCTCTGAGCTCACAGGTCCTAGTGTTGCCATGCGTTGAATCAGCTCGACGTGAGTACTTGGGGGCAGCAGCTTTAAAACCTCACCGGCCTTTTTCACTGCGGTGTGCGCCAGCACCAAGGCACCTGTCTGCGGGTGTTCGCGTCGCAGCAAATTGGCTAGGACCTTGGTATCGATCTGCGTCAGCAATTCGGTGAGTAAAGGAGTGGTCAAATCCAAGGTCGCTTCGAGCTTCGCCACCTCGCCCGGCTTCAATACCTTGGCGAATAGTTTCTTCGCTGCCTCAGCACTGCCGACTAGACCGGTCTGCGGACGCTCCAGCGTCGAATGAAACTCCGCGACGATGGCATCGACGACCTCTGGCTCGATGCGGCCGAGATGACTCAAAGCGCCGCCGATGCGTCGCACCTCGTCGCTGGACATTTGCGCGACAATGCCGCTAGCGATGTCCTCACCTAAAGCGAGTAGCACGACGGCAGCTTTCTGTAGGCTCGAGAGCTTTGGTGCTGCCATATGACTCTATGCTCCGGGCATCGCTGTGCGACGAGCCTTTAGCGTGTGAATGACGGCGGGTGCCACCGAGATGACGATAATGACGACCATGACTATATGGAAGTTAGTCTTCACGATCGGGCTATTCCCGAGGAAAAAGCCGCCGGCTAGGAACGGCACAATCCAACCAGCCGCCCCGGCGATGCTGTACAGCGTAAAGCGCCCGAAATTCATCGCCCCGATCCCCGCAACAAAGGGGGCAAAAGTACGGATGATCGGCACAAAGCGCGCGAGGATAATCGTTTTGCCGCCATGGCGGGCATAGAATTCCTCGGTCTGTTGTAGATGGCTGCGCCGTAAAAAACGCGACGTTTCGCCGGAAAAAAGGCGAGCACCAAAGAACCGACCGATGGCATAATTCGACAGGTTGCCGATGGCAGCAGCAATAAAGCACAGTAGCGCGAGGAGCGGTAAACTGAGGATTGAACCCTCGATCGCTGCCAAAGCTCCTACGGCGAAGAGCAGCGAGTCACCTGGCAGAAAGGGCGTAATGACTAGGCCCGTTTCGCAAAAGATTACCAGAAATAGCAGCGCATAAAACCACGGTCCAAACATGGTGACGAGGTCATTTAAGTGCGTATCTAAGTGTACAAACATATCGATTATCGTGTGCAGCAAATCCATCGGCTCTCCTGTATTGATTTTTACGAGCTAACATCTGGGCCACGGCTCGGCTTTTAGCAAAATCATACCGGCAGGTGCTTGATGATCAGCCAAAATACTCCAGATAGCCAGTTGATACCACGCCGTAATTTAGATCGCCTCAGGGTTTAGGCTAAGAAGACCGGAATGGAGTCAGTAGGGCGGCTGTGTCGCTCTGCAATAGCGGCTCGCACTAGAGGAGTTTAAGATGCAGCATGCAAATTGGCATTTGGCTATCTTGAGTCTTATGAGTCTAGGCATGGTAACAGCCTGTGGCGGCGTTGGCGGCCACGAGGCGCCCGCTAATCACCGACTAAGCCAAAGTCTTAGCGCGAGTGGCGACGCTACAGGCGCGAGCGGGCCTAGGCTTGCCGAGGAGGATACTGACCAAGTCCTCGGGACCCTGGTCATCCCGTTCGGCGATACGGGAGCAGCCCTTACCGACTCCGGTGACGGGCAAAACCACTGGAGCGTGGACATGCAAGACACCCTCCCAGTCGTGGGCGGTGTCGCCCCACTTAAATACCTTAAAGTCACCGGCGACCTGCATGTGCCAATGGCTGCAGCAGACCAGTCCTACGAGATTGGCTGCATCTACGTCGACCTCAAAGATAACGTCTACTTCCGCGAGCAGACGTGGCTGCGCTTGGCGACTAATGGTGTCAAAGGCGACAAATATGGAGATGTTTTGCTGCCATTGAGCGTAAACATGGGCGGCTGGACGAGCGTTCCAGTGCTCGGCAAATCACTGACCCTGGCCAATTTTTCTGGGAGCACCATCAAAAAGCATACGGCCACTATGTGCTTTAAATTGGACTTTTCCAACGCCCCCGCCGACCAATATAAGGGGCAGATCATCGTTCAATATTTGCGCTCTGGCAGTTCTGTCAATCCACCTAGCTGCAACGCCCGGTCGACTGAGGCTTGCTGCAAGCCCGACACCACTCCACCTGTAGTGCCGCCGACGCCGGCTCCAGTATTTGCCTGCTCGAGCAGCGCACGCGTGCTCAAAGCTGGTGAAAAGGCAGCGGTCAGCTGGGCGAACTTGCCCACTGGCGCTTCACTCGAATTAAGCCTGGCTGCCGCTAGTGACACCTATAAGGGCGACCTTGGTACGGTGGTCAGCACCGGGGCGAACAGTGCAAGCTATACGGCACCAAGCCAAGTCAGCGCGGCTACTAAAATCATCATCTCCGCCCATCCAACGCCTTCTGAATTACTACCCACCTTTTGTTCCGTCACTCTAGTGGCCGACGGACAAATTGGTGTACCTGACGATGGTGCACTCCAAGGGCTGCCTGGCAACGTCTTCGTACTACCGCCTAATACCAACAAAATTCCCGATTTTTCGGCGCTTAAGCCCCTCATGGAATTGGTCGTTGGTAACATTGATGTACCCAACCACATTTTTAGTCAGGGCTTCCCCGGTGTACCCAAACTCACTGAATGGTTTGGCATTCAGTTTAAAGGCACGCTGCTGATGCCCGTCAATCAGACTTGTAGCTTTAAACTTACTGCCGATGACGGCGCGAACCTCTATATTGACGATAAATTGATCGTCAATAATGATGGTATCCATCCCGTAACGGATGCCTACGGCACGACTCCCCTTAGCCAGGGGGCGCATAAGTTTCGCGTTGACTACTATCAGGGGCCACGCAACTACATCGCGCTGCAGGCCGCCTGGAAATGCGGCGCAGAGGCCGCCTACCAGATCATACCGAGCAGCGCATTTAGCCGCCCACTGAATTAACCCAGTGTTTAGCGGCAAGGTAGGGGCCAGGCAAGCACTTGCTTCGTTCTTACCTTGCCGCTTCATTTTAAGGCCGCGCTAGCGACGCGACGTAATCAGTTTATCTTGCGAAATCATCGTCAGCGGATCGACTGAACGGTTGGTGAAATCGCGGATTTCAAAGTGCAGATGTGGGCCAGTTGAGTTGCCGCTTTTGCCTGAGCTGCCGATTTCACTGGAGCGAGCAAGTACCTGGCCCACCGTGACCGTTACACTATTAAGATGGGCATAGAGGGTTTTTACACTTTTATGGCGAATGATCACGACCTTGCCGTATCCGTGTTGGCGCCCAGCGAATTCGACGACACCTGGAGCAGAGGCTAGCACTGGCACGCCGGTTTTAATGCGTATATCAATGCCGTGGTGAAAGCGGCCATGACGCCGGCCATATGACGACGAGAGGGTGCCGTAGACCGGCCATTCGAAGCCTCCTCCTGTTGCGGCGCGGCCGCCGAAGAGTAGGCCGCCACCGCCGCCGACGCTAAGGCTTTCTTCTTCATCACCATCGGGCTCATCTGGCTCCTCAGCGGTAGCAACCAGCCCGCCTGGACCAGGCGCCACACGGAGGATGGTGCCGACGACCAGCGGTTTACCTGGAGTTAGGCTATTCAAACTAGCGATGCGATCCCAGGTAGTGTCGTATTTACGGGCCACTTGCGCCAGGGTATCGCCCTTTTCGACGCGTATGCGGTACACCTGAGTGGCTTGCCGAGTCGTTTGGCATGCCGTAGCCCAGAGCGCTGCCAGGCCTAGAGGTAGCCAGGCTGGAATCAAACCGGGAAAATAGCGCATTGGGCCTCCAGACTCTGTCCGATCGTTGCTTGCGCTTGGCGTTCTAGATGCTCGGGACTAAGCGCAGTCAGCGTCACATAGCCCGATGCCAACATCACGCAGTCACTCCCAGGAATGTTTTCGAAAGCGGATCCACCGCCGCCGATCCAGTAGTAGGGCCGACCGCGAGGATCGACACCTTCAACGATTTGGTGATCGTAAATACGGCGCCCGAGGGCGGCTGCGGTGAAGCCAGACATCTTTGTGGCAGCAATTCTGGGAATGTTGACATTGAGTACGGATTGCCGCGCGGCGGCGCACAAGTCGGGCCGCGCTAGGAGGGCGGCGATGACGGTCGCGGCATCGTCATAATCGGCACGGGCGAAGGCGCGGCTATGGTCCAGCGAAAAGGCCATGGCAGGTATACCGCGCAAGCAGCCCTCCATAGCGGCGGCGACCGTGCCAGAGTAGAGCGTGTCTTGCCCGATATTCGCACCGCGGTTGATCCCACTTAGCACCATGTCAGGTATGCGTTTTAGCACCTTTTGCATAGCGAACATGACACAATCCGTCGGCGTGCCCTCGACCGAGTAAATGCGGTCAGATAGCTGCTCCATCCGTAGCGGCATAGTCAGGCTTATGCCTTGGCCCGCACCGGAACGTTCGACTTGGGGTGCCACGATGATCCAATCAGCATAGGCATCGACGGCGGCTGCTAGAGCGTGGA
>Ga0315291_10008266_pt1 | contig 12790 bp, 14 predicted proteins | sample YL17G12_20_MG_FD_203070 | JGI IMG/M metagenome (GOLD analysis project Ga0315291, IMG submission 203070) | Sediment microbial communities from Yellowstone Lake, YNP, Wyoming, USA - YL17G12_20 | ecosystem: Environmental > Aquatic > Freshwater > Lake > Sediment | place: USA: Wyoming | collected... | reverse complement strand
GAAGCCAGGCATCGACGGTCATGCGCGAGGAAGCGTGGGATGGCGTCATGCAGATCTCCGAGACCGCGTAACCCGAGATCTGGGGTCGCCCGGACTCGAAGCTCGCCGGATCGACGCCATAGTTGCCGATCAGGGGGTACGTCTGGACCAGGATCTGGCCGCGGTAGGAAGGGTCGGTGATGGATTCGGGGTATCCGACCATGCCGGTATTGAAAACGACTTCCCCCCAGGCCTTGGCGCTCGCACCGAACCCCGTGCCCTCGTAGACGGTCCCGTCCGCGAGGGCCAGAACCGCGTGTTTCGTTATCGCATCTCCGGCTTCGTCTTCTCTCTTCGTTTTCTGCAATCGCCCGGCATGGCCTGCCGCCGCAGCCTTTAGACTGCGTCTTCCCCAGGCCTATCTTTTTTCTTCCGCGATCTTCCCGTACTTCTTGAACAGCTCCTTGAGGGCTTCTTTGGTGATGACGTAACGGCTGATGTAGATGGACAGCGTGGACCTTATCGGGTCGTTGGACTTGATCAAAACATAATCGCGGAGGGCCCCGTTCTTATTCTGCGACGGGAACCGGACATCGAGGCCGAGCTCCTTTCCGGCGGCGATCTTCAGGGGGAATGCGGCCGGCTTGCCGTTGATCAGGAACTTGAACTCCGGGTGGGCGATGTCTATTGAAAGCTCGAGCTCGCCGATGTTCTTGATCGCGACGCGGGTCGCCGCCTCTTCGCCTTCCAAGCTCAGCCCCAGGTCGATGTTGTAGGCGCTGAGCTCGATCCGCGGCTGGGGCGGAACTTCGATCTCGGCGGTGAGGCTGAGCTCCCGCCGGGATTTATCGGCGTCGTTCGAGTCGACGTAGACGTACTTGACGATCCTGCCCGAGTATCCCCTCGAGTCGAAGGAAGCTTTGATCCTGCCTTCTTTCCCCGGCCCAATCTTTTCTTCGGAGGCGAGGGCGGCCGTGCAGCCGCACGACGTGGAGACCTTCTCGATAGCGAGCGGGGCGTCGCCCTCGTTCGTGAAAACGAACGCGTGAGTCAATATTTCGCCCTGCTTGATCTTGCCGAAGTCCCAGGCTACCTCCTTGAACTTGGCCCGGGCCTGCTTGCCGGAGGCGAACGCCGGGAGGATAATGCCGATAACGCCCAGGACGACAGCCATCAGGACCAGAATTTTATTATTCCTCATGTCTTCCTCCGTTGCCTCTTATAATGACACAATTCGCGGCCGCGATTCAAGCCGCTTCGATTCCCCTCCGGCCTCTTTTGGGTATCGCCCCTGCGCCAAAGCTCCCTATCATACGAAAAGAAATGTGGGCCTCTTCCATTTCGTCTGGGCCAAGTCCATGCGGTCAGACTGGAAGCCGATGGGCACACATATGTTTTGCGGACCGACCTTCAAGGCATGGCCCATCAGGCGTTTCGGGCGGCCGGAGTTCGACCGCCGGCCTCGGTGATAATGACCGGCTGATATGAGAGACCGTAGTGCCAAACTTTTTATACGCGCTCGTAATTTATTCATTTACAGGAACATCGAAAAAGCAACTGTCGAAAATGAGTCAGACTTTCCCGTCCAAGCTTTCGACCCACGCCAAACGTAAGAGTACCAAAAATGCTTCCGCGCCTCATAAGAGAGGACGATCATCGGGGACTTTTTTTTCTCGAAGCCGGATGCGGGAGTAAAGATAAAGGCCCCGGTCAGAACCGGACCCTGATCCCGGCCTTCAAGGACATCCCCGAAAAGTTGACCTTGGCCTCGCGAGGGGCGCTGACGCCCGCTCCGGTCGGCACGTCGCTCCTGATGAAAACGAGCGGGAAATTCTCCTGGCTGCCGGCCCCGGCCTGAAAGTAATAGAGCGTTCCCTGTTCGGTGTAGGATTCGCCGTCTGAGTTGACCGAGATGTCCTTGCCCTTAAAGCCGCCGATCCTGGCGAATCGGAAATCGGCCTCGCCCACCAGAAAGAGGCCCGGATAGAACTCCCATTCGCCGCCGACCGCGGCCCCCGCGCCCAGACCATTGGCCTTGGCGTCCCCCTGCCACTCCTGCCAGAACGTCCCCTTCTCGAAGCGGTAGAGGTAATTGGCCCTGGTGAAAAAATATTGGAGCGTTCCCTTGACATAGAGGTAAGGCAGCGGATAGTAAGCGATCCCGACCTTGAAGGGCATGGCCTGGACCTTGGGCTTGATGACGAGGGCGTCCGGCAGGTCCCCGGCCGCGAAATCCACCCGGCTCGTGCGCCTGCCGGAAAAATAGTCCGCCCCGACGGACAGGGTGAGGCCGGGCATGAGGCTGTAGGAGACCTCCGCACCCAGGATGTAGGTCAGATGGAGCCCAGACACGCTGCCTTTGCCTTGCCTTCCCAGCACCGTGCCGTAGTAGTCGGCCAGCCCGCGGGCCCCGGCATTGAGGTCGCCCACGGCCGCAAAGTTCGCGCCGATCAGGATGGAAAAGCCAAAGGTTTTCGCCCCGGGGGGCTCGGTTGCAAGCCGTCCCACCGATACGACCGGGACGACCGGATTTTCCTCCTTCCGGATGAGTTCCGTTTTCCGCCCGGCGGGCGCCTCCCCTGTCTTTACGGGGGGGGCCTCCTCTTTCTTTACCGGTTCAACCTTCACCTCCTCGACGGGGACCTCGGGAAGCGGCTCGAGGGCTTGGACGAGACTCTCGTGGATGTAGCCCCGGGCGACAAGCCCATCGTCTCGGGTGAAACGGACCAGGTACCAGTCGCCCTCTTTCTTCTCGGCCTCGAGGACCGTGCCCTCGGGCAGCTGCTGGACGATGGGGCTCCCGATGTCCGGTGTGTCACGGATGTTGGCCTGCTCAGCCGTGACCCTGATCTTGAAGGTCGGAGCCGGTTTTTCCTGCGCCGCCGCGACCGGTGGGACCATCAGGAGGGCGAGGAAAACGATGGCTGATCTTTTTTTCATGGCTCTCGCATTGACCTTGCCGGGATTATAGAACAAATCCAAATTCAAGAAAAGGCCGGGGTCATGGCCGCCCCCCCTCCAAATGATTCCGGAACCCATGGAGGGATTTCTTTTCTCGAATTCGGGGGATGAGCGGGAGGGACCCGGGCAGCGTGCCGAGGAGATAGCGGGCCTCGTAATGGAAGAACATGTGGAGGAGCAGGAAGTAGAGCGGGACATGGAGGAAAAGCAACGCTTCGGCGCCCCTCTTAGCGCGGACCAGAATCGCCGCGGCGAGAAGGCACACGGCTCCCGTTTTGAGGTCCACGCGCCTCGCGAGAACCGGGACGATTGCTAGAAAAAAGGGAAGGATTTCAGGGCCAAGAGATAGAGTCCAAGCGCAACCAATGTGTCGAACAGGACTTGCACCGCTCGGGGATAGATCCAGAGTTTTGCCCCCGCGATCTTCCAGACGAGCGCCAGGAAACCCGCGTAGCCCGTTACTTCCTTGCGGCGAAGTCAATAATCCCGGATAATCCGTGGTCTCCTGCATCCTCTCACCCTCCTCATCCAGCCGCCGAGGGCGGGCGAGAAAACGGCGAAGACCACCGAGAGCGAGAGGGCGCAGAGAAGGGCGCCTTCGCGGACACCGTAGAAGATATTCATCATCGCTCCGGCCGTAAGAAGAGCCCCAAGTCCCAAAGCCGGGATGCTTCGGACTCCAGCCGCCCCGTTCGCGGTCGCCGTTCGCGTCGTTCCCGACTGGACAAGCCGTCCGGACAGGGGGACGAGGCAGCCGATCGCGAACCAGAGCAGAAAATTCCAGACGGGAACACCGGCGATCGCCGCTCCGGCCGCAGCCCCTCTCTCCCATCGCCAGAAGCCGGCAGCCGTAGAAAAATGCCATTCGAAGGCCGCGTCGATCGAGAGGAAGACCCATCCGCCTGCCAGCCCCTCGATGAGCAGCCTTCCGGAGGGGTGGAGCGATTTCCTTCCGGGCCGGCCCTTTGCCATGAGCGATGAGACGACGGCGTCCCCCACCCAACCGAAAGCGAGCCAGACCGTGGGAACCAGGACGGGGACGCCCGCCAGCCCCAAGGACAGCGGGTGGGAGCGGTTGTAGAGATAGGTCCAGCCGGCAAAGCCGCCGTCGAGGGCCACCCGTTCGACGAACCAGGTCAGGCTCCAAAGCACAGCGGCCTGGACCAAGAGGCCGATCGGCCGCCTCCCTTCCACCCGGCTCATAAAGACCCAGGTCGAAAAGAGAAGGAGGAGGACAAGCCCAGCTAGAAGGGCCTGGGAGACGGGGGAGCCGAATTTTCCGTAAAGGACATAGGCCAGGCTTCCCCCGACACAGCCAAGGCTGAGCGTGCCTCGCCAGGTCATGCCGGTTCTCCGCCAGGAGCAGCTTCGCGGTTCTTCCTGGCCAGCACGACGTACAGGGAGACTCCGGCTCCTAGGGCCGTCAAGGAGATGAGCTGGGGCGTCGAGAGGCTTGTCCAAGGCGACGCGCCGCGTATGATAAATCCTCGTCCCGGGTCGCCCCGGAAATATTCCACGAGGAAGCGTACCGAGGAGTTGATGAAAACGTCCAGGGCGATGACCTGGCCGTCGAATTTTTTCCGACCGAGAAGGCGATAAAGAACGATGAAATTGAAGATGTTCAGGCCCGCTTCGTAAAGTTGAGTGGGGTGAACCGGCCCGGGAAATCCCGGGAATCGCACGGCCCAGGGAAGACCGGAAGGCCGGCCGTAACAGCAGCCCCCCATGAAACAACCGAGCTTCATGACGGCGTAGCCGAGCGCCGTTCCCGTCCCCAGGACATCGGCAGCCTTCCAGACGGGCAGGCGGTATCTGTGGAGATACCAGAGGGCAAAAAAGAGGCCGGCGATGAGTCCTCCATAAAAACCCCCTCCGCCATCGGACATGGTCAGAAGCCTCATCGGGTCCCGGACCAGGGCATCCGGGTTACGGACGGCTCGGCCGATGAACAGGTAGAGCTTGCCGCCGAGGATGCTGACGGCCATCCCGAAAAGGGCAAGGGCGGCCATTTCCTTGACCGAGAGGCCCTGCTTTCGGGAAAGACGGAGAACCAAGGCCAGGCTGATGAGATAGCCCAGAGTGAGGAAAAAACCGTAGCTGGGAACGACCCCGGCCCCGATCCGGAAAAGGATAGGGTGCATAAAGCGTGTCGCCCGCCTCAGAATCTGAACCCGAACATGAGGTAGTGCCGCCAGTAGGACGGGTCGACGTTCGGATCGGACACTTGAACCAGCTGATACTCGCCCAGGAGCCTGACGGACTTGAGATCGATCTCGGTTCCGAAAAGAACGTGAAGGGCAAAATGCGTCTTGAACTTGGACACGGTCTCTCCGTCATCGAAGCTGATCGTCGTGAACGAGGCTTCCGCGCCCGCGCCCGCTCCGGCGAACAGGTTCATGAACCTCAGGAACTTGATCAGGTCGCCGGCGCAAAACCCGGCCTTGAAGTTGGCGAAGGCCAAGACCGGGATAACTTTCAGGCCGATGTCCGGATAGCTGTGGTAGGACGGCATGATTTCGAAACCGACGGCGAAATTCCTCCGGATGCCGAAATCGTAACCGACCGAGGCCAGCCATGTGTCGCCGAATCCTCCCGCCTTGGGAGAGCGCATCCAGCCAATTTTCAGAGTCCATCCGGAGAACAAGTGGGCCCTGTCCGACGAGGTCCCCCGGTCCTGGGGCGGCGCCTCCGGTTCCGTCGGTGCGGACCTCTGGACCCGCGGCGGGGCGGGCACATGGTCATTCGTGTCCACATCCTTGAAGTCGGGCTTCGACTCGACGGTCTGGACGACGCTCTGATGGATATAGCCGATCAGGCTCTGTTCCTGTTCTCCGGCAGGGAGGGTAACGCGGTACCATTCGTCGGTCCTGGCCGTGTATTCGAGAAGGGTACCCGCTTGGAGCACGGCGATGACCTGGCTCTGAACGTCCGGTTCCAACCGGACATTGGCCCTGTTCACGATGACCCTGAGGATCTTGGATTCGGAGCCGGCGCCGGCCAAAGCCGCAGACCCGAGGACCAGGAGCACGGCAAAACATATCGCGGTTTTTTTCATGATGGGTATTTCTTTCCCGTCTCACTCTTTGAAATTGATGACGATGCCTGTGGTCTTGTCCTTCTCGACGTTCACCGAACCTGAGACGGCAAAATGGACTCCCGCGGAAAACGTCGTCGTCGCGGTCCAGTTATAGGACCCCGCTTCGACGGTGACCGCTCCTGAGCTCTCTCCGTCCACGGTCGTCTGGATGCTGGACTGACCCGAGAATTTGACGGCGGCCGCCCACACCGACGCGTTCTCGATAGCAATCGTGCCGTACGCCGAGGCCCCGCATAGACCCTTCTTAGCTGGGGTCGTGGGGCTCGCCACGAACAGGACCGCGCATGCGGCTGCGGCCAGGATCAGCCGGATTCCGACGCCGCTTTTTTCTTTCGCTTTTATTGCCATCTCTTTCTCCTTTCTGGTGAGATTAAAGAATTTCACCGGTAAAGTCAACGGAATATTCGCCGGCGATATTGACGGGATCAGGTACCCCCACTCACTTCTTCAAGACCACGATGTGCTGGGCATGGACGCCGCGGAACAGGGGGACAACGCGTTCGACCCTAAAGCCTGCCGAGGCCGCTTCTTTTTCAAAGGTCTTTTTCGGGACCATCATGATCGTCCTCTGGGTTCTCCTGAAGAAGCGCCGGAGTTTCCGCTGGAGCGCATGAAGGCCTTTCACCCGGTAAAAAGAGAGGATGACGCCTTCTTTCGCAACCCGGGCGAACTCCCGCAAGATCGCTTCCCGGTCCTCCCCGGCGTGGAGGTGGTGGAAGAGGCGCATCGAGAAAACGTAGTCGAAGACGCCCGGCTTGAAGGGAAGTCCCCGTCTGAAATCCGCCTCGACGCCTCCGATGTGCCGCCGTCTCTCGCTATTCTCCACGGCCCGCTCGACCATATGGAAGGCAAGATCGCTCGACACCAGCCGGACCCCCGCGCCGAGCAGCAGTCTCGAGAACCGGCCATAACCGCAGGGCGCATCAAGGATGAGGGCGGCGCCCTCGCGTTCCCAAGCCGGGCCACCCTTCTTTTTCAGCCCGCGGAGAATCCGGCGAAGGATATGTTTCTCCCGGGTATCCACGAGCCGCTGGTCAAGTCCCCTGTACCGTCGCTTCTCGTAGTCGGCGACTCCGGGGCGATCGAAGGTCTTATTCGTCGAAGACGACATATTTCGGCCTCCCGTCGATGATGATCGTTTGCGGCCGGCCGGCAAACTCCCGGCCGGACCGGTCAAACGCGGCCTCCACCGGGTGTTTGAAAGCGTGCCTCACGGGCGGGCCCGACGTCCAGCAGACGGCAAAGGGACGGCCGTCTTTTCGGAAACGGAAGATCCGGACGTCGTCCCCGGCGCCGGAATTGTGGCCGAACCCTAAAGCGTCGATCGAGGGGGCGTTCATCTCCCCCAGGCCTTCGAAAACACTTCCCTCGAGCCGGGCCCGAAGCGTCCGGAAAGCATGGAAGGCGGGACGTCGCCTCCACGGCTCTTCGCGGGTGTCCACGAGGCCATATCCCGGGGCGGCCAACTGCCACCAGGTGATCCGTTCGACCAGCCCGGACGCCAGGAGGAGGACGTAATAGCGGATGAGATAGTTCGCCTGCTCCTCTTCCGTGACGTTGGGCTTGCCCGAAGCCGGCGAGTAAGGGCCGGTTCCGGCGAGCGGCCAATTGACTTCGGTGATCCAGAGATCGCGGCCGGCGCGCGCCGAAACGTCCACCACGGCCTTAAGGAGGGCGAGCTTCTTCACGGCGCTCCAGCCGAATTGCTTGTTCTCCGGCGCCCCCATCCGGTCGACGTAGAGGTGCGATGTGACTTTGTCGAAGGGGAGGCGAGGCAGGGTCACGGAATAGAGATGGAACTCGAAATCGATCACAGCCGGTCCGGCCAGCTTCGCGCCGAAGCGGGGAGCGAGTTCGAACGCCGGCTCGGCGAGACGGACGTATTCCCGGTGGTCCCAAACGCCCCACTTCGTCCTGTTCCAGGCGTGCCCGATCTCGAAGGCCGAGACGAGGGGGGCGAAGCGGCTGAAGACCTCTTCGAGGAAGGCGCGCCAGGCGCCCGGTTCGAGAACATCGGAGCGGCGTTGGAGGAGGGCCAGAGTGACTTCGATGCCGCGGTCCCGGAGGGCGCGGACGAAGGCCTCATGCTCAGCGAGCCTCCCGCGCTCCCAGGAGGGGACGCGGACGAGGGTGTGCCCGACGCCGGTTTCGGCAAGGAGGCCGAACGCCTCGGCGTCTTTCGGCCCGGCCGGAGAAACAGCGCAACTCATCGCGCCCGGGACGATCGGAACCGGGGCGAGGTGCATCGCTTTCATGTAACGCCGGTAGCTCCGGAGGCCGGGAACGAGCCGGCGGAGGTTGGCGCCGGCGATGGCGAAATAGCTTCCGGCATGGCGAAGGTGGTAGCGGAAGCGCTCGGACCGTGGGGCCACGTTGTGCGGCTGGTCGGCATACGGGTTCCACTCGAATGGGAAGCTCATGTCACTGGATCCCCAGCCGCTCGGCCAGTCTCTTCAGCCGGAGCGCTCTCTTGAAGGTCATGAAGCCCGTATACCACCGCTTGTTCAAGCGGTACCAAAGACGGAGGGCACGGGCGCCGGGCCTGTCGCCGAGGTAAAGTCGCAGGAAATCGTCCTGGTAAGCCGGGGGGACGCCGAGCCGCACGAGATTTCTGACGCGCCCGAGGAGGGGGACCTCCCGGCGGATGCGGATGCGGTTGGTATCGATGAGAAAGAGGTCGTAGGCGCCGGGACGAGAAGACCTGACGAGGACGTTCCCATCCGATAGGTCGCGATGGAGGATGCCCTGGTTGTGGGCGAAGACGAGGAAGCGGGCGAGCGCCGCCAGGAGCAGGGAAAGGTCTTCGGGCGGAAGCGTCCGGAGCAGGTTGCGGATCTCCAGAGCGCCATCAACCCGGGAAGCGACGAAGTAGCTTTCGACGATGAGGCCGCGTTCACGGCGCTCGATGTATGCCAGGGGAAGGGGTGTCGGCACCCCGACGAGGAGGCAGGCGGCTGCGCCGTGCCAGGCCTTGACGGCTTTGCCGGGGAGGAGGAGTGTCTTGATCTTTTTGAAACCCGAAGCGCGGAACTCCTTAACGACGGCGTCGACGGCGGATGAGGCAGCTCCTGCGGCTCCAGCGATACAGGGATCCGCGGTCGCCGTCGCGGAAAGGGGACCGGAAACGGCGGGTACGGAGATCGTTGCGGCAGGAGTGATGATGGCCGGGGCGGAAACGGGGATAGAAACGGCGGCCACCCGGTTCCGCCTGTCGAGGAGGACACGGGCGGAGGGGCTGGAGACAAGGGCACGGCAGCCGGAAAGAGCACGGAGGAACTCGGGAGTGTTGTAGTCCGGATGAACCCGGCCCTTGAAGGCTCCGAGCCTCACCGGCACACCAAACATCTTATATGCGCTTTTATCTTTCATATATCTCTTAAGCTGGTCTGACCAATCCTTGGTCCTACAGCAAGTGCCAAATCAATATCGTTCGGGTTCGAAACCTTATTTTTTATCTTCTTTCAGCATAAGCTCCATGCCAAGCTGCAACTTCATCCCATACTCGTCATAATCTTCCCAAGCCTCGACCATTTTGCCGTTCTCAAAACGGACTATATTCATTTGCGAAACATTAATCTTCTTTCCTGTAGGAGCGATTCCCCAGTATTTTCCTTTATGGGTACCGGCAAAAACATATCGGACCGCCACTTTATCCCCTTCCGCTACCATATCTTCTATTTTAAATCTAAAGTCGGGAAACGCCTTCAGCCAGGTAGAGATCACTTTTTTGGCCTCATCTGGACCAAACGGATAGCTCTCCCCCCGAAAATGGAGAATTTGATTGGGAGCGTATACTTGATCGGCTACATCCAAGTTACCCTCGTTCCATAGTTTTTCGATCTCAAGATAGGCTATTTTTTTGTTTTGAGCCTCGACTTCCGCCTGGGCTTGAATCTGTTTAGGCTCCACAATTGTCGTCTTTTTCCGGCAACCAACAGCAACACAAAACAGAAGGATTAAAAGAATAACCGGAAGAGGCTTCTTCATTTTCCCCTCCTTTGTTTCAATGTAATAATTAGAGCTTAGTTGACGATACCTGTCAATTCAAATGCTTGTCGGAACACTTAAGCGGCACAACCTGAAGTCGCGGGCTTTAGCCCATGTCCGTTACTTCATGCCATATCGGACAATTATGCGATATTGCACAAGCTCAGACCAAAGCCTGAGGCCGCATGGAAAGACGCAGGCTTATGCTCGCGGCCACATCTTTTTTATCATATTTTTAAGCGCCGACGCCAGCGCGATCGGCGTGAAGCGCTCCCTGGCTAGGCGATGGCCGCCGGCGGCGATCCGTTCGCCGAGGGCCGTGTCCTTTTTCAGGGCGAGGACGGCGTCGGCGATGGTTTCGGCATAAGGCTCACCGCAGAGGAGAATGTTATCGCCGTGGGTGAAGAACTCCTCCGCCGCCGGGGTCCGGGCGGTGATCACGGGCTTCCGCATTCCCAGCGATTGGTAGAGCTTGTGGGGGATGACGCGGCGCGCCTTCGCCGTCCGGCCGAAGACACCCAAGCAGACGTCGGACGCGGCGATGAGGGCCGGGATCTCATGATAGGGCGCCCAGGGCTCGAACAGGCAGTTCGCCGCACCGATTGTTGCGGCCAGTTCCTTCGTCCGGGCCCAGGTCTGGCCGGAGCCGACGAAGCGGAAGACGACCGAAGGGTCGCGGCTGAAAACATCGCGGGCAGCCTCGACGGCCGAATCGACGCCGTGGAGCGGCAGGAACGAGCCGAAGAAGAGGACGGTGAAGGGCCCGGTCCGGGGGCCGGAAGGCAGGCGTTCGGGGTCGAAGAGCTCGTCGTCGTAGCCGACGGGAATGACACCGATCCTGCCGGCAGGCACTCCGTACGCGCGGCAGAAATGGTCCTTGTGGGCGCCGGTGTCGGCCAGGATGAGATCGGAGAGGCGAAACGACCAGGCGTCGATCCGGAAGTTCCACCAGGCATGGAGCGAGGACGGGGACCGACGCTTCCAGTCGAGGATCTTGGTCTCGTAGCGGGGGGCGAGGGGGTCGAAAACGAGCGGTTTGGCCAGGAGGGTCGCGAGGAAACGGCCCAGCGGGACATCTTTCTGGCAGAATTCGGGGACGAAGAAGCAGTCGAGACGCGAAAGGGGGACCCGGGGGCCCGACTGCGGCGAGCCGGCCGCCATGCGGGCCAGAAGCGTCGGATAGCGGAGCCAGACCTTGAAGCTTTGGGGCGCCGGGTACTCGGCCACCTCGTCGCCTAAGGCGGCCAATCCCTTACGAATGACGGCGTTCCGCGGATAGGCGGGATCGTAGGCGCCGAGAAAGCCGAATTTCACGCGCTTATTATAACAAGAAAGAGGGGGTCAGGTCTCAACATTGGACAAAATTGTCCAATGTTGAGACCTGACCCCCTCTTATTATTATTGACGGCGGCGACAAGGTCGGATACGATAGACATCGAGAGGAGAACCACCATGGCTTTGGACCCGGAACTGCTCGCCATCCTGGCCTGCCCCTACTGCAAGGCCGACGTGGAGGTGACGACCGACGGACAGGGCCTGAAGTGCGTGGAGTGCCACCGCGTCTACCCGATCCAGGACGACATCCCGGTGATGCTCATCGACGAGGCCTCCATTGAGCCCGAGAGAGAAACTAAAGGCTGATCCCTTCACCCTCGGCAAGATCCTTCTCATCCGTCTACGGCGGATCGGCGACATCATCCTGACGACGCCGGCCGTGCGGGCCCTCAAGCTCGCCCTTCCCCAAGCCGAGCTCGCCTACATCGTCGAAGAGCCCTACCGCCGGCTCGTCGAGGGCAACCCCGACCTGACCGAGATCATCGTCGTCCCCAAGGGGCAGACGGGCCGCGATTTCGCGGCGCTCATCTGCCGGGTCCGGAAGGCAAAGTTCGACGCCGTCCTCGATTTCCACGGCGGCCCCCGGGCCTCCATCCTCACCCTCCTTTCCGGGGCGAAAATCAAGATCGGCTACGGGGTCAAGTACCGGAGCTTCATCTATGATGTCCGCGTTCCGCGCCGCACCGCCGGGGCCCGCATCCACAGCGTCGAGAACCACGTGAACCTCGTCCGGGCGCTGGGCGTCCCGGTGACCGAGGTCTCGGGGCTTATCGTCCCCGAGGCGAGGCCGGAAGAGGCGGCAACGGTCCACCGGTTCCTGGCCGAGAACGGGTTCACGGCCGGCGATGCAGGCGGCCCCGTCGTCCTCCACATCGGGGCGGGAACGAGGTTCCGTGACTGGGGGGCGGAAAACATGGCCGAGCTCATCCGGCTGCTCGAGACGCGCCCGGGCGTCCGGGTCATCCTCATCGGCGGCCAAGAGGACCGGACGATCGAGGCGGCGATCCTGGAACGGGCGCCCGGGACGCTTTCTCTCGTTGGCCGGCTTAACCTGGCCGAAACACGGGAGCTCATCGCGCGCGCGACGCTTTTCGCCGGACCGGACAGCGGGCCGATGCACATCGCGGCCGCGACCGGGACGCCCATCGTCGCCTGGTTCGGGCCGAACGTGACAGCGCACGTCGCGCCCTGGAAACCGCGGGCGGAGGCGCGGACGATCGAGAAGGACCTGGACTGCCGTCCGTGCAAGCAAAGAAAGTGCGTTCACGGAGACCTCCGCTGCATGCGAACGATCACACCGAAGGAGGTCTTCGAGGCCTGTGATGTTATAATAAGCAAGAACCGAGGCGCGTCATGAAGCTATTCACGAGGGACCCTTCAAAGGATATCTGGGCTTCCCTGCCCGGTCAGGTTCTGGCCGCGAGCTTGCTT
>Ga0315291_10008264_pt1 | contig 12791 bp, 8 predicted proteins | sample YL17G12_20_MG_FD_203070 | JGI IMG/M metagenome (GOLD analysis project Ga0315291, IMG submission 203070) | Sediment microbial communities from Yellowstone Lake, YNP, Wyoming, USA - YL17G12_20 | ecosystem: Environmental > Aquatic > Freshwater > Lake > Sediment | place: USA: Wyoming | collected... | reverse complement strand
ACCGAAAACGTCCGAGTAGTCTACAAGGTCGCCCCAGCCCCTTTTGTAGCAGCCCCCGATAGCGGGGGCCGTTTGCAAGATTGTTGCAGGCGTGAGCAGGTTCATCTGGGGGCTCGCTCCGCTCGACCCCAGCCACCCCAAGCACCAAGTTGCCAGGAAAACTTGTCACACACTGCCGCCGGACCCCTGCAAACGGGCTCGAGGTCGGCATGTTGGGTCGCCGATAATAGGGATACGGGTCGTGGCGCACGCAGGCGCGGTATCCCAGCAGCACTTCGCCAAGACAGGTTCACCATGGGCGACGTCCTCCTGAGCGAACAGGTCCAGCAATGGGCCAACGATATCCTGGTGTGGGTCGGCTTCGGTACCTTGGTGGGGCTGTTGGCCAAGGCTGTGATGCCCGGCCGCGATCCCGGCGGGGCCGTGGCCACGCTCGCCATGGGCATCGGCGGCACGGTGATCGGCTGCGCCACGTTGAGCTACTTTTACGCGGGTCAGCGGGTCACACCGATCAGCCCGCTGGGACTGGCGGTGGCCACGGGCGGGGCCTTCGTGCTGCTGTTTTTTTACCGCCTGTTGGCCGGATTCTGGTTCGTTGAGGGCGACCTGCCACCACAGCGCCGGCTCCGTCGGCCCTTCCGCTCGCGGCACTACCGCTCGTCCCACTACATCGACACGGAATAGTGGTCCGCCAGGCCCGATCTGACACGTTGGGTGCCAGCGGCGGCGGGCACCGACAGGGCAGGGCACCGACCGAAGGTTGGTCCCGAAGCACGGTCGCGTTGGTCCGCCACTGCCGCATCAGGGGCAGGCAAGCTGCCCCTGGCACCCCTCAGGTCTCCTTTTTCCTCGTTCCCACGGTCCTCCGTGGGAATGCACCGTCCGCGACGCTCCGCGTCGCCCGCCGACGCAGGGCGTCGGTCCCATTCGGAGCATGGGCAGCAGGAGCCGAAGACCCGCTGGGATGGGCAAGATGCGCAAAGAATTCCGTGAATTCCGGGGGTTGAGTCTGCTCCAAGATCGTTTAGAATGAGTGATAGTGCACAGCAGCGAGGCCAAGATTGCCCGGCAGACCTCAGACCACGTTTGGGAGGTTAAAGCCATGTCTTCGCCTGTCTCTTCCGACGCTGACGTCCGCCCGTCGACGAGCGGGGTCAACGACGGTCACTCGCGGCAAGCCGACCTTGGGCCGAGGTCCGCAGCGATCGGCGCAGCCGAATCGCCGGCCGTAACCGCCCTGACCAGCGCAGCGAGAGTCTCGGCGGCCGAGAGGTGGCTAGCGGGGCGGATGCTGCAGGCCTTGGGCAGCCCGCCCGTCCGCATGTTGCTCTGGGACGGCGAGGAGATCCCGGCGTCCGGTCCCCCGCCCGTCGCCCGCGTGTTGATTCGCGACCGGGCAACGCTGTGGAAGCTGATCTTCCACCCCACTCTGCATTTTGGCGAAGCCTACAGCGCCGGACGGATCGAGGTGGAGGGGGATTTGCTGGAGTTCCTCGCAGCGGTTTATCGGAGCAAGTCGGCGGCGAAAAGACCGGCCGGCCCCCTGCGCAACGTCCTCTCGCGCTGGCAGCGGACCCGGTCCAACACGCTGCGCGGCTCGCGGGCCAACATCCATCACCACTACGACATCGGCAACGATTTCTACAAGCTCTGGCTCGACGACCAGTTGGTCTACACCTGCGCCTATTTCCCCACTCCCCAGGCCACGCTCGAGCAGGCCCAGGTGGCCAAGATGGAGCTGGTCTGCCGCAAACTCTGGCTGAGGCCCGGAGAAACCGTGGTCGAGACCGGCTGCGGCTGGGGCGCGATAGCGCTACACATGGCCAGAGAGTACGGTGTGAAGGTCCGGGCCTATAACATTTCCCGCGAGCAGGTCGTCTACGCCCGGCAGCGCGCCAAGCGGGAGGGCCTAAGCTCCCAGGTGGAATTCATCGAGGACGACTACCGCGCCGTCTCCGGCCGGTTCGACGTTTTCGTTTCGGTAGGCATGCTGGAACACGTCGGCGCCGACCATTACCGGGAGTTGGGCAAGGTGATCGACGCCTGCCTCAGCCCGTGCGGCCGGGGGATGATCCACTCGATCGGGCAGAACGAGCCGGGCGAGCTCAGCCCCTGGATCCGGCGGCGGATCTTCCCCGGCGCGTATCCACCCACCCTGCGGGAGATGACCCGGGTGCTGGAACCGTGGGGCCTCTCGGTCCTGGACGTGGAGAACCTGCGGCTGCACTACGCCGAGACGCTCCGGCACTGGCTGCGGCGCTTCGATGCGGCCACCGACACCGTGGGCAAGATGTTCGACGGGCGTTTCGTGCGGACCTGGCGGCTGTATTTGGCCGGCTCCGTGGCGGCGTTTGCCACCGGCGCGCTGCAATTGTTCCAGCTCGTGTTTGCCCGCCCCCGCCTCAACGAAATCCCCTGGACCCGCGCCAGGCTGTACCACGATTCGCCGTCACCGGGCGGTTGAGAGATGCAGACCTGTGACGTACCGGTCGTGGGCGGAGGGCCGGCCGGCTCGACCTGCGCCTGGAAACTTCGCCAGGCGGGACTGCGTTCTGTGCCTGGCCTGGGCGACCCTGACGGGCCTACGGAACAACCGCGATCAAGCTCCGCAAGAGTCGCGCTACGGGCCCGAGGCTATAGCGGGTGATCTGGTCGGCCGAGTAGTTGTCCCGGCCGAGGATGTCGTGCGCCGCCAGGATGCCGCTTTCGACTGCCGGGCCGATGCCCTCGGCCAGATCCTCCGTGGCCAACCCGGCGGCATCGCCCAGCAGGTAGGCGTTCTCAAGTTTCAACTGCTTGCGGCGATCGCCGAGGAAGTAAGGATGTCCTTTGGGGACGGGTGGGGCGGCGTCAAGGCAGCCCTCTTTCTTGAGTAAATCGACGAACTGGTCCCAAAGCCCCTTCAAGCTCTGGCCCGCAAGCTGCGCGTGCAGCCCGCCGAAACCCACGTTCACCGCGTCGGCCTTCGGCACGTACCACCCGTAGCCGTGCGAGCCGGCAAAAGGAAACCACAGCGTACACACCCTCCGGCGGGGCTCGGCCGTGTATTCCACTTCGCGGGTAATCAGCAGCCGGCCGGTGCTCGCGGGAAAGAGGATTCTCTTCACCGGGCAACTCGTACCACCGGCCCCGACCAGGTAGCGGCAGCAGAACGCGTCGTCGAGCACGTACGCATCCTTCTCCCGCCGAATCTGGCGGACGGTGTGCTCCACCACCTCGACCCCGGCGCGGGCCAACAGCCAGGCGTCGAACTGGACACGGCGTATCGAGTACTGCCTGGTGCCGAGCGTCGCAGCCAGCCGATGCCGCCGCCCCACGATCAGCCGGATCTTCCGGAGTGCCACGATGCCGTGGGGGTATTCGCCGGGCTGGATTTCCAGATCGCTGAGCACTTTGGGGGTAATCCAGCCGGCGCAGAGTTTCGGCCGCGGCATGACCTTGCGCTCCAGGAGCAGGCACTGCCGGCCGCGGCGCGCCAACTCCCAGGCGCATGTGCTTCCCGCAGGCCCGCCGCCGACGACGATCGTCTCGATCTCTCGCATCCGTCTGAACCGTCACGAAGCCGCGACCGTTGGTCGCGTTTAGAGCTGATCCCAGCACCGATCATCGGGGTAGCTGGCGGTCGGCCGGAGGCCGCCCCCAGGGAGGAAAAAGGGGACAGGTCCAATTTGTGCGAAGCCGGGCACCGACCGAAGGTTGGTCGCGGGCCGTTCCGGCAAATTGGACCTGTCCCCTTTTCCCGGGAATCACGCAAGACTATTTAGTGGGGTGTTACTGCTGCGGCTTCTCGGGCGGTGGTTGTTGGGGCTTCTGGGCGGAAAGCGATTCGCGCCACGGCTTGCCGGCGCGGTAGCTTTCCAGCTCCTTGCCCAGCGGCTCCTTCTCCTCTGCCTTGGCCACCTCCACGCCCTTCTCGACCCACTGGATGGCCGTCTGGAAGTCGCCGCTTTCCGCGTAAGCGGCGGCCAGGGTACTGAGGATGTGGGCCGCCTTGTACTCGGTCAGCTCGCAGGCCTCGGTGGCCAGGGCCAGGGCCCGCTTGCCGTCGCGGAGCTTTTCGTCGGGCGAGGTGGCCAGGACCCAGGCCAGGTTGTTCAACGTCCCGGGGTCTTTGGGCTTGAGCTTGATCAGGGCCTCGTAGTCGGCGATGGCCTGCTGGTGCTTTCCCAGGCTCAGCAGGGCGTCGCCGCGGCCTCGCAGGGCCAGCGGCTCGTCGGGGCGCTGGGCCAATACGACCGAGTAGGCCTCCAACGCCCGGTCGTGCTTGTCCTCGGCGGAGTAGAGCATGCCCAGTTGCAGGAGGACCAGCAGGTCCTTCGGCTCCGCCCGGCGGAGTCCCTCCAACTGGGCGATGGCCTCGCCGCGCTTGCCGAGATCGGCCAGGAGCCGCAAGGCGTCAGGCAGTCTCGGCTGGAGTTTCAGTGCGGCGCGGACGTCGGCCAGGGCCTTCTCCCGCTCGCCCTGGTCGCGGTACACCCCGGCCCGTAACAACAACACGACCACGTTTTCGGGCTGCATCGAATGGGCCAGGTCGAGTTCATGCAGGGCGGCGTCGAGGTTCGATTGCAGGCCGTGGACCTGCGCCTTTTGCAGCAGGGGAGTGACGGAATTGGGACTGAGCTCGAGGACCTTATCCAGATTCACCAGGGCCTCGTCGTACTTCTTCAGCCCGACCAGGACAATGGCCTTGGCTTCGTAGTTGGCCAAGTCCTTGGGGGCCAGCTTGATGGCCTCGTCCATATCGGCCAGAGACTCCTCGACCTTGCCCAGGTCGGCCCGGAGCAGACCGCGAGCCCGCCGCACAGCGGCGTCGTCCGGGAGGGTGCGGACCGCTTCATCCATATCGGCCAGTCTTTTCTCCGGGTTTTTTTCGATCGTCGCCCGGAGCATCAGCGCCTGCGCGTGCAGCGGGGGCTGGCCGGTCGAGAGTTCGATCGCCTGGCGGAGGGCCTCGCCGGCCCGCTTGGCGTCGCCGTCGGGCAGGAGGTTGAGCCGGGCGATGAGGAAGCAAGCCTGAGGCTGTTTTGGGCTGAGTTGGACTCCCCTTTCGAGGTCGGCCAGGGCGGCCTTCCGGCGGTTGGCGAAGTCGGGGCCCTGCAGCGGACTTGCCATCAGCATCCCGGCGAAGCTCGAGCCCCGCTGGACCAGCGTCGCGGCCAGCAGGCTCCTGGCAAAGTCGGCGTGTCCCTGGTCGAGCCCTTTTTCCAGCGCGCTTTCCACCAGCCGGATGACCGCGGACAGTTCGTCGATGGTCTTGGGTTTGTTCAGTTGCAGCTCGGTGGCGCGATCCAGGTCGTCTTGCCCTGCCCCGTCGGCCCAAGCCCGGCCCGGGGTCACCAGGATCGCCAGCACAGCGGCCGCCAAGATCAATCGAATCGGACGTGACATGGGAGGGAACTCCGGAGGTGGTGTGGCAGGGATGGCGCAGTCGCAAAGGCGATTCGTCGGCACCCCACCGTTCAATTAAGGGCGAACCTGGCGTCAATGCAGTGGCACCGGCGTCTCGCCGGTGTGACTCGACTCATGGCAAGGCGTTCACTTGTATCACACCGGCGAGACGCCGGTGCCACTTGATCCTCCTTGATACTACACCTATATCCAACGTATTGGGCTACGGGGCCTTGGGTGCCGGGTGCTCTGGCTCGGGGGGCTCCGGTTGCTTGGCATCGGGCGCCCCGGGGGCCTTTTGCGGGGGCGCCGGCTGATCGGCCCTCTTGAGCTTCAACACCGGCTCCTCCGGCGGGGGCTCGGATTTCTCGGCCACGGTCCCGGGATCGACCAGCATGTAACCCGCCCAAAAGAACGGATGGGTCGCCTTGGGCGGCTCCTCGGCGGTGGCTTTCTTGACCCGCGGCTCAGTTTCTGGATTAAGCCGCGACCCGGCCGCCAGGAACACGCTTCGCTGCCACGCGTCGGCGGGCGACGTGTGCGGCAGTTCCTGCGCGAACTCGCGGACCAGGTCGAAACCGATCTGCCCGCCCGTCCGCCAGCGGCTCAGCAGCAGGGTCCGCGATCCGCTGGCCATCAGTCCGCAGACCGAGAGAAAGACTTCGTTGCCGGCCGTCGCCCCGTTGACGCCCTTCAGCGAGCTTTCGGCGGCGGTGTGATAGCCGGGCAGGATGACCTCGTCGGGCCCCCCCCAAGGCAGCCCCAGCCAATCGTTCAGCGAGCCGCCCGGCTTCCCCTGATCTATCGGCACCGGCGCCCAACCGTAAGGCCCACCCCCGCTCACGTTGACGTCGTCCAGCACGATCAACCGATCGAACAGCGTCGCGTATATGCCCGAAACTGCCGGCGGGGGTGACTTAAGCGCCACGGCGCCGGGCAGCACCTGGGCAAGCTGTGCGAACGCCTTCAGCGACACCGACTCGTCGTCGCGCGGGAACAGCCGCCCTGTGACCACCGCCGTATGGCCCGTCGGACTCCGCGCCGGCCCGTGGGAAGTCGCCAACGAGGCCGTCGGCACGTAGCGGATGCGGAACCTGGAGATCAGCGGGCGCTGCTCCCCTTCGGCCTCGACCTGCAAGGCCTCGAACGGCAGATACCAGAGCACGCCGTCGGGCACGATCACCAACTCGTCGAACTTCTGAGAGAAATCGGCCTGAGAGCCTTTCAGGAGCAGTTGCAGCATCTGCCGGGCCGACTTTTTCCACTGGTCATCGGCCAGGTCTTTCAGGGTCAACTCGTGGTTGGGCTGGTAGTGGCCCATCTCGCGCAACAGGCCGACAATCTGCCTGGAGACCACGGCCGGCGGGCCGATCTGCCAGTACGCGTACTTCTGGTTGTTCAACAGGAAGGCGTACAACTGCCCCTGGGTGACGAAGAACACCCACAGCGCCTGCCCCGGCGCCAGCGACTTCTGGATCTCCTGAGTGCTCCGCAGCGGCGGGAAGACCAGCCCGGCCGGCTCGCGCCGCACGGCCATCTCCCGCAGCAGGGCCTCTTGTTGCACGCTCAGCGCCGCCATCTGGCCCAGATCATGGCTCTGGCGTTGAAACGCCTCCGGGGTCTCGGCCACCAGAGGCAGCGCCTCCAGCGCGGCACGCAGTGTCCGCACCTGCTGGCCAAGCTGTTCGTAGGCCGGATAGCGCCCCAGCAAATCCCGCCGCAGCAATTGGGACTGCTGATCGAGCACCTCCAGGGGCCCTTCCAGGATCCATTGCAGCGACTGCAGCCGCCCCCCGAACGCCAACGAGCTGAAGAAACGATGGCGCCGCGCACGATCGCTGATCTCCAACGCCGTCTCGTGCTCCTTCCGCTGCATGGCCACCTCGAACCAGTGGTCCAGCGGCAGCGGATGCGGAGTGACCAGCACGGCCATGGCCTCCATCGGATCGGCAGCCCAATCGGCCGGCAGCGGATCGCGGAGCACCTCGCCGTAAAGCTCCATGGCGGTCCGCGGGGTGGCGCCGCCGCCGGTGTAGAGCCGGTCGGCCAGCCCGATGTGAAACAGCCAATGCGACCCGTGCTTCATGTAGAGCATGGCCGCGGCCAAGGCGGCATCGCCCTCGGCAGTCTTCTTCTGCTGGAACAGCGTCAAGGCGTTGAGGAAGCTCAGCCGGGCACCGATCCAGCCGCTGCCCATCTCCCGCCGGCCGATGGTCACGCGGGCCTCTTCCAGGAGTCTGGCGGCTTCGCGGGGTTGGCCCAGCACGGCATAATTCTCCGCCGCCGAAAGCGCCAGCGAGGCACGCAGTTGCCGGAGGTCCTTCACCTTGGCCCAGGCGATCGCGGGCGCCCGCGGGGCCGCCAGCGGAGGATAGACCCCTTTGCGATTGGCCAGCAGGTGGGCCAGGGCCCCGCCCCGAAACGCCTCTTCCAACACTCCAAGGTCGGGGTAATTGACGGCGGCGTAGGTGGCCTCCGCGAAATACCCGGACGCGGCCTCATAGTTGCCCTCGAGCATCGACAACCGGCCCAGCTCCAATAGCGCAGTGCTGGTGAGCGGATGGTCGAATTCCCCGGCGGCCACGACAGCCCGCTTCAGGTGCGGCACGGCCTGGACCGTCTTCCCCCCTGCCGAATAGGCCAGGCCCAACTGCACGTCGATCCAGGCCTCCGACCAATGGTTGGGCGGACCGGGGCGGGCCGACAACCGCGTGATTAGTTGGGCGAACAACGGGTCACGCGGTCCCAGCGGCCCCAGCAGCGCCGTCCGCCTGCGGATCGCCAGCGCCGTCGAGCGCACGATCTCATCCACCCGGATCAAGCGCGACATGGCCGGCTGCACGACTCCCCCCCGCTGCAGGATCGCGCCTTGGTCGACCTGCCCCATACTGATGGGCATCTCCTCGGGATAGAATCCCAGGCGGGATTGACGGGAACTCGCCCCCCAGGGAATCTGCACGCGAGTTGTCGATGGGCGGATCGTGGGCGGGAATTGCACCCGGATCATCCAGTCCCAAAAGGCCTCGTAAAGCTTCAACGCCGCCGTATAGTGCTCTAGTGCCTGCCCCAAGTCGCCCATGTGGTAATAACACTCGCCGATCATCGTCTCGTAGCAGATCGAGTCGATCCAGCGCGACTGGGGCGTCTTGATGGCCCCGCGGGCCTCGTCGCGAAACAGGTTCAGGGCGTCCTTGTACCGGCCCTCGTAGAACGGCGAGAATCCGTTGTGATAGCCCGCCGAAGGGACCACCCGCGCCGGCTGGGCCCACGCCGGACCAGCCCACGCACCGCCGGCCGAGAGGCCGCCCGTCAACAGCGCCACAGCGAGGGCCGACACCCGCAATCGGCCGTGCCGGGCGAAGGCATAGTCAAACATGGTCTCTGCTCCTGGGACACTTCGGCCCCGCCCTTCAGTCCCGGACGCAAGCCGGGCCTGACAAGTTCCATGCCCCTTATCTTACGCCACCACGGTGGGCTTTTCCAGTTGAGGCCCCCCCGAGCATCGAAACGTAACCGACTGCCACAAGAACATTTAGCGGGCGGGCCTGCCTCAATACCGCTCAACTCCGGGCGAACTTGGCGTTAGTACAGTGGCACCGGCGTCTCGCCGGTGTAGCGCAACTCATCGCAACCCGTTCTCTTATGTCACACCGGCGAGACGCCGGTGCCACTGATCCTCCCCAGGTCTTGCACCCAATTGAGCCGGCGGGGGCTTGCCCGCCGCTTGGCCCCAGCCCCAGGCCCCCTTAAGCTAAAGTCCCCACAGGGTGCCTGACGATAACGGTCCTGACGATTGTGTCGAGAGAAGGGACCCTATCTACAGGGATATTTGGGCGCAATGCGCATATTGGGCAGTTTCGCAAAGAGCCGGAGGTGGCCCATGAAGAACTCGAACAACCAGCAACGCCCCCTGCGGGCCATGCTGCTCGGACTGGGGCTGGTGGCCATCGGTTGTGTCACGGGCTGCCAGGTGGACGTGGGCGGACAGACTCTGCCCAGCCCCTATTACATGACCGACGACGTCCAGTATTTCCCGCCAGGGCCTGAATTCAAGCTCGCCCGCGAGGCAGCCGCGATGGGCCAGCACACCCAGGAACAACAGGCGCCCCGGCAGTAAGTCGTCCGGAAAAAGGGGACGGGTCCAATTTGCCGGCACGGCCGGAAGGGTGCTTCGCACAAATTGGACCTGTCCCCTTTTTCCTCCCCGCGAGGTTGCCACCGTGCCGGAACTCGAATTCTTCCCGGCCGCACAGCATTGGGTCAACGTGGTGCTGATCTGGATCGGCTTCGGGACCTTGGCCGGCCTGCTGGCCAGGGTGATCCTGCCGGCCCGGCAACCGTCCAGCCCCGTGTTCACGCTGCTGCTGGGGATCGTCGGCAGCCTGGTCGGCCTGCTGGCCTTGTCTCTGTTGTTCCGTGGCCGCCAACTCAATCCCATCAGCCCCCTGGGCTTCCTGGCCGCCACCGCCGCCGCGTTCCTGCTGCTGATCCTCTACCGCCTGGGCCACGCCTGCATTTGCAGGAGAAAAGAGAATGCCGGCAGGGATTGGTGAGGTGTTAGAGTTTTCCGTTGAGACTTGAGCGCATTCTGCGCACATCTTGCCAGGTTGTCCGTTCACTGCGACGTGGAGTCTTGTGCCCCAATTGGAATCTGAGAAAGCCGCGACCGCCGGTCGCGCTAAAGGGGCCGCGAAGCCTCGTGGTTCATCGTTCCCGGCGCCACCACCGGTGGCGGCCTTATTGCTCCAAAGCGGACACCTGTGCTTGGGCCATGGGTGTGCTTCTCGCGCCCTATTAGCGCTACCTGCCCAGCGGTCTGAGTTTCAGGTTGAGCCCTTCGTCGGTGAAACCGAAGTAGTCTTTGAGCTTCTCGATCTCCTCTGCCCACCCGACTGACGCTCCTCCGCTGCTACTGCTGCGGCCGCAGTCGCAACAACACCACGCCGTGCCGGGCCACCGGCGCCGTGTACTGGCCGTCAAACGTCCCCAGGTCCTTCTGCCGCCAGAGGTCGCGGGCCCGCTGCGGTCCCTTCAGCTCCAACTGGGACCAGCTCACCGTGATCGGCCGGGCCACTTCATCGAGATTGAACAGCCCCACGGCCAGCGAGCCGTCCTCCAGCGGCTTGGCCAGGACCAGCGTGGCGTCGTCGCGGACGACGGGTTTTCCTTGGCGCCCCAGCGTGTCCTGGTCCACCTCGATCACCTCGGCGTTGCAGAGGATGCCCAGCGTGAACTCGTCCAGCTTAGTCATGTCGCCGGAGAAGATCAGCGGGGCCGCCATCAGGCACCACAGCGACATGTAGCTGTACTGCTCGTTGGGCGTGAGCGACGTCTGCCGGCCCTCGGCCTGCCGCTGCGCGTCCCCCACCCAGCCGATGAGGATGTAGTCGGGATCGTTCCACTGGCCGGGCTTGGCGTGCTGCCAGTGCTGGGCGTTGCTCAGCCCGATGTGGTAGAAACCGGGCAGCAGCCCGCCGCGGGCCAGCCCCAGGTCGCCGGTGGTCCGCCAGCAGTGGCCGCCGACTTCGCCGCCCCACTTCCAGACGTCGCCCATGCCGTATTGGCAGAGGTTGTAGACGACGTCGCGATCGACCCTCTTGAGGATCTCGCCCATCTTGCGGTAGGGGAGCTGGAGGGCCGCGAGATCCTTGCCCTTGGCCACCTGCCCGTAGCTGCACCAATCGTACTTCAGGAAATCGTAGCCCCACTGGGCGAACCGTCGGGCGTCGGCCTCCTCGTGCTGGTAGGTGCCGGCGTATCCCTGGCAGGTCAGCGGGCCGGGCGAGGTGTACAGCCCGGCCTTCAGGCCCTTGGAGTGGATGTAATCGGCCAGGCCCTTCATGTCGGGAAAGTGGCCGTTGGAGCGGATCGCCCCTTCGGCGTCGCGCGGCGGGCCGCCCAGCTTGGGGTCGGCCGCGCCGGGCTGGACCATCCAACAGTCGTCGATGTTGACGTATTCGTACCCGTAGTCGGCCATTCCCGACTGGATCATGGCGTCGGCCGCCGCCCGCATGTCCTGCTCCGTCACCCGGTAGTAGTGGATGTACCAACTGTTCCAGCCCATCGGCGGCGTCAGGGCGAGCGTGTCGCCCACGACGATCTTCAATACCCGCTCCGCCCGGCCGTGCTCGTTCTGGGCACGCAGCGCCACACGGTGCTCGCCGCGCTCCTGCGGCGCCTTTCCGGCGATGATCCCCGTGGCCGGATCGAGCGCGAGGCCCGCAGGCAAGCCGTCCGCCGAGAACGCGATCGGCCGTCTGCCCGTGCAGGGGATGCGATACAAGAACGGCTTACCCGGGCGGCAGCCGTGGACCTTCGGGCCGTTGATCCGCGGCTCCGGGCCGGGCGGGGGCGTGAGCACGACCGGCTCTTCCTTGACGGCCGGCCGGTCCACCGCCTGGGGCCGCTCACCGGCCACCGCCAGCACCGCCTCGGCCCAGTCGGCATGATCGTAGTTGAGATCGTCTCCGGCAGAATCCGCCAGCAGGATCAACCGCCGAACGCCCCGCAGATCGACGTCGACCCGCTTGGCCTTCTGGCCACCTTTCATCACGCCGCTGTCGAAGAGCACCTTGCCGTCGCCGTAGACGCGAAACCGCACGGTGCCTCGGCCCTTGGTCTCGTCGTCCACGCCCACGGCGGCCGTAAATCGCTCGGTCTTGCCGTCCAGCTCCACGTGCAGCATGGAATCGGCATGGGTGCCGACCCCGGCAGAGAATTTCTCCCCGGCGATCGACATCGCCTCGCCGACGACGTTCAAATCCGCCCGGGCCTCGCCCCAACCGGCACTCATCTTCTTCAGGTCCACCGAGCCAAGCGGCACCTTCTCCGCCGCCAGAGCGTTGCCAACTTGGCCGATGACTACGATCATCACAACCCCAGCCAAGACTCGTCGATTGAGCCACAGCATGTCTGCGCCTCCCGTGAAAGATCGATGTAGTGATCCAAGAGTCCTCGATACCCGGCCCGCCAGGCGTCGGCTCTATTGTGACACAAACACTTCGCCGTGAAAAGCGCGGCACCTTGGAAGTGGCCTCCGTGCTTGCAGCGTGGGCGCGCGCAGAGTCCCAGAAGGGCTCTCCTCTGTCTTCCCTTTGGGAGAGGGACTGGGGGAGGTGAGCAGAACGACCTTCGCGCCGCCCCGGTGGCTCCCATCCGGGCCCTGCCGGCGGAATCACGCAGCGGAATGAAAAGAGCCGCCAAAACTTTTCTGGGCGGCTCGAATAGAGAAACGGGGCGCTTCCCGCGCGGGTGCCACTGCTGGCTTGCCCAGCAGTGCCCGTGTCCGGGGGGGGAATCGGTTTCGTTTAGCCCCTAGGACGTCAGACCATGAACGGTTGGCACGTTACGGTATCGCGCGGGTGCCACTGCTGGCTTGCCCAGCAGTGCCCGTGTCCGCCGGG
>Ga0315291_10008262_pt1 | contig 12793 bp, 8 predicted proteins | sample YL17G12_20_MG_FD_203070 | JGI IMG/M metagenome (GOLD analysis project Ga0315291, IMG submission 203070) | Sediment microbial communities from Yellowstone Lake, YNP, Wyoming, USA - YL17G12_20 | ecosystem: Environmental > Aquatic > Freshwater > Lake > Sediment | place: USA: Wyoming | collected... | reverse complement strand
ACTCAGGAAGTATTTGTCGACACTGGTTTGCCTCTTAATCTTTCGTGCGCCGGACTTTCTGAGAAGTGCTTCGGTCTCACTGACAGCAATACCAGGGTCCTTCACGTAAAGCGTAACGCCGAAATGTGCAGGTTTCCCGGCAGCAGCGCCAATGGCATAGGGCGCAGCTGGCGCTTCTTCGAGTTTTCTGCTGACCCTGGCGTCGGCGCTGGCGAAAGATCCGGGTTCTCTTTGTCTGTATTCCGGGGCTGGGGACGGGGCTTTCAGAGACTTCGGCAGTTCCTGCCTGCTCTTGGAGAGGGCCGGTTTCACTGCCTGTTCGGTTTTCTGCTCTTTGTCAGATCTCTTCTTATCGGCGTCTCCGGTATCATCTGCAATGGTCTTGCTCTTTTTGAAGAGATGTTCTTCTTCCGCGTGGATGGTTTCCTTGACTCCCTCTAGCGGCGAGGGCACCATCATAGCCTTATCCTTTGCCGCTTCCTTCTTGGGGACGGCCTTTTCCTTCACAGTACCAGCAGGGCCGGGCTCCCGGATATCCGTGGTCGTGGCCTGCTCTCTTCCGGCTTCGGATACGGCCGCGGGTGGTGACACGACGACCTTCATCTGAGGCTCGCCCGCTCTGTACACGTAGAAGGCGAGAACTGCGATGAGGACTGTAGCGAAGGCCTGTATAGGAACCTTTGTGCGAAGCGGATAGAACATCCTCCTGAGGATACCCTCTTTCTGTTTCGCCTCTTCACGCACCCGGGACATGATCTTCTGTGCGAACCAGGGCGGCGGATCCACCTCCTCCACTTCCCTCAGGAGTGTTCCCGCCTTCTTCAGGTCCTCAATGGCCTTACGGCACCGCGGGCATGAAGCGAGATGCTCTTCCAAGAGGTGTTTCTCGTCAGGAGATAGAATGTCCTCGAGATAGGCCGAAAGATTTTGTTCCATATCCTTGCAGGTCATCATAGATCACCGAACACCTTAACCAGGCAGTCTTTCAGTGCAACCCTTGCCCGGAAGAGACGGGACTTGACCGTCCCGTCCGGAATTTTTAAAATAGACTGGATATCATCGTAGGAAAATCCCTGAATGTCCCTGAGAACAAGGACCTCCCTGTATTCCCCGTCGAGGGCGCCGATGCATTCCTGTACCCTCTCCATGATCTCCCGCTTCTCCATCTGCTCTATAAGGGGCGATTCCGGTGAAGGAATCAGGCAGGTGTGACTTTCATCTCCCGACTCCGGAGGATCATCGAATGCCTGCCTTTCGTAACGGGTGCGGGACTTCACCTGCCGCAGGCGGTTCTTTGCTTGATTGACGACCACTCTGTAGAGCCAGGTGGAAAATAGGGAGTCCCTCCGGAAAGTCTTTATCGACCTGTAGGCCGAGAGAAACGCCTCCTGCGCGACGTCGCAGGCGTCTTCGTAGTCTCCCATCATTCTGTAAGCAATGTTCAACACCCTCTTCTGGTGCCTCTCTACAAGAACTGAGAAGGCCTCCGTATCGCCTTTCTGGCATAGTTCGACAAATTCGATGTCGTTGTCCCTAACTGTCCGGTCATTATCATGCACGCGATCAAACATTTCCGCCCACGGTCTTGCTTTTCCCAATGTCCGTTCATATGGACAACTTATTACGGGTATCTTGTCAAGAAAAAAATTCCTGACATCATGATTCCCCTCCCCCTGTGGGAGGGATTGGGGGGAGGGGAAAGCAGGCGGGACGCTGTCTATCCTTCCGGTAGACTCATCACCTCGCGCGCCGCCATGTATTATTTGAGGGCGAATTTGCCTAAGACCCTGACACAAGCGTGACGGTTGCCTTCACCTCCCGGCCATTTACCGGCGCGGGTAATCGCCACTTCTTCACCTGCCCGATAATGCACTTGCTGGCATTATTATCTTTAGATGTACTTGAGAGAACCTGAACCTTCTTCACGGTGCCGTCGGGGTTTATGATCAGCTTGAGTATAAGTCTGTCCGGCAATCCGACACCTGTGTAACACTTGTCTATTTCGCTCAGGTGCGCTTGCACGACCTTAAGGATTTCGTCCTTCATCAAACCTTTCGTAACCGAGACATCTTTCACGGATAATGCCGATACCGGAGCTTTATATACCTGCCGTGCTGCGTTCGGCTCCCTCAAATCTTTATACTCGCGAGCTGCGGACATTTCTTTCCTTGCCAGTTTAGCTGTGGGCATGGCTGCGTAACCCATCTGCATGGCAGAGCCCACCGCATAGTCAGAGACGCCATGGGGCAGTGGCAGAGGCTGCTTTATCGTCGTGGGCCTGCCATCGGTGTTTCGTATCTCCGTGTCGATGGCAATGAAAGAGGTATATGCGGTCAGGAGGCTGTATTGAAGCCCCAGGTCGGTCACCTCTCTAATGCGCCCGTCATCGGCACGAAGCTTGTTGTAGTCGGACAGGAGTGTTATGCGATGACGAGCCCACAGGTATTGCAGCGCTGAGTTGTTCTGCGATGGTTTGATCTTCCCGATATCGATGGTTTCGGCATATTTCCCCGCGCCTGAGATACCGCTCAAGGTGACGGTTCCACGAGTGGTGCCGCGCCATTTGCCGAATACAATCACGGGGCGCTCGGCGAGAACGTCGGGGATGGCAAGTGGTTCAACCTCATAGGTGGTGAAACCGTTGAATTTTACCTTCACCCCGGTGAGAACCGGAGAGGCGATCATGCTGCGGAAACGTGCGGCCTTTGCCTCCGCCTCTTCGGGCTTCACAATGACAAAGGGTTCCCCCATGCCAACGTGGGCCATTCCCTCGATGATGTGACGGTTGACGCTCGAGCCGATACCGAAGGCAAACATATTGGCGTTACCCAGGTTATTACGGATCAGGTCAAAAACCTCCTCCTCAACGGTTACATACCCGTCTGTGGCGATGACGATGGTGCGGGCATAGTTTTCCGGTTTCTTCAGGGAGAGGGCGCGCTTCAGCGCCGGCAGAAGCTCTGTACCGCCACCTCCCTTTTGACTCTCAATGATGTGGATTGCCCGCGCTATGTTTTCGGTGGTAGCCGGCAGCGATTCCTCGGACATCACGGAAGAGCCGCCGGAAAAGAGAAGGACATTAAAACGGTCCGAGGGCCGGAGATTACCGATCAGGTTTTTCAGCAATTTTTTTGAGATTTCCAGGGGGAATCCGTGCATCGAACCCGATACGTCGACAATGAAGACATACTCGCGACCGGGGATATTTGCGCTTGTGATTCTCTTCGGCGGCTGCATCATGAGGACAAAGAAATTTTCCTTCGGGCCCTCATAGAGAAGAAGTCCCGACTGTATCCTGTCGCCATCCAACCTGTAGCGCAGGATATAGTCGCGGTTGCCGCCCTGTGTTTCCGATTTATCAAGGATGACATTTGCGACGGATGGTCCGCTGTACTGAGCCTTAACTTTGTGGGACGCGCAGGTAAGTTCTCGGATCGGCATCCCGGCGGCAATTGTCACATTGATATCGAATGTATAGGGCGGTGCTTCCCCCGCGTGCAGGTATGGATTTGCAACCCATCTCTCCGCAGGGGAGGCGGTGTCGGCCGTTTGGTTGGAATAGCGGGGACCGACGACGGTAGGATAGACAAAGTCATATACCCTGTCCGTCGGCACCAGCAATTCCGTATATTTCAACTCGACCTTTATATCATCCCCAGGCATGATGTTTGCCACATTCATCTGGAAGACATTGGGCCGCTGCTGTTCCAGGAGCGACGCGCTTTTTCCTTCATCCCGCGCCTGCTCATATTCCCGGCGCGCCTCATCCCTTTTCTTGATCTTCGCCTCAATTACCCTTTCGCCGATAGTCATTTTCATCCCGTAGACCGCCGCCCGTGTCGAGGCGGGAAAGACATATATTGCCTCGACCGGCCTTTTCCCTTCGTTCTTGTAGACCTGAGTGACCCGGACATCGGCAATGACCCCGGAAATATTTACGGCTGCGGATGTGGCTTTCAGGGGAAGCCGATCCATGCCGGGGTCGTCGCTCTTAATGAAGAAATAGGGGGACAGGGTTCTGTCTTCGGATTCTGCAGGTCGGGAAGATGCTGCGGCAAGTGAAAAGCAGGATATCACCACAACGAGAGCCGCCAAACACAGTGTTGCCGTTTTCATAATGAACCTCCTTTGCTTTGGTTGCAACGTGTTTAAATCACCGAAGCTCGCTCCGTCATTGCCGTACCCGACAAGGACATTCGGGGACAGGCTCCGGTGGGAATCCATGAATTTTTTGTCAAGCTTGAAGTACCGTTTGATTCTTTAGACAAAGGAGGTCAGCAAAATGTTCCCGTGAAAGACCTTCATAGGTTTGTATCATTCCATGAGCAGTCAATCTTGTTATGGTCCCCGCAGGCTCTCCGCCTATCCATGACGAAATAAATATAATATCAATGTAATCTTGGTTAACTGAGGTGTAATTATCCAAATGGGTGGCGGCAAGATTTGCAGGCGGGCGCAAAACCTGCGTCTCCTATGCAACTCTTTGGATCCGCTTATTTCCGGTTAGAAGGGTATCCGGCTCAACTAGGGGCGACTTCACAACTGTTGTTAAGAGGTGATTTATAAAGATTGGTTTGACGTTGATAAATCCAATGATTGCAATGTCATGGATTAAGTTAATATTATCAGGCCTGGTCAAAAATTCGGCTAATGGAAAAAAATAAAATAAGCCTTGACATTCGGTTTGGATCGTACTATGTTTCTCACACCATTACGTATCCGTGAGGCATGTCTTCATCGGGTACAACAAAAGTTGGATCAGACATATTGAAGTGCAAAGGTTGGCCACCATGCCCTTTAGGTCTTGGTGGCCTTTTTCTTTCTGTCAAAGCTGCAATCCGACTTTGAGAAAATTTTGAGAAAGGAGGATTCAAGCGATGCCAGAAGGTAAAGTAAAGTGGTTTAATGAGCAGAAGGGCTTCGGTTTCATCGAAAAGGATGACGGTGGTGATGTGTTTGTTCATCACAGCGCCATTCAAGCCGAGGGTTTCAAGACGTTGTATGAAGGTCAGCGAGTGAGCTTTGATGTTGCGCAGGGCAAGAAAGGCCCGGCAGCAGACAACGTGAAAGCCCTATAAAAGCACCATTGCCAAAAAAAAAGAGAGGCACTCCTCTATAGGTTCCTAATATACCGGAGTGCCTTTTGCTTTATTATAAGAAACTATATGTACTATTAATACGTCATCACCCTGACGTATGCCAGTTAAGGATTGTTTTGCAGGAGGGTAAATCATGCACAAACTTTCAATTTCTCTTTTCGCGGCTATCGCTATTATTCTTATAATAGCCCTGAGCTGCGAATACAGATTTAGAGGGGGAACCCCTTTATATCAACAAGCCCGTGACAATAGAGTAGAAAAGGCCATAGTGAAATCTATAGCATGGGCCAGCGACGAAGAGATTCGCAGATTGGCTGAGATTATAGATAAAAAATATGGCAGCCAAATCGAGCAGATATCAAGAAAGTATTACGCTTGCCCAGAAGATATCAAGGCTATTGCTATTGTCGAGTCTTTGACTGATGAGAATGCCGAGTCCAGTGCCGGCGCAGTAGGCCTGATGGGAGTTAAACGAACGACAGGCAAGGAAATGGGTTTTGATGATATCGAAGGTCCCATAAATAACCTTAAGGCAGGAACAAAATACTATAAGATGTTGCTCAAAAAATTTAAGGATCGGGAACTGGCTTTGGCAGCATATAACCTTGGCCCAGGTGAAGTGGGAAACAGATTGAACAATGGATTTGACCCTGAAACGATGGACTATATCTGGAAAATCAGGAGGGTCAGCCGGCTCGTTATTTAAATTCTATTCAAAAAATTCACACCTACGCTGTTTTCCCTTATGCATTCCTGCCACAAGAGAGCCGAATTGATGATTCCGAAAAGAGCAGGCTCGGCCTAGCAAGGGATAACCCAACCGGGAAGACAACCTTTTTCAAGGCAGTTCTGGTGGCGATCAGGTGCCGACCAGGGGACTTGCACCGTCCCAGCATTTCAGACAGAGGGAGTTCCTGGGAATTCCCAAAGCTTTTACAAAGGCGGTTATGCTGTTGTACTTGACTGAATCAGCGCCGATCTTACAGGCAATCCACTCTTCAAGCTCCCTGAGTTTCTTCATAGAAGTTATATTCCCTAGTCGGTCGGTGATTATTATTGCTTCCTCCACCTACAAAGTGCGGGGCGCGGGTTTCTAAAGCTTCGCTGATTTCAGATTGGAAGAGAGTTAACATCCGCGCTCAGCAGCTTGGATGGAACGAATGAAGACCCGCTGAATGACCAGCAAGCTGAAGGGTAAATCCTAACGCGTCCTTTCCACTATTAGTCCAAGACGGCTGCAGTACATTTTGTGGGCAGCAAAGATTTCCCTGTGATATTTCTCCACACAGAAAAACTGCTAACCCACTCCATCCCAACAATATGTGCATACTCTCTCTTTGGGGAGATTAATGGCAGCCAGCATATCTTCCTGGGTCTGATATTTGAGTGAAGTCAAATTAAGGCGGATGCGGATGCGATCGATCATGGCCTGCCGCTTGGGCGAGTCTGAGATGGCGTATTCGGCCAGGTAAGGTTCGTCTTGCCCTTCTAATTCGCGGATGGCCTGTCTGCCAGCAAGATCTAGGTCGGACCGGGACCGTGAAAAATTGAGGAATCGACAGCCGTAGATTAATGGCGGGCAGGCCGGACGCATGTGCACTTCTTTGGCGCCGCAATCATACAGTCGCTCGATGGTCTCGCGCAGTTGCGTACCACGCACAATGGAGTCTTCGCAGAACAACAGTCTCTTGCCCCGAATTAATTCATAAACCGGAATGAGCTTCATCCGGGCCACCACATTGCGGATATTCTGGTCCTGCGGCATGAAGCTCCGGGCCCAGGTGGGCGTGTATTTCACAAAGGGGCGGCACTGTGGCAGCCGGGCCTCGTTGGCGTAGCCAATGGAATGGCCTGTACCAGAATCGGGCACACCAGCCACCATATCTATCGTCACGTCATCGTTGCGAGCAAGGGCGGCGCCGCTGCGGTAGCGCATCACTTCCACGTTCATCCCTTCGTAAGTGGAAGCCGGGTAGCCATAGTAGACCCACAGGAAAGCACAAATACGCAGCACGTCACCAGGCGGGTTTTTCTGTTCCATACCGTCTGCGGTTAACAGCACAATCTCGCCGGGGCCTAGTTCGTATTTAAATTGATAGCCCAGATTGGGAAAGGCGCAGGTTTCCAAAGTGGCGCAATAGGCCCCATCTCTTTCGCCAATAATAACCGGTGTCCGGCCAAAGCGGTCGCGTATAGCGTAAATACCCTCTGGAACCATCAGGAGCATGGAACAGGAGCCGTCGATGGCTTCCTGCGCCCGGCGAATGCCGTCTACAAAGGAGACACCTTGGTTAATCAGCGCGGCTACCAGTTCGGTAGGATTTATTGCGCCACTTCCCATTTCCAGAAAGTGCACTGTCTGGTTGGCAAAGGCCTGTTCCGCCAATGCTTCAATATTGTTGATGCGTCCGACGGTGGAAAGTGCGTAATGGCCCAGGTGCGAGCGGATAATGAGGGGCTGAGCTTCGGTGTCGCTGATACAGCCAATGCCCATGGTGCCGTTCATCTGGTGTAGGTCGCCTTCAAACTTGGAACGGAACTGGGCGTTTTCAATGTTGTGTATAGCGCGCACAAAGCCTTTTTTGCCCAGCACCACCATGCCGCCCCGGCTGGTGCCCAGATGCGAGTGATAATCGGTTCCATAAAATAGGTCTTGCACACAATCTTCTTTGGAAATTACACCAAAAAACCCACCCATAAGATTTTTCCCTTTGCTTTTGTATTTGATGAGACAGGGCAACTTTAACGTGTCTTGCTAAAACTTGCTATACTGCCTGATTGTTCGTCTTGGCTTTTTATGCTCATTAATTGTACCTTAACATCATATGTTCAGAATCCGTTTATTATAGGCACGAACTTATATGAGAGAAAATATTGCCTTCAAAAACCCTTACCTATTTTCAGTAATATCTGCTTTCAATAAAGCTCGTACCGCAATATTCCTGCCCCCGGTGCTGGAGGAAATCGAGACCATTGTAAATATCGCTAACGCAGCCTGTACTTGAGTAGATTCCGAATACCCCGCAATTGTCATTTACATCACTCATGTCAATTCCCTTTTCACTTCATTTATCACTTGATTTCTGCATGGTAAGCCTGCAGAGATTTTGCACGGCCGTGTCCCTGGCGGTTTGCCGCTATCCCCTTAGCAGCTGCAACAGCCGCCGCCACCGTAGTAATGTAAGGGATCTTGTGCTTGATTGCGTTTTTTCGAATATATGAATCGTCGTACTTTCCCACCCTCCCACTCGGTGTGTTGATTACCAACTGTATTTCCCTGTTCTTGATGCCATCGACGATATCTGGCCTACCCTCATGCATCTTGAGAATGGGCTCCGTCTTGACACCGTTTCGCAGAAGGTACTTGTGGGTCCCCTCCGTGGATTTGATGTGGAAGCCGAGCCTCTGGAATTCCCTTGCCACCCCGAGCACGCTTCCCTTGTCCTTGTCGTCCACAGTGATCAGTACTGTCCCCTCATTGGGAAGAACCTGCTGTGCGGCCTCCTCCGCCTTATAGAAAGCAAGTCCGAAAGAATCGGCAAGCCCTAGGACCTCCCCTGTGGATCGCATCTCTGGCCCAAGTACCGGGTCCACCTCATGGAACATATTGAAGGGAAAAACCGCTTCCTTCACGCCAAAGTGTTTGAACGACCTTTCTTTGAGATTCAGGTCTGCAAGCTTCTTCCCCAACATGATCTGGGTGGCAATGCGTGCCATGGAAATATTGCAGACCTTGGACACGAGGGGTACGGTTCTGGATGCCCTCGGGTTGGCTTCCAGGATGTAGACCACATCGTCCGCAATGGCGTACTGTATATTCATAAGGCCTACGACGTTGAACTCCACGGCGATCTTCCTCGTGTAGTCGCGGATGGTATCGATATGACGTACGGGAATGCTTATGGGCGGGATCACGCAGGCCGAATCGCCCGAGTGTATACCAGCAAGCTCGATGTGCTCCATCACAGCGGGAACAAAGGCATCGGTCCCGTCAGAAATCGCGTCCGCCTCGGCCTCGATGGCGTTTTCCAGAAACCTATCTATGAGGATGGGGCGCTCCGGCGTCACTCCTACAGCCGCGGCCACGTAACGCTTGAGCATCTGTTCGTCGTGAACCACCTCCATTCCCCGCCCGCCGAGAACATAGGAGGGACGCACCATGAGGGGATAGCCGATTTTCGCGGCAATCTGGATAGCTTCCTCCATGGTACTTGCCATTCCTGACTCCGGCATAGGGATGCCGAGCTTCTTCATCATCTGACGAAAGCGGTCGCGGTCTTCGGCAAGATCGATTGTCTCCGGAGAAGTCCCGATGATCCTGACACCAGCCTGATAAAGTTCATTCGCAATATTCAGGGGCGTCTGTCCCCCGAATTGAACAATAACACCCTCGGGTTTTTCCTTCTCGTAAATGGAGAGCACGTCCTCCACGGTAAGGGGCTCGAAGTAAAGTTTATCCGAGGTATCGTAGTCTGTGGATACGGTTTCCGGGTTGCAGTTAACCATGATAGACTCGTAGCCCTCATCGCGGAGGGCAAAGGCTGCATGAACGCAGCAGTAATCGAACTCGATCCCCTGGCCGATTCGATTAGGTCCGCCGCCCAGGACCATAATCTTCCTGCGGTCGCTTACACCGACCTTATCCGGGGCATTGTAGGTTGAGTAATAATAGGCAGCGTCTTCCACTCCGCTCACCGGCACAGGCTCCCATCTCTGGCCAAGCCCCAGGCTCAGGCGCCGCTTCCGTATTGTCTGCTCAGGAACCTTGAGGAGCATAGCAAGGTAACGATCTGAGAAGCCGTCCCTCTTTGCCTGCAGCAGGAGGTCGTCGGGCAGTTTCTCCATGCGATACTGGCTGACCTTCTCCTCAAGCGCCACGAGTTCCTTCATCTGCTTTATGAACCAGGGCTTGATATAGGTTCTCTTGTAGAGATCTTCCACGGAAGCTCCTTTCCTCAGGGCCTCGTACATGATAAACTGTCGTTCACTCGACGGTTCATAGAGGAGATCCATAAGTTCTTCGAGAGTCTTCTGGTGAAAGTCCTTCACGAAACCAAGGCCATAACGACCCTTCTCCAGGGAGCGGATGGACTTCTGAAATGCCTCTTTATATGTTTTGCCGATGCTCATAACCTCGCCGACGGCGCGCATTTGGGTGCCAAGTTTATCCTCGGCGCCGGGGAACTTCTCGAAATCCCAGCGGGAGAATTTGACTACTACATAATCGCCCCAGGGTATATATTTGTCGAGAGTGCCTTCGCGCCAGTAAGGGATTTCATCAAGCGTGAGGCCGCCGGCAAGAAGCGATGAGACATAGGCAATGGGGAATCCCGTAGCCTTTGAGGCGAGGGCCGATGAGCGTGAGGTTCTGGGATTGATTTCGATGACGACGACACGCCCCGTTTCGGGGTCGTGGGCAAACTGGATATTTGTGCCGCCGATGACCTGGATGGCCTCGACGATGTCATAAGAGTACTTCTGGAGGCGCTTCTGGAGATCGGGATCAATGGTGAGCATGGGGGCCGTACAGTAGGAATCACCCGTGTGTACACCCATGGCATCCACATTCTCAATGAAGCAGACAGTGATCATCTGATTCTTCGCGTCACGGACTACTTCAAGTTCTAACTCCTCCCAGCCCAGGACAGATTCCTCTATCAGAATCTGCCCCACAAGGCTTGCTGATATGCCACGGCTTGCCACTGTGCGGAGTTCTTCAAGGTTGTAAACCAGTCCTCCCCCCGTTCCTCCCATGGTATAGGCAGGGCGGATAACCACAGGGTAACCGATTTTTGCAGCGATCTCCTTAGCCTCCTCAACGCTGTAAGCTGGTTCGCTCCGGGGCATCTCGATCCCAAGCTTATTCATCGTTTCCTTGAAGGCAATACGGTCCTCACCTCTTTCGATGGCATCAACCTGGACACCGATGACCTTGACGCCGTATTTCTTGAGCACACCCGTGCGGTGGAGTTCCGAGGTAAGATTGAGGCCGTTCTGCCCGCCGAGATTGGGCAGGATCGCATCGGGTCGTTCATTTTCGATGATCTCTGTCAGGTACTGGAGGTTTAATGGTTCCACGTATGTGACATCGGCCATTCCCGGGTCTGTCATGATAGTGGCCGGGTTGGAATTTACCAGAACAATCTCGTAGCCGAGCTTGCGTAAAGCCTTGCAGGCCTGGGTACCCGAATAATCGAACTCGCATGCCTGGCCTATCACGATGGGGCCTGATCCTATGATCAACACTTTGTTAATGTCAGTGCGTTTTGGCATAAAATTATCCTTTGATTATAATTGAAGATCAAAATTTTTTGCGCAACCTCCCAGACATTGAAGATAGAGGTAGACGGAAGCCGCAAATTTTTTTACAAACCGCAACAATCACTTTTTTGACTTCATTTTAGTTCTTGACCAGAAGCAACCTGGTGGGTCATTCCGGGATGGAATTAGCATGCAAAAATGTTAAATTTCAACTCATCATTAATACAAAAACGTATCGAAGAGCGCTGTGAATATAAGGGAGTCATACCTTGATGTCAAGACAAAAAAAGGAAGGATACGGCAAGATTCACTGACTTGAGACCTTTCATAACCAAGAGGAGAGATATACAGGGAGAAGGCTATTTTGCTGGTATTGACACCCCCACCTTTTTTCATTATACTCCCTGGCCTGAAATAGAGTTAATATCGGTACTTAATAAGTGATTTATCTAAACAACATTTCACTGTCCTTCGCTGACAACAGGATCTTCGACAACATCACCTGGATGATTCCGGAAAAAAGCAGGATCGGTCTCGTAGGAGATAACGGAACCGGGAAGACCACCCTTTTCAGAGCTATCCTGGGGATGGTCGATATCGATGAGGGCATCATAGAGATTCCGAATAGGAAAAACAGGACAATAGACTATCTGCCACAGGACCTGGTAGAACTGGAGCCCTTTCCCCTCATGGAATATCTGAGGAAGAAGAGCGGCATAGACGATATCGAACGGACTCTGAAAGATCATGAAAGACGTATGTCCCGGTCTGATCCTGACTCGGCCGAGTATCAGGAGATACTAAAGGCATACGAAGCCACAACTGCCCGCTTTCAGGCCGCCGAGGGATACCGTTTCGACACAAAGGCGAAGCAGATACTAAACGGCTTCGGGTTCCGTGAAAAGGATTTCTCCAAGAACTGCACTGAGTTTTCCGGCGGCTGGAAGATGCGCATCCTGATTGCCCTGATCCTCCTGTCCGCCCCGGATATCATGCTCCTCGACGAACCGACCAATCACCTGGATACGGAGAGCATGGAGTGGCTGGAAAGCTATCTGAAAAATTACCACGGCACCCTGCTTGCAATTGCCCACGACCGCGTGTTCCTGGATAAAATGGTCAATCAGATCGTGGAGCTGTCCAATCATCGACTCACCGTCTATAAGGGAAACTACTCCTACTATCTTGCGGAAAAGGAACGGCGTCTGGATGCCCTGAAAAAACAGATGGCTCTTCAGCGTGGAGAGATCAAGAAGACGCAGGAATTCATCGAGCGCTTCCGGTATAAGGCCACCAAGGCCAGGCAGGTCCAGAGCCGCATCAAGATGCTCGAACGGTTTGCAATCATTGAATGCGAAAGAAGCAAGAGACAGGTTCATATCAGGTTTCCCGAAGCGCCGAAAAGTGGCAGGGAGGTTGTGTCTGCAAGACAG
>Ga0315291_10008261_pt1 | contig 12793 bp, 7 predicted proteins | sample YL17G12_20_MG_FD_203070 | JGI IMG/M metagenome (GOLD analysis project Ga0315291, IMG submission 203070) | Sediment microbial communities from Yellowstone Lake, YNP, Wyoming, USA - YL17G12_20 | ecosystem: Environmental > Aquatic > Freshwater > Lake > Sediment | place: USA: Wyoming | collected... | reverse complement strand
CCGCCGGCAGCTACTCGGCCACCATCACCGTCTCCGACGGCAAGGGCGGCACTGACACGACCACGCTGGCGATGACCGTGACGGACACCAACCGACCGCCAGCCTACACGGGAGCGGTCACCAACACATCCCAGACCATCGCCGAAGGCGCGGGCATGGCGGCCCTAGTAGCCACCGACCCCGACAGCGACCCGCTCAGCTACGGCCTGACCAGCGGCAGCCTACCGACCGGCCTCACCCTCAACGCCGACGGCACTTTCAGCGGCACGGCAGCCTACACCGCCGCCGGCAGCTACAGCGCGACCATCACCGTCTCCGACGGCAAGGGCGGCACCGATATCACGACGCTCGACATGACCATCACCGACACCAACCGTCCACCGGCCTACACGGGTGCGGCCGCCAACACTTCCCAGACCATCGCCGAAGGCGCTGGTCTGGCGGCCCTCGTAGCCACCGACCCGGATAGCGACCCGCTTAGCTACAGCCTGACCGGCGGCAGCTTACCGACCGGCCTCACCCTTAACGCCGACGGAACCTTCAGCGGCACGGCAGCCTACACCGCCGCCGGCAGCTACAGCGCCACCATCACCGTCTCCGACGGCAAGGGCGGCACGGACACGACCACGCTGGCGATGACCGTAACCGACACCAACCGGCCGCCGGCCTACACGGGTGCTGCCGAGAACACTTCCCAGACCATCGCCGAAGGCGCTGGTCTGGCGGCCCTCGTAGCCACCGACCCGGATAGCGACCCGCTGAGCTACAGCCTGACGAGCGGGGCTCTACCCACCGGCCTCACCCTCAACGCGGATGGAACCTTCAGCGGCACGGCCTCCTATGCCGCCGCCGGCAGCTACTCGGCCACCATCACCGTCTCCGACGGCAAGGGCGGCACTGACACGACCACGCTGGCGATGACCGTGACGGACACCAACCGCCCGCCGGCCTACACGGGAGCGGCCACGAACACCTCCCAGACCATCGCCGAAGGCGCTGGCCTGGCGGCTCTCGTAGCCACCGACCCGGATAGCGACCCGCTCAGCTACAGCCTGACCAGCGGCAGCCTACCCACCGGCCTCACCCTCAACGCCGACGGGACCTTCAGCGGCACGGCCGACTATGACGCCGCCGCTGGTGGCAGCCCGGCCGGCAGCTACAGCGCCATCATCACCGTCTCCGACGGCAAGGGCGGCACGGATATCACGACCCTGGCCATGACCGTAACCGACACCAACCGTCCGCCGGCCTACACGGGAGCGGCGACCAACACTTCCCAGACCATCGCCGAAGGCGCGGGACTGGCGGCCCTCGTAGCCACCGACCCCGACAGCGACCCGCTCAGCTACAGCCTGACCGGCGGGGCTCTACCCACCGGCATAACCCTCAACGCCGACGGAACCTTCAGCGGCGCGGCCGCCTACACCGCGGCGGAAGGCGGAAGCCCGGCCGGCAGCTACTCGGCCACGATCCAGGTCTCCGACGGCAAGGGCGGCACGGACACCACGACCCTCGACATCACCGTCAACAACACCGACACCGCGCCGGCGCTCGCTGATCCGCCGGACCGCACCGATGACGAGGGCGACACCATAAGCCTCCAGCTCATCGGCTCCGACGCCGACGGCGACACTCTCACCTACAGCGCCCTGAACCTCCCCGATGGCCTTTCGCTCAACCCAACCACGGGGCTCATTTCCGGGACTCTTTCCTACAGCTCCGCCGGAGTCTACGTGGTCACCGTCACCGTCGAGGACGACACGCCGGCGGGCGCGGTCAACTCGGCCAGCCAGACCTTCACTTGGAGGGTCCGGAACCGTCGGTCCCCGGATGAAGCCAAGACCACCGGCGTCCTCAGAGGAGTCGTTGTGGACAATGAGACCGGTCAGCCGCTCGCCGGCCTGACGGTGGAGGTTTTCGCGGACCGTGACGGGAACGGCGTCCTTGACTTCTCCGCTACCTGTATCACCGACGCGCAGGGCGCCTACCAGGTGACCGTTCCGTGGGGGAACACCACCTACGGGGTGCGGATCACCCGTCCGGTCCGGATCAACGGCGTGGTCGGGGATGTTGAGTTCGAGCAAGTGGTCCATGTCGGGGCCTTCAGCGACGACGGACAAACCGTGTTTAGCGCCGGCACGTCGGCTACAGGCCTTCTCACCCAACCGCTTCCGGATGGCAGCGAACGCAGACTGCCAGGCGTCAGCGGGTTTGACATTGACGTAATGCGGCTTAGCGGCAGCGGCGCCGAAGTCGATGCCGGTCTCCAGGCCTATCTGGCGCCCGGAGGCCTCTTCTCCGTAAGCGGGCTAACCCCCGGCACAAGCTACGTGGTCAAGATTCTCCGCGAGCTTCCCACGGGGGAGGAGATCGTGGTCGGCCGGGTCGACGTCACCGTGGATGAGAACGGGGAAACCAGGATCGGAAAGACCCAACTGGTCGATCCTTGTGGAACGGTGACGGATGCCGACACGGCCGCCGCGATACGTGGCGCCGAGGTCACCCTGCGCTACGCCGACACAGCCCGCAACTGGGCCAGCGGGGTTATCCCGGGCGCCGTCGTCAGTTTGCCGGTCATGGACGACTTGCCCCCGGCCGGCAACGCCAACCCGCAACTGAGTGACACCTACGGCAAGTTCGCCTACATGGTCTACCCGCACCGCGACTACTACTTGACGGCCACGAAGGCGGGCTACGAAGATTACCAGAGCCTGGTAATCCCGGTGGAGGACGGGCTCATCAAGCATGACATCCAGATGCATCGGTCCGTTCTGGCCATCAACCTCACGGTCGGCGGACGGGTCTTCGGGGAAGGAAGCGTCATCGAGTTCGTCCTGGAGTATGAGAACCGGTCCACCGCGGCGGCCAGCGACGTTTTGATCAGGGCGACCATTCCGGCCTACACCGGCCTGGTCGACTGCGGGGCGGGGACCTTCGACGGTTCGACGATATCCTGGACTCTGCTCGAACTGGGCGCCGGCGAGACAGGGACCCTCACCTACAGCGTTCTCGTTGGGGACCTGCCGGCGCCGGAGGTAATCGCCGGCAGCGGCGCGTCGATAAGCTGCCCACCCGGCGATGTGCGCGGGCGGGCCGAGGTCGAGGTCCTGCTCTTCTCCAATTGCTACGGCCCCCAGACGCACCGTCTCTACATCATTGGTTACCCCGACGGGGAGTTCAAGCCCGCGGAACTTCTCACCAGGGCCCAGGTGGCCACTGTTTTCATGCGCATCATGGGACTAGAGAACCTGATCACGGGCGACCCTCTCTATAGCGATGTCGACCCGGCTTTCTGGGCCGCGGACGCCATCGAAGCGGCGACAAGGGTGGGCCTCATGGAGGGCTACACCGACGGGACCTTCCACCCCAATCAGCCGATCAGCCGGGCCGAACTGGCTACTATCGCGGCCAGGGCCATGGGAGGCGCCGAGGTGTCACCTATAAGTAGCCACTTCCAGGACGTGGGCGGCCACTGGGCTCTCGACTTCATCGAAGGCTGCTACCGCGGTAGCGTGGTGCGTGGCTATGAGGACTCGACCTTCCTGCCGGACGCCCTCATTCCCAGGGCCGAGGCCGTGACGATTATCAACCGCCTGTTCTACCGCGGGCCTCTCCTAAGTCAGGCGGCCAGCTTCCCGGACGTCGGACCCGGGCAGTGGTTCTTCGGCCAGGTCGAAGAGAGCGCCCAAGATCATAGCTTCCTTAGAAACGAAGACGGAAGCGAGAGCAAGGCCCGCTGACAGAGGGGCACGCGCCCCCCAGGCAACAGGGGAGAGGGGGACCTCCGGGTTCCCCTCTCGCTTGCACGTGACAAGAACTCCACTCCTCCCTCGGTTCCTCGCCTCCGCGCGCTGGGTCGACCTCGTCAACGGCCTGACCACGACTCGTCCTACACCCAGACCCGGCAGGAGACCATCGCCTCCGCCCAAGACGGCAGCGGGGGTGATGAAGCCGGGTGCGGGCCGCGGCTCACACAGGGAGACGGGTGGGCAATGGCGAATCTAAACGCCCTGCAACGCGTAGTAGTGATGGTAAGCGTAGACGAAAGGAACTAAGTGGGAGAGTTTCTGTGGTTATCGGCATCAAGTCCGACTCGGACAGGCTTCGGAGCCGTGCGGCGAGGCGAATTCGCCCCGAGCTCAGAGGGAGGCGGTTTGGGTGATCGATGGCGTTTTTGTCGGTGGTCTCTCTGGGCGACTGAAAGAGCAAGTCGGCGACCAGCGGAACGAGTACCTCGGCTGGGACTGGGACAGCCCGGCCAAACGCCTCGGTTTGAGCCTCGGGGAGATGTTCTCTCAGCTTCTGGAGCATCCGGCTTTCGACACTGAGATCTGCGCTCGTCCACTCTTTGTTATCATTCGGAGCCACCCCGGAGACGACACGACCAACTTCCTGATCCGCATGACCGGGGCCAAGAAGAACCAAGTTCGGGCGCTGGCGGCATCCACGCTGGGCTACCTCAGGGAGAAACGGGGCATCAGCCCAATGGTGGCCGAACTTAGCCGGGCCCAGAAGACGCGACCCGAGGCCATTCGTGACGTTGAGGAGACCTACTTCTCCCACTACGCTTGCATGATCGACGCCCTGGGCGAGATCCGAGTGCCCGACCCGGATGCGCTTTCCATCCTCAGAGACCTAGCCGGGAAGGCCCATGACTTCGCCATCAGGCGACGGGCCCAGAGGGCCCTGGCCCAGTTGGAGCGGATGGTCTGAGCGACACCCGAAAGGCCGAGGGGCCGACTCTCGGCCAGGAGCGTCTCTAGGTCGGCGAGGGCAGCTTCGTGGTCACGGTCGTCGTCGGGGGCGAGGCCCGCGGTGGACAACCCCGCGTGGCGGGGACGGCGGTAGCTTGGTTGTTTGCGTGCGCTCCGGCGAGGCCGAGAACACTAGGCGGGCCGCGAAAGGGTTTGACGCCGGCCTTCCGGAATGTCCCGTCCAGGAATTGCCGACCGGCAGGCAACGGGTCGTTCCTGCCTTTCGAGACTGGGGGGATAACGCGTGCGCCTGAACTACGGAAAGACCTTCACGCTCGGGCTCGGCTTCATGGCCATCAGCATCATATGGTCGATCTACAACGCATTTGTTCCGGTTCTCTACGAGAGCTTCGTGAAGAGCGGAGTGCTGCTTGGCCTCCTCATGGTGACCGACAACATCATCGGCATCACCATCCAACCCTGGATCGCCCACCGTAGCGACAAGACCTGGAACCGCCTCGGCCGGAGGATGCCCTACATCGTTCTGGCCGCGCCCATCGGGGCCGTCCTTTTCGCCCTCATCCCGTTCCACACGGGCCTTCTCGTCCTCGTCCTCACGGCCCTCGGCATGAACCTGGCCATGGGGCTCTACCGGGCGCCGGCGGTGGCCTTGATGCCGGACATCACCCCCCGACCCCTCCGCAGCCAGGCCAACGGCATCATCAACTTCATGGGCGGTCTCGGGGCCCTGATCGCCTTCTTCGTGGCGGCGCCCCTCTACCGGCTGAATCCGCGCCTGCCCTTCCTGCTGGCGGCGGGTCTGGTGCTCGTGATCGTGCCGATCCTCTGGTGGCGCATCAAGGAGCCGAAGACCCTGGCCGGGGAGAAGGAAACCCGGGATCTGCCGTTCCTGCAGGCGGTGACGTCCGTGTTCAAACCCGAACGCCGCAGTGCTCTCTACCTGCTCCTGGCCGTTTTCTCCTGGTTTATCGGCTACACCGGGATTGAGGCCTTCTTCACCCTCTACGGGGTCAACGTGCTGGGAGTGGACGCGGCCGCGGGCGCCTTCACTATGGGCTTCCTGGCCCTCGCCTTCCTGGTCTTCGCCATCCCCGCGGGCTTCATCTCCGGCAAGTTCGGGCGTCGCAACACCATCCGCGCGGGACTCACCTTCCTCCTCGTTGTCTTTGCCGCGGTCTTCTTCGTGCGGTCCATCTGGGTCATCCGAGGGCTGTTCCTGCTGGCCGGCTTCGCCTGGGCCTTGGTCAACGTGAACTCCTACCCGATGGTGGTGGAAATGGCCACCGATGCCGAGACAGGCACCTACACGGGTCTGTACTACTTCTTCTCGGCCGGCGCCGCCATCGTCGGGCCGCCCCTCGTGGGCCTGTTGCGCGACGTTTTCGGGTTCCAGTATCTGTTCCTATACGCTATCGTGCCGATGTTCGCGGCCCTGGTCCTGATGGGGTTCGTGCGCGGCGGCGAAGTGGCCTAGGGAGACGACCATGCCGGCGCCATTCGCCTACTACTGTGACCCCGCCCGCCTTCGGGCCGAGCGGGGTCACGCCTTGGTCCTCGGCCATCGAGGGCTGCCGGGATCCGGGGTGGAGAACCGCATCGAGGCCTTCCAGGCGGCCATCGACGCCGGCGCCGACGGGGTCGAGTTCGATGTCCAACTCGCGGCCGACGGGGTGCCGATGGTCGTCCACGACGCGCGCCTCGACCGCACCACCGGGCAATCCGGTCGGGTGGCCAACTTTACCGCGGCCGAACTTGAGCGCCTCGGGCTTCCCCGCCTGGAGACCGTGCTCGACCGGTTAGGCCACCCCACCGGGGCCGGTGGCGCGGGGATGGCGGCGGCATCCGCGGCGGTCCTTAACGTCGAAATCAAGGATATTGGCACCCGCGACCGGGGCCTGGAACGAAGCGCGGTGGAACTTGTGAAGGCCAAGAGGATGGAGGGCCAGGTCCTCTTCTCGTCCTTCAACCCCATGGCCCTCGGTCGTCTCCGACGCATTGACCCGCGCTTCTACGCCGCCCAGCTCACGGGACCGGGATGGCTCCGGGCCTTCCGCCTGGGCTACCTCCGTTGCCCGGGGGCCATCCATCCCCACTTCTCCGAAGTGACGCCGACGAAGCTTGAGGCCTGGCGACGCCGGGGTTGGCGCGTCGTGGCCTGGGGGGCCGACAGCGAGGTGGAACTATCGGCCGCCCTCGGCTGGGGCCTCGACGGCATCATCACCGACCGGCCGGTGGAAGCGGTGGGGCTGCTCCCGTGAAGTGGGAGCCGGGGCGAAGAGCCAACCATGCCGGCCACCTCGCCACCGTCCCAGGCTACCTGCCAGAGCGCGGTCCCGGAAACATTGGCCTCGCGCCATTGCCTCGTATATCCCCGGGCAGTCGCTCTGGTCTCGGTAGCCGCGGAGCGTCAGCCCGGAAACATCGGGAGTCTCGGGTTCCTGTATCGGCGGCCGCGCCTGGCGATCTGGTTTCATCGTTTCTCCTCTTATCCGGTCGGATAGAGTCTATTATAGGCGAGCTTTCGGACGGCCCGTCGGGCGCTCATGCGGAAGCGGTCGGCAGCCTCAAAACTTGCGGCCGGTTTCGTGGTCTTCTCCGCCTGTGGAAGCAAGGATTCCTCACCCCCAGCAGCGAACCATTCCGACCTTCCATTTAGTGGAAACCAAGGAGGCTGGATGGCATGAGCAGGAACAGGGTTTTGAAGTCGGTGGCTCTGCTGGCGGTGGGATCGGTGCTCCTCGGCTTACTCCCCGCGGGCGCGGTCCGGGCGGCGGGTGGCGCCGGTCCACCCGGTGTGGCGCCTGGCGGTAGGCTCACCTCCGTTCTCTTCCTCCAGCAAGAGCAACTTGGTCGGCACGGCCTACACCGGGGCTTGAGCGGGCTGACCGACGCCCGGTGGATCGAGACGGCGGTAACCAAGGACGCCTGGGAAAACGCCGGGCAGCGCTTCAAGGTTCGCTTCCGCAAGACAGCGGGGCCGGAACTCGGCCGGTTGGAACTCCCGAGCCGCCAGGCGGCCCGTCTGGAGCTAGTCGGGGCGCGTCCGGTCCCGGGGCGGGTGGAGGGGGAAAGCGTCGTCTACCGCAACATCCTCCCGCAGGTCGATCTCCTCTTCACCCTCGCCGATGATGGCTTCAAGGAGTCGCTGGTGATCCGCAAGCTTCTCGGGGAACCGGTCTACCGCTTCCGGCTCGACCTGGCGGGAGTGACCCCCGAGGTCAAGGGTGGGGAGGTCTTCTTCCGTGACGCCTCCACCGGGCGGCCGGTGTTCTACCTCCCGGCGCCGTTCATGACCGACGCTACCGGCGCGATCTCGACCGACGTGGCGGTTTCGGTCGAGCCCGACGGGGCGGGGTACCTCCTCACCCTCCGACCGAGCCGGGCCTGGCTCTCTGACCGGGCCCGCGCCTACCCGGTCTCCATCGACCCCAGTCTCGCCCTCTGGCCCGGGCAACTTGGCCTGGAACCCTACTGGGCCTACTACGACCTGCCCTTGGACGACCGGGGCTCGGTCTCGGTCAATCCCTTCAACGGCAACCTCGTCCTGAAGTACCTCGACACCTACCAGGCCTCCCAGGGCCCGGCCACGTTCATCGAGCGCACCTACAACAGCCAGGACAACACCAACGGCATCCTAGGCTTCAACTGGGTCCACAACTACTTCGGCTTCCTCCTGGAAAACGCCGACGGCTCGGTGACCTTCACCGACACCGACGGCACGCGGGCGGTTTTCTCCCTGAATGCAGGCGGGACCTACGATGCGCCCCCGGGGACACACAAGAATCTCACCCGTCATGTCGACGCCTCGGGCCTGGTCACCTTCACCCTCGAGGGCGTCCCAAGCCACCTCATTGAGACCTACGACGCCGGCGGGAACCTCGTTGCCCGAGCTGACAACAGCGGGAACACGACTACCCTCTCCTACTCCGACGGAGCCCTGGCGACCGTGACCGACGCCTCCGGGGGCGTGACCCGGTTCGACACCACCAACGCGGACGGCGGTGTTGTCGGCGTGACCGACCCGGCCGGGCGTGCTTTCGCATACGCCCGCGACGACTACGGGAACCTCATCTCGGTGACCGATCCCACGGGCGCCGCTGTCTCCATGACCTACGACGCCCCGGCTCACCGCCTGACGGCTCTCACCGACGCCACGGGGCGGAGGACCTCCCTTGGCTACGACGCCGACGGTCGGGTGAGCGCGGTGACCCTGGCCGATGGGTCGGTCTGGGGCTTCGCCTACGACCCGCTGTCGAACACGGCCTCCGTGACCACGCCCGAAGGCCAGATCTGGATCTACGCCTTCAACGACTCGGCCAACCTCACCCTGACGACCGGTCCGGACGGGCAAGCGACCGCCTACGAGTGGGACGCCGACCTCAACCTCAGCTCGGCAACGAGCCCCTCGGGCGGAGTCACCTCGTTCACCTACAATAACTGGGGCGAGAAGCTCACCCAAACCGACCCCAACGGAATGGTGACAACGTTCGAGTACGACGCGGGCGGTAACCTCATCCGGGCGGTGGACCCGGAGCAGGCCAGCCTGGCCGTGGCTTACGACTCGCGTAACAACCCGACGAGCTTCACCGACTCCTCCGGCGGCACGGTGACTCTGGCCTACGACAGCCAGGGGAACAACAGCGTTTTCACCGACGGTAACGGCCAGACGACAAGCTTCGGCTATGACGAAAGTGGAAACCTCACCCAGACCGTCGACCCCCTGGGCGGGGAAGCGGTCTACACCTACGACACCTCCAATCGCCTGACTTCGGCCGAGATCACCAGGGACGGCGTCACCTACTTCCGGGCGGGTTACGCTTACGACGAACTCGACCGACTCCTCTCCGTGACCGACGCCCTAGGCAACACCACCCACCAGACCTACGACGGCAACGGCAACCTCACCGAGGTCCTGCGGCCGGGCGACCGCCGGGTGGGCTACGCCTACGGCCCAGCCAACGCCCTCCAGGGCGTGAGCCACGACGGGACCACGGTCTCCGCCTTCGACTACGACGCCGGCGGCAACCTCGTGACCATGACCGTAGCCGGCCTGGCCAACCCCTTCACCTACGCCTATGACGGTCAGAACCGGTTGGCCGCGGCGACGGACCCCTGGGGCGCCCAGATCGGCTACGCCCGTGACGTCGACGGCCGAGTGACAAGCACGACCGTCACCGCCGGCTCGGTCGCCTACGGTGTCGGCTACGCCTATGACGCCAAGGGTCGCCTCGCCGGTCTCACCGGCCCAGACGGCGGCACGATTGCCTACGCCTACGGGGCCAACGACCGCCTAACCTCGGAGACCCTTCCGAACGGCCTCGTAAAGCAGGTTTTCTACGACGCCGCCAACAAGGTGACCGAGGTTCGGCACACCGACGCGGCCGGGAATGTCCTCTGGGACGAGAGCTACACCTACGACCCGGCCGGCAACCGCACGGAAGTCAGGGGTCTGGGCGGAGAGCCAACGAGCTATGAGTACGACGCCCTGAACCGCCTCGTGACCGAGACCGACCCCGTGACGGCCGAAAAGACCGTCTACGCCTACGACCCGGCCGGGAATCGCACCTCAAAGACAGTCTACGACTCCCTGGGCGGCCTCCTCTCCCAGACCACCTACACCTACAACCAGGCCGACGAACTCGTGGCCATCGACGGCGTGCCCCAGGTCTATGATCTCTCCGGCAACCTCATCTCCGACGGGCAGAGGACCTTCGCCTGGGACGCCGAAAACCGCCTTGCCGAGGTCCGCGAGGCCGCAACCGGAGCGTCAGTCGCCTCCTTCACCTACGATGGCGCCGGTCGCCGCCTGTCGCAGACAACCGTCTCCGGGACCATCTTCTACCACTACGACGGCGACAAGGTGGCCTTCGAGACCGACGAGGCCGGGAACGTAACTCTCTCCTACACCTACGGCCCAGCCGGTCTGCCGGCCACGCTGACCTGCCAGGGGCAGACGTACTACTACCACACGAATGATCGGGGCGATGTGCTGGGGTTGACGGATGCGGCGGGAAACGTGAAGGCGAGGTACCGCTACGACGCGTGGGGGAACGTCGGTGAGGTAGCCGGTTCGTTGGCGCAAGTCAACCCTCGTCTTTATCGATCGTATCTTTTCGATCGGAGTACTAGTTTGCACTACCTGGTCTCTCGCTGCTATGACTCGCGCACCGGTGCCTTTACTAGCCGGGATACCGTAGCCGGGACGATCCGCGTCCCTGGAAGCCTCAACCGGTTTGCCTATGGCCTCGGAAACCCGGTGCGCTATTTCGACCCTTCAGGCAGGCACTACACCGACCAGAACCTGACCATTGTGACCCCGGCCTGCGTCGGCCTCACGACGGGGGTCACGACTGACACCCACACCGGACAGACGTATGCCTACGTCGGGCTAGCGGTTGGCAGCCCGGGCGCGTCCGGCTCGGTCACACGTTCGAAGCAGGATGCCAGCAAGGGATGGGCCGTGGGGGCGTCTTACAGCAACGGGGTATGTGTCCAAGTCGGGACCGCCGGAGGATCGTTTTTCAGGGAGACCGGTGGCGCGGTCTCAGTTCCTTTCGGCGCGAGCGTGTCCGGTTGCATCTACTACGCGTGGGAAGTCAATCCGAGCGGTGGAGGGGGAAGAGCATGCACGACCAAAGCCTCTCCGGCTTCACGTTAAGACGTTGTTGGTTCGCAATAGGCGTTCTGCTCCTGGCCTCTGCCTTGGTGCTGATCGCCCTATCGGCCTCAGACGCGTTTCTGGAACGAACAGGCGATGTGCTCTACGATATGGGCGGCGTCGTTGGAGCTGTCTACTTCCTTGTCTGGGCTCCTGAATGGGGCGTCACTTACGCCAACCATGTCAAGAGAGTTACCAAGGGAAGGTATGACCGCCTGTACATGGGCGACTCTGCCACGCGGTTCTTCGCGAGGGTAGCGGGAGTAGTGTTGGGCGCGGCGTCGCTACTTGACCTCGTTCGCACGTTGCGTCAAGGATAGGCGATGTCCTTCGGTCGGGCGGGGCCTTCTTGAAGAGGGCTCCGCCCGGTAACCTCCTGGGCCGCTTCCCAAGCCGCGGCTCCCGCCGGCGCCGACCGTCCTCGCAGGCGCCTCTCCCGGTCCCGGAAGTCCCCGATGCCGAGGGATGGAGAGACCAAGGGGTGTTGGCATCGGAGGTGAACCTGTGAGCGAGACAAGACAAGCACTGGCTGTGGGCGCGGCGCTCACGTTGGCAGTAGGTGCCTTCGTGTACCTATACAGAGTTCGGCGTCTGGAGCCAAGGAGAGCCGGCCAATGGGCGTCGGCGGTGGGGACTGTCCCCTTGGTGCTTATGACCTGGGGTGTTCTGCCCTGGTGGGGAGTCCTTCTGTGTGCCGCAGGCGCGGCGGCGGCGGGCTGGTTCGGGGTTGTTGGCATCGTGCGCCAGAACCAGTACCTGCAGAAGCTCGTTCTGGGGAAGGTTCTGGGACCTCCCGTGCCTCCGCTCCGAGGGACAATCCGGAAGACGAACGGATCTGACGGAGAGGCCTCCGACGGCTAGAGGCCGGGCATCTTGAGCCAGTAGCCGGACCAGATTCGGGAGGTGACCGAACATGCCTGACGCGCCGCTCCGGCAACTGCTGTGGCTCGCGGCGGCCGGCCTTGCGCTGGCTTTGTTGGTCCTGGTGTTGCGTCTAAGCGGTTGGTATGTCTATCTGCCTGGCCGCAGGGTCGACGTGGTTCTGTACCCCGCCGCGGCCACGCTCTTGGGCTGGTTCGCGGTCGAGTGGAGCAAGCATCACAACCGAATGACACTGGACGTCATTCTGTACGCGGTCGCAGCCATTCCGCTCAGTCTCCTGGCCTGGACCATGCTCATCAACTACGTTGCGGAGAGGATCGCCGCCCGGCTCCCATGACGCGGTACCTTCTGAGACGTTGTTGGTTCGCAATAGGCGTTCTGCTCCTGACCTCTGCCTTGGTGCTGATCGCTCTATCGGCCTCAGACGCGTTTCTGGAACGAACAGGCGATGTGCTCTACGATATGGGCGGCGTCGTTGGAGCTGTCTACTTCCTTGTCTGGGCTCCTGAATGGGGCGTCACTTACGCCAACCATGTCA
>Ga0315291_10008258_pt1 | contig 12794 bp, 10 predicted proteins | sample YL17G12_20_MG_FD_203070 | JGI IMG/M metagenome (GOLD analysis project Ga0315291, IMG submission 203070) | Sediment microbial communities from Yellowstone Lake, YNP, Wyoming, USA - YL17G12_20 | ecosystem: Environmental > Aquatic > Freshwater > Lake > Sediment | place: USA: Wyoming | collected... | reverse complement strand
CAACCATAAACTTACAGTTGGCTCGCGCAGGAACTTTGCTGTTCGGCACAGGAACAATATCCCCAATTTCCGGCTGGACATCCCCCACATATGGGGATAAAATCCCTGCTTTGGCTTGCATACTCGCGGTTTCTCAATCTTTGCCAATTGAACTAAAGAGCGAGTGGATCCTTCCCAGTGAAAGCTAGAGCAGCAGTCATCCTCATCCAGAATGATAAAATTGCCCTGATTGAGCGGCATCGTTTAGGCAGGCATTATTTCGTCTTTCCTGGTGGCAAAATCGAGGCTGGCGAATCCCCAGCCTTTACAGCAGAACGTGAATCAAAGGAGGAGCTTGGGCTGGATTTAAAAATCGGACCCATGGTCGCTGAAGTCTGGTTTCACGGTTCACCCCAGTATTATTACCTGGCTGACAGGCTTGACGGGCAATTTGGTCATGGCACCGGGACTGAGATGAGCAGCCTGGTGGACTCAAAAAAAGGAACATACCTACCAGTCTGGATACGGGTAGACGAATTACTGAGCCAACCGGTGCTTCCGAAATTGATGGCGGAATATGTTTGGAAATCTCACCACACCAATTGGCCTGAGTCTCCACTGGTTGTGACCGAAAACCCACCCGATGAGCTAGTCTAGGCATGCAGTCACCAACCCAACCTCCCTTCGATCCTGAAAGAATTAGTCCGTGCACATCTTATTAATCCACCAGGCATTCACAGCTTTAGATGAACCAGGTGGGACGCGCCATCACGAGCTCGCCCGCTATCTTGCTTCCCAAGGTCACCGGGTGACGATCATCGCCAGCCCAATCAGCTACCTTACGGGAAAAGCCCGCACTGCCAAAATGTCCTGGGTCGAAAAGCAATATGATGGTGACCTCATCTCCATTCTGCGTGCATATACCTATCCAGCCTTGCATCGTAGCTTCGCTTTCCGCATGATTAGTTTCTTCAGCTTTATGGCTTCATCATTCCTTATTGGTCTGGGGGTTAAAAATATTGATCTGGTGTGGGGCACTTCGCCCCCCATTTTCCAAGGGTTAACTGCCTGGGCTCTGGCACGATATAAACGCGTTCCTTTTCTATTCGAAGTGCGGGATCTCTGGCCGGCTTTCGCGGTCGCGGTCGGTGTGCTGAGAAACCCCCTATTGATCAGGCTTTCGGAATGGCTTGAGACCTTTTTATACCATCGTGCTAACCTGGTTGTGGTCAATTCGCCCGGGTTCATCCAGTATGCACGCACTCGCGGTGCATCGCGTGTGGAGCTTGTGTCCAATGGCACCGATACCACCATGTTCAATCCCAACGTGGATGGAGAAGCTTTTCGCCAGTCTCATGGGCTCGATGCTAAATTCGTGGCGCTATATGCCGGTGCTCATGGTCTTTCCAATGACCTTGGAATAGTACTTGAAGCAGCAAAAGAGTTGCTACCCCGAAGGGATATCACCCTCGTCCTGCTCGGTGATGGGAAGGAAAAACCTGCTTTACAAGCCCAAGCCAGCCGGGAAGGCTTAGATAATGTCCAATTCCTGCCTCCAATCCCCAAAGTTGAGATGCCATTTGCGCTTGCAGCCGCTGATGCCTGTATTGCCATCCTTAAGCCAGTGGAAATGTACAAAACTACTTATCCTAATAAAGTTTTCGATTACATGGCGTCTGGAAAACCGGTCGTATTAGCTATTGACGGGGTCATCCGACAGGTGATCGAAAATGCAGGTGGGGGGATACCTGTTCCTCCAGGTGATCCGGTTGCGCTCTCCAAAGCCATCCTTTTCCTTGCTGATTACCCAGAATTAGCACATCGCATGGGGCGTCAGGCCCGGATTTATGCGGAAACCCACTTTGACCGGGTCATCCTGGCATCGAAATTAATGGAAATTATGCTCGGAATGGTAGCATGATCACTACCATTCAGCCATCTGCCAACGATGAATTAGAGCTGAGTGATACACAGGAACGTAACAAACGTTACGTTCAAATCGATGCCATTGGTGTAGGAACTGCCAGCTCTGCGGCTCCATTTCTTCCAGTATTTCTCACTCGTCTTGGCGCAACGCCAGTCCAGGTTGGTCTATTGACATCTATGCCTGGCATCACCGGGTTATTCCTGGCATTATGGGTTGGGCGTTTCCTCCAGAGACAGCGCAATGTGGTTCCTTGGTTTAGCTTGTCCCGGTTGATGGTCATCTCAGCCTATGCCCTCACGGGATTTGCCCCCTTCGTTGTACCAGATAATATCCTCATTCCAGTCGTGCTGATCATTTGGGCAGCCGCGACTTTACCGCAGACCATGGTCGCGGTGGGTTTTTCGGTGGTTATGAACGCAGTCTCCGGACCCGAGGGTCGGTATGAGCTGATGAGCCGTCGTTGGTCTATCTTGGGGATAACTACTGCCATCACCGTTGCCATTGCTGGGCAGGTATTGGACCGCATCGGATTCCATCTCAATTATCAAATCGTCTTCTTAGGACTCTCCTTGGGTGGCTTGATAAGCTATTATTTTTCAAGCCGTATTCAAATTGCGGATGCAGAGCCAGTTCAAAGCTCCTCCAAGGATTCGCTTAAATCCACCTTGCATGAATATTCGCAACTGATGCATTCGTCGCCTGATTTTGTATCATTTACCCTCAAACGCTTTGTATATCTTTTTGGAATTACCTTGGGCACACCGTTGTTCCCCCTATATTTTGTTCGCCAATTAAATGCTAGCGATACGTGGATTGGGTTTTTGTATACCGCCCAAACTGCTGTCCTGGTGGTAGGCTATTACTTTTGGTCCCGCCAATCCCGCCGCAAAGGATCTCGTTTCGTACTGCTGATCACCACTTTTTGTGTGTCCCTTTATCCTGGTCTTGTGGCATTAACGCACAATCAAACCACAATTTTTATCTATTCGACAGCTGCAGGTATTTTCCAGGCGGGTATTGATTTGGTCTTTTTCGATGAGTTGATGAAAACCATTCCACCTCGCTATAGTCCAACCTTCGTTTCTCTCGCACAGAGTATCCAATATCTATCCGCAATCATCGCACCTTTGATGGGCACTTACCTGTCCGAGCACATTGGATTAAGCAATGCCCTGCTATTTAGCGCTGGGATACGCCTGGTTGGTTTTATCCTTTTTGCCCGGCAAGACCATCGAAACATTAAATTACACCCTTCTCCCACAGGTGATATTTCCGCCGAAAATTCGCCAGAATAATCGGAGTATAATCTCCTCGTGCGCAAGGTAAAAAGCCCTGAAGATTTATCCATCGATGAGCTCCGCGAGCTTTTGGTGGAAAAAAGGCGGAAAGTCCGTAGGGAGCATCTCGAGCGGTTCCGCAACACTGGTAGGGTGGTTACCTTGGCACCCGAGCTCGAAAATCCCCCTCTTGATCACTTGCATTCAAACACTCAAGCAGACGCAGATCTTAATGACCGTCAGGTTCATGGGCGGGAACGCGCCAAGCACACCCTGGATCGCTTTTTACTCGCCATTGAGGTCCTGGCAGTAATTGGACTGATCTTTGTCATTTACAGTGGCGTCCAGATCCTGCGCGATTTAAACACTCAATTTGCGGAATCATTAATTCCATCCACACTCACTCCCACTCCCCTGATTGTGCCAGTGATATTGCCATCCGGACACACTCCACCCAACTCTCCAGGTGGTGCTCAACCCAATGAAGCTGAAATACCAGCCCATTTGCTCCCGCTCTACCAATCGATGGCCGTAATTCCCATCCCTACCCCTGGTCCCGAACAGGCCATCCAGATCCAAATTCCAAGCCTTAGCGTCGATGCGCCTGTTGTTCAAGGGGATGGATGGGAACAACTGAAAAAAGGAGTAGCACAGCATCCTGGTTCAGCCGATCCAGGCCAAACTGGGAATATGGTCTTATCAGCCCACAATGACGTATTCGGAGAAATTTTTCGCTATCTGGATCAATTGGAACGCGGTGATCAAATCATCATATTCACCCCCCAACATTCCTTCACTTACATAATCACCAATATCCAAATTGTCAAGCCAACGGATGTAGAGGTAATGGCATCTACTCCCAATCCCACGGTCACCTTAATTTCCTGTTACCCATATATGGTAGATAACCAGCGGATTGTCGTTCAAGCCAGCTTACAGAGTGGCAATAAATAAGATATATAATATGGGTCAAATGAATGCAGGGTGATGGATAAAAGAAACCCACCGTCACACCGTGAAAGCCGTGGAGTGCAATTATGGCAAAAAAATCAAAACGTCAGACACGCCGGGATGTGAATCCTGGTACAGAAAAATCGATGCCTGATGCATTGGTAGGTAACCGCCCAACTGGGTTCAATCCCGATTATCATTTTGTGATCAGAGATATCCGTCGGGTTGGAATACTGGCAGGCTCATTTATAGTAATCCTGGTGGCACTGTCATTTTTCCTACATTAAGTAATTGAGCGGCTGAGCTAATGTCCTGGATGATGCTCAAAAGGTGGGGAAGTGGAACGACCACATTGGCCTTATGCAACCAAACTGACCATTAGCCTGCTTTTGCTGGCATTTTTCATTTATCTCTTAGCGCGTTTCCGCGAGATCATCCCTCCCATCATTATTGCCGTTATCATCGCTTATATTCTAAATCCGATAATAAATTTCCTCCAAAGCCGGTTTCATCTACCTAGGATTTTGACAATCCTGTTTACTTATATTATTGTGATGGCGATCCTGATTGGAGTTCCCATTCTGGTCATACCCATAATGGGAGAGAATCTTGAACCGCTGCAGCTCAACCCTCAGCAAATCATCACTTCCCTCGAGAGTGCCTTGGCACAACAATATATCATCGCCGGATTTACCATCCATCCCAGTGCGTTGGCAGGTCAGGTGATTAGTGCTTTGCAGGGGCTGGTACAACCCGTTATCGGTCAGACGATGAATCTGGTAAAGAACATTATTACATCCATCATTTGGATCATATTGATTATCCTAGTCTCTTTTTATCTGATCAAAGATGGGTCCAAGCTTGAAGAATGGCTCACTTCACACCTACCACCTGCTTTGTTAACGGATTACCAATGGATCCGAGATGAGATCAATCAAATCTGGGGGGCTTTTTTCCGTGGGCAGATCCTCTTGAGTACCATTGTCTCAACCATTTTTATCCTCGTAGGCCTGATCCTAGGATTACCCTTCGCCTTGGCCATGGGTATCCTGGCAGGAATCCTGGAGTTCCTTCCCAGCGTTGGGCATGGTATCTGGTTGATTATCGCCTCACTGCTGGCATTTTTCATGGGTTCGACCTGGATTCCCATTCCTCATTGGGCGTTCATGATGATTGTCATTGGGCTACACTTGTTCTTCGAACAATTTGACTTAAACTATTTGATCCCTCGCATCGTTGGGCGCAGAGTTCACCTCCCCCCATTAGTGGTCATCTTGGGGATTGTTACAGGCGCTATCTTGGCGGGAGTTCTGGGTATCCCATTGGCAGCACCTACGATCGCCTCCATGCGGGTCATTGGGCGTTATATATTCGCCAATCTATTTGATATGGAATGGACACCAATCAGTGCCGTACAGCCACTTCCACCACCAAAAACCTACTGGTGGCAACGAGCACAAAGAAGAGAGAAATCCTCATGAGTGTGGAAAAGACGAATCCAAGCTCACCAAAATGGAGCTCCACCTTCAAGATGGTCATCGGAATCACGATTGCCGGTTTACTCATGGCACTATTGATCTACTTCCGGTCCATCATTGGACCATTGATCCTGGCATTTATCCTCATTTACTTGCTTCACCCCATGGCTGCTTTCTTGAATACCCACACCAGGCTATCGTGGCGCGCCTCGGTTAATGTCATCTACATCATTCTTCTAATCCTCCTGATTACTTCATCCACCCTGACTGGACTTGCTGCTGTACAACAAATTCAATCTCTGATTAGGGTCATTGAGCGCTTTGTAAATGACCTGCCCAGTCTGATTGACAAGTTATCCAGTCAGATCATCATCATTGGTCCCTACAGGATCGATCTCAGTCAGTATACCGATCTGGGTCAGCTCGGCAACCAGGTGATCAACACATTACAATTAATTATCGGAAGGGCTGGTACATTAGCCGGCTCTTTTGCTAGTGCCACAGCCAGTACCATCGCTTGGGGTTTCTTCGTCTTGATCATCTCATACTTTGTTTTGGCAGATGCCGGTAAAGTTCCCAGCGCGCTTGATTATATTAACATTCCAGGATATTCGCATGATATTCAGAAGATGAGCACTGCTCTTGGTCGCATCTGGAACGCCTTTCTGAGGGGGCAGCTCACGATTGTGATTTTGGTCATCTTAAGCTATACGATCCTTCTATCAATCCTGGGTGTCCGTTATGCTTTTGCCATCGCCATCCTGGCTGGGTTGGCTCGCTTTGTTCCCTATGTTGGTCCATTAATTGCCTATATCGTATTGGGCTTAGTGACATTATTCCAGGGGGGTAACTATTTCAACTTAGTGCCAATGTATTACACATTACTCACCATCGTATTGTCAATCCTCATGGACCAAATATACGATAACCTGGTATCACCGCGAATCATGGGAAAAAGCTTGGGAGTCCATCCAGCTGCAGTGCTGGTGGTCGCCATCATTGCCGCCAATCTGATTGGTTTGATTGGATTGGTATTGGCAGCACCGGTGTTGGCCAGTGTAAGTCTCGTCGGACGTTACACCGTCCGCAAAATGTTCGATCGGGACCCTTGGGCAGATATGAAGGAAGAGTACGAACCGATGGGCTTTCCCTGGTTTGGGAGATTGCTCAAGATTATCGGTGTTTGGTGGAACTCTAGAAAAGGGAACAAGGTTAATTAATAAAAACAGCGTGGGTAGGGAAGGCAATCCATCCACGCTGCTCTATAAGGGGAAATAAATCAACCCACCAATCTAAATTGATAGCTTAGATTGTCCGTAGATTTGTTCTCGAATTTTAATCACCTGCCGCCGTAGCTTGTCATCACGCTCGAGCATATCGGTTACTTTCTGACAGGCATACATCACCGTAGTATGGTCCCGTCCACCCATTGCTTCGCCAATCTTTGGGAGTGAGTATTTGGTTTCCTCGCGAAGGAGGTACATGGCAATTTGTCTTGGCAGTACCACTTCCTGCCTCCGGTCGGGTCCGATCAGGTTCTGAACGGTTACACCAAAAGCTCCTGCCACCTGGCTCATCACTTCTGAGGGTTCAATCGAACTGGGTTTGGGTAACAAATCAGCCAGAGCAACATCAACCAGCTTTGCGTTCAAGGGCAGGTTGCTTAAATCACTCAAGGCGAGCACCCGCGTCAGGCTACCTTCGAGCTCGCGTATATTGGATTGTACTCTTCGCGCAATGGTTTCCACAATTTCATTGGGGATGATACGACCCATTCGCTCTGATTTCGACCTCAGAATCGCCACCCGCGTTTCGAAATCAGGAGGTTGAATATCCGCAGCCAACCCACATTCGAAACGAGATCGCAGGCGTTCTTCCAATGTCACTAATGCTTTGGGGGGGCGGTCGGAGGTGATGACGATTTGTTTCTCCTGACCGTGCAGTGAGTTGAATGTGTGAAAAAATTCTTCCTGTGTGGATTCTTTGCCGGCGATAAATTGTATATCATCGATCAGCAAGACATCAATGTGCCGATATTTTTCTCGGAAAGTTTGGGTGGTATGGGCGCGGATGGCATTTATAAGATCATTGGTGAATTCTTCAGATGTGACGTATAGCACACTCTGCTTGTGGTTCAAACAATAGTTGCCTATGGCATGTAAGAGGTGGGTTTTCCCCAGTCCCACGCCCCCATAAAGGAACAGGGGGTTATATGCCTGTGCCGGTCTTTCTGCTACCGCTAACGATGCTGCATGAGCTAGCCGATTGGATGATCCAACTACAAAATTTTCAAATGTATACCGGTTGATGACTGCCGTGGGTTTGAGCTGAGATGGAGCCATCTCAGGCTCCATCTCTTGAAGCGCTACCTCTGCGATGGGTTCTTCCGTTCCCGCCTTCCAAACAATAAAGCGTAAGCTTACGGTCCGGTTCATTATGCCGCATAATAGACGTTTAATTTTACTGGTTAACCGGCTCTCCAACCAATCACGGGCATAAGTATTGGGTACACCAATAATAAAAACATTGTCCTCATAGCTAACTATTTCTGCATTTCGCACCCATGTATCAAAAGAAGCTTTGGGCATATCCATTTGTAACTGGCCTAATGCCGCTTGCCATGCTTGCTCAGCTTTCATGCAAACCCTTCCTCTCCTCGATCAGGGTGTGAAAACAGTGAGGTATCTAACCCCCGCCATCTATTTGGCGGGAGGTTTTACCCCATATTCACCTACCAGTATTTTTACGGAAAAGTCAGCCGAGATCTTGCATAGTTAGGCTGGCTAACCATACCAACGAACATCTGTAATGATCTGAATTCCATAACATTCTAGCAGAGAATTAGGCCGGATTGCAAGACTTTTAACCTACGGTACCTTTAAAATACCGAATTATTTAAGATTCGAATTGTTAAAACAAACTCTGCAGATGGCGCAGCAGGGATAACATTTTTGGTAAAAGGGCACGGAATAATATAGCCTGGAGATTGGGGAACATATGTTCACACCCCTATATATGGCATAAAATTCCAAAAAATGCTGAAAATTCCAACATATGGTACTAATTCTATCAGGGAGCGCCCACGTAAAATTTGTATTCCAGGAAAGATTATTCGCCAAAATTGGTACGTTTTTGGGGTACCTTTTCAATATACACCTGAAATATTTACCTTTCCCCTACCAAACCCGAACACGGATTTATGTTTTTTCTGAATAACCCATAAATCTATTGTTCTAGCTCTATGCAAAATAATTCTAAGTTCGATGTTTTATATAACTTTCCTATATCTCGTTAATGTGATTCTTGCATAAACAATGTAACCTTGATGTATTAATATATTTATGTATATCTGTATGTATACCTTCATAACATACCTGGAGAACATACTGAGGAGAGAAAGAAATGTCAAAAATTATAGGTATTGACCTTGGAACCACCAATAGTGTGGTTGCTGTAATGGAAGGCGGAGACCCGACCGTGATCCCAACGGCTGAGGGTCCACGCTTGTTGCCCTCCGTGGTGGGGTTCAATAAAAATAGCGAGCGCATGGTCGGTCAAACTGCCAAACGGCAGGCTGTCATCAATCCTGAGAATACCGTCTATTCGATCAAGCGTTTCATGGGAAGGCGTTTCGATGAAGTGGAAACGGAACGTAAGATGGTATCCTATCAGGTCATTCAAGGACCTTCCAATGATGCCCGGATACGGATCCCGATCATGAAGGTCGATTATACACCCCAGGATATTTCAGCTATGATCCTCGGCAAACTTAAGCAGGATGCTGAAGCTTATCTGGGAGAGCCAGTAAAACAAGCTGTTATCACTGTTCCAGCTTATTTCAATGACAGTCAACGGCAGGCAACCAAAGATGCCGGGAAGATCGCCGGTTTGGAGGTCCTACGAATTATTAACGAGCCTACCGCAGCCGCCCTGGCATACGGTTTGGATAAAAAAGATAACGAGACCATTTTGGTATTTGACCTGGGTGGCGGTACTTTTGATGTCTCTGTTCTTGAGGTGGGGGGTGGTGTGATCGAGGTCCGTGCAACCAATGGTGATACTCACCTCGGGGGAGATGACTGGGATGAGCGCATCGTCAATTGGGTGGCTGATGAATTCAAGTCGGACACGGGCATCGACTTGCGCAAGGATCGGCAGGCTTTACAGCGCCTGCGCGAAGCCTCCGAAAAAGCAAAAATCGAGATTTCGAGCGTTATTGAGACGGAGATCAACCTGCCCTACATCACTGCCGATGTCAACGGACCGAAGCACTTGCAGATGAAATTATCCCGTGCCCGCTTCGAACAACTAACCGAGGACCTGGTTGCTCGCTTGCGCCCGCCCTTCCAATCCGCTTTAAAAGATGCAAAACTAACTGCCTCCGATCTAAATGAAGTCGTCTTAGTGGGTGGCGCAACGCGCATGCCCATGGTCCAGGATCTTGTCCGCTCCCTAACTGATAAAGAACCTCATAAAGGGGTCAACCCCGATGAGGTGGTCGCAGTGGGCGCTGCCATTCAGGGAGGTGTATTGGGTGGTGAGGTGAAGGATGTCTTATTGCTGGACGTGACACCACTTTCGATAGGTTTGGAAACTTTGGGAGGTGTGATGACAGTTCAGATTGAACGCAACACCACCATCCCTGTGAAGAAGTCTGAAGTGTTCTCGACTGCAGAAGACAGCCAAACCGCGGTGGATATCCACATCCTCCAGGGAGAGCGGCCAATGGCAGCTGATAACATGAGCTTGGGTCGCTTCCGTTTGGAAGGAATACCTCCTGCCCCGCGCGGCACGCCTCAAATCGAAGTTACTTTTGATATTGACGCCAATGGTATCCTGAATGTGGCTGCCCATGATAAGGCCACCGGAAAGGAACAAAAAATCACCGTCACCGCTTCGACAAACCTGAGCAAAGATGATATCGAGCGCAAAGTGCGCGAAGCACATGAGCACGAAGTTGATGATAAGCGCCAGCGCAACCTCATTCAAGCCAGGAACACTGCCGATAGTTTGGTCTACCAGACCGAAAAAACCTTGCGTGAGCTCCAGGATAAAGTCCCTACCAGCGATCGCGAGAATATAGAGGCCAAACTGAACCTGTTACGCGAAGCAATGAAAGGAAACGATACTAACCAGATCACTAATCTCACCGATGAGGTTCAGAACGCCTTTTACGCCCTTAGCCAGCAGCTGTATGCAGCCCAAGGCTCTAGTCAGCCAGGGAATGGGAAGTCCACAGGACCTTCTTCCAGTGGCAACGGAAGCAAACCCAGAAACCCTGATGATGAAGGTGAAGTTCTGGAAGGTGAATTTCGAGAAATGTAACCAGGAAACTGGTGTTGACAGGCGAGCGGATGATACACTCGCCTGTTTTTATTTTTAACGGCTGTGATAGAATTATCTCAATATGAAATCTAACCCCTCGCCTCGAGTTGCTAATTTTCTCCCTGCCTCTATAGTCCTATTTATCATTGGTTGGGGGGGCTTGATAGCCCTCATCATATCCACTCTGCCAACTGTTGGGCCACGTTGGTTATTCTTCTTCTTATGCGTCCTGGCAATCACCGGAACAACATTACCCATCACAGCTTTCCTTAACCGCCGTTTCCCCAGCACACCCCCTCCTACCTATATGGTTGTCGTTAGGCAGGCAATCTGGTTCGCTGTCTACGCTTCCACACTGATCTGGCTCCAAATGGGTCGTGTACTCAATCCGGCATTAGCAATTCTATTGGCAATCGGCTTGGGCTTAATCGAATTCTTGTTGAGGCTGAGCGAGAAGAGTCAGTGGAAGGCATAACCTCTGCATAATTGTCTTCCCGATCTCCCATGATATATACCCTATGAGCAGTTTACGCGACCTGCCTTCAGTGGATCAATTACTCCAACAGCCCCTCATATCTGCTTGGATCACAGAATACAGTCGACCACAAACCCTGGAAGCATTGCGCCAATCCCTGGAAGAAGCGCGTGAAGAATATATTCATACAAACGAAATCCCTTCCCGTGAGGCGTTATTGGATCATGCCCTCCATTTGCTTCAGGATTGGACGACCCCTACTTTGTGTCCGGTACTTAACGCCACCGGGGTAATCCTTCACACGAACCTTGGGCGAGCACCACTTTCCAATGCCGCCATCCAGGCCATCCAGAACGTCTCGCGCGGATATTCGAACCTGGAATATGATCTATCCAGTGGGCAGCGAGGATCGCGCCTGGTTCATGCTGAATCGCTGCTGCAGCGTCTAACCCATGCTGAGGCAGCTTTGGTGGTGAATAATAATGCCGCAGCCGTCCTTTTAGTCCTTTCAGCCTGCGCGCGCCGCCGTAATGTGGTCATTTCCCGTACACAACTCGTTGAGATTGGTGGCGGTTTCCGCATTCCTGATGTCATGCAGCAATCAGGTGCTCATCTGTACGAAGTTGGTACCACCAATCGCGTTCATCTCACAGATTACCTCACCGCAATTGAAGAGGCATCCCCAGCTATAATCCTGCATGCTCACCGCTCCAATTTTCGCATCACGGGTTTCACCAGCGAGCCAACCCTGTCTGAGCTCGCAGAAATTTCCCACCAGCGGGGGATTCCACTTGTAGATGACCTTGGTTCTGGTGCTCTATTGGATACTGCCCAGTTTGGTCTGGGGCACGAACCCACCGTGTTTGAATCATTGTCAGCCGGAGCGGATTTGGTGTGCTTCTCAGGCGATAAGCTCATCGGAGGCCCCCAGGCAGGGATTATTGTCGGTAAAACAGAGCTGATCGCCAAACTCAAGAAACACCCCCTGGCCCGCGCCGTTCGTGCAGATAAACTTTGCCTGGCGGCTCTTTCTGCTACTTTGCTCCATTACCTGAAGGATGAAGCCGTGCGAGAAATACCCATTTGGCGAATGATTGCTGCGCCAGCCGAAATCCTCCAGAATCGTGCAATTAATTGGAAACAAACCTTGGGTATGGGTGAGGTGGTCACCAGCCAGTCCACCGTTGGTGGGGGTTCTCTGCCAGATGAAACACTACCCACGTTCGTGCTTTCCTTATCAGTACACTCCCCAAACCGCTTTTTAGAACGGCTGCGCCTATACCTGCCACCCGTAATCGCGCGCCTCGAAGCTGATCATGTTCTTTTTGACCCCCGCACAATTATGCCAGAACAGGATAATAATTTATTGGCTGCCATTCGCG
>Ga0315291_10008255_pt1 | contig 12796 bp, 11 predicted proteins | sample YL17G12_20_MG_FD_203070 | JGI IMG/M metagenome (GOLD analysis project Ga0315291, IMG submission 203070) | Sediment microbial communities from Yellowstone Lake, YNP, Wyoming, USA - YL17G12_20 | ecosystem: Environmental > Aquatic > Freshwater > Lake > Sediment | place: USA: Wyoming | collected... | reverse complement strand
GGCGAGACCGAGTTTCGCGCCCCCGCCGTCATTCTGGCGACCGGCGGAGCCTCGTACCCCGGAACCGGCTCCACCGGCGACGGCTATCGTCTGGCCGCGTCCGTGGGCCATTCCATCGTTCCCCTTCGGGCGGCGCTGGTTCCCCTGGAGACCGCCGAACCCTGGGTTCCCCGCATGATGGGCGTCTCGCTGCGCAACGTCCGGGCGACGCTCTACCTGGACGGCAAAACGGCGGGGAGCGAGTTCGGCGAGATGCTGTTCACCCACTTCGGCCTTTCAGGGCCGATTATCCTGACCCTGAGCAAGCATGTGATTGTAGGGGCGAAGCATTTGCCAGGCAGCGCGTCGGCAGGCAGAGACCAGTCACAGGCAAATGCTTCGTCCCTACCCCCACCCCGCGTGGAAATCGGCGTGGACCTGAAGCCCGCTCTGTCGGACGAGAAACTGGATGCTCGCTTGCGCCGCGACCTGGATGAACACAGTAAGCAGGCGTTCCGCACCATTGTCAAGGGTCTCGTTCCGCTCAAGATGGTGGATGTGTTGGTGGAACTGACAGGCGTGCCCCCGGACAAGCCCGCGCATCAGATCACGGCGCAGGAGAGAGAGAGGTTGTTCGCCCTCCTCCGCGACCTGCGGATGACCGTCACGGGCCAGCGCCCATTGAGAGAGGCCATCGTCACCGCGGGCGGCATCGCTCTGGACGAAGTGAACCCGCGCACGATGGAATCGCGCCTGGTGCGGGGATTGTACTTCTGCGGCGAGGTGCTGGACCTGGATGCCGACACTGGCGGCTACAACCTTCAGGCGGCGTTTTCCACGGGCTGGGTTGCAGGCGAAAGCGCCGCGCGGGGGATCACCGGATCCCGATGATCCACAGCCCCACGAGAAAACTCGCCGCGTTCGCCAGCAGGCTCATCGCCGCCGCTTGCCGCCCCGTCAGCGACTTCCGCGCCATTCTGGAGATCAACCACGCTTCGACCACAACCGCGAACATTTCAGAGAAAAGCACAACCAGGCCAGGGGAAAGTCCCTGCACTACCACATCGTAGTTGCCGTAGGATGTGACGTACAGGGCCGCCAAAGTAGCCAAGAAGGCGACGGGCAAGGAAAGAATCGTCAGGATGAGGCGCGTCCGCCGCTTCTTGCCGTCGCTGGTGTAGATGCCCACGAGCAGCAGGGCATATACCGCAGCCAGCCCAAGAATGAACCAGCCCATCTGCCGCGCGGTGCCGGTCTGGAACCGCCCCCAGGACGGGAATGTGTACCACACCACCGGCAGGGTAATGAGATTGACCAGGAAAACCACCTTGAGCGCGTTCTTCGTCTGCGCGGCATCTGCCTTGATGGCGAAACGCAGGAACACCGCCGCGAGGAGGAGTTCCACCGCCTCGGCCAGCTCCAGCGCGATGGCAAACAGGCTGTAGTTCGTGCTGGGCGCGCGGAAGTCGGGATCCTCGTTCAGAGTCAGGCTGGACTCCCGCACCGCCACGCGCCACGCCTTCTCCATCCCGTACTGCCAGGTGAGCGGCCCCACCCTGTCGCTGATCCGCGTACGGTCGGAGAACTGGACGACGAGCCGCAGATACCCACCGTCCCACCAATAGGAAGAGAAACGGCACAGGCCGGCAGCGCACTCAAACTTCGTATGCCACGTATCCCAGGCCTCCAGCGTGAGCGGCGCGGGCAGGCAGTCCCCGCCATCGCACGTCCCATACTGCATGAGCAGCTCGGACTCGGCGCAGTCCTCTGCGGCGCAGCCAACGATCTGCGCCCCCTCCATCGCCGGGCGCGTGGCAATCTGATAGTCCATCGTAAACCAGAACTCCGCAGGCGGCCCGATAGAGTTCGCGCTCAGGGCTACCTGCGAGAACAGAAAGGCAGCTAGGACTACAGAAGCGACCAGCAAGGCTCTCGGCAACTTGAGGTTCCGCATCGCACTCCTCCCGCAAAGGGAAAAGCATGCCTTTGACGCGCCATTCTACCACGGGTCAGCCGTTGTCTGTCAAGTTGCGACACCGCGCCTCCCCGTGTATGATGATACCGTAGTCATGCCCACAGATCACACCAGGAGGAGCGTCATGCCCTTTGCGAGACTAGACCAGATCCCGGAGCGGGAACTCATCCCCGGCTTCCGCGCGCGGTTCGTGCATGGGGAGCACATTACGGTCGGCCAGGTTCGCATCCAGGCGGGTGCGACCCTGCCACAACACGCGCACCCCCACGAGCAGATTACGACCGTGGTGAAAGGCAGGCTTGAGTTCACGCTCGGCGGCGAAACCTCGGTTCTGAAGCCAGGCGTCGTCGCGATGATCCCGCCGAATGTGCCCCATTCGGCTAAGGCGCTCACCGACTGCCTGGTTGTGGACGCCTTCTACCCCGTCCGCGAGGACTACCGGTAGCGAGAAGGAGCAGTCAGCAGATTAAGCGGATGAAGCAGATTGTGCGTCGCTCCTGACATTCCCCGTTTGACATCCCGCCGCTCCCGGAGTATCCTTCCGTGAATCTTGCACTACACGGAGAGGCAACTTTGGACGAAGAGAAGACTGCACGCCCCCTTCAACGGGCGTTGAGAGAGATTGTTGAGACCGTCCTTCCGGCGGTCCTCATTGCCGTGGTTCTCCAGATATTTGTCGTTCAGGCGCGGGAAGTCAATGGATACAGCATGGAGCCTACCCTGTACAACCATGAGCGGGTCATCATGGAGAAGGTGACGTACCGCTTCACGGGCAGCCCGCGCCGCGGCGATGTGGTCGTTCTGGATGTGCCGGGCCAGACCGAGCCGCTCATCAAGCGCGTGGTCGCGCTCCCCGGCGAGACGGTGGCCGTGCAGGGCGGGCAGGTCTTCATCAATGGCGAGCCGCTGTCGGAACCCTGGGCGCACCGCCAGGGCGGGCCGGATTACCCACCCACACTTGTGCTGGCGGAGCACGTCTTCGTCCTCGGCGACAACCGGCCCCATTCCGGCGACTCGCGCTATTTCGGCCCTGTGCGGATGGATCGCATCCTGGGCCGCGCGTGCTTCATCTACTGGCCGCCCAGCCAGGCGGGAACCATACGGTAGGGCAGGCTCGCTATGGCAGATAGATCTGTGGCCCTTGAGATGGAGAGTCTCTTCGAACAGATTGATTTGTTGAAGTGCATAGGACATGGTGCGCCCGACTTTCTGCTATGGAAGGAGGCCGCCGAGCGGGCTATCCACCGCGCCTTCGGCGAGGGGTCGCGCCAGGCCGCCGCCTTCGCCCGCGTGCGCTATACGCCCGTGACCCATTCGGCTTGTCTGGATGACTATGCTGTGGAGGCGGCCTACCAGAGGGGGATGGACAGCGCGCGCCTGCTGCTGCAAACCATGATCCGCGAAGCGCAGGAGGGGTGAGAATGCCCAATCATCTCAAAGAGACCAGCCCGGAGTTGATCCGCGACAACGTTTTCAGGCTCATCGGCGCCGATTGGATGCTCGTCACCGCGGGGACGCGCGATGCCTTCAACACGATGACAGCCTCGTGGGGCGGGATGGGCGTGCTGTGGAATAAGAACATCTGCTTCTGCGTCATCCGCCCCCACCGCTTCACCTACGGCTTCATGGAGCGGGCCGAGCACTTCACGCTGTCCTTCTTTGACGAGGCGTATCGGGAAGCCCTCAACTTCTGCGGATCCAAGTCTGGGCGAAACGTGGACAAGGTGGCGGCCACCGGCCTGACGCCCATGACCGGGGCCACAGGGGCGGTCTACTTCGCCGAGGCGCGCCTGGTGCTGGAATGCAGGAAGATCTACTTCCAGGACATGAACCCTGCCCACTTCCTTGACCCCAACATTGACGAGAACTACCCGAAAAAAGACTACCACCGCATGTACCTGGGCGAAATCCTCCGCTGCCTGACGACGGGATAAGCTTCACCGCAGAGACGCGGAGCGTGCGGAGAGGATTCACCACAAAGGCACGAAGACACAAGGAACAGTCAGAAGGTCACCTTGCGTCTTTGGTGTCTTTGTGTCTTCCTGGTTGTTCATCTCCTGTAAGGGAGCATCTAGGTGTTCTTTTCGGCATACTTGGGCGGGGATGAGGGGGAGCGGGACTGGCTGGAAGCGATTCAGCGCCATGCCGCATGGCTCGGTCTGGGCACGCATATCTCATCACGCCGCACCGCCGATGGCAGGGTTTTCGCCTTTGGGTGGGCCAGTCTTCGCCCACCCGACACCTCTACCCTCGTTCTCCAAACATCCAGTCACCTGACGATCATCCCCCTGGACACGCTCACGCGGGCCGAGGCCCTCGCGTCGCCCTCCCCCAAAGGGTTCATCACCAACGCGGTACGCATGGACTTATCTCTGGAATCGGGCGAAGTTCGCGTCTCTGTGCCCGTTCTGACCACCGAACAGTTCTACTACACCGGCGATGTCCGAGGCTGGGTCTTCGGCAATGATCTGCGGCTCATGCTGCGCTGGGCGGGGCTGAAACTGGATGAGCAGGCATTCTATTCCCTGATTCACTACGGCTTCATCTCGCCGCCGCTGACCATGTCCAAGACAGTGAGCCGCATTCCGCCGGGGCACTTCTTCCTCCTGCAACCCGGCTCGGACAAGCCGTTGGTCCAGCGGTTCTTTGACGCCGCTGACCTGCCAGACCCGCAGCCTGCCCCCAGCCCGGATGAGCGCGTGCGGGCGGCGCTGGACTGCGTGCTGTCGCGTGTGCCTTCGCCGTCGGCCATGCACTTCAGCGGCGGGGTGGATTCGGGGTTGCTGGCCGCGCGAATGGTGGCGCTGGGCCGCGGCGAGGTGCGGCTGCAAAACCTGAGCACGGGAAGCGGTGACATAGACAGCCAATTCGCCCCGCAGATGGCCACCCACTTGGGCCTGGCCTGCGAACAGGTGATGTGGCGGGCTTCGGATATCCCCGCCATCCTGGGAAGTGTGGGGCGCGAATACTCTTTCCCGCTTGGCGACTCTGCCGCCATACCAACGATGATGTCGGTTCGGGCGATGGATCAATGGCAACGTGCGCCGTCCATGCTCATTGAAGGAACTGGGGCAGGTTCTCTTTTTGAAATTGGGGAGTATCACCGGCAATGGCGGCTGCTGTACGCCATCCCCAGGCCGCTGCGCGAGGTGATCGCCGCAACGTATCCCCTCGGCTTCTGGAAATACGATTCCAAAGCCGTGCGCATCGTGAGCGCGGTGCAGCAAAGCGTGCAGTTGTCGCGAGTGCACGCAGGCTCTGGCGGCCACAGCACGCTCCTCAGCCTCGCCTACGATATGCCTCCGGAAATCCGCGCAGGGCTGCGGGAGGCATTCAAGGCGTCCATTGAGTCCGTTTCTGCCGGGTTAAAGCCCAGAGATCAATTCTCTTTCGTAGGCTTGGTTCGCTTCTGCGCGCATTTCTCCGCGGCGCGAACCTTTGACCCCATGCGGCTTCGGGGCATCCCGGTCATGTTCCCATACATGGAGCCTGCCGTGGTGCGGGCCGGGTATGCGCTATCTTGGAAGGAACGGTGCGAGGGAGGCGAACTCAAAGCCCCGCTGAAGCGGCTGCTGGCCGAGAGTGTTCCCCGCGAATGGGTGTACCGCGACAAAGGGAGTTTCTTGCTGCCCTTCCGCGAGATGTTCACCGAACCAGGGGTGCGGACATTCGTTCGGGACGTGGTGATGTCGCCGCGGAATCCGCTCATGGCGTTCTGTATCCCCGGCGGAGTGGAACAGGTCGCGCGCCGCGCCGAGAGGGGGCAGCCCCTCCACGTGGGCGCGCGGAAGTTCCTGTGGACGCTCACCTTCGCTTCGGCCTGGCTGGAGCAGGTTCAGCGAAGCGTCCGTGATTGACGCGAGGAAACTCATGTTCTTTTCGGCTTACCTCGGCAACAGTTCAGGCGAACAACACTGGCAGGAAATGCTCGATCGCCACGCCGACTGGCTGGGTCTCTCGGCTCACGCCTTCTCGCGCCGCGTGGCCGATGGCCGGGTTTTCGCCTTTGGCTGGGTCAGCCTGCGCCCGCCGAACACGGATGCCCTCGTCCGAGAGGACGCCGACCGCCTGACGCTCATTTCACTGAACACGCTGACGCGGGCCGAGGCGCTGGCGCAGGAGTCTCCGCGCGGCTTTGAGACGAACGCTACCCGCATGGACGTTTCGCTCGCGTCGGGCGATGTGCGGATCGCCGTGCCGGTTTTGACGGTGGAGCAGTTCTACCATGCAGGGAACGGGCGCGGTTGGGTCTTCGGCAACGACCTGCGGCTGATGCTCCGCTGGGCCGGGCTTGAACTGGAAGAGCGGGCAGTGTACGCCATCTTCCAGTTCAGCTTCACCCCGCCGCCACTGACGATTTCTCGGACTGTGAGGCGCATCCCCCCAGGCACTCAATTTGTGCTGCCGCCTGGCGCAGCCAGTGGGGCTATCGAGCGATTCTTTGACGCACGGGACCTCAATCTGGAGCGCGGAGAGGCCAGCGCGGAGGAACTGCTGCAGGAGGCATTGGACGGCGTGCTGGCGCATGTGCCGCCGGGAGCAGCGATGCACTTCAGCGGCGGACTGGATTCGGGATTGATTGCCGCGCGGCTGGCGGCGATGGGTCGCCAGGACACGCGGCTTCAGAATTTCAGCGAAGGGCCAGGAGATACCTTCCGCGATGTGGCTCCCGCAATGGCGGCTCACTTGGGACTGCCCTTTGAGCGGGTGGAATGGCTTCCGGCCGAGATTCCCGGCGCACTGGAAGAACCTGCAAAGGAGTTCTCGTTCCCATTCGCCGACTCGGCAACGGTTCCCACGCGGATGCTCGTGCGGGCCATGTCGCAGTGGGATAGTCGTCCATCCATGTTCCTGGAGGGGTCGGGCGGCGGGTCTCTCTTTGAGTGGGGAGTGCGCCATGACGGGTGGCGGATGGTGTATGCGCTGCCGCTACCCCTGCGGAGGACAGCCGCAATCTTGTACCGTCTTGGCCTGTGGCGGTGCGACGCACGGGCCGTGCGCCCCATCGCCGTGCTGCACGCCAGTACCCAACTGCCTCTGCTGCACGCGGCAGCAGGAAGCCACAGCACCCTCAACGGTCTGGCCTATCAAGTGCCACCGGAGGTCTGGGACAGTCTACGCAGGACGCTGAACGAGGGACTGACGGCTCTGTCCGATGGGATGGAGCCTCGCGACCAAGTTGCTCTGCTGGCACTGCTTCGCAACACGGCCCACATGTCCGCCATGCGTACCTTTGACGCCATGCGGCGGCGCGGCGTCCCTGTCCTCTATCCCAACCTGGAACCTCGTGTTCTGAGGGCCGGATTCTCAATGGCCTGGGATGAGAAATGCCCAGGGAGAAACCAGCGAGCGCCGTTGAAAGGGCTGCTGGCGCGCAGCGTCCCGCGCGAGTGGGTTCATTGGCCTGTGCGCGCCTTCCACTTTCCTTTCCGCGACACCTTTGCCCATCCTGCCGTGCGCGCCCTGGTGCGCGATGTGGTGCTGTCGCCGCGGAATCCGCTGATGGCTTTGTGCCAGAGAGAGGGCGTTGAGCGGGTTTTCCGCCGCGCCCAGGCAGGCCAGCCGCTCCATGTCGGAGCCCGAAAGTTTGTGTGGGGGTTGACTTTCACTTCGCTTTGGCTGAACGGTCTGGATATGTAGCAGGTTGGTTCTGCAGCCCGACGATTCACAACGGGGCACCCATCGGGCTGAAAGCGCCGACCTACGCCACCCAAGAGGAGGCCAAATGTTCTTCTCCGCATACCTGGGCGGGCCTGAGCGCGAACCACAATGGCGCAGGATACTCGACCGCCATGCCGACTGGCTGGGTCTCTCGGCTCACGCCTTCTCGCGCCGCGTGGCCGATGGCCGAGTTTTCGCCTTCGGCTGGGTCAGCGTGCGCCCGCCGGACACGGATGCCCTCGTCCGCGAGGACGGCGACCGCCTGACGATCATCCCGCTGGACACGTTGACGCGGGCCGAAGCGCTGGCATCGCCGAATCCCACGGGCTTCCTGACCAATGCCATTCGTCTGGATGTTTCGCTGGCATCGGGCGAGGTGCGAGTCGCGGTACCCATTATAACCCCTGAGCAGTTCTATTGGGCGTCAGGCGGGGGAGATTGGGTCTTCGGCAATGACCTTCGCCTCATGGTGCGTTGGGCAGGGCTGAAACTGGACGATCTGGCCGTATATGCGTTCCTCCAGTATGGTTTCATCCCACCGCCACTGACCGTTTCACGCACGGTGCGTCGCATCCCGCCAGGCCATCGGCTCGTACTATCGCCTGTGCCGGCTACCGCCTCAGTGGAGCGATTCTTTGAACCTGGGGAGCTCTGGTATACCGACCGGGACACAAGCGATGCAGACGAGTTGATGCGCGAAGCGTTGGATGGTTTGCTAGCGCGGGTGCCATTGCCCGCTGTCATGCATTTCAGCGGAGGGGTGGATTCGGGGCTGATGGCAGCGAGGCTCGCGGCTATGGGACGGCGGGATGTGCGCCTCCAGAATTTCAGCGAGGGGCCAGAGGATTCCTTCCGCGAGGTGGCCCCTGCGATGGCCGCTCATCTGGGACTGCCTTTTGATAGGGTGGAGTGGGAGCAGTCTGAGATTCCCAATGCGTTGAATGACCTGGCGCGTGAGTACTCCTTCCCATTTGACGATGCGGCGACGATTCCGACAATGATGTTGGTGCAGGCTATGTCTCGCTGGGTCGAAAGCCCGCTCTCCTTCCTGGAGGGGACAGCGGCAGCGTCCCTTCTTGAGTGGGGCCTCCACTACTCCAAGTGGCGTCAGATTCATCTAATCCCCAGACCGCTGCGAATGGCCGCAGCCAAGGTGTATCAGTTGGGGCTGTGGCGGCACGATTCACAGTGGGTTCGTCCATTGGCCGCCTTGCAGACAAGCACGCAAATGCCGCTCTTCAACACGATGCGCAGCACGCTGAACGGTGTGGCCTACAAGATCCCGCCGGAAATCCGCAAAGGCATGGAGCATGCGCTTGCCGAGGGGCTGACAGCAGTGACCCTGGATATGGATCCCCGCGACGGGTTTTCGTTGTTGTCCTTGACTCGCTTCGGCGCGCACTTCTCCGCGACGAGGAGTTTCGATCCGATGCGGCGGCGCGGCATCCTTTCCGTGTTTCCCTACATGGAGCCTGCGGTCGTTCGCGCAGGATTCTCATTGACCTGGGACCAGAAGTACGAGGGCAGGATCGTGAAGATCCCACTGAAGAGGCTTCTAGCCCGGAGCGTTCCCAAGGAATGGGTGTACTGGCCCAAGGGTGTGTTCAACTTTCCATTCCGAAAGACGTTCACCCATCCAGACACGCGGGCATTTGTGGCGGACGTGGTGCTGTCGCCAAAGAACCCTCTGATGGGCTACCTTCTAGTTGACAATGTGAAGGCGGTCTTCCACCGTGCCGAAACAGGCAAGCCGCTCCACATCGGTGCGCGCAAGTTTCTGTGGGGACTGACCTTCGCCTCGGCCTGGCTGAAAGGGCTGGAGATATCCCAGGTGGGAGACTGAAGGGATCATGTTCTTCTTCGCATATCTGGGCAGTCCCGAACATGAATCTGGTTGGCGTCAGACTCTGCAGCGCCACGCCGACTGGCTGGGGCTGTCGGCTCATGCCTTCTCTCGCCGCGTGGCCGATGGCCGGGTTTTTGCCTACGGATGGGTCAGCTTGCGCCCGCCGGACACGGAAGCCCTCGTCCGCGAGGGAGGCAACAATCTCACGATCATCCCGCTGGACACGCTGACGCGGGCCGAGGCGCTGGCGCAGGACTCTCCGCGCGGCTTCATGACCAATGCCATCCGCATGGACGTGTCGCTCGCGTCGGGTGAGGTTTGGATCGCCGTGCCGCTTCTCACGGTGGAACAATTCTACCATGCCGTGGACGGGCGGGACTGGGTTTTCGGCAACGATTTACGCCTGATGCTCCGGTGGGCCGGTATGGATGTGGATGAGCGGGCCGTGTACTCGTTCTTTCAGTACGATTTCGTGCCACCGCCTCTGACGATCTCCAAAACCGTGCGGCGCGTCCCTGGCGGGTTCGCATTCACCTTGCCGCCTGGCGGCGAGCCATCCCTGAAACGCTTGTTTGACGCCAGGGAGATTGCGGAGCCGCATCCGGAACCGGCAAGCCCAGCCGAGCGAGTGCGGGCGGCGGTGGACGGCGTCCTGGCCCGCGTGCCCTCGTCGCCTATAGTGCACTTCAGCGGCGGCGTGGATTCGGGGCTGGTGGCGGCGCGCCTGGCGGCCTTGGGGCGCAAGGACCCGTGGCTCCAAAACTACACTTATGGGCCGGACGATCCGTTCCGCGAACTGGCTCCACAAATGGCGGCTCATCTGGGCCTGCAGTTTGAGCAGGTGGCGTGGCAGATGTCCGAGGTTCCCGCCATTCTGGGAGACATGGCAAAGGAGTACTCCTTCCCGGTCAGCGATCCTGCGATGATTCCGACGGTGATGCTGGCAAGGGCGATGGACCAATGGGGTTTCCGCCCGTCCACGCTCTTGACCGGTACGGTCGCGAGCAATGCCCTTGAAGTCGGTCCTCGATACGCCCCCTGGCGCAGGGTCTTCATGATCCCCAGGCCACTCCGCTGGCTGGCCAGCCAGGCCTATCCGCTGGGATTGTGGCGGTCCGAATCGGCAGCAGCGCGCGCGGCGGCTGTCATGCGGCGAAGCCTGCAATTGTCCCTGCTTCAGGCGGCTTGCAGCCCTCACGGCAACCTGCTGGGGCTGGCCTATGATATCCCACGTGGGACTCATGCGGAAATGAAGCAGATTCTGATGGAGGGATACGAAGCGGTGACGGAAGGGGCAACCCCAAGAGACCGGATGGTCCTGATGGGCATGATTCGCCACGGCACGGCGAGGTGCGGAGCGCGGCCATTTGATGCCATGCGGCGGCGTGGAATCCAGACCGTCCACCCATTCATGGAACCGTCTGTGCTGCGGGCTGCGTTCTCTCTGTCGTGGGAGGAACGGTGCGAGGGGAAGGAGACAAAGGCTTTGCTGAAGCGGCTGCTGGCCGAGAGCGTTCCACATGAATGGGTATATCGGGAGAGGGCCGGGTTTCCCCTGCCGTTCAGCGACGTCTTCGCCCATCCCGTCGTGCGGGCGCTCGTGGGGGATTTGGTACTTTCGCCGCGGAATCCGGTGATGGATCTCTGCCGCAGGCAAAACGTGGAACAGGTCTTCCGCCGCGCCGAAGAGCGAAAACCGCTCAACGTAGGCGCGAGGCGATTCGTCTGGGCGTTCACGTCCCTGTCACTCTGGCTGAGCCAGTTGCGCCATCATTGACACAACTGGCGCAAAAGCATAAGATAGACGCACGAGACTCTTGCCGAGGAAAAGAATGTCCATTCAAGCCGTGATCTTTGACTTTGGGGGCGTGCTCATCCGCACGGAAGACCGAAGCGGCCGCGCCAAGTGGGAACAGCGACTGGGGCTGCCGGAAAGAAGCCTGGGCAAGATCGTCTTTGAGTGCCCCGCTTCTGCCCGCGCCACCGTCGGCGAGATCCACGAGTCCGCGATCTGGAAGGAACTGGCCGCGACTTATGGATTGAATGACGGCCAACTGCGCGAATTTCGCCGAGACTTCTTTTCGGGCGATGCGATGGACGCTGAACTGGTGAGTTTCCTTCGCAGTTTGCGCCCGCGCTACAAGACAGGGATTCTCAGCAACGCGTGGTCGGGCGCGCGCCGGGCATTCACGGATCTATTCGGCTTTGGCGATGCTGTGGATACAATCGTGATCTCCGCCGAAGAAGGCGTCGCCAAGCCAGACCCGGCCATCTACCACATCGCTTTGAACCGTCTGGGCGTGCGGTCTGAGGAGGCTGTGTTCGTGGACGATATCGAAGAGAATGTGCTCGCGGCGAATGCGCTGGGCATGTTCGGCGTGCAGTTCAAGACCCGCGAACAGGCCATCGCGGACGTGCAACGCATCCTGGATGGCAGGCGCTAGGAAGTTGACGCGATGCTAAAGGGCCTTCGCAGACGCGCGTTGAGCACCCGATCGCTGTCCAAGATGCCCACGCATGTGGAATCGGAGCAGGAGTACCCCATTGATCCCCGCGAGCAGGTTTCGGCTTTTTCCATCCGCCGGGCCACGTTGGACGACTACGACGCCCTCTGCGAGGTGTTTGATGAGGGAGATGTCTTCCACCGCCAAGCGCTGCCCGGCTTCTTCCGCAAGACCGAAGGCCCCGCGAGGGCTGTGGAGTTCATTGCTAACATGCTGTCCGACCCCAACGCCGCGATCTTCGTTGCGGAAACGGAGGAAGAGATCGTCGGCGTGGTCAATGCCGCCATCCGCGAAACGCCTGACGTTCCCATTCTGGTCCCGCACCGCTACGTCTGGGTGGACTCGCTTATGGTGAAAGGGTCGTGCCGCCGCATGGGAATAGGACGGGCGCTCATGGAGCGCGTTCACCAGTGGGCCATGAAACTGGGCGCGACGGAGGTCGAACTCCACGTCTGGGACTTCAACCGGGGAGCCATCGCCTTCTACGAAGACCTGGGATACGCGACCGCGAGCCGCCGCATGCACAAACGGCTCCCCTGACTACCAATCTGTTGACACTCCCCCACCCTGATGCTACAATAACTCCATTTGAATGCTCCGCAGACCTTTGGCTCGGTGAAGGAATCTGCTTTCAGTCCTCGTCTTGCCGCATCGGACTGACAACGCAACCCAACGGCTGAGGACGAACCTGGGAGGTGCGCGATGAAAACTCAGGTTCTTCGCTGGCTGAGACTTCTTCTGGCTCTTCTCATAGCAGGCCCACTTGCCCTTCGCCCCAACCCCGCCAAGGCTCAGGGCCCCCTGCCCCTGCTCCGCGATATCACTGCCATC
>Ga0315291_10008252_pt1 | contig 12799 bp, 8 predicted proteins | sample YL17G12_20_MG_FD_203070 | JGI IMG/M metagenome (GOLD analysis project Ga0315291, IMG submission 203070) | Sediment microbial communities from Yellowstone Lake, YNP, Wyoming, USA - YL17G12_20 | ecosystem: Environmental > Aquatic > Freshwater > Lake > Sediment | place: USA: Wyoming | collected... | reverse complement strand
ACGCCGCTCTCGATCAATCTTGCGACGAAGTACTGAATAAACTCGGGAGAGGCGGCTGCCACGTTGAACTCGGTCATTTCTCTGAGACCCACGGCCATGGCCTCGATTTCCTTAGTCGACATGCCACCGTACGTTGCGAACCCCTCGTATACAGGCAACCATTCGAGTATCTTCTGATAGTATTCTTTGATGTTTGTCGCCATCATCCCGCCGCGCACGGAAGTGCTCTTACGGCCTGAAAGATAGAAGAGGTCCACCACGCTCATCATTTCCTGGATGATTTCAGTGATGGACTTGTCGGCATACTCCTTTTCGCGCATCTTGATGAAGTATGCGTTCTCGGAGATGAGGCTCCCGTCGAACACCAGGGGAATGCCGTTGGCTGCGGCAACCTTTTTTACTTCGCGCAGGTTACTCAGCGAGAAAGGCTGTCCTCCCACCAGGTTGGTTGTGGCCTCCATCCTGACAAAGGGAATCTTCTTCGCACCGTACTTCTTTATGGCGTCCTCAAACTTCTTTATGTCCAGGTTGCCCTTAAACGGGCTTGTGCTCTGGGTGTTGAAGGTCTCGTCAGTGCAGAGTTCAAGGACAGTCGCGCCAGCCAGTACGAAGTGAGCCTTTGTCGTGGTGAAATGATAGTTCATTATCACGTAATCACCAGGCTTTACAAAAATTTTCGCCAGAAGATGCTCGGCGGCCCTGCCCTGGTGCACCGGTATCGTGTAGTCAAACCCGAGAATGTCCTTGACCGAACTGGCCAGCCTGTAGAAGCTTTCGCAGCCGGCGTAGGCGTCATCTGCAACCATCATTGCAGCAAGCTGGTTATCGCTCATAGCGTTGGTTCCGCTGTCGGTGAGCATATCGAGGAAGAGATCTCTCGTTCGAAGCGAGAAAGTGTTGTAGCCGGCTTCCCCGATGGCCTTGAGCCGCTGTGCAACTGGCGGTAAGGTGGTCTTTTGTATGATCCTTACCTTGTGCATTTCCATTGGAATCACTTTGCCGTTAGAGAGCTTGATGTTCATTTAGGTCTTCCTCCTGAATTCAGCTAGAAGCATTTCCCTGAATAACGGATGGCGTACCGAACCCCCTTCGGTCCAAGCATCCTCTGATTAACGGATGGAATGCCGAGCCCCCTTCAGCCCAGGTGAGTGGCTGCTGGCGGCAATTGGTCGAGTGCGACCACCCCCTTTGCGATATCCAATATTAATGAGTTTTCCTGAGTCACTCTGTATCAACCCAAACCCAACCATTATACATCATGGCTCGCGGTGGGGCAAAGACGAACAACAAGAAGGAGTCTCCCAGAATCTAGCGCCAGTGGACAATCGGCGGGTCGGGTGATGCGACCAAGGTCTGTCCCTCCGCGGTTGACACATGAGAGCAAACACATAATAATACGCCGTGCCGCGACCGCAGTTCAATCTGGAACAAACGGACAAGCTTGACATTCGAAAAGAGACTTGGGCGGTGTAGTGATGACGATGGGCCACGTTGGGCCGGGTCACCTTCGCACGGACAACAGGTCTGGTAGGCAACAACGTGCCCGGACAGCAGATCTGATAGACAACAAATCGCACGGACAACACACAAGGAAGGTGTCAAAAATGAAATTTTCGACAAAGGCAATACACGTCGGCCAGGAACCGGACCCACTTACTGGTGCGGTAATCGTTCCGGTCTATTTTACTTCCACGTATGCACAGGAAAGCCCCGGGAAGCACAAGGGCTACGAGTACTCGAGGACGCACAATCCCACGAGGAAAGCCCTCGAACAGTGTGCGGCAGCTCTTGAGAACGGCAAGTACGGTTTGGCATTTGCCTCGGGCATGGCGGCGATAAACAACGTGCTGAACCTTCTCAAGAGTGGTGACCATGTCCTCTGCACGGATGACGTGTACGGAGGGACCTATCGCATCCTTGACAAGGTCTACAGCGACTATGGGGTAGGATTTTCGCTCGTTGATAGCACTAATCCTGTGAACTTGGAGACCGGGCTCCGGAAAAACACAAGAATGCTCTGGATTGAGACGCCCAGTAATCCCCTGCTTCGCATTGCCGATCTAAGAGAAGTCGCTCGCATCGGTAAAGATAAGGGCGTCATCACAGTCGTTGACAACACCTTCGCTACGCCATACTTCCAATTGCCGCTGGACTTAGGTATAGACATAGTCGTTCACAGTACGACCAAGTATCTAGGCGGTCACAGCGACGTAGTGGGGGGACTTGTTATCACGAACAACGAGGAGCACTTCCGGCGGCTCAGGTTTTGTCAGAACGCGGTCGGTGGTGTCCCTGGACCGATGGACGCCTGGCTCGTGCTCAGGGGAATCAAGACGCTCGCAGTCAGGATGAGAGAACATTTTGCCAACGCGCTTGAGGTGGCAAGGTTTCTGGAGACTCATCCTCGCGTGAGCAGGGTCATTTATCCCTGGCTTGAGAGCCATCCGCAGTGCAAGCTTGCGCGAAACCAGATGTCAGGGATGAGCGGGATGATTTCTTTCGAGATAAAGGGTGGATTAGAGGAGGCGAAGCGATTCCTTGAGAAAGTAGAGCTTTTCGCCTTGGCGGAGAGCTTGGGAGGTGTTGAATCACTCGTCGAGCATCCAGCAATAATGACCCACGCATACGTTCCACTCGAGATGAGACTCAAGAGGGGTATAACAGACTCGCTTATTCGGCTTTCGGTCGGAATAGAGAACGTGGGAGATCTGATAGAAGACCTCGCGACGGCGTTGGGGTAGGGGCGCTGGGGTAAGAATCGTCCGTTGGGACAGCCCGTGATTTCTCGGGTCCGAAGCCGGGGTTGTCCCGCCTCGTCTTTTATTACTTCTTTCGTTTCCTCTTGCCCAGTTTTAGGGGCTGACAAGTGGGACAGATGAAAGTACTCGTGCTGCCAGTTTTGATTTTCTCTATTCTCGTTCCGCACGCAGGGCAGGCCTTGCCCTCCTTGTAGCCGATGAGAATATCTCTGGCCTTGAACCTTCCGGGCTTCCCGTACAAATTGACTTCATAAAAAGCTCCGCCTTTCCCTGCGCTCGGCCGCAGCCCCTTCTCAATTGCTTTCGCAAGGGCTTCGATTTCACGCTCATTCAGCGTGTGCATCTTTCGCAACGGATGCAGTCGCGCCATGAACAGAATGTCGTGTATGTAAGCATTCCCTATGCCCGCGATTCGTGTTTGGTCCAACAGCAACGACTTGATGGCTCCGCGTCGACCCTTGACTATTTCGTTCAGCTCTCTCGCTGTTATGCTCAACGCATTCGGCCCCAGCTTTGCAGTCATAGCGTGTTTGCCGAGCTTGTCGTGTGGAGCATAGTGGGCGTAGCCAAACCACCAGAAGTTCAATATAAGACATGTGCCGTCGTCAAAATCAACAATCAGTCTTCGCTTCTTTGGCAGCGCCCCGCGCCTTGCCAGCAAGATCTCGCCACCCATCCCCAGATTGATAAGCAACCATCCCTGCGTTGTCTCAACAAACAGCCACTTCCCACGACAAGTCACATCGAGCAAGCGTGCCTCGATCAATCCCCTTCGGAATGCTTTGACCGTCACGTTTAGACACTTCGGTTGCAGCACCTCAATGTCAGCGATTGTTTTTCCGACCAGCGCCCTTTTCATCTCGCCAGCCCTGCTCATAATCTCAGGAAGTTCAGGCATTGTCGCCTCCCATAGAGATCATAATCTCCACCCATTCGGGATAGATCCATGTAAAAGGGGATCGGTCACTTCGAAACGGCATCGACCCCTCTCACCTGCGAGCAATTCGTTCCAGGCAGAGGGCATCACGTTTTGTTGACGAGATATATCGCCGTTAGTACTAGCACGCCCCCGGCAATCTGATTGATTCCCAGTGGTTCGCCCAGAATCGGAATGGCTGCCAGAGCTGTGATTATCGGTTGCCCCAACAAAGTGACCGAAGCGATGGATGCCCTTATATGACCTAGGGCATAATTGATTGATAACCATCCCACGACATGTGTAATGAGACCCAGTGCCAACAGGGCCGCCCACGACTCGTATGAAAAACCGGTCAGCCTCTCATGCCTCAAAAGACAGATCACGAACAACGTCGCCGTGCTTGATAGCACTGAAAACGTCGTGAATGAGAGCGTCCCGGATTTTTCTCTCGCGACCTGCGCAACCAGCAGGTAGGCGGCATAGAAGAAACTGGCAATGATGGCCAGAGTGTTGCCCAAGCCAAACTGCATGGTCCTCATTTTTCCAAGCCCCAAGATAAGAACCATTCCAATCAGGGCAACAATGGTTCCCGGCCAGTAGAATTTCCTCAGTCTGTCCTTCAAGATAGTTATTGCGCCGAGCCCAACCCAAACCGGGGCAAGATATGCCAGGACGGTTGCCGACGCGGCATTAGTGAGAAACAAGGACACGTTCCAGAGGGCGATATCAAGACCGAAGAAAACTCCGGCCAGGCTGGACAACAGAAGGGTGCGCCTGTCCGGGAATTCACGGTTTTGGACAAGCCAGAGCGGAAGCAGAGCGACAGAAGCAATCAACACTCGGTAGAATGCTGAGACAACCCCGGGCACAGCTGCCAGGCGTACGAAAATGGCCGAAAAACCGATGCACACTGTGCCTATGATCAGACAGAGCCTGGCGAATAGCATGATTCGTGACGCTGATTTTCTAGAAATCATTCAGGACGTTGAGCCGAGCCAACTCGTGGACGAGCCGGTCCTTTTGTGTCTCAAGGGCTATATCCTTACCCTGATTGGCAATATTACAGTGGTAATCCCAAGCCATTGAAGACGCCGCTGAACTGCAAATGCTGTCTCGTTGTGAAGCAACCTGTCGTAGAATTTTGGAAGGCGGAATGTGACCTGCCCTGTAAATACTACTGACTTAGGGAATTCTTTGGCGATATCCTCACATAGTTGCACTGCGCCGTCCACAACATCGGTAGCCACGGCCATCCGAAAATCGGCCGCAACGCCTAGCCTTCTTGTCAAATCGACGCATTTTTGGAGATCACTCCTAACAGATTGCTCTAGAGCACCGATTCCCTCTGCCCCCTTGAACACGCCGGAATCCACCACTGCTACCGAGGCGAAGATGATGTTCTTGTAGGTCCCCGGGAAGTTCCTCATGATGGAGAGCAACGTATGTATGGCCGGACCGTTGTATCCCGAGACAAGTTGAATGGCGGTCCATTCGCTGCGGTTAGTCGGCTTATCATTGATCGGACCGTACGTGGGGAAACTTGTCAGGATTTCGTCAAGCTTGGCGATTCCCCTCTGTACTCTCGCGTAATGGCGGTGGACAAGGTGACAGCCCCCGACGACAACCCCAGTGATCAAGAACGTCAGCCAGCCGCCCGCGGCGAACTTCTCGACGGTCGTGATGACAAGAATCGTTGCGCAAAGGCAAAACCCAACAAGATGAACGCTCAGGTGTCGTTTCCACTTTTGGTCTTCCGTTCGATCCCGAATGCAGAGACGGCTCATTCCCAGTTGGGATAGTGAAAACGTGATAAAGACGTTGATTGCGTACATGACTACTAGCGCTGACACCGACCCGTGGGTATAGAGCATGAGGGCAATGGATCCCAGGCCTATGAACAGAACGCCGTTCTGCATGCTGAGCCTTTCGGAAAGGTTCGCGAATCGACGGGGAAACCACGAGTCCATGGCCATGTTGGACATGACACGCGGACCACCTACAAAACCGGCCTGTGCACCCACGACAAGCAAAGCACCCTCCGCAAGAATGGTGACGAAAGCGATCCATCCCCCCATCGGCCAATGGGCAAAGAGTTTGTCAGCGAGGGCAGCGTTGAGCGTTTTTCCTGCTACGAGCTTTATGTCCAAAAGACCGTAACAGATACAAAGGAGCCCAGCCGTAAACGCAAGTGATACTGCCATATATAGCATGGTCTTTTTTCCTGTTTGCACCTTTGGCTCACGCATGATTTGGAGCCCGTTGGACACAGCTTCGATTCCGGTGAACGTACCCCCTCCCAATGAATAGGCACGGAAAAATAATGCCAGTGTTCCCCAGATGCCGATGTTGGAAAGGTCTCGTCCCATGCCGGAATTGAAGTTGTTTACGAGGGGACCAAAGCGGTCGGCGTGCCCGAGAGTCCCGTACAAGAGCATGAGAAGATGGGTGACAACGAAAACAATAAAAATGGGAGCCAGAACCGAAATTGACTCTTTGACCCCCCGTATGTTGAGGACAATAAGTACCACGCAAAGAAAACACGCACAGGGGACCTTATAGACGTGGTACTCCATGGGGAGATAACTGAAGATCGAAGCAACGCACGAAGCAATGGAGACGGTAGCGGTGAGTATGTAATCCACCAGCAGGGCACCGCCGGAAATGACTCCCGCATTCTTTCCCAGCATATGGGCTGCAACAAGATACCCCCCACCGCCGTGGGGAAAGTGTTCGATGATACGAGAATACGCGTAGGCAATAATGGCAACTGTCACGGCGGTAGCTAATCCAACAAGAACGGCAAGGTAGGTATGGCTACCCAGCGCCTTGAATGCTTCTTCCGGGCCGTAAGAAGAGGACGATAGCCCATCGGCCCCAAGACCTATCCACGCCAGGAGCGGTATCAACGACATCTTGTGAAAAATCTTCGGGTCTTTGAGCTGTCTGGGTGCGCCAGTTATGGCGCGACAGGTTTTGACAAATAGATTGGCCTGGGATTCACTACCGTCAGAAACCACAATTCCTCCCATGGAAGTATCCTGACTTTAGCAATTGAATCATTCTAATCCATGCGCCCTGTGTCTATAAGAGAAATCGTGCCCCCGGGGGTGTTGACCTTCTAGCAAGGGCAATTCTCTCCGCTCGGAGGAAGGTCTCGCCGAGGCTGAAAAGCTCGGTCGTATTGCACTTCCAGCAGGTGGAAACCTCCTTGCTAGTGTTAGAACCAAGGCTGCGAGTCCTACGACCATTCAACGTGTATTGTGCGAAACCCATTTAATACATCATACGGCCCAATCTCGCAACATATTCCACCCGTGTCTCTCGCGCCCGCAAGCACAACTGTCTCCGCCCCGGTACCGCCAGGTCTAGCCAATAAACATCCGCTTGATAAGCGGGCATTTAACTTGTTGTGAAAAACGGACGTTTCGTGCGTCGGCGACGTGGCTGATAAGCGCTTGACCGCATAACACAGGAAGTATAAACTGTCGTCTCGCCCGCAGAAAGCACCGGGCATTTGAGACACGCTTGAATGCACGTCGCGCGGGTATCCACGTTGGGACGGCGCCGCAAGCAGATACCGTTGGGTCAAAGATCTGCAAGGAGCTTAGAACCAGGCCATCTCGGCAGCTCTCCACTTCAGGAGGTGATGATTGCCAGGAATCGCTCTCATCGTCGACACGAAATCAGACGTTGTTGTGGCACGGCAAAAACTCGATACCATGATGCGGCTCATCTCGCGAGAGAGCTGGCACGTCGCGAGAAAGGGAGAGGCTCCTCCGCTATTTGTCGGCCGAGTTGACCTTCGGGAAAGCGAGGAGACTGAGTTCCCTCTGTGGGTGACGGACGGCGACTCGTATCTCAGCCTTGTCGGGCAATTCCACATTACCGACGCCGAGCGCCTGAACCTCTCAAAAGAGGCTGGATCGGCCACGGCGCTGACAGACCCTTATCTTGCGATGAGCCTGTATAAAAGGAAGGGCCTCAAGTTCCTAGACATGGTCAGGGGCGTTTTTGCGATTGCAATATGGTGTGCATCTGAGAGAAAGCTTACAGTTGTAAATGACCGTCTTGGTTTTCACCAGATTTTCTATCGTTCTTGGCCAGGCGGGATGGCGGTCTGTTCTGAGGCGAAGGGTCCGGCCTGGGTCGGCGCAGGTGGCACAGATAAACCAAAACCCGACGCCGACGGCTTCATCGATCTCTTCAACTTTGCCTATGTGTGCGGCGACAGAACTCTGTATGAGGGAGTCAGCTTACTTCCTACTGCCGGCCTGCTCACGTGGCAAGACGAAAAGTGTGAGATCAAGAAATACTGGGAGCTATGGTACAAAGACCCCGCTCCTGTCAGGCCAGAGGATGAACTTGCCGAACAGGTTGCCAGTCTGGCTAAGACGGCTTCAAGAACTCTGTTCAACGAAAAGAAAAGGCCTGTTGTGACTATCAGCGGCGGGCTTGACTGCAGAATCGCGGCCGCCTCATTACCGCGCGAGCTTAAAGGGCTCGTTGCCGTCACCTGGGGTAAGCCGGGTAGCTCTGACGCGAAGATTGGAGGCGAGGTCGCCAGGGTTCTAGGTTTTCATCATGTTGTCACCCCCACTCCGCATGAGGAGTTTCTTGACAGACTTATCAAGGTAGTCAATATATCGGACGGCCAATACTTGGGCGACACATCTGTCAGGAATATCAATCTAGAAAAACAGAGAGAACTTGGACTTACCTTCTGTTTCGGCCACACTTGGGTAGGCTACCACAAGCCGGTGCCTCCTGGCCTTGACGACGTCCGTCTGGCGGAGCACGCTCTGAGGGCCAGACGCTGGGACGTGATGTCGCGCTTTCTCAGGCCGGAGCATCGCTCGCTTTTCCTTGAGGGGCGTCGCCGGGCTTTGGATGATGTGCTATCGAGGCCCCTGCCCGCCCACTACCTGACAAAGCATCAATTCATAGACGACTTCGAGTTTCAGCGGCGATTCCACTACATGGCATGGATGGTCATGAGAAATGTCCTCGACGTTAGAATGCCGCTTTGCTCGTACGAGATTCACGAAATGAATACGCAGATTGCTCCCACTCAAAGGGTTGATAGAAAGTTCTACATCAAGACTCTCTCTCTTCTTTCGCCAGAAGCAGCTCGCATCACGTACGGTAACACAGGAGCAGCTCCTTCCATGCCTTTCTGGCTTCAGCACTTTCTAACGACTGGAACCAAAATAAGGTGGAGACTCCTCTATCGGTTCCAGAAGCTCGCTCACGTACCCATGTCCACTACTGTTGCGCCGCCCGATGCTAATTGGGTTATGCTCTACATGACCGACCGGGGCTTTCTTGAGAAGACAAAAGCCCTTCTTCTTTCTCCTGATTCGTTGACGAGGGAATACCTTTTGCCAGAAGAAGTGCAAAAACATCTTTATGAGCTGAAGGCGGGCCTACATAGAGACGCTGTGACCGCCTCGATATTCTTGACTATGGAGTTGGCCCTACGAAGGCTGTTCGGTTGACCCTCTAGTCTACTATACCGATCAGGCCCCGTTCTGCAAAAAGTCGCTCACAAACTCGGTCACCTGGTCGACGGCGCGAGATACAGCAGGCGAGATCTCTGAAGAAAATTCGGTGGATGAAGGCTGAATAGCCAGGAGATAACGACCGTTACCGTCGCTATTACCGTTGCCAGCGTCGTTACAATTGCCGTCTCGACTGCTATCAGTATTGCCGTTGCCATCCCTATTCTTATTGCTGCCATTCCTGTTCGTATTACCATCACCGACGCCCTTACGGGCACTGTTCAAGATCTGCCCATAGAAATCGAGCACGGCCCTGTGCGTCGTGACGTGGTTTGCCTTGACTGAACTTAGGGGGAAGATGCCCACTTCTCCGGGCTCCCCGCCAAAATCGGCCGCATCGACGAATACGATCGGGACTTCGCCTTCCTTGCTCACGTGGGAAACGAGCTTCTCCCATTCGTCCTCAGCCACGACGCCCTGATAACCCAGTGTTTTCAGTCTCTGGGCAATAACGATACCCAGCCCGTCGTCTGCTCTATCAATATTTCCCAGACCGACAAAAACCGGACGTTTGGAACCCTCAAATACCGATGACAGTTTGACTTTCCAGTCGGGCATTTCGGTTCTTTTCACTTCGACCAGATGAGCTGAGCACGAAAGGCACGGGTCGTATGACCTGGCGATCGTCTCCAGAATCGTGGTCGGGTCGTTGTTGAAACTGGTTGGCAGATTCTCTGCGGCCAGCCTGAAGTACCTCTCGATGTCGTCCAGGTTCTGCGCCGTAGGAGTGATGATATCCGCTTCAGCGATGCGGCCATCCTTGATACGATAGTGGTGATAGAGGGTTCCGCGCGGAGCCTCTACTGCTCCGGTCGCCTCACCGTCTGAACGAGTTGCAGACACGACGGGAGGATCTTGCAGTGGGATTATCCTATCAACCAAAGCGGGAATCTCTTCAAGGCAATATACCATCTCGATCGCCTGAGCCATTATGTTCAACAGGGGATTAGTCTTCCATCTCGGCCCGTAGTATTTCCTGAAGCACTTCCCGGCCTCGCCGGTCAGTCTCTCGCCCAACAGGTTCACTCTTGCAAGCGCACCGACAGAGAAAGGCTTTCCCTTGTAGAGCGAACGTTTCGCGAACGAATGAGGCACCACTCTCTCGTTTGTCAGCTTCTTGTAGTCTTCTATGCTTAGCTCTTCCTTCGACGAAAGAAGAACGGTGTCGCCGACGAATCCGAATTCGCCGTTCTCGGGATTACAGGCAACGTACAGTGTGTCCGACTCGAAAAAGTTGGGCAGCGAGAACGAACCGACAAGATCCGCTGCCTTGACAGCCTGAGGGAGCAGTTCTTCGGCCAAGTTCTTTATATCAACCAGTTGCTCTTTGGAAGGAAAGCGGCCGAAACCACCGATGATTGGATTCTCGCCGTGTATCATTCTGTCTGCAGTCGTGGTCATGATCAGATTGCCGAATTTCTTTATCTTTAGAGCGAGCGCCACCTCGTTCTTAAAATCATCAAGCAAGGCGATCGCGGAGGGACGATTGACGAGATCCGGCAACGAAAGAAAGAAGATGTGGAGAGAATGGCTCTCTACCATCTCACCGAAATGCATTAAGGTCCGAGTGAGTTGAGTTTTGGGAGGGACCTTTATCCCCAAAGCTTTTTCCAGGGCTCTCAGGGCCGAATAACGGTGAGAAAGCGTGCATATCGCGCAAACTCGGCAAACCAGACTCACGTCTTCTGCCGGCGTCTTTCCGATGGTCAAGCTCTCTATCAGTCGTGGCCCCTCAAAGACATTAAACAGAACGTTCTTGACCTTCTTGCCTTCCATTTCGACCAGAATGCCGCCGTGTCCTTCTACCCTGGCCAAAGCTTCAATCTCAATCTTCATTTTCCCTCTCCCAGTTGTTTCAGATATTCAACGATTCTCTTGCCACCAAAGTTTCTTACTCTCCCCTTTATGTCCTCGGCTTTGAATCCCTTCTCCAGAAGAAGATGATACTGAGCCAGAAGATTCGCCTCTTCGTATGGCCCCCAGCAGCCGAAGCAAGGAATATTGTAAGTGGGGCACGCTCCACCACATCCGGCAGCAGTCAGCGGGCCGAGGCAAAGCAGATCCTTCACCAACAGGCACTGGTTTTCTTTCCACTTGCATTCCATGCAGACGGGGAATCCGTATAGCTCCGGATTGTTGCCGTTGATTATGCGAGTAAACGCGCGGAAGAATTGTTGGGCGTCAATCGGACACCCCGGGATATAGCCATCGACCTTGACAAAGTCATCAATCGGCCGGGATTCGAAAGCCTTGCCAATTGGAATCTTGTCCTGACCGTATACCTTCTTGAATCTATCTTCCCAACCGCCAAGCCCCAGCTTCATTGACTGAATGCCTCCAAAGCAAGCGCAAATACCAATCGCGAAAACTTGCTTGCTTCTCGAAGCTATCTCAATCAGCTTTTCCTTTTGCTCCTCGGTAGTGATGGAACCTTCTATAAGGGCGACGTCGAGTTTTTCTTCCACGTTGTCTCGTTTGGCCATCAGGAAAGACGAGACGTTTACTACCGTGAAAAAATCAACCAGTTCGTCCTCTGAATGAAGGATTGTCAAAGCGTCACCGGCGCAGCCAGTGAACTCGTAGATTCCAACTTTCAAATTGGTTCGTCTCATAAAGTCTCCATAATTTGGCTAGGTCACTCCAGATCAGCTACGTCTCTCATCGTTGGCCGGGTGTCGCCAAGTCGACTTGTCGCCCAGTCAACTCGCCTCCCTAGATCAGCTCTCTCATGTGAAGAACGTCCCAGTAAGTGAAAACGGGACCGTCGAGACAGGCATAGATATAATCAATCGCACAGTGCCCACACTTGCCAGTCCCGCATTTCATTCTACGTTCCAGAGTCATCAGAATCTGGTGCTTGGGAATGTTGAGTTTGAGAAGCTCCGCAATCACAAATTTGTACATTACTGGAGGGCCACAGACCACCGCGTACGTATTCTCGGGGTTGACGTCCTTCACGTGATCGAAGAGGCAGGTAACCAGACCGACGTGGGCAGGCCACTTACCCGTGTCGTCGGCATCGACGGCGAGCAGGCAAGCGAGATCGTCTCTTTCGCACATGCTGAAGAACTCTTCCCGAAAGAGCATTTCCGCCGGCTTCTTGGCTCCGTGGAGGAAGTGAACCCTTCCGAACAATTTCCTGTTATCGAGTACATAGAGAAGGAGAGAACGGAGGGGCGCAGCGCCCAGGCCACCAACGACAAATATCAAATCGTGGCCGATCATCTTCTCGACGGGGAAACCATTTCCGTAAGGACCCCTCACTCCAATGGTGGAATTCTCTTTCATTCTGAACAGGGCTTCCGTGACGTTCCCAACTTTTCTTATACAGAATTCAATCAGCCCCGGTCTGGAAGGAGAGGAAGAAATCGAGAACGGTGCTTCTCCCGTTCCGATCACCGAAACCATCATGAATTGCCCTGGACGGTACTTTACCGAGAAAGCCTTTTCAGCATCAAGAGCTCTAACCTGGAAGAGCCTTACGTCGTCGGTCAAATTGTACCTTCTGACGATTCGCATCAACTCAGGGAAGAAAGGATTGTATTCGGTCTGCCGAGCATATT
>Ga0315291_10008251_pt1 | contig 12800 bp, 10 predicted proteins | sample YL17G12_20_MG_FD_203070 | JGI IMG/M metagenome (GOLD analysis project Ga0315291, IMG submission 203070) | Sediment microbial communities from Yellowstone Lake, YNP, Wyoming, USA - YL17G12_20 | ecosystem: Environmental > Aquatic > Freshwater > Lake > Sediment | place: USA: Wyoming | collected... | reverse complement strand
GATCATCACGGAAAAGAATGCCCGGGCCTGGGCGCGGTGGCTGGCCCGGCGGTACAAGGATGCCCCCACCCTCGTGTGGTCCATGACGCCCGAGGCCAAACCGGAGTTCGTCCCCGTCTTGGGGGAACTGGCCGCCGGCCTCCGGGAAGGGGACGGCGGGCGGCATCTCATCACGTTCAAGCCCGACCCCGCGCCGTATTCCTCCAGTTTCATTCATGAGGAGGCCTGGCTGGATTTCGATTCCATGCAGGTATGGAACCGCATGAACCTCATTTACCCCATGGTGACCCAGGACTACCACCTGAAGCCCGTCAAGCCCGTCCTGATGGCCGAAGGCGCCTACGAGGCGGGCTCGGAATATGGATTCGCCGTGACGCCCCTCTGGGTCCGCAGGCAGGCGTACTATTCCTACCTGTGCGGCGGCCATTACACGTACGGGCACAATGACAGTTGGCGCATGCTTCCCACGTGGAAGAAGGCCCTGGATGCCCCCGGGGCCGTCCAGATGGGAATCCTCAGGAAGATTTTCCTGGAGCGGCAGGAATGGTGGCACTTGGTGCCGGACCAGGGCATTTTCGCCGGCGGCGGCAACACCCAGGGCCAGGTGCTGAACCTTGCCGCGCGGCACAAGGACGGCAAGTGGATCATGGTCTACCTGGGGTCAAAGGCCTCGTTCTCCGTCAACATGGATAAGTTCGCGGCGGGAAACCAGGCCAAGGCTTCCTGGATCGACCCGAGGACCGGCGACTCGGTCCCGGCGGGGAGTTTTCCCGCGAGCGGCGCGCAGGCGTTCTCGACGCCCGAAGGGTGGGAAGATGCCCTGCTGGTCCTGGAACCAGCGAAGTGAATTTGCCCCGGTTGCCGGCCCGCTTGGGGTGCGGCTTTTTCACGGCCCCGTCTTCCGGGCCGCGGCGTCAAGGGGAGCCGGCTGTTGACATGCGACCGGCGGTCCGCTTAAGTCCGGGCGGGGGACTCGGCTGAACCGTCTGCATTGGGAGGAAGGAGGACCATGCGTCGTCTTGTCGCACTCATCGGCGCGCGCCAGGGGCTGGCCGGTGCGGCCATGGCGGCCGCCGCGACTCAGGCCGTTGCCGGCGTTTCCTTCAGGGCCTTCTTGCCGACCACGCCGTACTTCTTGGAGATCTTCTCCAGAATCGGGTTGCGGTAGGGATACCACAGGCACGCCGGGATGGTCTTGACCTTGCCGTCGTCGACGTCTTCGTAGGCGAAGACGGCCTTGCAGTTCTCCATGCGTGCGGCATCGACCGAGTGCTGCTCCTCGAACGGCAGCATGGCCACGCGGAGCAGCCGCCGGGGCCGCCGGCTGCTCGCCAGACCCTCAGGAATCTGCGGCCGAAACACCGCGCTCATCAGGAGCCTGAGCAACGCGCGGACCGGCTTACCGTCGGCCAGGCCCACCCAGTCGATGGTGCGGAGGGCCCACGGCAGGAAGGTCCTGATGCACAGCAGGCGCCCGCGCCATCGCTGGAAGAACTTCTTCGGGTCCAGCCTGTCCAGGCGCGGCTCGATCTTCCTGGCGAGGGCGGCGAAATTCACGGCCGTCTGGCCGAAGGGCACCTTCAGGTAGTGATTGATGCCGCGATAGTGCTGGCCGTCGGAAATCAGCAACGTGAACGACTCGCAGTTGGGGTGTACGCCGGCCAGCAGCAGCACCTCGGACCGCGGGTTCTTCCGGAAGAACGAGCGAGGCTTCTTGGCGCTGTAGGCCAGTCCCGAGGGAATGAACTCCACTTCGCCGCCGGGGACGGCCTGCTTGACCATCTTCTCGACGTCTTCCATCGTGGTGGTCTTGGCGGCGTCGAAGGTGCCGGGCTCCCAGTTCTCGGTCAGCGGGATGATGCCCAGGTCGGAGATGAGGTCCCGGTTGTCGTGGATGAACTGGATCATGTCGCCGATGTACTGGTCGTTGATCCCCCAGGCGGCGCAGGCGATGATGGCGTGCTTGCGCTGGCTGTACTTCTTGAGGTTCTCCAGGGCCTTCATTTTCTTGTCGTAGGCGGCGCGGTTGTGGCGGAGGCGCTCGTAGATGTCGGGGCTGCGGCCGTCGAAGGCAAACCGCAGGGGCACCCGGGCATCGCAGAGTTGCTTGCAGTACTCCTCGTCGGCCAGTTTGACGCCGTTGGTCACCACGTGCGGCTTCAGGCCGTGCCGCTTGGCAATCCGGATGATCTCCAGCAGGTCCTCGCGGAGCGTCGGCTCCCCGCCGAACAACTGGACCACCGGCTTGGGGTCCATCCGGCCGACAAAGTCGAAGATCTTCTCGAAGTACTCCAGCGGCGGATAGAAATCGAACCCCATCCCCCGGATGGTGGCGATGCAGATGGGGCAGTTCATGTTGCAGCGGTTCGTGACGTCCAGGAACACCATGCCGGGCGTGTGGTCCACCTTGCACTGGTCGCAGTTCAGGCTGCACGCCACCGGGTCCGTGGGAACGTACTGCCACAGGTTGCGCTTGGCCTGCCACACCGCGGCGTCCGCGCTGACGAGCGACTCGTTGGGGCCGCACGTGGGGCAGTGCTTGCGGATCCAGGTCTGCCCGTCGCGCTCGAAGAACTCGGCGGCCACCCGTGCGCGGCACTTGTTGCAGAGGCCCAGGTTGGGCTTGGTCACGGTTCCCTTCTCCTTTTTTTCGCCGCACGGCTCGGCCCGTCTTGGAGCGCAGGGCCTTTACCGCTCGCCGAAGAGGTCGGGCTCAACACCCAGGCGCTCGACGGTCACGGGCGAGGCCTGCTTTGCCAAACGGCCCAGGCGTTCTCCGTCGCCAGCGTTGGGGCTGCCGGCCGTCTTGGCGCCGGTGTCTTTCGGGGGTCGCCCAGCCTGATGGCGACCGACCTCGTTCAGCACCGCGCGGTAGTGGTCGATGCTGAAGTCCAGGACCCAGCGGTTCTTTTCCTCTCCGTTGACGAAGAGAATCACCGTGGGGTAGTAGGCGATGCGGTGTTGCTTCTGGACCTCGCGGCAGGTGATCGCGAAGTGAGGCTTCATCATCTCAAAACTGACGAACTTCATCTTACCGCCGTATTCGTCGGCCAGTTGGTCCAGGGTGGGCTCCAGCAGCCCGCACGTTGCGCATCCGCCCTTGTAGAACTCCACCAGGACCGGATCCGGCAGGTTGATGACCTGCTGCCGGAAGTCCGCCGCGGTCGTGTTGCAGCGCACGAACTTCGAGGCGCCGCAGCCTCCTGCCACGAGGGCCAGGGCCGCGCAGGCGAGCACCGAGGCGGTCGCCCAGCCTGATGGCGACCGACGATTGACTCCCCGCACCATGCCTCTTCTCCTCTCTGGCAATGAGGGCTTTCGATGGGCCGGGCGCCGCCCCAAGCCCTTGAGAAAAGCCCTCGTCCCCCCGGCGGTCGCAGACAACAGTTGCCAAGACGCGCTTGCTACTCTGCGAAGTAGCGATGCCTCTTCGCTACGTAGCACGAGTGCCCTTGCGTGGATTGCGATTTGCGCCTGGGGTCTTGCGAGCGCCGTCCCAGTCAGGGCCATTATACGAAACGGCCGCAACCCTCGTCCACGCGAAACTCTCCTGGGTTGCCGCACGCTCCGGGCCCGCCCCCGGCGCCGGTCACTTCTTCTGGGCTTCGCGCGGGCCGTGGGCTATCTTGGGCCGGTAGGCGTAGTAGTCGAAGTCCGGGCTCTGGATCAGCCCGTGACAGGAGATGCACAGCCGGCCGCTGATGAAGATGCCCGGCTTGAACTTCTCCTCTATCTTGTCCACCTTGTTGCCGTGGATGCTGGTCACCGGGTGGCAGGCCTGGCACGTGACGGCCCCCAGGGCGGGTGTTTCTTCCATCGAGAAGAAGCCGCCCCGCCGGCCGTAGCCCATGGTGTGGCACAGGATGCACTCGGGGTCTTCGTGGCGGCCGGCGCGCTTGATCGTGGCGTACGCGCGGGCGTGCCTTGTTGAGAGCCACTGCTTGTGCTCTTTTTCGTGACACGCGCCGCACTTGTCGGCGGGTTCGTACGCGGCCGGCTGGGGGGTCAGGGCCCAATCGGGCGGCGCTTCGCCCTTGGCCTTCTTGACATACTGCCAGTACAGGTCCATCACCCACGGGGCGTCGCGGACGGTGCGTTCCGAGAGCCCTATCATCTGCATGGCCGCCGCCGGGCTTGCCACGGCGTCGCCCTGGCGAGCCGGGGGGCCGTCCGGCCCGGGGCTGAACGTCAGGGCCCCCATCTCGCGCCCCACGGGGCCGCAGGCCACGACCAGGGCGGCGCCGACGCTCAGGGGCTTGCGGAGGATCGCGTCGCCGTGGCCGTTGACCACGACGTGGATGCCCGGAACGCTCCTGGCCAGTTCCTGCGTGTCCGGCAGGGGCTGGTGCGACAGGGCAACGACCAGGTCGCAGCCGGCCAGGTCTTTGACTTCGCGCCTGGCGGCCTCGAGGGGCGGCTCGACCTTCAGGCCCTTGCGCCACTCGCGCGGCGGGAAGCCGTAGGCCTGGTCGGCCGTCACCGCGAAGATGCCGATGCGGCGGCCGCCGGCCTCGCGGATGACGTGCGGCGGAAAGACCAGGCTGCCCGCCTCGTCGCGGACGTTGGCGCAGATAAACGGCAGACCGTGCTCGCCCGCAAGCGACCGGAGTTCCTCCAGGCCCAGCCCGAACTCCTGGTCGCCCAGGGCAACGGCATCGTACGTCGCGCGGCCCAGGGCCGTGGCCAGGTACTTCACCTTCACGGCGTTGGGGCGCTCGGGGAACAGGTCGCCGCCGTCGACGACAATGACGTCCGGCCGCACGCGGCGATACTTGTCAATGAGGGTCTGCCGCTTGGCGAAGCCGCCGCTCGGGTTCGACGGACACCCGCAGGAAGACAGGACGCCCTGGTTGTCGGACGCAAAAAGAAGGGTCAGGCAGCCCGCCGGGGCGGGCTGCACCTGCCGCTCGGCCTGCGACTCGCAGCCCAGCACCAGCGCGGCGGCCGCGGCCGCACCTATCCCCATGCGATGCCAGTACGCCAAGCCGGCTCTCCTTTGAGCCGCAGGTCCCCACCCGCGCAAGGGGGGAGATTATACAGAATCGGCTTCGGGGAAATCCAGTTCCTGTTGGGGGTGCTGCCGTTTGCGCCCGCCGCGCCGCATCGACAGGCCGTCCTACGAGTTGCCCACGGACCTCCTCAGCCTGGCCTCTCTGGCGGCTTGCCTTGCGAGGACCTCATCCAGCACCTTGCGGTAGTCGTCGATCATGAAATTCAGAGGCCAACGTTTCTGTTCCTGGCCGTTGATGAAGAGGATCACCGTGGGGATGTAGAAGATGTCGTATCGCGCCTTGAGTTCCTCGGAGGTGACCTGGAAGAAGGGGCTGATGATCTCGTAACTGGTGAATAGCACCCGGCCCCGATACTCGTCGGCCAACTGGTCCAGGATAGGCAGCAGCATCTTGCACGGGGGGCATCCGCCGCCCTTGTAGAAATCCACCACGACCGGTCTATCGGCCCGGAGGACCTGCCGCTGGAAGTCCGCCTCATTCAGGATGGGCCTGAGGTTCCTGCTTTCGCAGCCTGCGGCCAGGAGGGCCAGGATGGCGCACGCGAGAAGGCTGGCGCCGGCGGCGCGCGGCCCGGTGGCCCGGTGCTTTTGAGGGGTGCCACTGGTTGCTTGCAACCAGTGCGCTTCGGAAAACACGGCTTGCAAGCAAGCCGTGGCACCCATCATTTCTGAGGCGGGAACTTGCGCGGCCGGTGGCGGAGCGTCCGAGGATGCCCCGCGCGCGGTCGCGCCTGAGCCGAGGTTCACGTTGTCGGCCACGCGTCTTCTCCCTTTCGGAGGTTGCCGTATTCGGCCATCCGCCCGGTGCTACTCTGCGAAGTAGCGATGCCTCTTCGCTACGTAGCACGAGCACCGCGGGCACGCAGGCGGCACGAGCCCCGGGGGGTGACTTGCGGATAATGATAGCCAGGACCGCCTTCCGGGTCAACAGGCACGGCGGGCAGGAATGTCGAAGACCCATCTGGGCGGGCCTGCCGCGCTGGCGCGTATTCGGAGACCTCATGCGTGCTCCTTTCGCGTTTTCCGGGGGCCGTTCTTCGCGCCGGCCAACTAACGAGTCCTCAGGCGGATGATGCAGAGCGAGTTGGGCGGGAACTCGTGAGTGAACGGGGGGCCGGCGGCGGCGATCTTGCCGGCAACCGGCACGACCTTGGCCGGAGATTTCAGGGATTTCAGGATTTCAGGGGGATTTCAGGGGACACAATACCGATTTTCCATTATTTCAGGGGACACAATACCGATTTTCCATTGACGGACCGCCGGGGGGAAGGTAGGGTGTCGGCATGGCGCGTCTGGCACGAGTCGTGGTTCCGGGGTATCCGCATCACGTCACGCAGCGGGGCAACCGCCGCCTGCCCACGTTCTTTTCGGAAGAGGACTATCGAACATATCTTGCTCTCATTGAGGAGCGATGCGCCGCGGCGGGCGTCGCGGTGTGGGCGTGGTGCCTGATGCCCAACCACGTGCACCTGGTCGTCGTTCCCCAGACCGCCGAGGCCCTGGCCCGCGCGCTGGGCGAGGCGCACCGGCGGTACACGCGGCACGTGAACTTCCGCGAAGGGTGGCGCGGGTATCTGTGGCAGGGCCGGTTCGCCTCGTTCGTGCTCCAGGGCAAGCACGTCCTGGCGGCGGTGCGGTACGTGGAGCGAAACCCGGTGCGCGCGGGCCTCGTGAAGCGGGCGTGGCAGTGGCCGTGGTCGAGCGCGGCCGGGCACGTGTCGGGTCGCGGCGACGCGCTGGTGCGTCCGGGCGGGCCGCTGGCGGCCGAGGTGCGCCAATGGCGGCGGTTTCTGGCGGCCGAGGAGGACGAGGAGACGCTGACGATCCTCCGGCGTCACGGCCGGACAGGCCGTCCGTGGGCCGACCCCCGCTTCCTGGCGCGGCTCGAAAAGCAACTGTCGCGCCGCCTCGCGCCCCGCAGCCCCGGCCGACCCAGGAAAGGGCAATGAAAGAATCAGTATTGTGTCCCCCGAATTCCCCCGCAGCCCCGGCCGACCCAGGAAAAGGCAATGAAAGAATCAGTATTGTGTCCCCCGAATTCGTCGTAACTATAAGGCCCCCGAGATATACGAGGCGGCAGCAATAATTATTGTGGCCCAGTGAATGGCGGTGAACGGATTCCTGGGCATAGATGGTTTGGGAATCGTGTGTCTCAATTTGTGGAGGAAAACAATGAGAATGCGTTTGCACAAATGCTTACCACCACTGTTGTTGGCGTGGTGCCTTTGTTCCTGTGTGGGGTCGAAGGATAGCGTTCAGCGCTACAGAACGTCGGTTGACGGGTTCTCGCCACTGACGCATAGAATGCTTATTGCCAGCGCTGTGGCTGGCATGGGTGATGTTCTGATAGTATACGATCTGGAGGCCAAGAGCCCAGTGGAGGGCATTAATGATAGTATCGCATTGGACTTCGGATGGCTCCCAGGAAAGGACGAGTTTGTCTTGACGTACGGCAACCGGCTGAGCCGCTTCCGGCGTATCGTTGGCGAGTGCGGCTATGCGGGTACCTCGATCGAGGCGCCACTTGGGGTTGACTATACCTTCTGCGCATGGAGCCCGGGGGGTACGTGGCTTGCGGTTCAATGCATTAATCTGAGGGAGCTCTCTGAGCCTCCCCACCTTGGCTTATACAGCGTTTCCCAAAATAGGTTCGTTGTTACCAAGGTCCCCTATGCTGGATACCAGCGGTGTTTCTGGACCGATTCGGAGACTGTCTGGGTTCCTCAGTCGGACAGTCTTCTAGAGGTTGTCGTCAAGTCTTCTAATCCGGAGGTTAGGGGAAAGTACCTGCTTCCTGCGGGGCGCGTCTGCGTCGGGGTTCGCAACCGTGAAATGATAACTGTGGACGATTCGATGGTGCTAAGGATCGGAGAGAAGATCCTTGCCCATATTGAGAGGCAAGATGGCTTTAGCGTGCTTGTGGCCAGATCATTTGTGTGTGTAGCGACTTCTTTGGGCATTCTGGCGGCATATGACTTCGAGGGGCATAGCCTTGGTACAGCTGACGTACGGGCCCTGATTCAGTCTTGGGCCGTTGATGAGAATCGTAATGCTGTATACGGAATTGCGAAAGAAGTAATTTTCGTTATAGAGCTTAGTGAAGGCGGAAAATTACTTGTTCGCGAAAAGGCGCGGCTTTAGAGACTTTGGTCCGTGGAATTCGGGGGACGCAATATAATGGCACTTCCTTAAGCGATTACGAGGATGCGATTTGTGCTCCGACCCGCAAAATCCCGGCGAGAGCAGGGGGCCACGCAAGTATGAGTCGCTTAAGGAAGCACCATTGGGGACGCAATACCAATTATGCAACGGCTCCCTCGACGTTGGGACCGACGCCCTCGTCGCCGAGTACCGCTACGACGGCATGGACCGCCGCATCACGAAACTTCTGCCCAACGGCAATAACTGGGACCGCACGGACTATTATTACAACGAGTCGTGGCAGTGCCTTGAGGAGCGGTTCTCCGCCGGTCAGGAGGACAAGGACGCCGTGGCCACGACAGCCAGAAAAGAAGGCGGGTAAACTATCGGCAGGGCCTCGCGCTGGATTCGACTCTTGCAATTTCTTGCGTTATGCTCCCGTTAAGGGGCCCGGCGCCGCGCGGGGTCGCGGCTGGCCCCTTTGGGGGGTGTACGCCTTCAGGAGGAGGTATGTCATGAAACGCCGGACTCGATTCCCAGCAGGGTTGTTTGTGCTGTCGCTACTGGCCGCACTTGCCTGGCCAAGCGGACGGCCGACCTGAAGCCCGAGTTCGAGGGCCCGTACGACCCGGCGTGGAAACCGGAGACGAAGTATCGCGGCGGCGAATGGTAGTCTTTCGCGCGGCGGGTCTCCGTCCCCGCCGCGCGGCAGTGCGTGAAAGGGGCGAGGTCCTGCGTCACTCTCGGGTGGCATGCCCACGCCGCTGCTGGCGTGGGCATGTCGCGCGTCGGCCAGGGAGCATGCCCAGGCAACGGCGGCCCGCCCAGGCGGGCAGGCTCTGGGCATGCCACCCGTGCCAGAAACTCTTGGCGCACCCGTTGCCTGCTTCCTCAGACGGTGGCGCTTGCAGACAGCACTCACCCGCGGCTATAATGCCGCATCATGATTCAGCCCATTATCCCCTTTTATTGGAGGGCACTGTCATGCTCGTCTTCATTATCCGCATCCTCTTCTTCCTTGCGATGGCTTCCACGGGGTACGCCTTCGGCCAGGCCCTGGGCACCGGAAACGAACTCTGGGGCATGATCGGGTTCATGGCGGGTGCGCTGGCCGTCATCTTCCTGGACGTTGTTTTCCGGCGCAAGGACATCAGCGTTGTCTCGGCTGTTCTCTTCGGGCTCATCGTGGGCCTGGTGGTGGCGGCCCTGCTGGGTCCGGTGGTGGACATGTACAGCACGATCCCCGAGCGGGTCCGCGACGTCGTCAAGATCGCCGTGGCCACGCTGACGGCGTACCTGGCGGTGTCGCTCATCCTCCAGACGAAAGACGATTTCCGGTTCATCATTCCGTACATCGAGTTCGCCAAGCAGCAGAAAGGGGGCCGGCCGCTGCTGCTGGACACGAGCGTTGTCATCGACGGGCGCATCGCCGACATTGCGGCCACGCGGTTCATCGACGCGCCGCTCGTGGTGCCGCGGTTCGTGCTGCGGGAACTCCAGGCCATCGCCGACTCGGCCGACAAACTCAAGCGCGACCGCGGGCGCCGGGGCCTCGACATCCTCAACCGCCTCCAGACCACACCGGGCGTGGACATCCGCATCGAGGACGCCCCCGCCCAGGCCGGCCAGGCCGAGGGCGTCGACCAGGCCCTCGTCAGCCTGGCCTCGACGCGCTCCGCCCGCATCGTCACCGTCGACTACAACCTCAACAAGGTGGCCACCGTCAGCGGCGTCGAGGTCCTCAACATCAACGACCTCGCCAACGCCCTGAAGTCCTCCGTCCTGCCCGGGACCACCCTGGAGGTCAAGGTCCTCAGGCCCGGCCAGGAAGAGGGCCAGGGCGTCGCGTACCTGGAGGACGGCACGATGGTCGTCGTCGAGGACGGCAAGGACCAGATTGACAAGACCGTTACGATCACCGTGACGAACGTCATCCAGAAGAGCGCGGGGCGCATCATCTTCGGCCGCACCGACGCCGGCGCGGGCGGCCAGAAACCGCGCGGCCGGTAAGCCCGCGGACCGTTCCCTCTCCCCTTGCGGGAGAGGGTGGCCGAAGGCCGGGTGAGGGGCGCGAGCGGCGGACGGCCCCCTCACCCCCGCCCCCTCTCCCGCGAGGGGAGAGGGGTGAAACCCCAGTGGCCGCCGGGAAGTGCAATCAAGGCGCATGCTCACAGCCAGTGCGATCATCGCGGCGGGCGGGGCGGGGCGGCGATTCCATGCCACCGCTGCGGTCGCCTGGGCGACCGGGCGACCGCCCACGAAGGTCTTCATGCCGCTGGCCGGCCGGCCGGTGCTCGCCCACACGCTGGAGCGGTTTGCCGCCGTCGAGGAAGTGCTCGAGGTCATCGTCGCGGTGCCCGCCGAGTGGGTGGACGAGGCGCGGCGGACCTTCGGCGACTCGCTCGGGCACGCGCGGCGGCTGGAGTTCGTGGCCGGCGGCCTGGACCGCTGCGAGAGCGTCGAGCGTGCCCTTGCGGCCACCGACGGGGGGCCCGACCTGGTGGCGGTTCACGACGCCGTCCGGCCGCTCATCCGGCCCGAGGTCATCCGCGATGCCCTGCGGGCGGCCGCCGGGCACGGCGCGGCCGTGGTCGGCCGCCCCGTGGACCACACCGTCAAACGGGTGGACGACGGGCAGCGGGTGCGCGAGACCGTGCCGCGCCAGCGCCTCTGGATCGCCCAGACGCCGCAGGTCTTCCGTCGCGACGTGCTCACCCGCGCCTACGCCCAGCGCGACCGCGCGGCCGCGGTGACCGACGATGCGCAACTCGTCGAGGCCCTCGGCCAGGAGGTCGTCATGGTCCTGGGCGACGCCGCCAACCTCAAGATCACCACCCCCGAGGACCTGCGGATGTGCGAGGCCCTGCTGGCGGCGGGGTGGCCGTTCGGCCCGTAACGGGGTGTGCCGCTATTGGGGCGGCGGTTCGGCGGGCTCGGGTTCGCCCGGCTTGGCGAAGCCGAGCTCCTTGATTTTCCGGTACAGGGTGCGCTGGCCGATGCCGAGGATCTGGGCGGTCTGCTGGCGGTTGCCGTTGGTGGACGCCAGGGTCTCTTGGATGAGGAGGCGCTCGGCGTCTTCGAGGCTCATGCCGGGCCGCCAGGCCGCGGGGCGCTCGTCGCCGGCTGCCGGGCGGATCTCGGGCGGGATGTCGCCGGTGTCGAGCACGGGGCCCTGCGCCAGGACGATCATCGTCTCCAGCGTGTTGATGAGTTCCCTGACGTTGCCCGGCCAGTCGTAGGCGGCGAGGATGCGCCGGGCCTCGGGCGAGATGCCGGTGACGTTCTTTGAGTGCTCGGCGGCGAGGCGGCGGATGTAATGTTCGGTCAGGAGCGGGATGTCTTCGCGCCGGTCGCGAAGCGGCGGCAGGACGACCCGGACCACGTTTAGCCGGAAGTACAGGTCCTCCCGGAACCGCGCCTCTTCGATCAGACCGCGAAGGTCGCGATGGGTGGCGCTGATGAGCCGGACGTCCACCTTGCGCGGCTCGTTGGAGCCCACGCGGACGATCTCGCGGTTCTCGATGACCCTGAGGAGTTTGATCTGCGTGGCGACGGGCATGTCGCCCACCTCGTCCAGGAACAGCGTGCCGCCGTCGGCGTGCTCGAAGCGTCCCTTGCGGCTGGCCATGGCGCCGGTGAAGGCGCCTTTTTCGTGGCCGAAGAGTTCGCTCTCCAGGATGCCCTCGCTCAGGGCCGCGCAGTTCAGGGCCACGAAGTTCTGGTTGCGGCGGGGCGAGTTGTTGTGGAGGGCCTTGGCGATGAGTTCCTTTCCGGTGCCGCTTTCGCCCTCGATGAGGACCGTGGCGTCGGTGGGGGCGATGAGGCGGCAGGTCTCGATGACGCGGCGCATGGCGGGCGAAGAGCCGATGAGGCCCTCGAAGCCGAACCGCTCCTGGAGTTGCTCGGAGAGTTGCTCGGTGCGGCGCACCAGGCGGCGGTGCTCGAGGGCCCTGGCCGCGCGGTCCCTCAGTTCGCTCACGTTCAGCGGCTTGGTGATGTAGTCGTAGGCGCCCTCGCGCATGGCCTGGACGGCGGTCTCGATGGTGCCGTGGCCGGTGATGACGATGACCTCGGCGTCGGGGTCCGCGCGGCGGGCGGCGCGGAGGATCTCCATGCCGTCGACCTCGTGCATCACCAGGTCGGTGATGATGAGGTCGAAGTTGTCGCCCTCGATGATGGCCAGGGCCCGCTGCGGCTCGGTGACCACGACGCACGAGCACCCGGCGCGCTGGAGGACCTCGGCGACGGCGTCCGCCTGGGGGCGGTCGTCCTCGACGATCAGCACGCGGCGATGAAGGGTTGCATCTGTCTTGTCAGGCATCTTCGGCGCCTACGATGTTTCCGGCCGCAAGGGTTCACCGCAGAGACCGCGGAGCACGCGGAGAAAAAACTTCTTGGTAAAGGCTAAAAGCAAGAATCTAAGAATGTATAACAACTTGGATCAGTTCTTGGCCTTTGCCTCACCCGCCGTCGCCGCCATCTCTTCTCTTTAACTCAGTTTCTCTCTGCGTTCTCTGCGGTGAGACGGAGCGTCCACAGACTGTTCCTTCGGCCCGGCCGCCGGCAGGTCGATCGTGAACCGCGTCCCGCGGCCCACCTCGCTGTGCACTTCAATCGCGGCGCCGTGCTCCTGGATGATCCGGCGCAC
>Ga0315291_10008249_pt1 | contig 12801 bp, 10 predicted proteins | sample YL17G12_20_MG_FD_203070 | JGI IMG/M metagenome (GOLD analysis project Ga0315291, IMG submission 203070) | Sediment microbial communities from Yellowstone Lake, YNP, Wyoming, USA - YL17G12_20 | ecosystem: Environmental > Aquatic > Freshwater > Lake > Sediment | place: USA: Wyoming | collected... | reverse complement strand
TCCTGCACATAAACTCCTCAGTTATCACCTCCTTGAAATCTATTTTAATCCCAATCTCAAACATTTCTTGAATAAGCACACAAATGTTGTGAACCAAACATTTGAACATAATCTTATTAACATGAGGATTTCATTCTTAATTCGCAAGGTGCACCCCTATTTCCTTTTCATCATACTAAACACACTTTCAGTATTGCTTCTTTTATGGTAATGTTGCATGAAATCCTCTTTGTTATCCTTGTAATAACGATACATAGAGTTCCAGATTTAAAAACCACCTGCTCTGTCTCTTGCATTTTTCTTAAAAGGTATGAATGGAATTGCCCCTATACTACTGACTAATCCAAGGTTTTCCCTAGACGAATATCCCAAGTCTGCGATCATTTCCTTTATATTAAATTATTTGGTGATATCATGTACTAATCGAGAAACATAAGTGAATCATAAATATAACAATCAGTAACTTCCACGCTTGTTTTAATATTAGTTTTAACTCCTGAGAACAGATGTGATAAAAACACATCATAAAATTATTTTTTTAATATTTTTGTTTATTTTTATACGGAAATGGTTTTTTTGGAAATGGTTTATTAAGAAATGAACAAAGTTTCTCCCAACCATCACCATCAATAATGTTCATCACTAATAATTGTTCAGGTTTATCTTTAAAATATGCAATTACATTTTTTGTATGATTATTATATTTTTGCTTTCCAATTTTTAAATTTTCTTGAGATACATTAAAAAAATTTTTATAACTTATTTCCCATGATTTTTCATCTCTGAGTGTTAAAATAAATTTGCTATTTGGAAGTACCTTGTCAATTTTTTGAAATAAATCATCCTCAAATATAGGATAATCTACATACGCGTCATAGTTACATTTTTTTATATATTCTACCCATCCTTCCTTAGATTCTACACAGCCTCTAAGCAATCTGACAGACCTATATCCAAGGATATTTAAAGCATTATATAATGAAGATAAACCAGTTTTTACATAACCAACGCAAAAAACCTTTGGATAATTTTTTTTCTTTAATATCAATATAATATATTGATGGAAAAATTGATAATATCCTGAATATCTTGCTAGAAAAATAAGAAGATGTTGATTAATTGTTTTCATCTTATTATGATAATTTATAATACAAATAAATCTTATGGTATTTTTTTCATGATATTGGAAAGCATCTTAAAAATATTAAGATAAATTCTATAGTTTATGCGCAGAATTGGTTTTTGCACATAAACCCCCTATTTTATATGCAAAGCCTATTAATGAATAAAATCTAAATATTGGATAAATTATTTTATATTTGGATATATGAGGGAGGTAATGATATGAAAAAAAATATTTTTAAAAAAAATTTATTTTTTTGTATTATAGTTTTGTTTATGGTTTGTTTTGCTTCGCCAGTTGAAAGTTTCAAATTAAATTTTCAAAGTATTAATGATAAAATTGATAATTCGCCCAATATAAATCAAGAAACATTTTCTTTAACTTTTTATACATTTGATAAAACAGGTAGGAAACGAAACACCGTTGAATTGTCTTACGATACAGCAATTAATATAAAAAATGTTTTTGAGGAATTAAAGTATAAAATTGTTTATGAACCTAATAGTATCGAGACACTGGAATTGAAAAATAGTTTTATTAATTTAATTTATGAAAATAGTTTGCTATCTGAGCAGCAGTCTAAGGTTGATATGTTTTCACTTTTAAATCCTGATTGGTTAAAATGGACTAACAATAATAATTCTCTAAAGAGTAGAAATCCGTTTACTAATAATTTAATTAGACCTTTTTTAGGTTCATATTATGGCACCAGTGTTTTTTGTAGTGTTTCTAGTGCTGGTGCGGGTATGATGATGCCTTTGTTTATGCTTCCTCGCCCCAGGGCAGTTGCAGTATGGTCTTCTTCTCCTTCTTATTATGGTGGTATTACTTCTGTTGCTAATATGTTCACAGGCAAAGGTTTTCTAGCTGGGGGTATGCAAAGGGGTTTGTTGCTTGGTTTTATGGGTATAGGTTTGACTTACGCCGTTCCTGGTTATACGGTTTATGGTTTTATTGGTTATTCTTTGTTTGCTGGCGTTAATGCTGAATATATGGAATTTTATCCACCTAATAGAGAACCTGTTGTATCTAGTGAATCTCCTGATAATGGTGAATTAGATGTTCCTGTTTCCCTATCTAAGTTGAGTTTTAGAATCGAAGATCCTGACAGGGATCTTATGAGTTATACTGTTACTACTGATCCTGATATCGGCACTGGTCAAGGCCAGTCTAAGGTAAATGGTGTTTATAGTGTTCCAGTTAGTGGTTTGGAAAATGATAAAAAGTATAGTTGGACTGTTGCTGTATCTGATGGTAATGTTTTGGTAGAGAAAAAATTTAGTTTCATCACTGTAGGTAAGCCCCCTTTTGATCCTTTTGATGAAGGATGGGGCTATCGAAAAAAAATTATTATCAATCACACGCAGGTAGCAGGTAATCTTGTGAATTTCCCGGTACTTGTGAGTGTAACTGATTCTGATCTTCGTGACCATGCACAGTTTGATGGCGATGATATTTTGTTTATGGATGGCCCGGGTGTTGCAAATAAAGTATATCATGAGATTGAGAATTATGATGGTGCTTCTGGTGGACTTGTTTCTTGGGTGAAAATCCCAAATCTTAGTGGTAGTCTGGATACTGAGTTTTATTTGTATTATGGTAATCCTAGTTGTAGTAGTCAGCAATTTCCTGAGAAGGTTTGGGATGCAAGTTACTGTGGTGTTTGGCATTTAGCTGATCTTTTGGATAGTACGAGTAATGAAAACGATGGGACGAACCATGGTACAGATTATAGCTTAGGAAAAATAGGTTTTGCTAAAGATTTTGTTGGAACAAATGACGATTATATAGATGTTGGGGACATGCCTACACCTTCAAATAATATTGTTAGCACAGCAACTTTTGAAGCTTGGATTAATCCAAGAGAAGGAGAGAGCAGTGGTATAATAAATAAAATGGATAATGACATTGAGCCCGATAGAAGGGGATATAATTTTCATCTAGAAGGCAATAATACTATGTTTGGTGTTTGGTCAGGAACATGGTACGAAAATGGTAATGAAATAATTTCAAAAACAAATGAGAACCCTGTTATTTATGGAACTTGGCAATATGTTGCAGTTTGCGTTGACTTATCCCAAGAAAATATAATTTTATATCATAATGGACAAGAAAAAGATAGTTCAATTATTATTTCAGGCACTCCCCCCGCATATTTCTACGATATAGATTTAAATGAATGGATAGGAGCATATAGAGGTGAAGGTTTTTCAACTTATTATAATGGAGCTATTGATGAGATAAGAATATCGAAAATATGCAGAAGTTCCTCATGGATCTCAACAGAGTATAACAATCAGAATGATCCTTTTAGTTTCCTAAGTTTTGGACCTGAGGAATCAACCCCTTAGGATTCAAAATAATACTTTTTTTTAAAAAAAAATATAGGGGCAACACTAATTTTTTTATTTCAATCATATTAATAACTGCTTTTTATTTGCTAACCAGTTGTATCTCATATTTCTTGGTTAGGTTTTAATCCACTTGCTTTTTTTACTGTATTTCATATAAAATATTTATATACTAATACTTCTTTTAAAATAATACTTAAGAGGGTGAGAAATGGTTTTAAATATACAAAATTTTCTAGAAAAAAGTAGGTTTCACATTACATATATAACACTGGATATTTCATATAATGATGATAAAAAAGTTAGAATTAGAAAAATTCATAAGTGCACTAAAACAGAGGAATTAAGAAAATCAAAATACAAAATTGATGAAAATGAGACGTATATTTATGATAATCAAATTGATTTAGATTTGTTTTTAACCGAAAAATGGAATCTCCCTCATATTTTTAGAAAAAGTCATTTAAATCTTGAAAATGAAGAATTTAAAACTCAGCAAAAAGATACGTTTAAAGATGTAAGAGATGTGTTAAATGAAAAAATTATTACTCAGCAAAAAAATACGTTTAGAGATTCAAAAGAATTTTCAACAAGCGGTATAGAAATATATGTCAGTATAAAAAATCCTGATGAACAATTAATCGATAATTTATGTAATATAATCCATCAATTATGTAAAAAGTATCTAAAAACTAGTATTATTTATACTGTTAAAGATGGTATAATGTGTAGAATAGATGATTATTCTTATTCAGAAAATGTATTAAAAAAATTCCTTGAAGACTTTGTAGTAATAACAGAGAAAACGATATTAAAAGAAATTTAAAGGAGTATAAAATCACATTTTATGTAAACATCTGTTTTGATGTTAATCCATTTAAAATAATTATCTTTAAAAATTTAATTAATTCTAAAAATCTAGTTATTTTTTATTTAAATCAAACTTGTGGTTGAAGAAATTTCCCGTATAAAATAAAATTAAATAAAATGTACCATATAAAAGGAAAAAAAACTAGAATTATCGTTGGCCATAATCCGATTAATGGAGATAATGATAAAATAAGAACAAAGAAAGAAGACATTTCATGCACACTATATAATTTTTTTAATTTGGATCTATCAAATGTAGAAAGACTCAAAAATTTATACATTGTAAAAAATACAACAACTGAAAAAAATGCGATCAAAATTATTTGTATCATATTTTTTTCGTAGTTAAATAAATTGATTTCTGGTTGTATACACAATAAAACAATTAGGATGATAAAAATAATTTTTAGAAAATATGAAAATGCTGCAAATTTTTTTGTTACTTTGAGCCTTGTGTTTTGTACATATACACCCATGATTGTTGCTAATGTTTTTGCACCAGCCAAATAATCGTGATCAACATCTTTAAGACCACCTTCTACAGAATTGTTAAAAGAAATATGAATAAAATAAATGAAACAAACTAAATAAATCAACATAGTAAAATTACCTGATATCGTACTTGCGCCCATCAAACAAATGAAAAAAAATCCCAAGCCTAAAACTAAATCTAAACTAGGTATTTTTTTACCAAAAATATCATAAATTCCTCCTAATATCAGAGCAAAAACAAGAAACGAAATTGGAAAGACTGATCGAAAGAAAAAAATTGTTAGAAAACAGGCAAAAAAACCAGATATTATTGTAATAAACAATGCATGTTTTTTAGGAATTATTCCACTAATAAGCGGTTTTTTCTTTAAATCTATTGATTTTTTATCAACTTCTATATCAATATATTCGTTTAAAACAAAACCATAAACATGATATAAAAAACCGATGATAAACAGAATGAAAAGAAAAAATAGATCATGCTGACCCATAACTAGACCGCCGATGACCGGAGTTAAGGCAGTTGCTACGGCAGTCTGGAGTCTAAAAAGTTGGAGATACCCAAATGCGCGATTTCTTAAATTCATGTATTACCACTTTTAAATAATTATATTCCCGGCATCAATCTGCCATACATAATAATCAAAAACACTCCAAGCCATATTACTGGAAATACTAATAGAAATATTGTGGCTAAAGGACCTATTAAACCATATAGCATGAATGGAACGACCATGAATGCAAACATCTCATGAAATCCTATAGCTCGTATGATTTTTTCTCTTTCAAATTTTTTTATTGTAAGAAATCGTATCATGAAAATAACAGCAATAAAAATTAGTATTATTACTATATAGAACTGCCAGTTTTCATATAATATTAAATTCATTGTAAATGGTAGAATTGTTAAAAATATATGGGCTGTTTTTAGGATTGCCATGTATGCTATAAAACTTTTTGAAACCAGAAATAACTCCCCTTCAACTCTTACTTTCATTCTAAGGGGTGTGCTCAACCCACCAGCCATGAAATCGTGATCAACATCCTTTAAACCTGCAATTATATTGTTTATAACCGCTTGAACAAGTACAAGTAAAGCTATAATAAAGGGAAATAATCCTAATCTAGTTGTTACAGAAAAACCTCCATATAAAGCTATAAAAAACGCAGTAAGAGCAACAAAGTAATCAGCATGAGGTAGTTTTTTTCCGTAAAAATCATATAATCCGCCAAATAGGAATCCTGCAAGACTGACAACTAATAAAATCAGTATCTGATCATAGAAGAATATAAGGGAGAAAATAACTATTAAAATCATTGATAATATTACAATGTAACGTGCGTTTTCAATTTTTATAGAACCATCAACCAAAGGTTTTTTTGATAAATCTTTAGATTTTTTGTCAAATTCTATATCTTTTAATTCATTTAATACAAAAAAGTAGGTATGAAATAATAGACCTATGATAAAAAGTTCAATATAGTGAAATATTGTAAGATTTTCTCCTGTAGATGCTGCTATACAAACTGGTGCTATTCCTGACAAAACAGCTGAATGTATCCTTATAAGCTTTAGATAATTTTTTATTGTTTTCCAGAGCATTTCTTGCCGTTGAATATAAAGTCAGACATATATGTATATAACGTATATTTTTTAATCCATAAAACTAATGTATATCATTATTATATTACCCTGCATGAAAAAACTTGAGGCATGGATTAGAATTATTCGTCCGCCAATAGTTTTTATCAGTTGTTTGGGAGTATTTGTGGGAGCCTTAAATACTGCTGCTTATCTACATACTGATCTTACAATTTTTCAAATATTGATGGTTGTTATCGGTGCAGCTTTCCTCTCATCAGGTTTAATGATACATAATGATGTAACAGATTTGAAATCAGATGAGGTCAATAGGCCGAATAAACCATTACCACAAAGAATAATTAAGACAAAAACGGCGAGCGCAATAGGTATTCTCTTAATGGTTTTATCCATATTAATCGCTCTTTTTGTAAATTTTAAAGACGAGGGCACTCTAAATATAAATTGTGGGCTTCTAACGATTGTAATTGTTCTAATAGGTTTATATTACAACCATTATGGGAAATATCATGGTATTTTTGGTAATTTAGCAGTAGCTCTTGGTGTTGGAGCAATACCTTATTGGGGATCAATTGCGGTTTTTCCTGATCATCTAAATGTTATGTTTCTACTAGCATTTGCTATTTTTATAATGGAAATCGGCAGAGAGATTATGGTTAACGCTGGTGACTATGTTGGTGATCAAAAAGCAGGTTTCAAGACATTGCCTGTAAAAATTGGAAGAAAAAATTCTATGTATATTGCTTTGTTATTTTATCTTCTATTCATACCTTTATATCTGTTATCTGCTTATGACTGGTCAGGGCTAGGTGTTCCAAAAGTTTTTGGTACACTTTATTTAGTAGGTGGAGGAATTTTTGCGTTTTCATTAATACTCACATGGATTTTAACATTTAGGGTGGTTATAAAAAATGACGAAGAAAAAATATGGGCTGCTTTTGAGAGATATGAAAGGACAGGTACTCGTTTAATGATAATTATTTTTCAAATTGTTATGATTTTAGAAGTTTTTTACTAAATTATTTTTTAGATTTTATGTATTGATCAATTGCTCGAGCTGATCTTTTTCCAGCACCCATTGCAAGAATTACAGTTGCTGCACCAGTTGCAATATCTCCACCTGCAAAAATACCGGGTACAGATGTTCGACCGTCCTCATCAGTGATTATATTTCCGTGCTTTCCTATTTTTAATCCTTTAAAGGTTCTAGGAATTAATGGATTAGGACTTTGGCCGATTGCCACAATTGCTGTATCAATCTGCATAACAGATTCTGATTTTGGAATCGGAATTGGTTTTCTTCTACCTGATTCATCCGGTTCCCCTAGTTTCATTTGAATATATTCCATCCCTGTTAATTTACCTCGGTCGTCTCCTAAAAATTTTGTTGGAGCAGCTAAAAAGAAAAACTTTACTCCTTCTTCCTCAGCATGTCTTATCTCTTCTTTTCTAGCAGGTGCTTCCTCTTTTGATCTACGATAAACAATAAAGGATTCTTCTGCCCCTAATCTCAGTGAGGTTCTTGCACAATCCATAGCAACGTTACCTGCACCAATTGAGACAACTCGTTTACCTATCTGAACAGGAGTATCGAAATTAGGAAATTCATAAGCTTTCATCATGTTCACACGAGTTAAAAACTCATTAGCCGAATATACTCCATCAAGATTTTCACCTGGCAAATTCAACCACGCAGGTAAACCTGCACCTGTACCAATAAAAACTGCATCATAATCCTTTAGCAATTCATCAACAGTGATTGTTTTTCCAATAATAATATCATATTTAATTTCAACACCAAGTTTTTTTATGTATCCAACCTCAGATTCTACTATCTTTTTAGGCAGACGAAACTCTGGTATACCATACATTAGTACTCCACCTGGACTATGCAAGCCTTCAAAAACTGTAACGCTGTATCCCATCTTAGCTAGATCACCAGCACATGTAAGACCAGCAGGTCCAGCACCTACTACAGCAACTTTTTTACCATTTGGTTTTTCTTTCTTGGGTATCTTTGCCCCTTTTTCTCTTTCATAATCAGCTATAAAACGCTCCAACCTGCCAATAGCAACGGGTTCACCGAGTTTTTTTAAAGTACACTCGCCCTCGCATTGAACCTCATAAGGACAAACTCTACCAGAAACAGCAGGCAGGTTGTTTTTTGCCTTAATAACATCAGCTGCTTTATCAAAATCTCCTTGTGCGATACAATTTATAAAACCAGGTATATCAATTTCAACGGGGCAACCTTTCATACAGGGTTTGTTTTTACATTGAAGACAACGCTTGGCCTCTTCAATAGCAATATCCTTACTATAACCATATGGCACTTCCAAGAAATTTCTAATACGTTCGGCTGGTGCCTGCTCTGGCATTTCATGCTTTGTTTTTTTAACGCTCATAATTCATTCACTGCCATTGTTCATCCATATGTTTTTTTAAAGAAACACCTTCTTGATTTACAAATCGTCTATTTCTAATAAGTAGGTTATCAAAATCAACCTTATGACCATCAAACTCAGGACCGTCTACACAGGCAAACTTGGTTTCACCACCAACTAAAACCCTGCAACCACCGCACATACCTGTGCCATCAACCATAATCGGATTTAGACTTACAATAGTTTTAATATTGTATTTCTTGGTTAGATCTGAGACGACCTTCATCATTATCACAGGGCCTATTGCCCAAACTACATTTATTTCTTTTTTATCATCAATCAGTTTTTGTAAAACATTACTAACAAAACCCTTTTGTCCTTTTGATCCATCATCGGTTGTAATATGTAACTCATCGCTAAATTCTTTAATTTCTTTTTCAAGCATCAAAAGTTTTTCATTTCTAGCACCAAGAATGGAAATAACATAGTTACCAGCTTTCTTTAATTCTTTAACAATTGGATAAAGTGGGGCTATACCAACACCACCACCTATACAAACAACAGTACCGTAATTCTTAATTTCAGTTGCTTGTCCAAGAGGGCCTACAAAATTTAAAAGAAAATCCCCAACATTTAACGCACCAAGCTGTTTCGTCGTTTTCCCAACTTCCATAAAAATAATTGTAATAGTGCCCTTTTTTCTATCAAAATCGGCAATGGTGAGTGGAATTCTTTCTCCTTTTTCATCGATTCTTAGAATAATAAACTGACCTGCTTGAGCCTTATTTGCTACATAGGGTGCTTTGATCTTCATTAATTTAACGTTTTCAGACATGATTTCTTTTTCTAATATTTCATACATTTGATCACATCTTTAAGACATTTCAGCGTTAATCAGTATTTAAGTGGTTTTTTAATACTTTATGATAGATTATAAAAAAGACTAAAGGTTTATTAAGACAAATTTTATGAAGTGAAAAAAATTATAGTGGTGCTCAAATTTGGATTGCATATTTGTATCAGACATCCATGGAAAAACCAAACGTTATGAAAAACTATTTCAAATAATAAAAAAAGAGCAACCAGATGGAGTTTTTTTAGGTGGAGATTTATTGCCAAACCAATTTACAGATTCAAGCATAGATATTTTTATTAAAAAACAAATATTTTCAGAAATTAAAAAAATAAACAACTCAATAAAAAAGAAAATAAGATTTTTTATGATACTTGGAAATGATGATCCAAGGTTATTTGAAAAATTATTTTTATCTGCTGACAGAAAAAAAATAATTGATTATATTCATAATAAAACAGTTGATTTTAAAGATTTTTTTGTAACAGGTTATGCCTATATTCCACCTTCACCATTTCAATTAAAAGATTGGGAAAAATATGATGTATCACGTTTTGTGGATGTAGGCGCTGTTTCACCTGAAGCAGGAATTAGAACAATAAAAGTGCCTGAGGAAAAAATAAAATATTCAACTATTGCAGAAGATTTAGAGAATCTTTCTAAAAAATCACCTACCGAAAAAACTATTTTTCTATTTCATTCCCCACCATATAACTCCCATTTGGATAGGGCTGCTTTAGATGATAAAAAAGTTGATCATGCACCATTTGATATTCATATAGGTAGTATCGCTATACAAAGATTTATCGATAAAAAACAGCCATTTTTGACTCTTCATGGACATGTTCATGAATCAACAAGGCTAACAGGATATTGGAAGGAAAAAATAGGAAATACCTACTGCTTTTCTGCTGCTTACGATGGACTTGGACTTGCTTTAGTTCGATTTGATACTACTAATTTACAAAATGCGACAAGAGAAATTATTCCACTTTTCTAAGTCTCTTTTTTCAGTGGAATCTTTTTTACTGACTGATAAGGTGAGGTAATATGGGTCGCCCATGAGCTTCTATTTTTTATATCCTCATCTGTGATAATATGGACGTCAAGAAGTCCACCGGTTTCATACCCGGTACGTTCTTTGTTCTCTTGGCCAAGTTTTTTACCCCATTCGTCAAACCATGCCATCAGTTTATCTTTTTGCTCCTCATTTCCTTTGAAATGGACTAAAAGGTCAATGTCGCTTGATGGTCCTGCACTTCCGTCTTTTGTACTTCCAATTAAGTACAAGGCTTTCACGCCGTAGATATCGGGATCAAGAGCTTCTGCGATCTCCTCGACCTTTTGTGTCCGCCAGGTATGATGATCAGGTGGCTTGAAATAGGCAAGTGCTTCGTTTGTCTCTCCATCCATGACAACAGAGAGCGTCCCTCCAGGAAGGATATCTGAAACTTTTATGACTTTGACAACATTTTCAAAGTTTTTGTAGCTTGGTAAAAGCGTTGACAACTTATTATCTGATTCAAGCAACAACTGTTCATTAAACAATGTATTTTCTTGATCTGGATACAAGCCTAGATATCTGATGTTAGATTCGACAAGATCTTGGAAGAAGTGTGTCCCAAAAGAAAGCTCTGGAGTATACCCTCCCTTTTCTTTTGCAACCTCAACCAGCATAGAGCTGTTATTGATATCGCCATATCGAATCGGTACACCTAGTTTAATGTCTCCTTTGCTGCCCCAACGACCAGGACCTATGAGGATAAACTTTCTTTTTGGCAGTTTTATATTAAGCTCGCTAATGATTTTCGCTACTTTTTGCATCTGCTCTCTCTTGGTAAGATTTGTATATTCATCTGGATCCACATACACAAGGTATTCTATATTTTCTATATGACCTGTAGTTACAAATCTTTTGGTGAAAAATACTTTATTACCCTCTGGAACGTCCTTGGGAACAGGTTTCCGTTCAATTTCTCGAGATTGGCTTTGTGGTCGGCATTGCAGGATATAGAGTTTTTCTCCATCTGAGGCAAACTCAACATCAATCGGTACACCAATCTTTTCCTCAAGGAGAATGAGGATTCGTTTTATTTTCTCAAGGAAGTCTGTTTTCTCAAACAAGTTCTGGAATGTAACCACTATATCTGCTTTCTCTGGATCCACCATAATATTGAATGTGTTGACCAATCGCCCGTGTTCATGTATTGACACAACATCGGTTACCATAGGGAGATTATCAAAATATTTTTTGATTAGTTGAGCTGCGTCAACAGTTTCAATTGCCCTTGTTTCTAGGTTTATCACATCCATGAATCGTGGTGAGTATTTGACACGTTCTTCAACTAATGTATTTACAAGAAGATTCGGTCGTTTTGGGGAAATCAAAATCGGATAATCATTTCCCATTCGATCAACTGCTCGTGTTCCAAGACCTGGTACTATCCGAATCATGCCATCTTCTCGGGTGATACGTGGTGACCAGCGGAATTCATTTCTACTGAATGCAACCCCTGCAAACTTTGGCATGAAATAGGGCCCAACTTGCATACCTACAACTTCTTGTATTAAAATCCCCATTTCTTCGTTGAAATCAAGGAGCCCTCGTTCTCTTCGATATTCAATGGGATCAGGACTAAAGGTTGAGGCGTAAATCTCTGCAATTGCATTCATAAGCGAATTCAATCGTTCTTCTTCGGTTCCGATATTCGACACAAACATGCTTTTGTACTTCCCTGAAAATGCGTAACCGAAACTGTCTTCCAGCAAGCTTGAGGAACGGACAATAATAGGTTTATCTTTGAAATCTCGAATAATCCTATGTAATCCTTCAATAAGTTCAAAGGGAAATGAAGAGTTTTTAAAAATTTGCTCTAGGAAGGACTGTTCTTGTCTGATTTCCAGTGGATCTAGATATTTAACATGAGATACTTCATCTAGATCATTATAGTGAATAAACGATAGGATGGTATCTGATGTAATATACCAGCTTTTAGGAAATGCTATATCTTTAAGGACCTCATCTGTTTTCATTTCTTCTTTGATGATTTTCTCAGCCAGCAACACACCTGATGTTTTTCCTCCGAGTTTCCCAGCGCCTTGTGCTGGTCCGACCATATGGTCGA
>Ga0315291_10008245_pt1 | contig 12804 bp, 10 predicted proteins | sample YL17G12_20_MG_FD_203070 | JGI IMG/M metagenome (GOLD analysis project Ga0315291, IMG submission 203070) | Sediment microbial communities from Yellowstone Lake, YNP, Wyoming, USA - YL17G12_20 | ecosystem: Environmental > Aquatic > Freshwater > Lake > Sediment | place: USA: Wyoming | collected... | reverse complement strand
AAATACCCCATTTCCCCTTGGACCGATATCGCCGAGGCCCTGGCGGCCGGCGCCCGAGCCGCCTTGGAAATGGCCGCCATCGGCCCCGAGCCCATTGCGCGTTTCCTCGAGATCTTTTCCGAGCTGGTGGAGGGACGGAAGGAAGAACTCGTCGCCACCGCCCATCTCGAAACCGCCCTCCCGTCCGAGCCCCGCCTCGGGTCCGTCGAATTCCCGCGGCTCCTCGACCAGTTGCGCCAAGCGGCGGCGGCCTGCCGTGACCGCTCCTGGTGCCGGGCCACGATCGATACGAAACTGAATATCCACTCCATGTTTGGACCGTTGGGCGGTCCGGTCGTCGTCATGGGACCGAACAATTTTCCCTTCGCCTATAACGCCCTCGGCGGCGGGGATTTCGCGGCGGCCCTCGCCGCGGGAAACCCGGTCTTGGCCAAGTCCCACCCCGGACACCCATCGACCACGAGGATCATGGCCGAGGCGGCCCTGGAGGCCCTCGGAGCGGCGGGGCTTCCGTCAGCCTCTGTCCAGCTCCTCTATCATTTCGCCCCGGAAGACGGCCTGCGTCTCGTTTCACACCCTTCCGTAGCGGCTACGGCGTTTACCGGGAGCCGTCTCTCCGGGATGGCCCTCAAGGAAGCCGCCGACCGGGCGGGGAAGCCCATCTACCTGGAGATGTCGAGCGCCAACCCTGTCTTCATTCTTCCGGGCGCCCTCGCCGAGCGGCCGGAGGAGATCGCCGGAGAGCTTTTCCGGTCCTGTCTGCTGGCCGCCGGCCAGATGTGTACCAAGCCCGGCCTGGTGGTCATTCTCGATGATCCCGCGGGCCGGGCCTTCGTTGACAGCGTGAAGAATGCGTTCGAAGGGTCGGAACCGGGGATCCTCCTTGGCCCGAAGGTCCTCGAGGGGCTCCGGGAAGCTTCAACTCGCCTGGCCGGGAGGGGAGCTGAACTCGTCGCCGGAGGGCGTGATCCCTCGGGGCCGGGATTCAGGTTTTCGCCCACCCTCTTTACCCTTTCGGGGACGGGATTCCTGCGGCATCCCGCGGCCTTCCAGGTCGAATCCTTCGGCACATTGTCTTTGATCGTCCTGGCCAGGGACATGGCCGAGATGAAAGAAATCGCTTCGCGCCTGGAGGGCCATCTCACCGGGGCAGTCTACAGCCATCGCGACGGGAGAGATGACCGGGAATACGCCGCGATCGAACCGATCCTGCGCACCAAGGTCGGCCGCCTATTAAACGACAAGATGCCCACCGGGGTCGCCGTCTCGCCGGCCATGAACCACGGCGGTCCGTATCCCGCCACCGGCCACCCGGGATTCACCGCGGTCGGATTCCCGGCGGCCATGCTCAGGTTCGCCGCCCTGCGCTGTTATGACAATGTCCGCCCGGAACGCCTGCCGGTTGAGCTGCGGAACGCGAACCCAACGGGCGAGATGTGGCGTTTCATCGATGGGCAGTGGACGACACGTAGCCTCTAGGCGGATCCGGTCAGCGGTACAGACAGAGATAAGCCGCGTCAACCGCGACCTTGAGCTGGAATTTCTTCCCGGCCTCGACCGTGAAGCTCGCCCCGGCCTTGTAGTTCTTCCAGACTTCGCTTCCCGGCAGTTTGACCGTCAGCGTGCCGCTGACGAGGCCGTCGAAAGACTAGGAGAGGAGGTGGGAACGAGAGGTTGGGAGGGGGCATTGTATTGACACGACTAGTTTTGTTAGGATTGTAGAAGGTCAGTCAGTATAGGAGGGACCAGATGCTTATCCGGCGGATCACTCGAATCTATGTCTGCAGCCTGGTCCTTTTTCTCTTAGGGCTTGGCCATGCATTCATCAGGGCTCTCCCCGTTCCGACCGATTCTCAAAAGGCCGAAGTTGAGGTCATATCCAATCCCAAGATGCCCGTGCCTCCGGTCGGAAAGAGAAAGAGTCTCGTTTTCAAAGAAGACCTGAGCATCGGAAAGAAAGAGGGCGAGGAGAATTACATGTTCGGGTCGGACGTGTTTTTCAACACCGATGAAGAAGGCAACTTCTACGTTACCGACTGGGACAAGAGAAGGATTCTCAAGTACGATCCGGCGGGAAAGTATGCTCTGACGATTGGCCGTAAGGGTCAGGGCCCAGGCGAGTTCCAAAACCTCTCTGTCGCCCGTTTTGATAAAGAGGGGAACATCTACGTTACCGATATCGTAAGTCGTAGGATATCCTTTTTTAGCCAGGGAGGGAACTACCTGCGGCAGATCCTAATCCCCGATGTCTTCGAGGACCTTTATCTCACAGCCAAGGGCTATTACGTATCCAGCCATACGGTTCCCCTGGAAAGTGAGTTAGGGATGGCTTTTAAGATCGTCGACGGGTTCTTCAACGACAAGTTCGAACTCGTGACAGAATTCCATGCCCGGGTCGCCGATACCAAATTTCCGGCCGGGAGAGACCAGACATCGATGGCGAAATTCACCGCCGGAATCCTCAGCGGAATAGCCTACCGGCCGGCTCCGAGGCATCTGGTGGCCGCGGACGATACGATCTATTTCGGATATCCGCAGGACTATTCCATCGATGTCTATTCCCCCGAAGGTCGTAAAACGAAAACCATCAGGAGAGCCTACGATTCCATCAAGATCAGGGACAGCGACAAAGCCTATTTCGCCGCCACAGTAGCCAGACCTTTTGTGAATCGGACCGGTCGTCCCGGTTCCGAGGACGAAATTCGGGATATCCTCAAATTTATCGAGTATCCGGGCAATAAACCGGCTTATCAGAACTTCGCCCTGATGGAGAACGGCTGGTTGGTCGTGCTGGTGGAATACGCGGCCGGGGAGTACTCCCTCTTCGACATCTTCGACGAGAACGGTCGTTATATCGGCCAATTCAAGGCCGACTTTCCCGTAGAGTATGGGTGGTTCTTTTTCAAGGATGGAAAAGCCTACGCCGTGGAAGCGGACGAAGAAGGCTACAAGTACATCAAACGATACAGTGTCAAAGTTGAAGATTACTAGGGAGTGGACGCCGGTTAGGGCGGCGATCGCGCTTCGTAGAGATAGACGCTTGAGGAGGCGTGGGGGAGACTCTCGCTGAGCAAAACAGGTGGGCCCGAGAATAACCAGCAGAGGCGATCAGAGGCGGTGGAAAAAAGGATGGATTGTATTGCATAGGAGTGTTTGCTAGGATTGGGATAAGATAGCAAGCAGAAGGGTGGTCAATAGCTTTAAAAAGAGTGGCGCATCGGAGCAAAAAAGAGGGATAGCAGGGCGGAGGGCAGCTCATGCGACGATTGAAACAATGCATTTCCATAGCAGGATTGTTGTTTGCGACAAGTGCTCAGATCTTCTCCCAAACGGGGATGCTATTCGGGAAGGATTATTCTTTCTATATGACGGCACCCCAAGGTTGGGTATTAGACAACAAAAGCGGAGTGAAGCAGGGCGTTCATATGGTCTTTTACCCCCGGGGGTTCACTTATCAAAACAGCCCGGTCATTGCCTATGGCCAATCCTCCCCCCTGACAGATAGCATCCGGACAATCGAGGACTGGGTAAAATCAACGATTCAGGACTTTAAGGACAATGGGAGTACCAACTGCACCGGCAGGAAAGAAAAGACGATCCAGTTACCCGGAGGGATGACGGCTGAAATCTATTTCTACAGTGGGGATCGATGGGGGAACTACGAGGCTGCCGGATATATCCTCGAGAAGAAAACGATTAATTTTCTCGTTTTTAACAGCAGATATAAAAAGGCCTTTGACGACAATATCGCGAAGTTTTATGAGATTCTGAATTCCTATAAGAATGTTTACCGGGAAAATACACAGGAATATACCGAAGGGAAGTTCAAAGACTACCTGAAGAAGGCCGAAGAGGACAAAAGGAACCCTGAAGGGAAAGCCTATGAGGACCTTCTCACAGAAACCCAGACGAGGGATCTCGTCAGGCTGTTTCAGGAATGCCTGGCGTACGAAAAGAAAGACTCCGCTATCCCTGATATTGACGCCGTCTTTATTGTCGGAGAAGATGGAACCATTGTAGATTCCTATGTGTGGCCGGTCACAACCCTCAGTGTTTGTTTAAAGGGTTCAGCCACAAGCTTGAAATTACCGCGGCACAAGTTCAACGAGTTCCATTGGCATGTTTCTTTAGAAATCAACGTCAAGGACCGAACCATCGACGCTCCCCTAAGCGAACCGAGCCATCCAGCGCCTGATTCACAGGGCCAGAACGAAGGGCCCCAATTTCTCCAAATCGGGAATCTCCCTCTTAATCTGTTCTCTATCAGAGGATGCTATAACCCATATGAGTATTGGAGCTGGTTTAAACCGGGAAGCTCCGTGACGTTCAAGATCATGTCCGATGTCGGGGGGGCCAAAACGATTTCCCGTAAGAAATTCGAGGTAAAGGGATTAACGCAAGAACAAATCTCTATTCTTGTTAAAGGATCCTTTGACATCGACAACTCTCGTTTACAGGGCGTCGAGTATATTCAGGGAGAGAACTCCACCATGGTTCTTCATGCAGATATTCCACCCTGGGAAGATAACGATCTTTTTCACGGTTATCTGAGCCTGAATTTTTCGGAGCCCAGGCTCTTCTTGGACGCCGATGGGATCTCCATAGGAAAAGAAGAGATCGACATCAAAGGGAACATGATTGACACCCAACGATTCACCTTGACGTTCGAGGCTCCGCAGGCTAAGACAAGCATTTCGATTTGGTATGCCGATGACATCCCGGGCGGCATAGCCCGCTATACGAGAGAGGTCCATACAACCGGAACTTCCGTTCTAGAGGAAATTCTGGTCGAGGACTTTTATTCCATAAAAAAGAACGAAGCGGAGTTTAGAAATCCACCATGGGCGGCTAGATCTGAGATTCCCGGGAGCACATTTCTTGGAAAGAAGCTTAAATATTTTGAAGATGCTCGGATCGTCGAAATTGAGTGGGGGATGTTCCTCAACTCTGTCAAGGAGAAGCTCGCGACGGAGTTGCTGCCAAAGCTCAGCGCACTCCTTGAGGATGCGAAACGATGGAAAAGCCGGTTTGAAGAGGATCTAAAAAGCATTGACGGTCAACTATCCAAAGATGATAGGGCAAAACTCGAACCGTTCTTGAACCATGCCGCCCTCTACTGCCAGGCCATGCTGGATTACATCGTCGGCGAACACGAGAATCTTCTCCAGGTTTTCAACCAGCCAGAAACAATCGATTTATCATTCAAGCAGAAGGTCGAAAATTTTCACAAGAATAATAATCCCTGGGGTGAGGTGAGGAATAATTATATCGCGGCGAGAGACAGGCTAAAGGATATATGGATTCAACCTGTGAGATGAGGGACCTCATCCCTAAAAAATGGTCCGATAAAAACTTGAGATTTCTGGCAATAAACTATCTATCCGAATGGGCCACAACCCGGGGAGAGATCAGCCCTCCCAAGTGAGACTCCCCTGTCCCCTCCGACGTCCACCCCCTTTAAGGAGCCAAGTGGAGCTGGATTCTTAGCTCGGCGCGAGATCGGCCAGCAGAGGCGCGGAGAGAGGCATGCACGGTTCCTCATTGACATATCATTTTGTTATGAAGTAGTATTATTCTTAATGGGGAACGGGATAGGTCGCAGCTGACGGGGGGCACGACCCGAGCCTAGAACTTACAGGGATAGGAGCTTCCTTTTTCCGCGGCGTGGTCGACGGATTTTGATCCCGGCTTGGAGGGAGATCTTGTCATGGGTAACGGCAAAATATCGTGTCCCAAAAAGATCCCATCCGCTTTGATCTTACTGGCTATCCTTATTTGTGCTCGGCTTCCGGGGCAAGAGCAACCCAAGGATAGGCTTATTCTGCATGGAGATGGATTTAGATTCGGGGTCAAAGAACCGGCAGGTTGGCAGGGCGATTGGGAGAGGGCTTCCTATTTGAAATCGAACATCATTTTCTATCCAAAAGGACACGACATGACCACGGCCTATGGGGTCATCCGCGTGCGGGTGAATAAAAAGAAGAATGAGGATACAGGTGCGGACCTGGCAGCAGACATGGAAGGCTACCGGAAGCAATTCGCGGCGATTATATTCCAAGATCTACAGGCCTCACACCCTCTGTATCCGTGTTTTCCAAAACTATTTCGCCTCGAGGGGAAGTTCCATGAATATGTGGCCTATCTCAACCCCGGAAAAGACTATTGGTACATGTTTTCCGTTGCTATGAATACGAGGGATAAGATCGCGACGGAATCAGAACTGCTTGCCTTTAGCACGGTGGTTTCATCCCTGTTAGCCATAGACGCGGTAGGGTCTTCCGGCCAGCCGTCGAGTGATTTCGATGCCGCACTCAGGGCCGCAGACGATAATTTGAGATCAAAAGACGGGGCACGGTACGATGTAACATTCGCGCGCAAGGCAGCCGGCTCTTGGTTAGCGTCTTCCCTGCCCAGGTGCACGAGAGGACTTCCCAATGCAGACCTCGGGCCATTCACAGTCCTTGTTCGAGTCGGCAGTTCGGGGAAACCGGAAGAGGTCCTTGTCCGCCCTCTGACTAAAGTCGCTCAGTGCCTCAAGCCGCTTTTTGCTTCGGCCAAACATCCTAAACCCCCCGGCCCGTCCTGGTGGGTAAAGATGGACATCGCGATCCAATAATGAGGCGCCGTGGGGAAAGATCTTCAAGTCAGCAGCAGCCGCGTCAGCGAATTCGTCAACATCCTCGGCATCGAGCGGAAAGGGAAGGGCAAAGGGGACTTGGGCATCGTCATCGACCGGCCGACGATAGGCCCCGACGGCGAGTTCAAGATGGAGGCGCCGAGGGAGGCGAAGGGGAAGGCAAAGTAAGCAGAGCCCGCACGAGGCTTAAGCCGGTTCCCTGTTGGGGGCCGGCTTTTTTTTATGCGCCGAGGGAGGGCGTGTTCAGGGACATTCTGTGAGGGCGGAGGAGGTGGTTCCCCAAAACCGTTTCTGGCAAGTACTTGGTGTTGGGGGATGTGGGCTTTAGCGGGATCGGCAACATGCTTCTGCTGTTTGTTGGCTCTTGAATCGGAATATATCCTAATATCTAACGAATTCTGGAAAGAACCTTCACAAAGGACCACCTTTATGATTGTGGTCCGGCCCATCTTACCCGGTAGATTCTAATTACTGATAAGCCGCTTTCTTCTTCCTCTGCCACATATAGTCTTTCTTTCTTCCATTTAAAATAGGAGGCCCTATAATTTGGCACAAAGCGCTTGGTCTCAAGATATCTTCCTTCAAGATCGAAAATATCAAAATCATAAGTCCTTTTTTTAAAATATTTTCGAGAAAGCACTATGAGTCTTCCATCGTCATTGTCTTCGATGTCATAATAGGGAGGGTAGTAATCGGGAAAATATACGTCAAGCCGCTGTTTGATGCCCTTCGCTACAGCATCTTTCTCATCCTGGGGAATTCTCGCCGGAACAAAGGCCTTCTGAATCCTTTTAACTAAAACACCAGCGCTGTCATATGCCTTTATTTCGTATTCTGATTCGGGAAAGCCATAATATATTAGGCCATTCTTTCCTATTGTGAAACTCGGGGCCGCCGTCAGAAATGATATCCCTCTCATTTCTTTAATATCAGCAGCGTCAACTGTCATCACAGGATTGAAGTCAGAATCGAACTTCTGTAACTCATAGCTCCTTTTAGTCTCTCTTAACGCTATGCCTATACCATAAATGGTTCCTGCGGAATCTATCTTAATGTTTCCCAAAGAAACTCTCGAAGTTGAAACGGAGTCTTGATAGTCTCCGTTTAGGCCGAATATCGTTAGCCTTCTGTTTCCTGCATCTTGAACTGCAATTTCGGTTGCTCTATAAAAGTCCATATGTACCGGGACATCCAACTCCCCTGGACCTTGTCCCTTCTTGCCTATGGATCTAAGAAACTGCCCTCGCCAATTGAATACTTTGATATTGGAATCTTTTGAATCCAAAACATAAACGTTATCGTCTTTGTCAATCAGGAGGCCAGAAATCCTGATGAAACTAAAAGCACTATTGGATTCTGAATCGCGAATAGTAAGTTCAGGCTCGAAAGCAGACGTTTCAGTTTGATACAGAGGATTTTTCGGATTCTTTAAAACTTCTACCCCTGCTTCTATCTTGACAGTTCCTTTCCACTGATTACTTGTCAGGTCATTCAAGTTTGCTGCCAGAGCCACAGCTATCAAACAAATTAAGGAGAATCCGCGACGATTTTTCAAATTGGGCATTTTTAATAAAGCTAACGTCACCAACTATAGTGATATAAAATCACTTTTTAGGCCTAGAAATTTCTGCACACTTGAATATCCAAGCCCCGTCCATAAATGGGAAAATGGAAAACGTGCTCCCCATATCTTCTCTCTACTAAAAACTCCTGAACTTTCCGCCTGGCGAAGTACAGTGAGGCCCAAATACAGCCGTTTGACCGTTTGATGTTCATCTCCGATAGTTCTTGCGATAGAAGCAAGAGGGATTTTGAACTCTTCCTGAACGTGGGCAATATATTCTGCTTTGGCAATGGAATCCCATTCTTGGGGGCCATTTAGATGTTTAAAACCCATGTACATCCAGAGGTCGATCCTATCGCATACAATCACAGGAGGTGCATCAAGTGTTTTCTTTATTGGAATTGGGAGCTCTTTTGGAATGCCCTTAGCCTCGATTTTCCCGCACAAAGCCGGAGACCTCAATAATTTCACTGCTGCTAACCGACGATTCCCTTCCACAACGATGTATCGATCTTTCTCCTTAGTCGCGAACATGACCTCCTGAGGCCGATAGCCGTTGTTGGCGATTGAATAGACAAGCTCGCTTATCTCCTTGTCTTGCCATAAGTAACGGAGAATTTCTTCTTGATCGTCAATGGCGAAGTCTCGGCCTGTTAGCCGAGGATTCTTGTAATCAAAATACAGATCATCTTTAGAAATCTCATCCCCAATCTAAATTTATATCACAAGTTCATCTGTCCCGGTATTCTATGCTTCTTATTCATTTTTGACCCTTGCCTTTTAGAAATCTCATCCCCAATCTAAATTTATATCATATGAAGCGCGTTTCCGCCACATGGCGTCTATCTTACAACACGGCTCACGGCCGCCGGCCGGGGCCCAGTCTCCTCATTAACCCTTGTGCCGACTTGATTCTACCGCGGCCCCAACTGCGATGCAACGGGCGAATTACCTGGCTAAAACCTCTCCCAACTGACTCGGTGTGTGGGGGAGAACCCCGGAGGCTGAAGCTCGATGGCGGGAAATGAGACGGGTTAAGCCTGGCTGGTCAGATCGTTCAAGGGCGCGGCCCTTTATAGTGAAAAAATATGGTAAATTTATGCAGAGAATTACGATCGCAGGTCAGCGCGCGAGCCGGGCGACGGACCCATACCCCCCCTCTGGGCCGTGGGATTCCGAAGGAGCCCCGGGAGCCGCTTATTCCGGGCATAGCCCGTCCCGCCAGCTTGGGAAGAGCTCGGGCCCCCGCTCGGGGTCCGGGCCTTCCCTGGCCTCCCCGAGGGCCTCGCTGCTTCGGATTTACCCTGAAATTGACAATCCCCAAGAGTTTACATAGGATTTGGGTTAAGGGGAGGAAAAATATGAACATCAAGAAACTTACCGCTTCCGATTTCCCTGGCATTGATGAGGCGAAGTTCAACGAATGGAAAGCGCTCCATATCAAGGATAACCGTGAACAGAGAAATGTTTCGTATATTGCGATCGCAATAGGGTACATTTTGACCCTCCTGTTTTTTAAATCCTTCTACACCTTTCTGATATTCCTCACTATCTTCGTGATTGCAGGCTATGGATTTTATCGCTTAAAAAATAAGCGCTTGCGCCAGCTTGGGAAGGAACTCAAAATGTCCGATCGGATGTGGGCCAAAAAGAAAGGCCGAGCGTTTACCGAGTAGTCGAACGGGCCCCTGCATCAGATAGAAATTAATTTTATAAATTTTCCGGCTAATCTGAGAATCCCCTCCCCTGCCGGGCGTCTATCCTATCGAGGCAAATTCACCGCCTAACCACCGTCTATCGTAATCCGGGGAGCACCGGGGGCAACCGGCCTCCCCGATGGCCTCTTGACAGTACAAGTTCCCCTGTGAGCAAATGAAGGTGTTCTCATCTTCTCGCAATCGTCGTACTTGGCGCGTGCGCCGGTGGTCGATTCAGACAGGAACTACAAAAGCCCTACCCATATACCTACAAGGGCGGCGTTTGCGTATTCACCGGAGTCACACTCGACCAAGTATGGGCGGCTGCTGATTCTCTCGGGTCAACAGGGGGGAATCGAATGGCGTGCCTGAGAGGATTCGAACCTCCGACCTTTGGATCCGGAGTCCAGCGCGTCTACCAGTTCCGTCACTCCGGCTCGCCCTATCGCGTTCTCAAGCTGCTAATCTACCGCAGAAGCTTTGAAAGCTCCTTCGTGTATCGGATACTATTTCAATTTAATTTCAAACTATTTAATGCGAATAGGTAAGCCTCTCTACCACCTCCATTACTACAATCAGCATTGCAATGATTCCGATGATCGTAGCTAATATCACAACGAATGAGCGATCCTTGAACTTAATTAAGCTTACTGCCCCGGTAACGAAAGTAGCAATTCCGGCAATCATCGCACATATTCCCACTATGACAATAAGCGGGGTCCCTGGTTGGATCCCGAAAAGATTCCTGCCAAGAATAAGCGCTATAAAGAACACAAGGAAAACTGCCAACAATCCACCTGCCCATTTCCCAAGTATTGTTTTCGGCATCATTTTCCTCCTTACAGCCCGGCCAACCGCTTCCCGGACCGAGACGATTACTTCAATCGAACATATTTGGCCGGGTCTGGAAAAGCCTCACGATCTTCCGCGAATCGCCGGAGCAGCTGCTGAAGTTCCGGTGTTGAGGCGGTGAGGAGGACTTCGTCCCCATCGGAACCAGAGTTTCTCTTCACGAGATGATGATATTCCCGGCCGCGGGTCCAAGTCAATAAGCCTCTCAGCGGCAGAAACGAGGTTCCTTTCGTAGGGCCCCTTTAGTGAAAAAATATGGTAAATTTCTGTGGAGATTTACGATCACACGTCCGCGCGTGAGCCGGGCGACCGCCCCATACCCCCCCCTAAGGCGTGGGGCCCGCAGGAGCCCAGGGAGCTGCCCATTCCAAAGGGCTCCGGCCGCGGGCATCCCGACGGACCCCGGCCACCCTTCCGATGTGAGCCGGCCAGCGATCCCGGTGGGAAGACGGCTGCTGCGAGCGCCGCGCTGGAAGCGTAGACGACATAGGTTGAAAGAGGCAAGGGCCTTCGGGGCTCGAAGCAATTGGCTAGTTTTTGGCTAGTTGGATACTAAAAACGGCTTAAATTGATAATGAAGGGTAATATGAGGGGAATGAAAGGCTTAGGCCCGGAAGATCGGCCTACCCTGTAACATGACGACCTCTCATTTTGATCAATAGCTCCACGACCAGGTTAGCCTGCATGGCCGCGACCAGGGCGACCCTGGGGGCCATCGGGCTGACGCCCCTAGGGCACTGGCTCTCCTCGTCGCCGCAGATGTAGAGATTTCCCATCCTGCGGGTGTGGATCTTCCGGTTCCCGCCGTAGCCGGCCAGTCCTGAGGCGGCCACGATGGGCCGGCCGGGAAACCGCGTCAGGCAGGTCTCTATGAGCATTTCTTTGGCCGCGGCGCGGTCGAAGGCCTCGACGAGGACGTCCACCCGGGCGAAGATCTTGGCCGCGTTCCTTCGCGTGACCTGGACGTCGTGGACCTCGTAGAGCGAATAGGGGCTGATCAGGAGCAGGTTCTCCCGGAGTGCTTCGACCTTGCGCCGGCCGACCTGGTCGATAAAATACTGCTGGCGGTTGAGGTTGGAGGGTTCGACTTTGTCGAAGTCGGCGATGACCAGCCGCCCGACCCCGGCCCGGGCCAGGGAGACGGCCACATTGGACCCCAGGCCGCCCGCGCCGGCGATGCCGACCGAGCTCTGCCGCAGGACGGCCAGGACGGCCTTCTCCCTGCAAGAAAAAAACTCCCTGGCAAAGGCGAGCGAGTCGGGTTTCAGCGGGGCTTTCATCGGCTTCAGCGCGGCTTCGCGGCCGCCTCTTTCCTGTCGATGACCAGGGAAATCCTCTTCGGCTCGGGGTCGATCCCGCTCAAGGACGTGACCATCCCCAGCACGGTCCGTTCGATGAACGTCCGGACGAACGGGTTCAGGTTGACCTCCCGGCCGTCCACTTCGAGCTTGATGTCAGCCATGTTGCCCTCCTCCAGGCTAAGGATCAGGTCGCAGATCTCCGCCGTCTCTTCGGGCTTGAAGATGCGGACCGGGAGCCCGTCGGGCAAGGGGACGTCCGAGACGATGGCGAGAAGCTCTTCGGGGCGGCTGACCAGGACCTCGGAGAGGCCGGCCCGCAGGACTTCTATTCTGGGCAGTCCGGCGGCCTCCTTCCCTCCCTCGACGAGCACGACGTCCGCGTCGGGGAAAAGCCGGCCGGCCAGCGCCGGGACGTCCGTGACCGGCGACTTGCTCAGCGCCGCCCAGCCCTCCGGCGAGACCATGGCCACGCCGTCGGCGCCCGCCTCCGTGAAGTCCGCAGTGTCCTTCCCCTCGGTGTCCAGGGAAAAGCCATGGGAGCAGCGCTTGACGGCATACGCCCTCAGCCCTCTTCTCTTCAATTCCCCGATGAGCCGGACGATGAGCCGCGTCTTCCCGCTCTCCGAAAAGCCGACGACCGCGACGATCTTCATCCCGTTTTTAATAGCACACCCCCCCGCGGCAAGTCAAAGCGGACTGCCACGAAATCCGGGATTGCATTCCAACCGAACTGGGATATAATCCCTCTCTTTA
>Ga0315291_10008244_pt1 | contig 12805 bp, 19 predicted proteins | sample YL17G12_20_MG_FD_203070 | JGI IMG/M metagenome (GOLD analysis project Ga0315291, IMG submission 203070) | Sediment microbial communities from Yellowstone Lake, YNP, Wyoming, USA - YL17G12_20 | ecosystem: Environmental > Aquatic > Freshwater > Lake > Sediment | place: USA: Wyoming | collected... | reverse complement strand
AGTCTTTTCTTCTGTTCATTAAAAAAACAGGAAAATTTATTTCAGCTTTTGCAAGCTTGTCAAAAAAATCTGCAATTTTTTCAATCTCTACCTTGCTTAAAGAATCTATTCTCCTGTTTTTGTCTATTCTAAGAGAAATACAAAGGGCATTTGACAAAGGCCAGGAAATTCCTTTTATTCTTGTCAAGCCAGGATAAATTTTCTTGTTTCCAGGAATATCAGTTGATAAAATTCTAATTAAGTTTTCTTCTAGTCTTTCCTTTCTTTCCTCTGGCTTTTTTTCCTTTTCCTGCTCTTTAGCTCTTTTCCATCCTTTTTTCTCTTCTTTCTTTTCTTCGCCTTGTTTAATTTCTGTTTTTTCTTCTGCCATTTTTTATTTCATTATTAATTCTTATTTATATTAATATGCTTTACATCAATTGTTTTTTGCTTTGTATATTGTCTAGTATTTATTATTAATGATTTCTATTTTATTTTTATCTCACAAATAAATTATGCCTTTCATTCCCTGTCAGCTCTTCAATTATTCTTTTTTCAACTGCTGTTTTTGGATCAGGCAGGCTTGGAATTCTTTTTCTGATGTCACTAAAACTTTTGAATTCATCTTTCTGCCTTTCTTCTAAAATTTCTTTCATATGTTTTTTTCCAAAACCAGGAAGCAATTCAAGCTGATGCAATCTTGTGTTTATTGCTTCTGCTTTATTGAAAAAGCTTACAAATTCTTTTTCTTTTTCTTCAACTACTTTCTTTACAAACTCCTGAATCTGTGTTTTTGCTGTTTCTGTAAGTTTTTCAGGAGGCAGTCTTCCTAGGATATAATATATTTTGTCTCTCTTGCCTTCTCCAATATAAACTTTTTCTTTTAATTGTAATGTCATACCCTTTCTAGGAACAAGCTGAAGAAGTGTAAAGTTTTCAAGACCTATAGCCTGGGCTATAGGCATCATTTTTCCCTCTAATGGATAACCATAGGGCAGATAATCTATAATAATTGCGTATTCTTCTTTCTTTATCATTTTCATCTATACTTGCCAACAATTTCAAGTATTTGTTTAATTTCATTTTCATCTAAACTAACATCAACAAAAATTTTATTTACATCAGAAGCATCTTCTGGCAGCAAGTCAATAATTTTTACAATGTATTCCCCTTTTATTTTTAAATTTTCTAATTCTTCCAATTCTTTTCTTAATTTTCCTGCCTCTTGTTTTTTTAATTTAATAAACCTTTTTAGATGCTGCTCCAGCTGTTTATTCTCACTTTCCCCAACTAGCTCTTTTGCTTCTATCAAGCTTAATGGCTTCATGCTTTTTATCATTTTTTTATTATCTTATCTATTGTTTATTTTGTTTTATTATTAATCATTATTTTTTATTAATACTTAATTATCTATTTTTTATGCTCTACATCTATTGTTTCCTGCTGTTTAATTGTTACTTTGTTGTTTAATTAATTGCTGTTTTTTATTAATTTTTTTGATTTTTATTTATCAATTATTTTTATTATTAGCTATTTTAATCTATTCTGTCTTCCTATTTTATTCTTTTTAAATGGATTGCAGGAATTATAAACCTTTTCTCTTGTCTGTAATCCATGAGTTTTATTATATAAGCCTTTCCTCTTTTGCTTTCTACTATCCCTGTCTTTCCCTGAATCCTTTGAGGAAAACTTGCTTTTACAGCCAGTTCTCTTTTTATTGCAACTCTTTCACCAGGCTTTAGCTCTTTAAAGTATTCACTAAATCTTATCTTGCCTTTCTCTCTAGTCCTTTTTCTCTTTAACATTTTCCAGATTTTAATTTTATCCTTTAGTCATATATAATTATATGATTAATATATGAATTACTGCTTTTAAGCCTTTTTAAGCCTTTTTGTAGAATAAGTTTAGATTATTTCACTTTCATTTCTTCTTGCAAGCTGTCTGTCACACTTCCTTGATGCAAATCTCCTTTATCTCTTGCTTCTTCCATGTTACAGACAATTGTCTTAAACATCTTTTCTCCCCACACCCCAATTCCACATCTCTTGCATACATCAACAACACTTTCATCATCAATAGGACACTTACAATAAATACACTTTTTCATCTCTTTTTTACTCCTTTCTTTTTTAATTTTTCTGAGTTTTTAAATCTATCTCTCATTTAAATTATTTTTCAATATATATCTTAGAATTGATAAAAACTTAAATATCTCTATTCTTTAAATGAAAAATGCCAGATAGTTTAGAAAGAAAAGCAGACAAAGCAATAAAATCCCTTTCTGAAAAAACTTTTAACTTAGGCGATTTAATAGATCTCCAGAAAGTTAAGCAAGATTTTGTAGAGTGCTTAAAGAATCTTAAACTTCGTCAAGAAGAGGAATTAATTATGCGAGGGATAGTATTAACTCACTCATTAGGAAAGGGAAGAGAGATAAATTATCTTGGAGTTCAGATTTTAAAAGTCTCTAATGAGAGAGAAGAAGTTGTTTACACATATGATCCTGCAATCGGCGGTGGTGGAACAGGATTATATAAAAGATAATTTTTCTATTTTAAAGGAGATATTTACTCATATCTCAGCGCATCAACAGGCTTTAATTTTGCAGCCTGCATTGCAGGCAGCAATCCTGATAAACTTCCAATTACAAAACTGAAAAATAATGCTCCTAAAATTAAATACCAAGGAAAATAAGCTCTAAGCAATTGAGTGCCAAGAGCAGCTGCTGCAATATATTCTGCACTTTTTCCTAGCCCTATTCCTATAATAACCCCAATTGCACCTCCAACAAGTCCAAGAAGTCCAGATTCAAATAAAAATAAAGTTGCAATATCAGAATTTTTAGCTCCAATTGCTTTCATTGTTCCAATTTCTTTTGTTCTTTCAAGAACAGAAGTATACATTGTATTCATTATTCCAATTCCACCAACAACTAAAGAAATAGCAGCTATGCCGACAAAAACAGCCTGAACAACATTAAAAATATTTGTGAACGTTTGTAACAACTGTTCAGCTGTTGAAACACTGAAAGTTTCCTCGCCTTCTTTCTCGCCTCTTGATTTTCTTAAATTTTTTTCAATCGCATCTGCAACATTTTCAGGATTAGCTCCTGCATCTGTTTTTGCAATAATTTGGCTTTCCTCATCTTTAACATTTAAAATCTCTGCTAGAGTTTCTTTTGGAAGATAAAGAGCAGCATCATCAATAGGATTTCCTATTTTATTTAAAATACCAATAACTTTAAATTCAGTTCCTTCAATTTCAATGCTCTCTCCAACTACAATGCCTTTATTCCAAATATCACCATAAGCATGATTATAGCCAACAACAACTTTATACTTATCTCCCGATTTTAAATTTCTTCCGTCAATTACATCAAATCCCTGAACTTCTTCAAGTAATTTTAAATCTTCTGGATTTATTCCATCAAAAAAAACAATAGAAGATTCTTTTTTGAATTTCACAATTCCGCTTTTGACTAAAAAGCCAACAGCCCATTTTACTCCTTTTGTATTTTCAATAACTTGTAAGTCTTTTGATGTCAAAATTAATGCTTTGCTTGTTGCAGAGCCAGGTGGTCCTAATATTTTTGACTGAATTACAATTTTATCTGTTCCAACTTTCTGAAATTCCTCATTAATATATTGTTGTAAGCCTTGTCCTAAAGAAATTAATCCTACAACAGCTGCTATTCCAATAAATATGCCTAACATTGTAAGCCAGCTTCTAAGCTTTCTTCTTCTAAGATTTTTAAATGCAAGCAAGAAAAAGTCTCTCATGTTTTACTCTCCTCTATTCCTGCAAGAGTCCTGCTTCTTGTAACATCCTTTTGTATTCTTGAAGTTTACTCCGCCAATAACCTGCTTTTTGCAATATCTGTTTATATTCTTTAGCTTGTTTAGTAACTTTATACTCTCCTCCGCATCTCTCAGTAGAATAACTTCTTACAAATTTTCGTTTAAGATGATCATCATAACTATATTTATGTACTTCATGTCTATCCTCTTTTTCTCCCTGCCTTATTGTATAGAACACCCCATGTTTTCTTAAAACTCTAACTATAACCTCTCTTCTAACATGAATAACATCTCCTACATGAATATTTTGATATAAATCCCAGAAATCAGGATAATACTGGCTGCCACCTTCATAATATATAAATAGAACATCTAAACTTTTAACTTTCCTCTCAACTCCTCCTTCTTGTGCTTGTCTTTGCTCTACTTGAGTTTGTTGATTTGTTTTTCCCATTTTACTACCTTATGAATCTTGCTTCTTGAAGTTTTTGTTTTCCTTCGCTAATTACCTTAACCATAATCTCTAAGCCATTAGCATTACATATGCCAGATGCTTCAATAACTATAGCACCCGGTAAGGGGTGATAAGATAAAGATATACCCTCCTCATTAGCTTGCCTTTTATATTTATTAAAAATCTTTTCATATTCTTTACATGCATCTTGTTTATATAGATCTGATATCCTTAATAGGGTTTGTATATGTAAAGGTTCTCCATCTTTTTCAGTCCCCATCATCATCGGTGACATACACAAGATTGATACCCTATCTCCAATATCTCCATCTTCCACCTTTTCAGGGGGGGCAAGCATCTCCTCCCCAGAAAATTCAGGCATATACTTTAGCAAATATTTTCTCAAATTCTGGTATATATCCCTACTTGTCATTAATTTTTTTCTCTCTGTATGTTTAGCTGGTTTTTTCTTTCCCATTTTACTCCTTCTCTTTTTGCTTATTTCGTCTTCGTTTTCTTATTGCCCTGAAAATTAAAACCAGTATGATTATAACAATAACAATAATTATGTAGATAAAAGAATTATTTGCTTTTATCAAGCCAAGGCTTATAGCTTCTTTTGTTGTATAGGATTTTAATGCAATATTTTCAACATCTGTAAAATCCTTGTTTCTTGAATCTTTATATGCTACACTTACAGGCAAGTTGATTGTTCCTGCATCTGCATTAACAACTATTTTAAATTCAGCTGTATCAAAATCATCGCTGTCAATATTTCCAATATAAACTTTGTCAGAGCCAATTATCTTGATTCCAGAAACAGGCAAAATCTGAACAGACAGGAATTTAGCCTCTCCTAATCCAGAATTTATTATCTTAACAATAAGAGTATTATCTTTTCCTTTTATCAAAATATTTCCCTCATCAGAAGAAACTCCAATTTCTGGCTTTGCATTAATTATCAAGCTTATTGTTCCTTTTGTTTTTTCTCTGGCAGTTTCATCTTGAAAATTATAAGACATTTCTACTGGGATTTTATATGTTCCAGAAGCAGCATCTGCAAATGCAATCAACTCAAATTCAACATCTTCATCATTTCCATCATTAATATCTTCAATTGTTCTTTCATTTGAAGATTGATAAGGTGCAAATGGCAAATTTGTTAAATCAAGAGAAATAACAACATTTTCAACATCATCTCCTAAATTGTTTTCAATTGTCATATCAATTCTTGCCTTCTCGCCTGGCTGAACTTCTGCAGGCGAAGATGAAACAGATGAAATTGTTAGGGCGCTTGCTACTTGCATTAAAGCAACTGCTAAAATAATTCCAGTCATTATTAAAAATATTTTTGTTTGGGTTTTCATTTTATCTTTGTGCCCCTGCTTGCGCTTCTTTTAATTTTTTTTCTGCATTTACTACTTTGATACATGCCTCCCAGTATGCTTCATCAAAAGAATCAAATTTTCCTTTTAAAAAGTTATCCCCCCCTTCTGGGAATCTATTTGGATATCTACTTCTAATTTCTTTTGCTCTATTATCTGTATCTCTTGCCAAGGACGATAAGCTTTTAATTTCTCCTTTTAAATAATCTATAGCTTCTAAATCACTCATTTCCTTCCTAAAACCAGGAACTCTTCCCATAATAAAATTATGCTGTGCAGTATACATTCTGGTTATTACATCTTCCATATAATAGTCTAATCTAGTATATTCTTCTCCATCTCTAAATCCAATTTCTCTTTCAGTCAGGCTGCTTACTTCTCTAATTGTCATTTTTTTCTCCTTAGCTATTTTATCTTTTGGTTTTTTTAATTAATTTTTTCTTTTTTGCTGATTCAATCTTGCCATCCCTTAGCCTTATGATTTTATCAGCGTGTTTTGCAATATCTAAATTATGCGTTACAACTATTATTGTCTTGCCTTGTTTGTTTAACTTTATAAACATTTCTATAATTTCCTCGCTTGTTTTGCTGTCTAAATTTCCAGTTGGTTCATCAGCAAGAATAACTTCAGGATTATTTGCAAGTGCTCTTGCTATAGCAACTCTCTGCCTTTCTCCTCCTGATAATTCTCCTGGCAGATGGTTTAGTCTATGACTTAATCCAACTTCTTCCAGCAAGTCTTCTGCTCTTTCTCTCTGCTCGCTTCTTGGAATATTTTGAAACATCATTGGAAGCATGACATTTTCCAATGCAGTAAGTGTTGGAATTAAATTAAATGTCTGAAAAATAAATCCAATTTTCTTTCCTCTAATCTGAGCTAAATCAGATTCAGGCAGATGCTCAATATTCTGCCCATCTAAAAAAATATCTCCTTTACTTGCCAAGTCCAAAGCTCCAACTAAATTCATCATGGTTGATTTACCGCTTCCAGAAGGACCGACAATTGCAATAAACTCTCCTTTTTTTATGCTTAAATTTACATCGCATACAGCATTTACTTCTGCCTCTCCCATTTTATAATTTCTGCATACATTATCCAATTTTATTATTTCAGATGACATTTTAAAAAATAATTTTAGCTCTTCCTCCAAGCTGCCCTCTTAAAAAATTTCTGCATCTTTTTTCAAGTTTTTTTGGCATTTCATTATAATAAACTGAATTTTCATTATCTGTTTTTATCAGACTTATCATACCAACAATATGATAAGCCCCACTTAAACATTCTATTAATAATCTTCTACCTCGCCATTCTATTTCTGAATTAACATAAGGCTTTTTATAAAAAGGATATTCTATTAAGCCACTTCTTTTCACACTATCTGAAATTTTTTTTGTAAGAGAATTTATATAAGCCTCTGCATCTAAATTAGAGTTTCTTTGTTGGAGTCTGCTTTCTAAACTTTCTATATCAAATAAAATTTTTTCTTCATTTGGCAAACCCCTACATTTTTCTTTGAGTTGTTCAATTGCTGTGCTATATTTTTCAGATGACATTTTTATTTTTAATTATTTATTCAAAAACAAATAGTTTTGTAAGACTTTTTTTCATTTCTTTTTCTAATTGTTCTTTTGTTCTTTCTTGGGCAAGATTCCCCCTAACAACTTTTCTTAAATAATCTTTAATAGCTCCTTCTTCATTTCTTATTACTTCATGCTCTTCTATATTCTGAGAATCATATAATCCATTTTGATTGCTGTCATAAAATCTGCTGAGGGTATAATGAAATGATTCGCTACAGCCAGCTAATACAAGAGTTGAAAGTGCTAATATAAATTTATGTGCTTTCTTCATTTTCAATTTTCCTCACAATTTGTCTCGTAATTTTTTATTTATTTTTCTCTTGCCAAATTGCTCGCTCAGAATAAGGCTCTGAGGTGCCAACACCTCTTTTCTTTTTATTATTTTTGTATTTAAAAAACTATCTATACAAAGATTTTTAAATCATCTTTTAATAGAAAATTTATGATAATCCCTATTAGATGTATGAGTTGTGGAAAGCCTATTGCTCATTTGTGGATGGAATTTAAAGATAGAACTGCCAAAGGCGAAGAAGCAGGAAAAGTTCTTGATAGTTTAGGAATAGATAGATACTGCTGCAGAGCAATGTTTCTCGGCCAGACAGATTTGCTTGAATTAACAAGCAAGTTTAAAAAATTCTAAATAGAAAACCTTAAAAAGCCTTTAAATAATATAATTCTGAAGACGACCATAGTAAGCTGGAAATACCTCATCTCGTTCCGATCTGAGAAGTCAAGCAGCTTATGTTGATTGTTGTACTCTCCGAAAAGAGGGGAAGCCTTTAAGTTGTCTTCAAATATTTTTCTAATATTTTACTGCTTATTATCCCAATCTTAATTAAATTAACTAACCAAGCTGAAACATATTGTATAATTATTAAATTTCATTATTAATGATATAATAATTGTTTAATCATAATTCTAAACACAAATTAAAAGATGCGGGATCTGATAGTGCGCATTTCTTTGAAATGCGGGAAAAATAGAGCGCATCTTTAAAAGATGCGGGAGACAGGGATCGGACCTGTGCAGGCACTAAGCCATGTGGTTTCTTTTAATTTATCTTTTTGATAAATTCCTTAGCCACACCCGTTTGACCACTCCGGCACTCCCGCATAAAATCATTAGAAATCAGCAATATAAAAACCTTTCAATTTTAAGGAGATGTCATAAGCTTGCTTATTTTTATCATCCTACTAAACTAAAAAAAGCCTTTTGCAAAAGCAAGAAAACAGCAATTATTATTAAAAATCTTGGTATTGTAAAAGATAAAGACAAGATTAAAAGTATTCCAGCATACAAATCCATTAAACTCACAAAATCTCCGAAAAAAATAAACATTCCTTTTACAAGAAGGACAACACCAAAAATAATTATTAAAGTGTTAGGCATTTTCATATTCAAGCCTATTAAAAAAAGAAAAAGTGCAGAAATAAAATCAACTAAGCCTAAAATTTTTACTAGCATGTTTTCATAATAAAATTCTTGTTTAAAAATCTTTGGTAGGATACTTTAGTAATTTACATATTAATATCTTTAGTTTAAATTGAACTCTTTTTAAACAGCTAACCAATTATAAGTTAAATAAAGAATAGTAATGCTTATTAATGAATTATTTTATCTATAAATATGCTCCTGTAGCTCAGTCTGGAACAGCAGATAATCTATGCTGTGGACAAATAGAGCGATGGCGTCCTAAGCCGGAGGTCGAAGGTTCAAATCCTTCCAGGAGCATTTTTCTCTTTTTTACTGGTATAATAATCTTTATAAATAAACAAAATAAACTAAAAATATGAGAATTAATGTTGCATCTAAAAATCCTGTAAAGATAAAAGCTGTTAGAGAATTGCTGGCACAATATCCTCTTTTTTTAAAAGCAGAAATAAATTCATTAGATGTTTCTCCAAATATTTCTGAACAGCCAAAATCCTTGGAAGAAACAATTAATGGAGCAATTAATAGAGCAAAAGCAGCTTTTAGAAACTGCGATTATAGTTTTGGAATAGAATCTGGGATAATGCCAGTGCCTCAAACAAAAACAGGATATATGAATTTTTGTGTTTGTGCAATCTATGATGGCAGGCAATGTCATCTAGGCTTGTCTGGAGCATTTGAATTTCCAATAAAAGTTACAAAAATAATTCTTGAAAGAGGAGTTGATGCAAATGAAGCATTTTATTTGTCCGGCTTGACAGAAAAAAGAAAAATAGGCTCAGAAGAAGGCATAATAGGCTTTTTAACAAAAGGAAAACTAATGAGAAAAGAATACACAAAACAAGCAATACAAATGGCTCTTGTTCATTTAGAAAACCCTGAATTATACTAGCTATAAAATAACAAAGTTTATTAAATGAAAAAATCGATAATAATTTATGCGCCGGTGGTTTAACGGCAGAATCATTGCCTTCCAAGAGCTCTCTTTAAAAAGAGCCTTTCTTAAAAAGAAAGCCTCGGTAAAGAAGAGCGCTCGGAGAGAAATCTCTAAAAAAGAAAGCAATTGATCCGGGTTCGACTCCCGGCTGGCGCATTTCATAATCATGGCGCATTTTTATAAACCTAAAAAAGTTTAATAAATAATGGAAGAAAACATACAAAACACTCAAGAAAATCAAGAGCAAAATCAAGAAGTTAAGCAAGAAATAAAGCAAGAGCAGAAAAAGGAAGCTATAGAAAAAAAAGAAGTTAAACAAGAGAGACAAGAAATAAAAAAAGAAGTTAAACAAGAATCAAAAATTGTGAAAGAAAAAAAAGACTTTAATACTTGGTATAATAAATGGTATAAAGTCCTGCTTGCTATTCCAGTTATAATAATGCTCTTTTCTTTAATTTATTTAGGCATATTTTTTTCACAACATCACGACATTATGCTAAAAGATGTAAGCTTGTCAGGCGGAACAATAATCACTCTTTCAGGAGATGTTGATTCTGCAAAACTTGAAGGCTTGAAGGCAACATTTCCAGATATTTCAATAAGAAAACTTGCAGATTTAACCACAGGAAGAACAATTGCAGTTGTTATAGAAAGTTCTGCTGATTCTGACAGCCTTAAAACAGAAACAGAAAAAATTTTAGGCTATGCTTTGACAGAAGAAAATTCAACAATTGAATTTACAGGCTCCACTTTAAGCGCTGGCTTTTACAAGCAATTGATTATAGCACTAATTATTTCCTTCTTTCTTATGTCTATTGTAATTTTCATAATGTTTAGAACTTTTATTCCAAGCATTGCTGTTATATTTGCAGCATTTTCAGATATAGTTATGCCTCTTGCTCTGATTGATTTTTTAGGAATAAGATTGTCAACAGCAGGAATTGCAGCTTTCTTAATGTTAATAGGTTATTCTGTTGATACAGACATTTTGCTTACAACTCGCGCATTGAAAAAGAAAGAAGGCTTGCTTAATGAAAGAATTTTGGGAGCATTTAAAACAGGAATTTTAATGACTTCTACTGCCTTGTTAGCAGTTCTGCCTGCTTTTTTTATTGTAACAGGATTGCCAGATTCTTTTAGACAAATTTTTCTTATCCTAGCCTTAGGCTTATCTGCTGATATAATTAATACCTGGCTTACAAATGCAGGAATAATTAAATGGTATTGTGACAAAAAAGGAATAAGATAAATAAAATAATAGAAAATATTAAGGATTAATGATAAAAAATAATTAAGAATAAAAATAAAATAAAAGTAATGAAATAATTAAACAACCAAAAAACAATAGATGTGAAGCGTATAAAATTGTAAATAATTAATAAACAAAAATAAAATCAAATAAAAAATGAAGCTCAAATTAACTATTAGGATTTGGATTTTAATTGCAGTTTTATTTTTAGCATTGATAGCAATAGCCCCATGGAATTATTTTAATCAAGGAATTGCAATTAAAAGCATAGAAGTAAACTCAACTGCTTATAATGAAGGATTAAGGCAAGGAATGGTTATAAAAGAAGTTAATGGAATCCAGATTAAAAGTACAGATGATTACACAAGAGAGATAAGCAAAATTTTTCCTTCAACAAGCCCAACAAATTCAATAGCACAATTAAATAATACAATAGCTAAAACAAACAAAACCAATAACACAGCCCAATTAATAAATTCCTCATTAACAAACAATACAATAAATAACAATACAAAGAATAATTTAAATAATTCATCATTAACAAATAATACAGTAAAGAACAGCACAATACTTTCAGATAATAAAAATTATACAAAATTATCTATATTAACTAATGAAAAAGAATTTGTTTTATATACAGACAAAGCTCCGGAAATAACTCTAAGCAATCTTCCTAAAACAAAAATTAAAACAGGATTAGATTTAAGTGGTGGAGCAAGAGCATTAGTCAAGCCTGAAAAACCTCTTTCTTCTTCAGAGATGGAAGATTTAATTGCAGTTACAAGCAATAGGCTTAATGCTTTTGGAATAAGTGATGTTACAGTAAGGCAGGCAAGAGATTTAGAAGGAAACAATTTTATGGTAGTTGAAGTAGCAGGCGCAACTCCAACTGATTTAAAAGACCTTGTTGCAAAACAAGGCAAGTTTGAAGCAAAAATTGGAAATGAAACAGTTTTTGTTGGAGGAAAAGAGGATATAACTTATGTTGGAAGATCAGGGCAAGAAGCTTATATTGAATCCTGTGATTCTTATGAAAGCGGAGAAATTTGCAGATTTAGATTTACAGTTTATTTAAGTGAAGAGGCTGCAAAAAGGCATGCAGATATAACCGCCAGCTTAAGTGTTAACTCAACTCAGACAGGAAACTATCTTGACAAAACTCTTGATTTGTATGTTGATGATGTTTTTCTCGATTCTCTTTTAATAAGCGAAGATTTGAAAGGAAAAGTTGCAACACAAATAAGCATCCAAGGCCCAGGAACCGGAGTAGCAAGAAAAGAGGCAATTGAATCAGCTCAGAATAATATGAAAAAACTGCAGACAATTTTAATTACAGGCAGCTTGCCTTACAAATTAGAAATTGTGAAATTAGATACAATTTCGCCCTCTCTAGGAAAAGAATTTGCAAGAAATATCTCTCTTCTTGCTCTAATTGTTTTTGTAATTATTTCTATTGTCTTATTTATAAAATATAGAAAAATAAAAATAACTCTTTCAGTTATATTAACAATGTTTTCAGAAGCTTTTATTACTTTAGGAATAGCTGCTTTTATAAGCTGGAATTTAGATGCGCCGAGTATTGCAGGAATTATAGCAGGAATGGGAACAGGAGTAAATGACCAGATAGTTATATTAGATGAGTCTGTTTCTAATATAGGTATAAGCTTGAAAGAAAGAATAAAAAGAGCCTTGTTTATAATTGTCGGAGCTTTTTTTACAATTATTGCAGCAATGCTTCCTTTATTCTGGGCTGGCGCTGGATTATTAAGAGGATTTGCATTAACAACTATAATAAGTGTTTCTGTTGGCATTCTTGTAACCAGGCCAGCTTTCGCAGACATAATAAGAAAAATTAGTGAGAAAAATCCATAATTTTTTGATTTTTCTTATATTTAAATAATCACCAATTAGTTTTCCATTAATCTTTTTTTATTAATTTAATCTCTTTTTATTAATTATATGAACTTCTAGACAAGATTCCATCAGAACTTT
>Ga0315291_10008241_pt1 | contig 12807 bp, 10 predicted proteins | sample YL17G12_20_MG_FD_203070 | JGI IMG/M metagenome (GOLD analysis project Ga0315291, IMG submission 203070) | Sediment microbial communities from Yellowstone Lake, YNP, Wyoming, USA - YL17G12_20 | ecosystem: Environmental > Aquatic > Freshwater > Lake > Sediment | place: USA: Wyoming | collected... | reverse complement strand
GGGGGGATTTTATATAAATATACCAGGCATTAATTTATTTAAACCTGTTGTAAAAAATGTCGATCCAAGGTATAAGGATATATATACAGAAAGCTGGAAAACAGGAGTATCTCATGGGAAGTTTACTTCTCTTCCAGATCAAATTGGAAATGTCTACTTTTTTGCTCATGCTGTTAGTAAAGTTTCAGAAATTGAGACTGTAAACGCTTGGTTTTCAAGGATTGACGAACTTATAGAAAATGATCAGATAATTTTATACTATAAAAACAAAAAATATACATATGAAGTTACAAGGATATATACTGTTTCTCCAACAGCAACGGGTGTTTATACAGGAGTTTCTCCTGTACCAAAGGTAACTCTTCAAACATGCGGTCCTCCAAGAGGTTCTGTTGCAAGTAGATATATGGTTGAGGCATTACAGGTAAGTGTTTCTGATTTTAATTAAATAAATTAATAATTAAAATTGGTAATTATCCCGCCTCCTAAGCATTCATTATTAAGATATATAACTACACTTTGACCAGGGGTAGGCGCTCTTTGTGGTTTTTGAAAGTGAAGATAATATCTATTATTTTCTTTATATAATACTGTATTAAAAGGTTTATGCTGATATCGGATTGATACTTTACATTTTAAAGGTAATTTAGGACATTTTTCTTTTATCAAGTGAATATTATTTATTTCTATAATATTTTTAAATAAAAGCTTTTCTTGATTTGAAACAATAATATTATTAGTTATAGGACTAATCCCAATTACATAATAAGGACCGGTACCGCCTATTCCAAGTTTTTCCCTTTGCCCAATTGTATAATTAAAGTAACCATTATGCTTGCATAGAATATTACCATGTGTATCTATAATATTTCCTTTTTCAGTTTTGAGATATTTTTTCAAAAAGCTGTAAATACTTTTGTCTTTAAGAAAACATATTTCCTGGCTTTCTTTTGATTTTACGGTTGGAAGATTATTTTTTACTGCTATTTTTCTTACTTCAAATTTGGTTAAATTTCCAAGTGGAAATAATGATTTCGAAAGTTCATATTGATTCAATCTATACAAAAAATACGACTGGTCTTTTAATTTATCTCTACCCTTCAAAAGTTTATATTTTTTAATCTTTTCATCGTAAACATTTCTTGCATAATGTCCCGTAACTATGAAATCAGCTTCTTCTTTCAGAGATTTTTTCAAGAATAGTCCAAACTTTATATATTTGTTACAAAGTACGCATGGGTTTGGGGTTTTTCCTAATTTGTATTCAGAAATGAAATAATTAATTATTTTTTCTCTAAATTCTTTTCTTAAATCAAATATTTTAAACGGAATATCAAGTACTTCACACAGCTTTTTTACTAAGTTTATGTTTTTGTTTACTGAATAGCCTTTAAATAATTTAAAATACACACCTGTGCAGTTAAAATTAGAATTTACTAATTTCAAAGCGGCCACAGAGCTGTCAACTCCGCCTGATAATGCTATGTAAACTTTCTTTCTACTTGCCATATTATTATTATATCACTAAAAATTTTACTTTTATTTTGTAATGTAAAAAGGATTAGGTGGACATAATAAATAAAGGAGAAATTTATTTATGGATCAATTGGTTATTTTCTTTGTACCTTTTTTAGAAAAAGGTACCTAACCGTGCCTATGCTTATTAGAAGCTTCGGCAGGCAAGAAAGCGTGGGAGAATTAAAGTCTGACGGAAAACAACCAATTATCTTATTTTCCTCCACACAATTCTCCCACACCCATGATGTTACTTCCTTTAGTACGTGAAAATATATGAAGATATTTTTTATATTTAATTTATGAATTTAATATCTATTTTGAATGTAATTAAACTATAGGTAGGTTTGAATATTTAGCAAAAATATGACATAATATATACAATCATTATGAAAGTATATTTCACGTCATCAATTACTGGACTAAATAAGTTTCGTAAAAACTGCGAGAAAGTTTCCCAAATCTTAAGAAAAAATAGGCATAAGGTATGCGAAGATTTTTTAAAAATTACAAAGGAACAAGACAGAAAAGAAACGGAAAAAAAAAGTGATTTTATTTATGAATATATCATTAAAAAGATAAATGAAGCGGATATATTTATTGGTGAAATGTCATATCGAAGCACACCAGTCAGCTATCAATTAACATATGCACTTGAGCATAAAAAGCCATGTTTATATTTATATGAAAAAGATAATGGAAATCCTGTTCATGCTGTGTTTAAAGGAAATCCAAGTAAATATTTAACAATTATAGAATATGAAGCAGTTGATCTTGAAGATATTATTGATGGATTTATTAAAAAAAGTAAAAAACTTATGATGAGAAGGTTTAACTTTTTAATTCCTGCAGAACTTGATGATAAATTAAGGATTAAAGCTGCTATAGAAGGTGTTTCGAAGGGTGAGTATCTTAGAAAAATAATAGAAGATAAAATAGATAAATAAAAATGTTTATAATTGAAATTCTAATTATAGAAGATTCAAAATAATTGCAAATTTGTTATTTTTGCATTTATGATATATTATATAAAGATATGATCAGAAAAGATTTAATAAGAAATTAATCATCCCCCGATAATAGGGGGATTTTTATTGTGTGCAACTATTGTGTAATTACATATTAGATAATATTTTACTTATAAAATAATGGAAACCAACTATGCAGTTATAGATATAGGCTCACTTAAAACCAAACTCCTTATAGCAAATATTAAAAGAAATAATAATATTCAAATAATAAAAAAAGACTCAAAGCTTACTCTTATGGGTGACGGTCTGAGTAAGAAAAGTCATAGGATAAAAGCAAAATCATTTAAAGATACAGTTATGGCTATAAAAGAGTATTTAAGAATCTGTGATAAAAATAAAGTAAAAAAGATTAAATTAGTGGCAACTGAGAGTTTAAGAAAAGCATCAAATTTGAGAAAAATATTAGAAAAGTTTGAGAAAGAAATAAGTCTAAAGCCGCTAATAATAACTCAAGAGGAAGAAGCGAAAGTATTTTATAAAGCGGTTATGAAAGATTTCAAATCCAACCAGGAGGTTGCAATTTCAGATATGGGCGGAGGAAGTGTACAGGTTTTAATTGGAAATAAAAGTAAATTAAAGAGCATCAAATATCTTCCATTAGGAACGTATTTATTGAATACTAAAATGGTTAAAGATAACAGAGAGGATGGAAAAGCGACTGATTATGAATTACATAAGATTAGGAAGTTTATAAAAGAAACTATTTTAAAATCAGATATACCTAAATCCATAAATATACCTTTAATATACGGATCTTCAAATATCTTAGATTTGTTTAAATTCCTTAAATTAAAAGTATCAGAATCTGATTTATCTTTTTCGCACCCATATCAAAGCAAACCTTATGAACTATTAAAATATTTATCAAAAATTAAAAATATGACTCATATACAAAGAGAAAAAGCATATCCGTTTCAATGGGGATTTATGTGGGGTATTCAGATCTCATTTTATAATGCATATTATTTAGCTAAACATTTAGAAACGAAAACGATTATTCCAAGTAATGTAAATATTGCAGAAGGGTATATATTAGAAATGGCTAAAACCGATTATTAAATAAAAATTAATAGTCTTTAGAAAGATATAATTAATATTTTGCAAAAAATAAATATATAACTATAATGATATTATTAAATTTTAAAATAAGATCTATGTTCCAAAATAAAAAACAAAAATCAAAAGCTTTGAAATCAAAAGTAAAAGGAAATATCGAGTACAGGAAAGATTCAAACAAACCCAGTATATATAAAAATAAAAGATTAAACATAGGTATAGTTATTGGTTCTGTATTATTTATAATAGGCTTAATAGGAATATTAGTTTTAATTGTACTAAATATTTTAAATATAAATAAAGAAAAAGATGTTATCAAAATTGAAGGTGTGAATTCAGAAAATGTTAATGATTTAACAAAACAACTTATTTATGTAAGTGGAGAAGGTCTAAGTAGTGATTACTATTCACCATCTCTTAATCTTATATTTAAATATCCAAGTGATAAGTTTAGTGTAACTGAGGGTGTCGATAGAATCTATATATCTCCGAAGATGCAATATAATACTGGTTCTTACCTTATGATATATGAAAAAGATAATGCTGATATTACACAAAAATTTATAAGTAAATATCAAAAACTTTATGATAATTTGGAGGTGTTAAAAAATGAAAAAGATGAAAATGGTATAGTAGTCATTGAGCTAAAATATCAAACTGAATCCTATCTGAAAGACAAGGAAATGGATGAGATTTATAGAAAAATAATTATCCGTGAGGTTGAGTCTAAGTATGTTATCGTAGATATAAACGAAACTAATGGACAAAATACGATTGATGCATATTTTGAAGAATATAAGAAAATTTTGAAAAGCGTTGATTTGAATCCTGAAAACATAGAACCGAATATAACGGTTTATGTTAGTGTACCTAAAGCTACTATTGACTTTAATAAATTAAAGTGGAATATAAATACTCAAAATGAAACCTCATTCAGCATTAGTTTTCGAAGTCATGATTATGAAGAGAACGAAGATTTAAAAGATTCCACTACGAGTTTTTCATTAAGCAGTTATAATTTACCTGGAGGTAAAAGTGAAGAAGCACTTGCTTTATTAGCAACTAATGAATTGAAATATGTTAAAGAGAACTATGAGGATAGAAAATTCGAAGTGTTAAATGAATTAGAAAAAATAGAAATTGATGGTAATACTTTCTATTTAATACAATATAAATATTCAAATATTTTGGATAAAACCGTTATTATAACAAATTATTATGGTTATAACACTGATGCATCTGCTATGATTTATATAATAATTCAATATCCAGATGAAGAATCTATTGGTCAAGTTGAAGTTAGTAATTTGGTTTCAGATTTAAAATTTAATGATGAATCTTTATCAGATCTTCCTCAAACTGGTACTTCAATTGAAATTGAAAAAGCTACATTGCTTGGGAAACCTTCTGTTGTTCATATATTTAATAGAAGTTGTGTTGATTTAAAATTTGAATCATCAAGCGGATTAATATATGCATATGGAAAAACTTATGAATTATGTTCAGCAGGGTTGGGAAGTGGATTTTTTATTAATAAAGATGGATATATTATTACAAATGCCCATGTAGCTGCGTATAATTCAATAGATATAGCTATTGATGGATTATTAATTGGGTATGATCCAGGAGATTTATATGATGCATTATATAAAGATATTATTTCATATTTTATTCAACAATACCCAGATCTAACTATTGATAATGAAGTAATGAAACAAATTGAATACGCTATGATTATTATGATAGTTGAAGGGAATAAAGAAGGTTATGTTTCAATAACTAATCCGAGATATGAGAATTATGTTCAGACTGATACACCATATGACTTTGATATTTATAAATATGATTTAAAAGATAAATCTAAATATTTAGAAACTGAAATAGTAGCTAAACGTGATATACAATCTTTTTATGAGAAATTATATGAACAAGAAGTTGAGAAAAAAGAGGTTGGATTTACAATACCTGATCTTGCACTTATAAAAATTAAAAATATAAATTCTCAGGTATATCCTACTTTAAAAATCATTGATCAAAATAATGTAAGTGGAGGGATGTCAATATTTGTAATAGGTTTTCCTGGAACAGCAGAAAATAAGATGATATTTTCAGAAGAATCTACAATTATTCCTACAATTACAAAAGGGACAATTAGTGCTGTAAAGCCTAGTTATCAAAATGCTTATGATCTTGTCCAAATAGATGCTTCTATATCAAATGGAAATAGTGGAGGTCCAATAATTTCTAATAATGGAGAAGTTGTAGGTGTAGCTACATATGGATTAAGCCTTGAAGAATCAGCTGATTTTAATGCAGGAGTATCTATAGAAGAGGTTGTTAAATTACTTGATGAAAATAATATTTCAAACGATTTAGGTGATATTACAAATTCAATTAATTCAGGAATTGATGATTTAGGTAGTGAATATTATAAATGGGCAATAGAAGATTTTGAGAAAGCTAAATCGATAAATTCTAAACTTTCAGATCTATTAGATCCACTTATTAACATAGCAAAGGAAAAAATAGATAAAGGAGAAGATAAAACACCGGTACTTGTTATTGGAGGAATTAATATAGAAAAGAACGAATTAGTGATATTTATTTGTGTTGTTGTATGTATAGTTTTAGGGTTGACTATTTTGGTTATATTAACGATATTAAAGAAAATTTCAAAAAGAAAGGAAAGCAGGATTTTAAAGGAGGGAATACAAACGGATATAAGATATAATCAACCAATTCAACCTTCACAAGTGCAAAATTATCCTAGTGTACAATCAGTACCTAATAAGCAAAATACTCAAGTACCCAATAGTAATACTTATTCTCAGACTACAAATAATCAGAATATTGATAATACTCAAGTATCTGGTGAAATAAATGATTCAAAGGATATACAGAACCCGATTATAAAACCAGAGTCAAATGTAAATAGTAATATTCAAGTTAACCAACAAACAGTTAATACTAATGAGCCGGGTATTATTCAAAATAAAAATCAAAGTTCTATTAGTAATTCAAATTCTAGCCCACAACAAGGAGTACAACCAAACAATCAATTGAATAATGATCAAAATCAACCTAATACACCGTTGTCTCCATAAAATGAGTAGTATTATAAAGAAAAGATTAGTATTATATAAAATTGAATTAAATTAATTTACTCTTTTTGGTATTGGAGTAATAATTCTTTGAGTATATTTTAATATAATAATATTTATTTAAATATTAATTTATCTATTAGGGATATTTAAAGATAAAGTAGGAGATATTGATAGTGAATTAATATTATAAATAAGATTTTAATTATTTGTATCCTTTTGCCTGCATTTTAAATAACTTCGCATATCTGCCATTCTTCTGCATTAAAGCAGCATGATTCCCATATTCAATAATCTTTCCTTTATGTATTACATAAATATTATCTGCATTTCTTACTGTTGAAAACCTATGAGATATCATAATTACAGTTTTCTGGTTTTCAAATTTTTCAAGTTGTTTAAATATTACAGTCTCAGCTTTTGCATCTATTGCTGATGTAGGTTCATCTAGTATAAGTATGGGAGCATTTCTGAAAAATGCTCTCGCTAAAGCAATTTTCTGCCACTGGCCGACTGAAGGTTCTACGCCTTTTTTGAATTTTTTGGAAAGAATTGTTTTATATCCAAATTCATAGTCATTTACGAATTCTTTTACTTGTGATTTTGATACAGCTGTATTAAATAATTCTTTTTCAAAATCTTTATCAACTTCCCCAAGTCTTATGTTTTCTTTTAGAGAATAAGCATATCTATTAAAGTCTTGAAACAAAACTCCCAAACATTTGTTCCAAGATTTTAGATCTATTTTTCTAAGGTCAATACCGTTAACTAGGATACTTCCTTTATCTACATCATAAAATCTGCATAAGAGTCTGATTATCGTTGTTTTACCACTTCCGTTTTCACCTATTAAAGCAATTTTTTCCTTTGGATTGATCTTTAAATTGAAATTTTCTAAAACATAACTTTTTGCATTTGGATATTTAAATGATACATTTCTAAATTCTATAGGATAAGATATTGGGTTAATTTTTATTGCTTTAGAATAATTTTTTATCTTATTTTTAAGTTCAATGAATTTAAATAAATCATCTACATATAACATGTCTTCATAACTAAATCCTAGATTTCTGAAAAGTGATTCCAAACTGTCATTCAACCTCATAATTCTACCGTTATAAAAAGTTAAAGAACCTAAAGTTATTTTTTGATATAGAGTAGAATAGAATATATAAATTAAGCTTATTGAAAATGTTACTAACTGGATGAGAGATGCTCCAAGTGATAATAAAAATTTCTTTTTCTCTTTACTCTTTTGTTCATTTAAAAATGAATCGTATAATTTTCTTATTCTTTTTAATAGATGCTGTTGCGAACCAAATAACTTGATTTCCTCTAAATAGCGTTCTTCTTTTAGATACCATGAAGTATTATAATAATCTCTTCTTACACTTCCTTTAGCAGCATATATACCCCATACATCTTTACCATATTTCATTTTGATGATAAATTCAGGTATCAAAGACATAAAGATACCCAAAAATATCCAGAAATTTAAACCGATAATTACAAGTGTATCTGATATAGTTTCAATAGTATTCTGTAGAATCCATAGTTGTCTGTTTGCAAAATTTATTGGATTATATGAATATGTATCTTTGACTCTATTGAGTAAATCATTTGTTTTTGGATCAGAATAGTGTTCAAATCCAAGAGAAGAAAATTTAGTATCAACTAACATATCTAGGTATTTTTTAAATTCGAGAAAGTTTAATTTTTCATAATATTCAATAATTCTCCATGCAAATCTGCTTGAAAAACCAATCAAAATTAATCCTATCATTAAATAAATAAAAGGTTCTAGATCAACAGTAGATAATTTAATATATTCTGTAATTAAATCTATTATTAGCTTAATAATATAAGAATAACCAAGCGGGGTAAGTGAAATATATATAATTCCAATTAGCATAATCCAATATCTATATCCATTTGCATTTGAATATAGACGCATAATTTTTTTAGAAATTTTTAAGTATTTTGTAACCTTTTTATATGTCTTTGTGATCATTTATTGATTGTGAATAATATTTAGACTAGTCATTCTAGCATAAGTTTAGGTTGTTTAATAATATTGAGTTGAATAACTAAAAAGTTGGTTCAAGGCTCTGTCTTGAACCTTGATGAGTAAATCTGGTTAGAACATAATAATAAATTTAGCACCGATTTAAGTCTTTTCAATGATGTTCAAACCAGAGATTTGAACCAACAAATAGGTGATTTTAAACAGAAAATATTATTAACTAATTAGATTCTATTATGAGTTCCCTTTGACCATAATGGAATCGGACTAGCTGCTTGCGCTTGAGTAGCTTTTCAGCCCTATAAACCAAAGCAAATCAGAAAGTTTATATATTAAAACGGTTACAAGAATGATTACAACCATCTTCAAAGGAGAGAAGCTGATTAAAGATTCTGCAGGAAATGTAGCTATAAATGCAATTGGAATTATAAATGTAAATAAAATTGTAAAGAATCTACCAAAAGCATTTATAGGATAATTGGCAAATGAAACTATTTGATGTATCAGATAAACCAGGTTAAAAGCTCCTAGAAGCCAAAATGAGAATGTAAGAAATGAAATCATAAGAGAATAATAGACAATTGATCCGCATATGCAGAGAATTATTAAACATAAAATATTAATAAGAAATGGTATCCCATTATCAAGATGCAGCAAAGAGTAAAGAACGATGTATGTTTCAAAAATAAAACCAAGCAAAGTGTCAATTCTTGTATATCCTAAACTTGCAAGAATTTTACTGTTAAAAGGTCGGGTAAGAGTAAAGTCCAAATCTCCTTTTAAGATTTTATCAGGAAGCATTTCCAAATTCCTTTTGAAGAATGAGGAAACTATTCCTTCAGCGATGAAATTCATACCCCAAAGAAGCCTATACTCTGTTACTGTCCATAAAGAGTTAATTGCAGATACATTTGAACCGATTATATTTATCGTCAGAAAACTCATAAATGTCCATCCAAATCCTGCAATAGAATTCATAACAAGATTGACTCTATACTGCATCTCATAAATGATAGATTGTCTAATACTAGCTTTTAGTATCCTGAAAATTTTCATAGTTATCCTCCATAAGATGAGTAAGATTTTATCCCTTTATTCCATATTAATCTAATTAAAACAATTAAAACAAATATCCACGAAAACATTATAATCAGACTTGTTTTGAGTCCTATTAAATTTTGTTTCCCAAGAATAACCATAGTCGGGAAATACCAGAAATACTGAAAAGGAAGGTATCTTCCAACAAATTTAAGAACACTTGGCATAAGAACTAAGGGGAAGAATTTTCCTGCAAATAAATCTGAAGACATATAAAATATTCTAAAAAAAGAGCGAATTTGTGTAACCCAAAAAGCTAACATTCCCATAAAATATTGAACTAAGAAGATAAGGATATAGCTCACCATGCATAATGAAATTACTGATAAAAGTTTAATTATACTCATTGATGGGATGACAAGAGAATTCCTAAACAAAAGACTAAAAAGCATTAATGGTAAAACTAAAAATATCATACTTACTGTTTTCCATCCAAGTTCTTGAACAAAAAGCTGTATAAAATATGTATACGGTTTAATTAGATAAAAAGATAAACTTCCGTTGTTTATGTCATCAGCGACATTCCAATCTATATGCGGGCTTACTAGCTGGCTAATAAAAGTCAGGATAAAATAATAAGAGATAATTTCAGATTTACTGAATTCTAATAAGCTTTGTCCAGTATTTCTGCTCCAAAGCACCATAAAAACGAGAGGGGTTATAAATGCACTGATAATCCATATTACCTCTATAGATCTATATGTAAGAGCTTTTTGTATTGACAATTTGTACGTTTGCAGGTATTTTTTCATGAAATAATATAAATTATTAATTCGATATACTTACTAAATATTGAATTATAGTACAAAAATGTGATAAAATAAACTATATAGTTATTATATACAATAATGGAATTAGGACAATTAGATATTGTAGATTATAAAAACGATAATCCAGATTTACGTGCACTTGACCATTTTGGATTAATGGCAGCATTAAGAGGTTATACAAAAGGGGATATTGAGTCAATACTTATGAGAGCTATATACCCTGAAGATTGTATTTTATATGCAGATTGTGTAAGACAGCATTTTTCTCATAATGGTATTACAGCAGAAAGATATGATATAATAAGAAGAAATAATTGGGAAGAAATTCTAGAAGGTATAGAAGCAAGATCAAGATAGAATTAAATTTTAAATTAAATTATTTTATTTTTAAATTTAAGAAAATGGAAGAAGATAATAATAATGGTCAACAAAGATGGGAACCTCTTACAACCTATACATGGAATACTGGAATAGAAAATCAGCCCCCATGTCCTAATTATCAACCGGATGATGGAGGTACTAAAAGAGTAGGATGTCCAAAAAATTAATTTAATATATCCTTAAACAAAAGTATTTTAATATACATCTAAATGTATTTATCTTCATATATTATTAATATAAATATTGGTAATTCAAACTTATTAGTCAATGGAATAAATGGTCATGTTGACTTAATTAGTTCTTATATAGCTAAACTATTACAAAATAAAGATTTTAAGAAAATAAATAGAAATATTCTAAATAGATTGATAAATCGTCATTATATTTTCAATAATATAAAGGAAGAGGAAATAATTTATAAAAAAACCGAAAAAGATGTTTATTACCAATTAGTTAATGATAAAAAAAGATCAATTATTATTAACTTTTCGGAGGCTTGTAATTTAAATTGTGTATATTGTACTAGTAAAAAAAGACGGAAAAATAAAAGAATGTCAATAGAACATGTGGATAAAATATTTGAATTTATAAAGAAATTTTATAAGAGATTTAGATTTAATAAGAATATAATACTATTTGGTGGAGAACCTTTAATGGAAAAGAATTCGTCTCTCTTTAATTATCTTTTAAAAAAAATATTAAATACAAAGTTTAAATTATTTATTATTTCTAATGGAGTTAGTATAAATAAATATATAGATGTGATAAAAGAAAATAAAGAAAAAATTGCTCGTTTTCAAATTACTTTAGATGGTCCTCCTGAAATCCATGACAAAAAACGTTATGGATTAAATTACACTAAAACTTTTGACTTAATTTTAAACAACATAATAGAATTACTTAAATTAAAAATACCTATTACTCTTCGTTCTAATATGGAAGATAGTAGTTTTTATCATTTACATAAACTAGTAAAGATATTAGAAAATAAGAAGATCGATAGAAATAAATACCTTAAACCATATTTGGCTTTAATACATACCTATCATTTAAAAGGAACTAGTAATCCAATTACACAACCTGTTAAGTATATAAAAAAGTTTAGAAAACAATCTGAAAAACATCCTGAATTATTAATTTATAAGGAAAAGAACTTATATCAATACCCTGAAACTTTTTTGATGAATGTAATAAATAAAAGAAGAAATATACCAAGAATAACACCTTGTAATACAGCGGGAGCTAAAGTTTTCGTGTTTGCATCTGATAATAAAATATATGCATGTGAGTCATCTGTTGATATAAAAGAATTTGTATTAGGTGAATATTTTCCAAGAATAAAATGGGATAAAAATAATGTTAAAAAATGGAAGAATCGTTGTTCTACTAAGATGAGAAAATGTAAGAGATGTCCTTTAGTATTTATTTGCGGTGGTGGGTGTTCACTTGATGCATATGAAAAAAACAAATCAATTATGAAACCTATCTGTGATGGGGGTATAGAAAATCTAAAAGAGTTTGTTAAACTTAATAAGGATAGAATATTGAAATTAATAAATAAATAATTATTTCATTTTTTATTTAAATAAAATGGAAGGAGATACAATAATACCTCAAAGTGATCTTACTCCTTTTGGAGTAGATAGAAAGTTAGGACCAAATTATCGACAAGGAACAGTGCCTGGAGGAGGAGGTGGTGGTTCTAGTCATCCTGCAGCACCAGATGCAGATGCACCAGCTCCGGGTCAATCTTTCGTACAATTTGTTGAAAATGTAACAGGAGGTTCTCATCCTTCAGATTTAAGTCAGGATGCTTTAACTCAACTAGCAAA
>Ga0315291_10008238_pt1 | contig 12808 bp, 9 predicted proteins | sample YL17G12_20_MG_FD_203070 | JGI IMG/M metagenome (GOLD analysis project Ga0315291, IMG submission 203070) | Sediment microbial communities from Yellowstone Lake, YNP, Wyoming, USA - YL17G12_20 | ecosystem: Environmental > Aquatic > Freshwater > Lake > Sediment | place: USA: Wyoming | collected... | reverse complement strand
CGGTCGTAAAACAATTTCCTCAGCCTGAATTTGGGCACAACGGTGGTTTTGCCGGGTCGCGGGATTGTGCAAGTTGTTGATAAAAAAGTGGTGGGCGATAGAGGACTTGAACCTCTGACTTCTGCCGTGTGGAGGAAGCGGCGCATATTGTGGGCACAATTTGGCGTATATTTCCTTCCCCCTGCTAGAATGAGGAGGGCAGGGTAAGGCTCGCACATTTTTTCCCCCGAAGGACTTGCGCTCTTAAACTTCCTCGGGCCATTTTTATTATCCGGGCTGAGCGGAAACGAAGGCTGGCGTTTTCTCGGCCAGTGCCCCATTTTGGATTTCAATTAGGTCATTTTCTATAAACCTTCTTTTCGATATTGACGGTGTTGTCCTTATTGACGCGGAAATGAAATCCGACGCCTTCGATGCCCGAGTCATACTTTTCGTCCTGCAGGAACATAATGGTCTCGGGCTTGTCAAAACAGGAGATATGGATTTCACCTTGAAAGTTCCACGCGATGTCCTTGCCGGCCAGGTCGGATTCCTCGGCCATGAAATCCTGACGAAAGAATTGTTTATCCTTGGAGGATAGGTCATCCACCTGGATATTTCCTCGGAGAAGGATCTTGTCTCCGGCCCTGACCATAAAACGTCCCCGGCAGGTCCCCGCCGTGATCTCACCCGGGAATTCAAAAGTCAGCCGGTAGCTGAAGGGGATCTTTTTGCCCGATAACGGCGTTTGTTTCGGCTCCCGGTGCTCGATCCGGGTGATATCCAACTCGGGCCGTCCCAGCCATTTTTCGAACCATTCCACGGTCATGCGGTTCATGGCCTCGACCGTGGGACTGACTTCAACGTCCCATTTATACGGTCTGTACATGTGACTCGCATTCTTAACCCGGACGAACGTCGTGGGCACGCCGGCCTTTTTCAGGGCCTCGTAAAGGATTTCGGATTGATTGATGACGACCATGGCGTCCTTCTCGCCGTGTCCGATCAGGACCGGTGGGTCCCCGGCATCAATGTAGGCGATCGGGTTGGCCAGGCGGGCGAGGTCGGCTTTTTCCCGCAGAGGGCCTCCCAGGAAAAGCGACGGGGCGGAATCCGGGGAAAATACGTCCGGCTTGTCGGGCAAGTCCGTATCGTTCATCTTAAGAAAATCCGTCGGACCGAAGTGATCGACGACGGCCTGAACACGGCTGGAATATCCCCCGTAGCCGCCATGCCCTTCGAGATAAGCGTCCCCGCCCGATGTCCCCAGCAGGACCGCCAGGTGCCCCCCGGAGGAAAATCCCGTCACGCCGATCTTATCGGGATTGATATGGTACTTTTCCGCATGGGCCCTCAGCCACCGGATGACGGTTTTGCAGTCGTGGACGGCCGCCGGAAAGGGGGCGATATCGCTGGTGCGGTGAGTTATGGAGACGCCGATGAACCCGAATTGCGCATAGAAGAGGGCGTCATCGGACGATTTGCGAACCATGCGCCACGCCCCTCCCGGAATGTCCACGATGGCGGGCGCCGGCGCCTGAAGACACTTCGGAACGGCGATATCCAGCTTCAGCTCATGTCCGTCAACGATGGCGTAAATAACGTCCTTCCAGACCGTGATGTCCTCCTCGCGAAGCACTTGGGAAAAGGCGGGCCATAGACCGGTTAGGGCCATCAAACACAGCGGGATTAGGGGGTGTTTCGTTATTTTCATCCATGGACTCCTTTCCCCGCCAGGATGACATGTCTTTGCGCTCGGGTCGCTCCCTTTCGCGAAATGTTCCAAAAATATTTTTTAATGGATTGATAAATAAGGCAGATAGAAAGGTAAACCTTTCTGAAAAGTGACCTCCGGGAACAACGATTCAGGAGGTCTTTGGGGACGAATATTCCTTCCGGTATTGGGACGGAGTTTTCCCCGTCAGCCTGAAAAACGTCCGGTTGAACGAGGTCTTTGTCCCGAATCCCGCGTCGAAGGCGATTTCCAGGATGGTCTTCTCCGCATCTGCGGAGGATCCCAGCCTCTTCTTAACTTCCTCGATGCGGCAGGAGTTGAGCAACCCGGAGAAGGTGACGTTCATTCTTTTGTTGAGAACCCAGGACAGCTGATGGGGAGGAATGGACAGGTTCTCGGCGAGCGAACGGAGCGTGAGGTCGTCGTTCTTGAAGATTTTTTCCACCTCGAAGAGATAGACGAGCTTTTTTTTGATCTCCTCGGCCTTTTCAGGATCAAGGGTGAATTCTTTCGATGTCCTGGCCGGGGCCTTCGAAGCTTTTTTGAACAACAGGAATCCCGCCGTTCCTCCCGCCGCCGCGAGAATCCCGATGATGATCAGAAGCGGAATAGCCCGGGAAGGGGCGGGCTTTTTATAAAGATCTTCTCGAACGAGCTTCATGCGGCTGCCCGTTTTCGGCTGGAGACAGACATTGTCCCCTTTTTGAACGGCTTCGAGGTTGAATTCTTGGATGACGAGCGCCAGAACCTGGTCCCAAGGAACCCCTTTGCATTTGTACGTCCAACTCATCATCGGCTCGGTCTGGATATCCGGACTGAGCTCGAAAGTAATTCCGGAAGCCTCCCCGAGGGGAGAAAACACCGCTTTGAGATCGACGTCTTCGAGGTTGAGGTCGATGGGTTTTCCCGAATATTGTCCCGTTTTCAGGTTTTGGAGCAGCCTTTCCACCGGCATGTCCCGGCTTTGTCCGGAGGACGGCAGACAAACATTGAGCAAAACAAAAGAGGAGATGACGGCGCCAAAGGGCTTTCTATGTCTATTCTTGAGGAGCATCTTCAGATGTTTTATCGTTGACGGATAACATTATCATAAAGAATCGATGAAAACACAATTGCGCGGACGGCGTTTCGGACCAAAAAAGGCGCGTCCCAAGAATCTGTTCGGATTTACTAATCCCCCTTGCGCCATCAAGGGGGATCAGGCGGACCGCGCCTTTGACAAAGGAGTGGTGGGCGATAGAGGACTTGAACCTCTGACTTCACCCGTGTGGTGGAAGCGGCGGAAGAAGCTAAGGTATAGAAAATAATGGAATTACTCTGCAAAAGGGTCATTTTTAAGCGCTCCAGGATTTCGATGGAGTTCGATATCTTGAGATACATGTTGATATTCCTGACAGATTGTGGGCACAAATTGGGCACAAACTGAGAAGTCCGAGCAAAACGGCCCCTTGTGCTTTGTTAGAGTCGGAGCCATAATCAATGCTGGATAAGAGGTTCGGGCTGGCTTCGGTGAGAAAAGTCCGGGTTTTCTTCCTCTCTTGATAACTTCAGACCCGGGTATGGAATGCTCAGAATCGAATGCGTCTGATCGTTGAGATTACCTCTGAGGAGATAGGAGCATCGATGACGGTTCATGGTCGGATGCGTCGGCGGGTTCGCGGCCTGGTGTTCATGGCGGGGTTGTGCATGGCCGGCGGTCTCGGCGGGGCTGGCCAGGATGCGTCGCCGCTCTCGATCGGGACTCTGCGGAAGATGCATTCCGAGATCCTGAAGGAGGACCGGACTCTGTCCATCCGCATCCCCTCGGACTACGAGCGAAGCCGGCTGTCGTACCCCGTGATCTATCTTCTTTACGGCGATCAGACCGAAGGTTATTTCGCCGAAACCGTCTTCGCTCTGGAACGGCTGGAGGGCGGAGCTGAAATCCCCGACTTCATCGTGGTCGGAATTCACAACACCGATCGCTACGAAAACCTACTCCCCGTTCATTTCACCGGACGACCGGGCGGCGCGGACGCCTTCTTGGAGTTCCTGGAGAAGGAGCTGTTGCCCTTTATCGAATCGAAGTACCGGACCAAACCCTATCGGCTCCTCATCGGCCCGCAGGCCGGCGGCCCGTTCGGGCTGTATGCCCTGGCCTGTCGTCCCGCCCTGTTCAACGCCATGATCCTGGAGAATCCCTTTTCGGCCCCGGCCAGCCGAGATGTTCTCCAAACCAAGCTCCGGGAGTATGCCGCCGGACGGCCTGAGGCAAAGACGACGGTGTTCATCAACTCTTTCGATCGGACGGGGTTCCAGGACCATTCCGAGGCCAACCAGGCTTTGAAAAATGCCTTGGACGCCTTCGAGCCGACCAGGCCCGCCGGGTTGCGGATATGGCGGCGGCACCTGGAAGAGCCGACGTTCGTCCCATCGCTGGAGCTCAAGCAGCCTCTGAGGACGATCTTCGCGGGCTTCTATCCCCCGGAGGCTCCGGCGATGACCGGGTTAGCGGACGTCATCGCCTACTATCGGGAGGCTGGACTTCGCTTCGGGTTCGAAGTCGATCCGCCGGCTTTCGTCCTGGCGGTCAAGTCCGACGATATATCCCGGGCGGGCCGCCCCGCCGCCGCTCAGGAGATCCTCGAATATGCGCTCCGTCTGCGGCCCCACGATACAAACGCCATGTACCGACTGGGAAACCTGATGTTTAACGCGGGAGAACTGAACCGGGCCGAGGAGATCTTCCGAAAGCTTGAAGATCTCAATCCGGATCCCTATTTCGCCGGACGGCTGGAGGCTATCGAGCGCATGCGCAATGGCTCGGCCGCGCAGGCCCTGTCCGAGGCCTTGAAGGCCGGATTGCCGGCGGCGAAGGCCAAACTTGCCGAAATAGAGAAAAGCAAAGACCCGCGAATCTATTTCGAAGAGCGGGAATTCAATACTCTGGGGTACCGGCTGCTCAGCCAGGAGCGGATCGATCAGGCGCTCTTCGTCTTCGAGTTCAACGCCCGGCGCTATCCCGATTCCTGGAACGCTCACGACAGCCTGGGAGAGGCCTATCTGAAGGCCGGACGGACGAAGGACGCTATCCGGAGCTATGAACGCTCTTTGCGCCTCAACCCGGGGAACGACAAGACTAAAAAGATGCTGGAGGCGCTGCGCCATTGATTCCCGCAAGGACCGGCCTGAATGGCCGGCCAGACTATCGGAAGGGTGGTGGGCAATAGAAGACTCGGACCTCTGACTTCTACAGCGGCCACGGCCTCGCTCCTCGCCGGACGGTCAGTGGGCTGGAGCCTGGACCCAGCCATCCAGGAGGTGGATCGTGCGCCGGCCGTAACCCGCGTTCAGCTCGGAGTGAGTGACCTGGACAATCGTCGTCCCGGCCTCGTTCAGCTCCTTGAACATCTCCATGATCTCTCGGCCTTCCTTGGAGTTGAGGTTCCCGGTCGGCTCGTCGGCCAGGATGAGCTTGGGCCTGGTGATGACGGCCCGGGCGACGGCTACGCGCTGCTGCTGGCCGCCGGAAAGTTGATTAGGAAAGAGGCCTTTCTTACCGACGATGTGGAAGCGGTCGAGAGCGTCGGCGACCAGGCTCCTGCGTTCGGAGGCCCTGATCTTTTTATAGAGGAGCGGGGTCTCCAGATTTTCATAAACGGTCAGGTCGTCGATGAGGTGATAGCTCTGGAACACGAAGCCGATGAAGTGCTTGTGAAGCTCGGCCAGCCGCTTTTCGGAAAGCCGATGAACGGGCTGGCCGTCGAATTCGTATTCGCCCTCCGACGGCGTATCCAGCATGCCCAGGATATAGAGGAGGGTCGACTTGCCGGCGCCCGACGGCCCCATGATGGTCACGAAATCCCCCTGGGCGATGTCCAGGTTGATGTTCCGCAGCACGAAGGTCTTCACGTAGCCCGTCGAATAGGACTTCGTGATCCCGCGTAGCTTGATCATGCTAGAGCTTGAACTTTTTTTGGACGTTTTCCGAGGCGATCTGACCATCGAAAAGGTAGATGATGCGCTGGCTGTACTCGGCGTAGGCCTGGGAGTGCGTGACCATGACGATCGCCGTCCCCTTCTCGTGGAGATCGCCCAAAAGCGCCATCACCTCTTCGCCGTGGGCCGAATCGAGGTTGCCCGTCGGCTCGTCGGCGAGGATGAGTTTCGGGCGGGCGACGACCGCCCGGGCCACGGCCACGCGCTGCTGCTGGCCGCCCGAAAGCTGCTGCGGGAAGTGGTTCTTCCGGGGCATGAGGCCCATGTATTCGAGGACTTCATGGACCCTCTTTTTCCGCTCCGAGGTGGAAAAGCCCAGGTAGAGGAGCGGCAGCTCCACGTTCTCGAAGACCGTCAGCTCGTCGATGAGATTGAAACTCTGGAAGACGAAGCCGATGTTGGACTTACGCAGACCGGCCCGCTTCCGCTCCGAATACTCGGCCACGTCCTTGTCGAGGAACACGTACCCGCCGCTCGTCGGATTGTCGATCAGGCCCAGGATATTGAGGAGCGTCGACTTGCCGCAGCCTGACGGCCCCATGATGGTCACGTATTCGCCCTCCCGGACCTCGAGGTTGATGTCGTTGAGGGCCGTGGTCTCCACCTCCTCAGTCGTGTAGATCTTCTTCAGGCCCGTGGTTTGAATCAGCATGCTGGCCTCCTTGGTTATTTTAAAACAAGCCGTTCCATGTCGCCGAAGCTCTCGTAGGACGACGTGATGACTTTCTCCCCGGGCTTGAGTCCCTCGAGGACTTCGTAAAACTGGGGGTTGTAGCGGCCGCAGCGGATGGGCCGCCGGGTTGCGACCTTACCCGTCGCGTCGAGGACGAAGACCCAGTTTCCCCCGGTCGCCTCCCAGAATCCGCCGTTCGGGAGCAGGATGGCCTCGGAGAGGTCGCCGAGCTCGAGCTTGATGTGAAGGGTCTGGCCTCGGCGGATGTCCGGCGGCGGGTCCCCGACGAAATCCATGTCCACCTCGAACTTGTTCTCCTTAACCTCCGGGAAGACCTTGCGGACGACGAGCCGATAGGTCTTGCCGGCCAGGTCGAACGTGCCCGCCTTCTTCGCCTCGACCCGCGTGATGTAGTGCTCGTCGATCGGCACCCTCACGTTGAACGCGTCCAGCACGTCGATCTGGCCGAACTTGGTCCCCGGGGCGATGAACTGTCCGATATCGGCATTGAGCGATGTCAGCTGGCCGCTGATGGGAGCGCGAATGTAGAGGTCCTCGAGCTTCTGCTTGGCCAGGACGAGGTTGCTCTCCATCCGCTTGATCTGGTCCTCGAGGGAGTGGAGCTGTTCCTCGCGGTATTCCAGCTCCTTCTTCTGGCTATCGACGGCGATATCGTGGTTCCGGACCTGGTATTCGTAGTCGAGCTTGATCTTCTCGTAATCAAAATCGGAGATGAGCTGGTCCTTGTAGAGTTTCGTGCTCCGTTCGTAGTTGCTCTTCTGTTTGGCCAGCTCGTTTTCGATCCCGTTCATCCGCTCCTGGAGCTGCGCGCGGTACTGCTCCATGCTGAGGCGGGTCTGGCGGAGCTGATTGCTCTGTTGGATGAAGTCCGACTCGCGCCAGAGGATGTTGAGCAGCAGGTCGTTGTTTTCGAGTTGGAGGATGGGGTTTCCCTTCTTGACCATGGTCCCGGCCTCGAGGAAGATCTTGCTGACCCGGCCGCCCTCGAGCGTTTCAAGAAAGAACCGCTGGATGGGCATCACGTTGCCGATGACGGGGATGTATTCGAGGAAGGGTCCCCGCTCGACGGTGGAAACGGTGATCCTGTCCGCTTCGACGTTCAGGGTCGATTTGCTGAATTGGAACAGGAAGAGATAGAGCATGACAACGACGAACAGTCCGGCCGCGGCCACGGTGACGATCTTTTTCGGCGGCCACTTCTTCTTTTCGATCTGCCTGTCCATACCCATGTTTAATCTCCCGGAGTCGTCTTGGCGGGATCTCCCAAGTTCACGCCTTTTCCGTCATTTCACTCATGGCCTTCGCCTTCCACTGAGCGGAATTCGTGCCGAGCTTTCCCCCTAAACAGCGGGCTCTGCCGGCTTCGCACACTAGCCACAGGCCAGGCCCTACTCGTAGCGCAGACTGCGGACCGGATCGGCCGCGGCCGCCCGGACCACCTGGGAGCTGACCGTTGCCGCCGCGATGACGAGCGCCGCCATCCCGCTCGCGAGAAAAAGCCAGACAGACAGGGTCGTCCGGGAGGCGAATCCCTGAAGCCAGCGGTTCATAACCCAATAGCCCACAGGCCAGGCGATGAGGTTGGCGACGACGACCCACTTGATGAACTGCCGGGTCATGAGCCAGACGACGTTCCCGATGCCCGCGCCCAGGACGCGGCGCACGCCAATCTCCTTCGTCCTCTGCTCGGTCACGTAGGCGGCAAGCCCGAGGAGCCCTAGGCAGGAGACGAAAATGGCCAGCACGGAGAACACGGACACGACCTTGCCGGCCCGGATGTCGTTCTGGTAGAGGCTGTTGACCCTCTCGTCGAGGAACGTGAATTCGAAGGGCAGGCCGGCCGACACGCCGTTCCAGGACGCGCGGAGATAGGCCAGGGTGTCGTAGGTCCGCCGCGAGTCGATCTTAACAAGTAGGTAGGGCTTGCGGGACGAGCCGATGGCCTCGGGAAGCAGATAGCCCATGCTGATGACATCCTCGTGCAGCGATTCGAAATGGATGTTGTCCATGACGCCGATGATCGTGTAGTTCTTGTGTGTCCACCAGATGCGGATCTTTTTGCCGACGGGCTCGGGAATGCCGAAATACTCCGCGGCCTTCTTGTTGATGACGACGGCGCTCGCGTCCGAGGGATAATCCCGCGATAGAAACCGCCCCTTGAGCATCTTGATCCCCAGGGTCGTGGCGAAATCCTGGTCGCACGTCAGGAAGTTCATGTTCATGGGCCTGTCGACGGCGACGCTCTCAACGCCAATGCCCCAATTCGAGGTCCCCTTGCCCGGGACCGACCCGACGGCCGTCACGGCGAGGACATCCGTGCGGCTCCTGAGGCGCTCCATATAGGGGCCGAGCTCCGTGCCCAGGCTTTCCGCGTTATTGACGACCACGACGTGCTCTTTGTCGAATCCGAGCCGCCTGTTCTTCACGAAATCAAGCTGCCGGAAGATGACCAGCGACCCCAGGATGAGCAGGACGGACATGGAGAACTGGAAGACGACGAGCCCGCCGCGCAGGGCGCCCGACCTCCTTCCCCGCGCCGTGAGCGGTGAGCCTTTCAGCACGTCGGCGTGCCTGAAGGAGGATAGGAAGAAGGCCGGATAGATTCCGGAAAGAAGCCCCACCGCGAGGGCCAACGCCACGAGCCCCGGGATGACAAAGGGGCTCGCGAAGTAGGGCAAGCCCAGATGTCTCCCGGTGAGATTGCGGTAGAACGGAAGCGCCGCTTGGATGAGGCCGACCGCGACGACGAGTGCCGCGAAGCTCATCAGGACAGACTCACTCAGGAACTGGCCGATGAGCTGGCCCCTGTGCGAGCCGACGACCTTGCGGATGCCGATCTCCTTGGCCCGCTGGGCCGACCGGGCCGTGGCCAGGTTGACGAAGTTGATGCCCGCGATGAGGAGGATGAGGACGGCAGCCAGGCCGAAGAGCTTGACATAGGCTGCACTCCCGTTGGGTTGGGCGCCGGTGGCCAGGTCGGCGTAGAGGTGGATCCGCTTGAGCGGTTCGAGCGTCCAGATCCATGGGAGGTGCTCGCTCCCCCCTTCGAAGTATTTTCGATCGACCTCGACGAGGATCCCTTCCATCTGGGCTTTGGTCACGCCCTCCCGCAGCAGGAGGTAGGTCGTGAAATTGTTGCTCGTCCAGCCCTGGACCATTTCGGGGAACCAGGTTGACATCGAGCCGAGCATCCCGAACCGCAGGTGCGAATCGGCCGGGGGGTCACTGACGACGCCTGTCACCTTGGTCGGAGTCGGGGTGGGGCCGGAGAAGACCTGGACCGTTTTTCCGAGCGGATCTTCCTTCCCGAAGAGCTTCGCGGCGAGCGATCGCGAGAGTACAACGCATCCGGGGTCGCGGAGGCTCGTTTCGGGATCGCCCTCGATCAACGGGAACGAAAACACTCGGAAGAAGGACGGTTCAGCAAGGTAAATCTCCGCCTCCTTGAACGCCTTTTCTTCGTACTTGACGGTCGTGTCCTGGATCGGGCCGCAGATCTGGGTGACGACCTCGGCCTGGGGATAGTTGTCGCGAATCGTCTTCGCCAGGACGCCGGGCGTGCCGAGCTGGTGGATGCGCGAATCTCCCTTGTTCGACCAGTCCGCCGTGATTCTGTAGATCCTGTCCGCTTTCTCGTGGAAGCGGTCGTAGCCCAGCTCGTCGAAAACATAAAGGGAAATGAGGACGCTCGCCGCGATGCCCACGGCGAGCCCGAGGATGTTGATGAGCGAGTAGCCTTTGTGCTTGATAAGATTCCTGGCGGCGACCTTCAGATAATTTCCGAACATTTCGGGATCTCCGTACGGATCCTGCACGCCGCCGGCCGGTTCTCACAGGCTGCCACCGGGCAGCAGTGGCATACAATCCTTTTGAAATGCTATTCGCCTATCATCAAGTAATACGCGATGAGGCGGGCAAAGGTTTCGGCCGGGCAGAGATTCCTTTTATCCCGCTGCAGGTTCTCATTCCAACAGGACGGTGTCCGCAGGATTCGTCCGGAGCGTGGGATTGTTCAAGTCGTTGATAAGAAAATGGTGGGCGATAGAGGATTTGAACTTCTGACTTCTACCGTATGTGGGAAGCGGCGAAAAAACGTAAAGTACAGATAACAATAAAAAAACCTCTGAAAAAAACCGTTTTTGGGGCATTCCGGATTTCGATAGGGTTCGATATCGCTAGATATGTTTTGATATCTCTGACGAATTTTGGGCACAATTTGGGCAGAATCCGGATCCGACCGAACAGACAAGTCCCCTTGCACTTTACTGGAGCCGGGCCCATAATTATTTACACATAAGAGGTCGGGGTGGCTTCGGTCCGAATACCTCCGCTCTCCTGCTGATTCTCGCGTATTTCCGCCGATCGAGGTGCCGAAGGCGCTCCGGCAGACACCGCGGAGAAGGAGGGCGCATGAGACTTCCGAAATGGGGAGACAGAATGGGGAAACGCGGTCTTATACTCTTCTTATGTTTGCTTTTCCTCTGTGGCTTTCTAGTACAGAAGGATAATTTTGTCCAGAAGCGTTATGAAAATGTCGATGCTTATATAAAGGTCAGGGGGGAACTGATTCAGGCCGAGCTGGCGATGAGAATCGACGCCGGTATCAAGCTCGGGCCCGAAGAGGAAGAGGCGAACCGTCGGTTGATGTTTCTCAAGCAGGAAGAAATAGAACGAACTCGCGAATACTTTCCCCCCGCACACAATTTTCTGCAATCCAAAACAAGACAATTGATCGACCGATCCCCCATACTGCAGATCATGAAGCGCATGCCGAAAGGCGGAATTCTTCACGGCCACGGTTTTGCCATGGGAGATTTCCACTGGCTTGTTAAGCATGCGACTTATCTGCCGAACTGCTATATTTACCAAGGACAGGAAGAACCCCCTCGAGAAGGATCCATGAGGATCTCGATGGAACCGCCTGGAGACGGTTGGCGCCTCGTCAGCGACCTCCGCAAAGCCGCAGTTAGCGTTGAGGAATTCGATGAAGACCTCTTTCGGTCCGCAACTCTCGGCGACGAAGATCTTGGTCAGCCGGATATCTGGGCTGAATTCAGAAAATGTTTCGCGAGGTCTATGGGCCTATTCAGTGACGAGATCTACAGCGATTTCTGCCGCAAAATGCTCAGGGATATGATCACGGAAAACGTGCAGTATGTCGAGACGCGGGGTAACGTTGGGGGTCAGAAGATCATAGAAGAGATACAGCATGACAACCCAGAATTTAAGGTTAAATCTATATTTTCCTCTCACCGCTCCGCTCCCCGGGAGCGAATCGCCGAGGATTTGTCTCAAGCCCTGAACGAAAGAGCAGGAAATCCCGATCTCATAATTGGCTATGATCTGGTGGATGAGGAGGACAAAGAGCACACGAATCTATTCTTTATCAATGAAATTCTTGAGGCGCGCCATAAGGCAGAATTGCGCACTATCACACTGCCCTTATACCTGCATTCTGGCGAAAGCAACAGGACGGAAAACGAAAATGTTTTAGATGCGATTCTCCTTGATGCCAGGCGGATAGGCCATGGTATCGCGCTTTTCAAGCATCCTCTCCTTCTGCAAATAGCAAAAGAACGCGGTATCGCCATCGAGGTCTGCCCGATTAGCAACCAGGTTCTCGGTTTTGTCGCCGATCTTCGCAATCACCCCGCTGTGCTCTATGTCAATAGTGGCTTACCGGTTGTCATCTGTCCCGATGATCCGGGCATCTGGAAATGTACGTTTTCTTATGATTTCTACGCTGCGTTTATGGCGTGGGGATTGGACTTGAAATGTCTCAAGCAGTTGGCGATGAACTCGCTCATCTACTCGGCCATGGATCCTGAGGAAAAAGAGAGAGCTTTGGAGTATTGGCAAAAAAAATGGGCGGAGTTCATTAATTGGTTGAATGAGTATAATCATTAGGCAAGGGAGCCAAGCCGACACTGCTAAATGCTCCACCTTTTCTGGATTGTGAAGAGAAGAATTATAGGATTATTCCTGACCCGCCCCCGATCAATGTGCAAGCTCTTGTGTGTGGTTTTCAAGCATTGACCTGCTATCCAAAGAGAATTTGGGCAATATTTTGGACACAACGGTGATTCTGCCTGGGCACGGGATAGCGCAAGTTGTTGAAATTAATGGTGGGCGATAGAGGACTTGAACCTCTGACTTCTACCGTGTGAAGGAAGCGGCAGAAAAAGCTAAGGTATAGAAAATAATGGCGTTCCCCTGCGAGATGGTCATTTTCAAAGGCTCTGGGATTTCGATGGGGTTTGATATCATTAGATACGCTTCGATATTCCTGACATATTTTGGGCACAAACGGCAGGTCATGATCGCGGTTGACCGGCTATTCCAGCGGTGATACTATCCGGGCATCGGCAAGGGTGAGCTGGTCATGAAATGCTCGAAATGCCAGTTTGACAATCCCGACGCGA
>Ga0315291_10008237_pt1 | contig 12808 bp, 10 predicted proteins | sample YL17G12_20_MG_FD_203070 | JGI IMG/M metagenome (GOLD analysis project Ga0315291, IMG submission 203070) | Sediment microbial communities from Yellowstone Lake, YNP, Wyoming, USA - YL17G12_20 | ecosystem: Environmental > Aquatic > Freshwater > Lake > Sediment | place: USA: Wyoming | collected... | reverse complement strand
GAAGGACAGCGGAAGAAGATAAAGGTCGGGGGCGCTGTATTTGTGGCTATAGAAGCCAAGAAACTCTAAGCCATAAGGCTTAGCGATGTGGATGATGTCATTGCGAGTCTCGATTTATCGGGACGAAGGAATCTCAGGCTGTATCGATATCTGACTTGCACCTAGTTGGCGACTGGTGATGCTGGCTGAAAACTGAGCAAAAGGGCGAGAACTTCAATAACCACGCCGACAATGAGATCAACACGCTGATGGAAGCGGCCTCCATACAAGGACCGTACAATAGCCGGATGTGAATAGATCAGTCGATTATGATGCTGTTGCCGAGGTATACGATCGCCGCTATGACCGCAGCGATTACGGTCCGGTATTGCAGCTATTGCTCATTTTCGTGCACGGGAGTCGGGACATACTCGAAGTCGGTTGCGGTAGTGGGCATTGGCTCCAAGAACTCACGGAACAGGGATATGATATCGTGGGCTTGGATCCCTCAAGTAATATGTTGCGGATTGCCAGGCGCAAGTCGCGCCAACCTTCATTCGTTCAGGGGTGCGCCGAAGCAATACCGTGCCGCCGGGCATTGTTTGGTCGCGTGTTCTGCATAAATGCCTTCCACCATTTCGTTGACCAGACAAGATTCTTAGCTGAGGCACACCGCATCCTCCATCCTGGCGGCGGTGTCATGATCGTTGGATTGGACCCTCATACGGGTTTGGACCGTTGGTGGATATACGACTATTTTCCTCAAGTAGTCGAGATAGATAAAAGGAGGTACCCATCGACAGACCGAATCAGGAGCTTGATGACGGCGCACGGTTTCGTAAGCGCCAGCACAGTGGAAGCTCTTCATATGCCATTGCTGATGTCTGCGCGCTTGGCTCTTGAGAGCGGTCGGCTAGCCAAGACCACGACTTCTCAGTTAACTGTTCTAACAGACGAGGAATATGACGAAGGCATAAAACATCTCATGAGGGATATAGAAATCAACGAAGCACAGCATAAGGTCTTGACTATCGGAGCGGACTTACATTTGTATGCGACCACCGCCTGGCTACCGTAACCTCAATTCGTATTCTTTCATCAATCCTTGTTGTTGGTAAACATCGGACTCCTGCACGAAGTCACATTTGTCCATTCTGTTTGGCATGGTTAGCTCAGACACTCTTGATATCAACCTCCCACCCCATTGACCATTTGAAAACCAGGGTTAAACATTTGGTTTCTGGTCTGTTTTCTTGTTAGAATTGGCTAGCTTTGATTCTAGCGTTTCGGGATTGTCTCAAACCGCAGAGGTCACGAATGTGGGTAATATCATTGCGAGTCTCGATTTATCGGGACGAAGCAATCTCGCGGAGGTGTATGAGATTGCCGCGCTTCGCTCGCAATGACAGTTCGGGTTGCTAAACGCTTTCGACTGAAGGAGCGAGATGGAACAGAAAAGCAGTAAATCGCTGCAGAAGCTCAGCGGGTTGCGAAGGGAACATAAGGGGCTCATTAACCTCATGCCGCTGCAAACCGGCGGCATGCTTACGGAGGCCGCCAGGGAGGCTTTGGTGGAATTCGGGGATGGATATTCTGTGTGTGACTTTTGCGAGGGCAGTCTATGCAATGTGACCAATCCCCCTATCCGAGACTTTGTCCAGGAGCTCCTGCCTCAGTTCTTGGGCTGTGAAGTTGCCACCATAACCCACGGGGCCCGAGAGGCTAAATTCATGGTCATGCATTCCCTGGCCAAGCCGGCGGACTCGATCCTTGTTGACGGTAACAGGCATTATACAACAGTCGTCGCTGCTGAAAGGGTGGGGCTGAACATAATCGAGGTGCCTAACTCCGGACATCCTGAATTCAGGGTCGATGTTAACGAATATGCAGCGCTCATGAAGCAACATGCCCCGAGGCTGGTTCTATTAACTTATCCCGACGGTAATTATGGAAATCTGCCTGACGCCAGAAGGTTAGGAGAAATCGCCCAAGAATACAACATCCCTTACATCCTTAACGGCGCATACGCTGTGGGCAGAATGCCGATAAATATGGAGGAGATGAAGGCTGATTTCATTATCGGCAGCGGGCACAAAAGCATGGCTTCCGCCGGACCGGCTGGAGTATTGGGAATGAGGAAGAAATGGGAAGAGACAGTGTTGAGAAAATCCGGCAAATATAGCAAAAAGGAGATTGAACTCCTCGGCTGCACTATAAGGGGAGTCCCCCTGATAACGCTTATGGCTTCGTTTCCCTATGTGAAGGAAAGAGTTACCCATTGGGATGAGCAAGTGTCTAAAGCACAGTGGTTCTCCGCGGAACTTGAGAAACTAGGCTTTACACAATTAGGCGAGAGACCACACAGGCATGACCTGCTGCACTTTGACGCCCCGGCGCTCTATGAAATCTCCAAGCGGGTGCGAGAGAAAGGATACTTCCTCTATGAAGAACTAAAGGAAAGAGGGATTTGGGGACCACAGCCAGGCTTAGCCAAGTCCTTTAAACTCTCAACCTTTGCTGCTGACAGGCAGCAGCTGGGCTTTGTTATAGATTCCTTCAAGGCCATCCTGAATAAATTCACTTAGCAGACCCGGGCAAAAATCTCGCGGTGCCTTTGGGCATGGTCTTCTTTCAACCGCTGAAGAGATGACTGAAATGGCGGAGAGGTTATACTATCTGTGCTCATGATTATGGCATCCTCTCCATCGCTGGAATAATACTTCAGGCGCCTCCCCACGACCTGGAAGCTATACTTCTTATAGAGTTCCTGAGCTATCTTGTTAGAAGCCCGCACTTCCAAAGTCACTACGTTAGCATTTAATATCTGCGCTAGCTCAATTGTCGCGATGAGTAGACCTTCACCTATGCCAAGTTGGCGATAACCATTTCTCACACCAATGGCGATGATGTGCGCCTCCCCCACCATCATCCAGAACCCAGAAAAGCCAACTATATACTCTCGTGTGTTAAGACGACGCTCATAACTGAAGACCCGTTTGAACCAGGAGGGTCTTGGCATCACCTGTCCTCCGGATTCTGTCGCATGCTTATCCCTGCAAGCCACTATATAGCGGATGGAGGGATTGTCGAGGTCCTGCTTATATGCTGCTTGAGAACGAAACACCCACTCACCAGGGAAAGCCTCTCTATCAATTTGGGCTACCTGGGGGATATCCTCATACTGCATACGACGGATGATATAAGACGTGCGTGACATCAATTGAGATTTTAGCATGGTACCGGTTCTTTTGGCCCTGAATCCTTCTTCTTGTTCAGGATAGCATTTGGAGCCCCTTCTTCTAACTCAGGGTCAGAGGGACGATTAAACAGTCTCAGAGAACGAAGGGTTATGTGCTGGCAGAGCACTACCGCAGGGTCGCGGAGATATTACATTCGCCAAATAGGCTGTTTACCCTCGGGTATACTCCGGGCCTCTACCTCGCCGCCTTGTCGCCCATACAGCCACCGCCGCCGAAACCAGAACCAACAGGCCTACTATGACCATCTTCTCAAGCCGGGTAGTGTTGACGACTACGTCGCTCATGGCCACAGCGGGCAACAGCCCAGCTCTCACTACTGGCTTCAGGCTGGGATGCTCAATTATGAACTCAGCTACCGGTGGACTAACTCCGTAATAGATGTCTACCAGGGCCTGCCCCAGCGGGTTGATCAGCAGGTATTCGTCTCTGAACTCACGAAGAACCTGTATTTCCTCGGCCATTGGCGTGCCATAAGCTGCGGTGGCGATGAAGCATACTTCAGGCACAGTAATGGTCAAGGTAGCATCTCTACCGACATCAAAGCCGATGGTCAACACGACCTTTTCTCCGAAGCTCCTGAGCTTGCCTGCCAGGTATGTACTACTCAGGATGGTGAGATTTGCAGATACCCCGGTGTTATTAGTTACGGTGTAGTGCATGCCTTCCGCCAGGAGGTACGCCTTGTCATCCACGATAGAGACTACCTTTGTGGCACTGCCCCACATGATGGTAGTTGCCACATTATTCCGCCCAAGGACGTCGTGATCGGCTGTTACCGGAAAGATGCTGGGCTGAATTCCCATAGATGCGATGGTAAGAGTGGCATCGGTACCAACATTAAAGTCGATGGTCAGGACCACGCTATCCCCGATATCTATGTGCTTACCCTCAAGGTAGGGCTCCACCAGGATGGTCAAGGTGGCGCTGTCGGCATTGATAGCGGTCACAGTGTAGTCAGTGTCTTTTACCAGCGTATAGCGATCGTCATCCACAATGGAAACTATGGCAGTGGCAGTACCCCAGGTTACGGTGGTTGCGGCATTGGCGGGATTGTCCAGGTCGTAGTCCTTAGTCTGCGGAGAGATCCTCGGCTGGACTCCGACAGCCGTGACGGTAAAAGTCGCATCGGCGCCGAGATCGAATTTGATGGTCAGCACCACCCTATCTCCGATATCCGTGAGCTTACCTGCCAGGTATGTACTGTTCAAGACGGTCAGATTTGCGGACACCCCGGGGGTGACAGGAGTCAAGGTGTACTCGGTTCCAGTCAGAGCGTGCCCATCATCATCCACGATGGACGTTACAATGGTGGCAGTATTCCATGTAATCGTGGTCTTAGCGTCAGCCAGATTATCCAGGTCATAATTTCCTGTTTGCGGAGAGACTGCGGCATTGACTCCGGTAGCCGTAATTTCAAAAGTTGCATTGTTACCGAGATTGAATTTAATGGTTAGCACTACTTTGTCACCGATATTTGTGAGCTTGCCCGCTAGGTATGGACTACTCCGGACGGTCAAGCTCGCGGACACCCCCGCAGTGATAGGCGTCACGTTGTACTCCATCCACGTTAGAGTGTGCCCATCATCATCCACGATGGAAGCTACACTAGCGGCAGTACCCCATGTAATCGTTGTCGTGACATCAGCCGGGCTGTCGATATTATATTGGCCCGTTGTCGGGGAGATAGAAGGCTGCGTGCCAGTCGCTGTGACAGTAAAAGTGGCCTGGTTACCCACATTAAATCTGATTGTCAGTGCTACATCGTCCCCGATATCCGTGAGCATGCCTGCCAGGTACGCACCGCTCCGGATGGTCACGTCTGCAGACACCCCGGGGGTGATAGCAGTCACAGAGTACTCGCTGCCTGTCAAGGTATGCCCCTCATCATCCACGACAGACGCTACTGATGTGGCGATGCCCCAGGTGACGGTGGTTTTGACGTCAGCCGGACTGTTGAGGTTGTACTGAGCTGTTGTCGGTGAGATAGAGGGTTGAGTGCCAATTGCTGTAATGTTCAATGTGGCGGCACCGACATCGAATCTCATGATTAGCTCCACGCTGTCCCCGATATCCTTGAGCTCGTTCTTAAGGTAATTATCCAAGACGATTAGATGCTTAACCAGTACTATGTAGTCGCTGCCCAGGCCTTGTGTCAAAGTATGACCATCGTCATCGGTGACGGCTACTATGCTGCTAGCGACGCCCCAGGTGAGGGCGGTCACGACTTCAGCCGGATCATCCAGGTTGTATTGGGCTGTTGTCGGTGAGATGCTGGGGAAATCAGCTGCAATCACCGACACTGCTGCCGCCAGGCTCATACTCAGCGTCAATACCAGGACACAAAAAACCTGTGTTATTACTCTAACTTTTCCTCCCATGAGACCTTTAACCTCCTTCTTCATTCGCTCCATTATTTCCTTTGTTGGTCACTCGGCTTCTTCAGATATTCCCTCAAATGGTCAACAGGTTCTCCGGGCAGCCCCCGCCAATACTGTAGTCGCAGGCTTGCCCTAAAACCCCCGCAATAATCTAATTTTTACATAATGTCTCACTTACACCATTATATCACCCCCGTATAGTCCTGGCAACATGTTGTACTCGTGCATATGATTAGTGACGCATAAGTCATGAAAGAACACAATGATGGTTGCGCTGTGAGTGTTCATGGCGAAATTCTGGGATATGGGCGCCTGACAAGTATTCCGGTGCTATCAAAGAAAGCCAGGCAAAGAGTTAGAGGGACCTGATAGCGCTTGACGAGGTCGGCTCTTTCAGAGATGAACGAGTACAAATTATTGCGCGGGCCAGAAAGGCTTGCTAAAATAACCGAAACCAAAAGGAGCGAACTGAATTTCTAGGGTGAACGTAATAACCGGGTTGCAGTTATGGTAGATTCTCCTGTTTTAGTGCTGAATCAGAGTTATGAGCCCCTTAACCTGTGTCGCACGCGACGGGCTATAGTCCTGGTTTTTCGGGGCAAAGCCGAAGTGGTGGAAAACAACAGAGGTGAGCTTCACTCTGCTAACTGCGTATTTCAGATACCATCAGTAATCCGCCTCGTCTACATGGTCAGTCGTCCCCGACATCAGAAGAAATTGAGCAGGTCCGAGGTATTCAACCGTGACGAATACACCTGCCAGTATTGTGGCCGCCAGACTAAGGAGCTTACCCTGGACCACGTTATTCCACGGCGGCGAGGTGGAAAGCACGTCTGGGACAATGTGGTCAGCGCCTGCATTCCCTGCAACAGGCACAAAGGTGGACGTACACCGGATGAAGCAAGAATGAGCTTGCTGCACCAGCCGCATCCTCCCCGCAACAATGGCTTCTATATTCCCTATAACCTTCTCAACAATCATGGCGAGTGGCAGAAATATCTACCATCTCTGAATTGACTTGACCTCGATTCGCCCTAGGTCTGATCAGCTTCCTTATAAGGCTTCTCTTCCGGCCGGACCAATTCATCCAGAGCTACCTCTTTAACCACCTCATTATCCAATAATTGTACTGTCACCGTCTCTTTGAACAAGTCAATGCCGATTACCCTGGCTTTACCCCAGGGTGTCGATATCTCTTGTTTCGGCTGAGGCATCTTCTTTCTCATCGCTGCATAGTCTTTGCTTTCATATGCCAGGCAGCAAAGCAGCCTTCCACAGATGCCCGATATCTTCATAGGATTCAGGGCCAAGCTCTGCTCCTTGGCCATTTTGATAGATACTGAGGCGAAGCTGGTTAGAAAATTCTGGCAACACAAGGGATAGCCGCACTTGCCCATGCAACCCAACAGCTTAGCCTCATCCCTTGCCCCAACTTGCCTTAACTCCACCCGCCTTTCCAGGGCATGGCTCAATTTCCGAACCAAGTCCCGGAAGTCCACCCTCTCCTCAGCGCTGAAGAATACGGTCAGACGCTCGGCCTCAGAATCATAGCGGGCCGCCAGTGGCTTCATTTTTAGACCAAGTTGGGCGACCATTTCATGGCACTTGCCCAGGGCTTCTTCTTCCAGGTTCTGCCGAGCTTCCTCTAAGTCCTTCGCCTCCGCCTTACGCACTACCTTCATAAACTGCTCACCTGGTTCAGACGGTGCTTCCAGAGTAACGACTTTGGCCGCCTCAGGACCATGATCAGTATCCATCACTACGTAATCGTTCACCTGCAGGGATATCTCCCCGGCATCGCAGTAGACCAATTTCCCTCTAGAACGAAACTTAACTCCAACTATGTTAGCCATCGCCGTGCAAATCCTGAATCGTAACTTCTAAGCTCTAAACAAACTCAAAATCCTTATTGTTTAGGATCTCGTATTTAGTTGCTTGGGGTTTCCCCTCCTGGGCAAATTTAGCATCAGCCATTCCAACGCTAAACGAGGATTAACATTCTTAGAGATTGCCTCCTGTAGCAAGCCAAGATTAGCCAGAAACTCTTTGATCTCGCTCAGACTTAATCCTCCAGCTTGTTCCTCCAAAACTGTCTCATAATCTACATTGATGATGGCTTCTTTGCAACCACCTTTAACGAGCATCAAATCACGCCACCAGTTGAGCCAGGCCTCTATTATATCCATCCCTGCTTTCCGGCCCTGGCTAAACTGGCTGGCTAGCTCTTGAGCATAAGCAAACCTTTGCTCTAGGCCGGCAGTCAACAGGGAGACTAATTTGGCTATCCTTTGAGAGCGCTGCTCCAATATATCGTCATTTGTCAAAGCGGACACTGCCCAGCCCAGGCGGCCATGGCACAACTGAGTCAAAAGCTTCGCTTTATCAGCATCAACGTTGTATGAGTGGATGAGCACCTCCTGCACCCGGTCCGATGGCACAGGCTTCAATTCCAGCCTCTGACACCGCGAGATAATTGTCGGCAAGAGGCGTTCCTCTTCAGCAGCTAATAAAAGCCAAACTACCCTGGGGGGTGGCTCCTCTAATATCTTGAGCAAGGAATTGGCCGCTTCGGTAGACAGATATTCCGCCTCATCAATGATAAACACTTTGCACTTGCCTTCATATGGTGGCAGGTTGGCTGAGTGTTGCAGGCCTCGAATATCATCAATGCCAATTTCCGTCCTCGAATCCAGGCCAATAGGTGTGACATCAGCGTGCTTGCCCTCCAGGATTCGCTGGCAGGAATGGCATTCGCCACACGGCACTTCTGGACCATCGCAATTTAGGGCTTGCGCCAGATTGATGGCCAAAGTCCCTTTGCCCACATGCCGCGGCCCCACCAGAAGATAGGCGTGGGCTATAGCATCGGTTTTAAGGCTATAATCCAGCAAAGATAAAACCTTGTCCTGTCCGATAACTTGCCACATGTCAAATCACGTCCAGACTCATCAAATCCTGATAAGTTTCCCGGCGTCGAATAAGACGTGCTCGCCCTTCCTTTACCATGACTATAGCTGGTCTGGGCAGGGCATTATAATTGCTCGCCATGGGGATGGAATAAGCACCGCAGACTGGAATAGCTATGACGTCGCCGGGACGCGCTGCAGCCAAATTGACGTCCTGTACTAAAATATCCCCAGACTCGCAGAGTTTGCCGGCAATGGTAACCATGTTTCCTTCCGACTCCAGCGCTTTGTTAGCCACCAGAGCCTCATATTTCGCTCCATAGAGCGCCGGCCGGATATTGTCGCTGATGCCGCCATCGACACAGACGTATTTCTTTATGCCCGGTATCTCCTTTATCGCCCCGAGCTTGTATAATGCCACTCCAGCCTGGGCGACAATTGCCCTTCCGGGCTCGACAATTAGCCGCGGGCGACTCAACCCCAGTTCCGAAACGAGACTACCGAGCTTGCCCGTCAGAGCACGGGCATACTCTGCTGTTGTGGGCACTTCAGAGTCCACAGTATATGGAATAGCAAAACCGCCACCGATGTCGAATTCGCTGAGGTCGAAGCCGAATTTTTGGCTCATTCCCCGGGCAAAGCGAAGCACGATCTCTATGGCCAAATCGTAAGGCTGAACATCGGGCACCGGGGAGCCAAGATGGAAATGCAGGCCCACAAGATTAAGGTTGGAGGCTGATGAAGCCTGACTTACCGCTTCTTCAGCCTGCCCGTTAGCCAAGGGAAAGCCGAATTTGCTCTCTATTGTCCCGGTAGTAGTATATTGGTGAGTGTGGGGGTCGACCCCCGGAGTGAGGCGAAGCAAGATATTCTGGCTAATCCCCCTCTTCTTAGCTAGCTTGTTAAGCATCCCAAGCTCGTAAAAGTTGTCCACCACAATTCTGCCTACTGCCCAGTCCAGAGCCAGATTAAGCTCTTCCGGCGTCTTGTTGTTGCCGTGGAAGTAGACCTTGTCCATAGGAAAATCCACGGACTGGGCGATGCTGAGTTCTCCTCCGGAGACGACGTCGAGCCCCAGTCCTTCTTCCTTAAATATTAGAGCCAGAGCCCTGTTCAGAAAGGCTTTGGAGGCATAGATGACCAGTGTATCACGATAATATCTTCCGAACTCATCTTTGAATTCACGGCACTTATAGCGGAGGGTGGATTCATCGAGAAGATAGAGCGGCGTGCCGAATTCCTTAGCCAGGTCAACAACATCGCAGCCACCGATAACAAGGTGACTTTGCTTATTTACCTCAGTCATGAGGGGAAAAAGAGTTAGCTTAGGCACAGTCTTTGTGCTCATGCTCATATGGTAGCTTGTAATGCCCAGTGAAGTCAAAGGTCTTGAATGAATTCTCGCCGGCTGGTTAGAAAGCCCAATACTCTCATGGAATTCTGCTTTCGTTTAACCCAAAGGTTACGATGAATTTCCCAATGAATCTATGCCCAAACTCTTTGATAACGCTTTGCGTGTCGCTAAAGCCCAGCCATTAGGCTGGATTTTCGTAGAGTGCTGAAAGCACGAAGGCAGATATGCTCTGTTATGCGTTATCGGCTTAAAAGCTAGTAGAATCATTTGCTTTTGCTTTTTCCGCGGCGGTAGTCATAGTATCCCGCTTTCGACTCTATCAAGCGATCTAAAAGGGGACAGTGAAAAACATATAACATACCAGAGAATGTCATAATCGTAAAAATTACGCGAACTACAGTTGGGATAAAGATAGGAAGTCGAATAGGGAAATACCAGAGTACAGAAAGCCACACCCCAAGCATTATGGGAATTAATATCCTCTCGAACCAATGACCTACGGAAGACTCGGCCTTAAATCCTACCTTCCCTAAAGGAATCCATCTATATTTCCCTTCCCTAAAAGCATCTTCCACTTCTGTTCCGCTAACCAATTTAACTACACGTATTCTCCAGATATCAGCATTCCTTGCATAGTATTCACAAGCTATTCCAAAACCCAAACATAAAAATATCCCTAGCATGGCTAAAAGCCAAAAATAATCTCCCAATTCCAATTCATATAACCCAATGGCCAAAGCAAAGAGTCCGACTTCAAGCGCCGTCAATAAACTTTGGTAACTTGTGCGTATAGATTGTTCCTGATTCATGCAGGCCTGATAGATTGGCAGTATATTGATCCAGTTACTATTTTTCTCATTGTTAGATTTTGTATCTTCCCCTTCTTGCACCGTCAAGGCGGGTTTTTCTATTTTTTCTTTGTCCACGTTCATTTTTCCTTTCCCCAAGACATAAATAATAGTAATTAATGTTATAAATAAAGCAAGTTCTAAAATTACAGCCTTTCTCTCAAGAGTCCAATCTGGAAGAGTATTCAGAAAGCCAAAAGGAGGCAAAAAGTCGAGGAAACTGAAAAGGAACTTATGTAGAATTGGCTCTTTCCAAAAGGGAATTTGAAATGAGAAAAGGCTTGATGCATTTATCACAACCCAATCAAAATCTGGAAGGACTGAAAAAATCAGACCGATCTTATACCTCTTCCAATATTTAACAAAGATGAAAATGGTCAGGAAAGCAACAATTGAATGATAAGAAATCCAAAACCAATCGCCAGTAAGTGGCACAGAAGGGTGATAAGTAAATCTAGCTAACCTGTCCAGTATCCCATGAGATATAACAGCCAAGAAAGCAACAAGGAGGTACTGTAGAGGAAAAGGCTGCACCTTCTTTTTCTCTAGGGCTTTTTGAATCAATACTCCTGTAACTAAATGAGTTGGCGCTTGCATTTACTCTGGCTCCTTATAAAGCTCCTTGCATATAACATTCACGTAAAAGAAGTTCTGCGAAGCTGAATTTGGGCGGAGCGAAGTAAACTCAGATATGTTTTGTTATACGCCGTCGCTATTATTCCTCACCCTCTCCTAAATTGATTGAAGTATAGATAATACCAATACCGCCGCCTTCATAATCAAATTCCATGCCTTCTCTCATGCCTCCTTTATTGTCGCTATAAGGATGCCCAAAAAATTCGTTTACAAAATCTATAACCTCAGTTTTTCCCTCTCTTTGGGCTTTTCTCATTATTGCGGACAGTAACTCGCAGAGAAAATTGAGAGCAGCAATGTTGGAAACCCCAATGTCTGAATAGGTTGGCTCCCCAATATAGCCCCTTAAATACTTATCCACGAAATCATGAATATTAGAGGCAGAACGAGAAAAACCGAGAATACCTATAAAATAGGGTGGGAAAAATGGAATGGGCATTCCGCGCCGCCAAAAGTAGAAACCTTCTTTAATATGAGGCTGATCAAAAGGTATAGGATAGGTGAAATAAGAACTTGGTGGTTCCCACAATTTGGATATGTCGATTATGTTGATGGTTTTTTTGTTTCCTACAAGACTTTCTAATTGTGGTGCATTTACAAAAACAAAATCTCCAGGCCTGAAAAGCAAATTAAAGGAACCTAAACCTCCAGAGTAATTAAGTAGATTGAACTCCCTCGTAGGAACTATAGAGCCTATCGTCCCCCGAAATGATGGAAAACGAGAAAGTAAATAGAGTTGCTCTTTGTTACTGACATCCCATCTCAAACTATCGTTATCTTTTTTGAACTGTGAAATCGTAAACTTTTCAAAATATTTTCTCCCGTTATAAATGACGGATAGTATGAAAATGAGATCTCCCAACTCTCTTTGGACTTTTTGCCCATAATATTCAAACTCTACCTGAGACCTGTTTCCGTGAATAAAAATACTTTTGGTGGAAATCCTAATCCTATTTGTCGATGCACACAACCCATTCAGACTATTTATGATTCTTTTTACTAGTGAAACCATAAATGGCTCGTAGAGTCCTCGATTATATGCTCCAACTAGACCTATTTGAACCCTTTGTGCGAAAGCCTTCTCATACTTTGCAAAATGTTCTGACCCTATTAATTGAAGGTACTTTCCCACCACTTCTTCTATAGGCATTCCACTTCCTCCTTATGTCAATGGCACATAAAGGCTGTATGTGCAAACTCCGAGTTTCCCTAATTTGATTCCCCCCTCTGCTATGATAGTATTTCCTACCACACCTCCTCCATAAGAAATTCCACCATAATCGCCTGGTTCCAGATTAACGCTCTAGCTCCTTTATCACAGCGTCGGCGACCTGGCTGGTGCCTACCGCACTGGCGGCATCGAGCTTCAAATCATAGGTGACATTCTTGCCTTCGGCTATGACCTCAGCTATAGCGCTTTCCAACCTGTCGGCGCTATCTTTCTCTC
>Ga0315291_10008236_pt1 | contig 12809 bp, 18 predicted proteins | sample YL17G12_20_MG_FD_203070 | JGI IMG/M metagenome (GOLD analysis project Ga0315291, IMG submission 203070) | Sediment microbial communities from Yellowstone Lake, YNP, Wyoming, USA - YL17G12_20 | ecosystem: Environmental > Aquatic > Freshwater > Lake > Sediment | place: USA: Wyoming | collected... | reverse complement strand
GCCCGTTTCGGAGTCGAACCGAAATGCTTGTGAGAGCCGCCTAGTGTCTCCTTTCAGAGGCGAGATGACGACGCTGGGAGCTTGCGCTCCTCCTTGCATGGAGGTAAGGCACCGAGCCTCTGTAACGGGCCGTAAATCAGAACTGTTCGTCTTCGCCTAGAAGCCTGTGCTCTTCGCGCTCTTTTTGGATGCGCTTGAAGTACCGGTGGACCTTGTAGAGACCCCAGCGCTGACGGGTGATCCACCCAACTGTGAAGCCTGTGATGCCGGCCACGAGGAGGATGATCTTGAACATTCCCAAAATGTATCCAAAATGGAGATCAAAACCACTTTTTGATCTTACTTTTGGATTTTGGGAGTAAAGTTCGAGCGTTTCGAGGAGAGATACTGGTTTTAGTGGCAATCGGATTTGAACCGATACGCCCTCCTTAACAGGGAGGTGTCCTACCGTTGGACGATGCTTGTGAGTATCCCGAAGTGAATCGCTCTAGGGTCAGAGGGTGGACTCGAACCACCGACCTTCAGGTTATGAGCCTGACAAGCTACCTGGCTGCTCTACTCTGACACGAATTTAGGACGATCGAGGTGCGATGTTGGGTCGTGCAGTGCTGGAGTTGAACCAGCTACCTTCTGTGTTCAAGACAGACGCTCTACCGAATGAGCTAATTGCGTGTAAACACCGCTGAGTGATCGTCCTAGAGCCGAACCCTGGAGTCGAACCAGGCGAGCTTGTGGGGGCCAGCGAGTGCTTCCTTGCGGAAGCGAGAGCTAACACCGGGTTTCCTTATGAGGGAAAGTGGGGCCCACGCCCCAGTTCGGCACAATTGATTTCCATCCGAGTGAAGTAGCTGGACTGCCTTTCGGCCTGTTCCAAATACAGGTGCGTCTACCGTTCCGCCACTGGGTCATGTTGGGGTCCGAAGACCTTGTGACCCAGCCTGGAGTCGAACCAGGATTCCTCTTGCGAGGATGCTTGTGAGCTATCTCTTGTGGATGGAAATCAGTGAAGGGTTATGGATTCGAACCATAATGCTTGTGGGAATCGCGGAGGGCTCTCTTGCGAGAGCGAGGTGCGATGCCGGGTGCGTTTGCTCCAACTAGTTAGGTCGGCGAGGGACCATCCCTCAGTACCCTTCAAATCGAGATCAAAAATAGTTTCACGTCCGAGAAGACAACCTGGTTTGCGGTTTCACCGTTATGGATGGAGAAATCGGAGGTTAGTCCGAAATGCGTGTGAGGTTGTCGAGCAGGTCGTGAAACGGCGGGGATTTAGGGAGTCGAACCCTAAGCTTGTGAGAATCGCTGGATGCTTCCTTTCGGAAGCGAGGGGCGAATCTGAATTTACGACTGATTGATTGTCAGGTGAGGCACCGAGCCTCTGTAAATCCCCAGTAGCTGGGAGGGTGTTGAAGGCTGCTCCTCCCCCAGCGAGAGGAGAACCTATATGCTACGGCTTAGATTGTCAAGTACGAATCGAACCGCCCGGTGATATTTCGAAGCCGACCTTTCGACCGTCCCGAAGAAATCGCTGAGCTGAGTAAGCGAGGTTGGCCGCGACCACCGTGATGAACGGGAGATGTGCTCCGTCTTCGCATGTTGCCGCGCCTGCTACGCCTTCGTCGTCGATGACGAAGCTCTCGTCCCAGACAACTCGCCCGAAGGAGCCCTGGGCATCCAGAGCGCCGTGAAGGCAGGCTGTCGAAGAGGTTCGAGCGAACTGTTGAACGAGTCGGCGCGCTGCTCCGTTGTCGAGACAGTCGAGAAGGAGGTCTGCCTTTCCAAGCAGCTCCTTCACGTTGTCCGTGACGAGCTTGTGAGAGACGATGCCGATGTCTCTCCCGAATAGGAACTTCATCGACTGCTGCAGGCTTTGCACCTTCAGCTTACCGACGTTCGGCTTTCCGTGGAACTGAGAGGCGACGTTTCGTTGCTCGACCCTATCGAAGTCGATGACTCGAAGCGTCGCCTCCACGTTCCGTAGGGCTTGTACGACGTGGGAACCGAGCGCCCCGACGCCCACCACGACGATGGTCTTCATGAGAGACCTCCTTCAACCGAACGGTGTCTTCGGTCGCAGCATGAGGACGTTGTCAGGGCGGCCTTCCTTGGAAGGGTAGCGCTCGACCACGAAGTCGCGGAGGTCGACGTTTGGGTCGGCCGGGATGCCCGGTACTCCACCCGTACGAATGGCCTCAGCGACCCAGCCGCGGACATCGCCATCCGTTGCTTCGAAGGAGACGGGGTCAGGCAGCGTGCCGTGTTCTCCGCTCCAGGTGATTTCCAGACGTGCTTCGTTTGCGTTCATGACTCTGTCCCCTTTCTCTCCAGCTCTTGGAGAATGTCTTCGTCGACTGCGTTGCAGATTTGTTTCGCTAGTAGGGCTTGCTGCCGCGGAGTTCCCGAACCGTCTGCAGCCGCGATGTCCATTGGATCGATATACCCGGACAGCTCTCTCAGACGATGTATCCATTCGGGTTCGCCTGTCAAGATCGGCTGCTCTGGGCAGCTAAATATCGCCCAGTGAGGTTCGTACGTCAGCTTGTCTGGACCCTTCCAGCGAAACAGCGCGAAGCTGTCATGGCTGATGATGAACCAGTCGAGTCGTCGGCCGAGAGCGGCTTCGATGGCCGCAAACGTAGTGACGTCGGTGTGTGACGGGCCGGGGAGTCCTGCGCCGGGATGACTGTGAGCAAATCCAGCGACCTGCTTTCGGTTCTCCCAGAAAATGTCCCACAGGTCTCGACTGTCCGGAAGAGATCCACCGCTTCTTTCGGGCGGTACATGCCAGTGAATCGGTTGCCCGTCCAAGCCGAGCACCACGCCTGCTTCCATCATAGAGCCTCTCAATCGACCCGACGAAGGACCACAAGAACCCCATCTTGATGCGCCTGTTGAATGACCGAGGGCAGCGACTCAAGTGTGAAAAAAGTGTCTCCGCGAGTTCCTTCGTCAAAGTCGGAATCGTCCGAGTGTGCCGTCAAACAGATACCTGCGTCAATGATCTGAAGCGTGGCTTCGTCACAAGTGCATTCGAAACGTCGGTGGTTCCATCGAAACCGCACCACCATTTCTCCAGCTCTAACTGCACGTCGGTGGTCGAGATACTCGGCGTCGCCAACTGCCAAGGCCGCTTTCGCTGCTTGACCGAAGTCGATTTTCGCCATCGCGCGTCGGCCTTCACCTGAGCCCAAAGACTGCGCCATCGTACGGCGCTGTTCTTCACGGATCTGACGAGCTTCCTCTTCAAGTCGCAGACGTTCAACCTCCGCGCGTCGGCGTTCTGCCTCCGCTCGTTGCCACGTCTCTAGCCGAAATGCCGCATCAAGAGCCGGAGACACGCCTTTCACATTTTTGAGTGTTTTCGTCTTGTCCAAAAAGGCGTTGAGAACGTCGCTCTCCGGTCCCAGCGGCATTTCCTGCCCGATGTAGAAGAGAGGGCCATCAATCGTCGTAGCTCCCGCGCAGATGCGGGCGAAGCGGTCGAGTCCCTCCTCGATGAGGTGGACACACAAACCGGCCTCTGAAATTTTCGCAGGGTCGACATCCACCCGAACTTCGTCAGGCAGAATGTGATCCCCTACCAAGTACCCCTTCCAGGTGTACTTCAAGTCCTCCAGCTTCGGCTCGGAGCATTTCGACCAGCGAGCCTCTTTTCCGTTTCGATGGGTGAACTCGTGCCAGCCGATTTCGCGCGGAAGACACCCCACAAGCTCAAATGCTCGTGAGGTGGTCCGGAGGGACCGACCACCAGCCCACGGCAAGACGATAGTCTCGTTTGCTGCCGTGTTTGATAGAAGGTCCCTCCATCCCATTGTGTTCACCTGAAGATCAGGCCGCCCAAGCTGGCTTCCGGAGAATATCGGTCTTCAAGATCGTTTCCGCAAGGGTTACTCGCGGAACAGCAGCAACAGCGGCCTGACCGACCGGCGTTGCCGCCACGAGCGCCCGAATCGTACGCGGAATCGCGTAAGGGTCGGCGAAAGTACGCTCGTTGATCTCGAAGCACGGAACTCCCATCGCCGTTGCCGTGTTGAGAACTACGCGGAAGTTCTCACCCGGAACTCTGATGAGACCGAACGCCAAGGGCTTGTGGCCCCACTGACGAATCGAGTGCTCGAAAGTCCCGTGCTGGCCTTCGTCACCGACGAAGATGAACAGCCCGTCCTCATCCGGCTGCAGCTTGTAGTGCGAAAGAGCCCGCACTCCAGCGCCGTAGTCCGTTCCTCCGCCAGCCTGAACACCGCGGAACGCGTTCTCGACACCAGCCGCCGAGGCGTGCTGGATCTTGATCTCGCGACCCGTCGTGTTGAAGACGGCGACATGCAGCTTCTCGGGCGGAAACGCCTGGAGAAATTTCGCCAGGTAGGTTTTCGCCGTGGCTAGCGCGGTCGTCATCGACCCCGAGATGTCCACGAGGACGTAGACTCGAAGACCCTTCGTGACCTCCTCCACTGCCTTCTTCAAGGCGTTGTCGGCGGCTTCGATGAGCTTCTCCTGCGTTCCCTTGTTTTTCACGCGAGATGCGATGTTCGCCGCTCGCATGTCCTCGGCGTTCTTGACTGCGCGTTCCCACCGCTCGCGGACATCCTGAACCTGCAGGAGGCCCAAGTCTTCGAGCGTCGGGGTCGCGATGATCAAATCCTTGTCGCTGAACGACCCGGACTCGATGGCCGCTGCCACGATGGCGCGTGTGACGCCGACCTCCTTGGGAAGGAGTCCAACGATACGCTTCCATCCCGGCTTCTCCTTGACGATCTTCTCGCAGATAGCCATTTCGTTGAGGCCGGTCCACGTTTCCGCGGCCTTGACCTCAGTTCCAATAGCGATGCTGCGTCGACCATCTTCGGACTGCGCCTGCTTCCACCGAAGAGCCTCGAAGAACTTCGGGGTCTCCGGCTTGTAGCCGATGCGTCGCGCGAGATCCATGACGGTCGAGCGAAAGCCCGCCTTCACTAGACCGTCGAGCAACTTCGGGTTCTGCTCTCGGTACTGCAGCCACTTCTCGACCACCTTTTCCCAGCGACCGAAGAAGGACTTCCGCGCCGACTTGCCGAACCCCAGCTCACGGTTGATGGCCGCTACGCCGGGCAAGCTGAGTACGTCGTGGATGCGGAGCAGTAGCTTCGGGTTGAGGTCGGTTTTGCTGTCCTTGTTGTAGAGCAGCATCATGGCCTCTCCGACGTCACGGAAGTCGTCGTCATGGAATGCGAGCTTCCCTGCATCCATGACCGGGTCGCCCTTGCGAGACTGGACGAGCATGAAGGCCGCCAAGACGACCTTCAGGTCTCGGTGTTCCTGCTTGAACGCGTACGAGGCCCAGTGAGCCGCGAACTCGTTATCGAGCTTCCAGACTTCGGCGACCTGCTTGTACATCCAGGTCACGACTTCGGGAAACAGGCCAGCCGGACGGTAGTCGGCGAGCTTCATGCGCGCCTCTGAACGGACAGTGTTGTCCTCCCAGAGATGGCCGATTTTCACTTTCACCGTCTTCTTGCCGGCTTTGTCGAGCCGGTAGACGATCTTCTTGCCCTCTTCGAGCTTGTGCGTGACGGGCTGCCACTTCACGCCAACCGTTGCGCCGGCATCTGCCGTCACCATGCCCGGACGACCGTGATGCATGTGGTCCGTGTAGGCGAGCAAGGTCTGAATGATCTTCTCTGCAGGTCCAAGATTCTCGATGTTCATGGTCGTCCTCTATATCGAACGCTGATGCGTCCGCTCTCTATGACAGTTGGAACAAACCAGATCGCATTTCGCTATTTCAGTGAGCAGCTTTTGGCGTGATCCGAGTCGCATAAGGTTTGAGACTTTCGACACCTTCTCTTTTGAGTTGCGGTGGTCGAAGTCCATCACGTAAGGCGGATACCGCCTTCCGCAGTCCAAGCAAGGCGCGTTCTTAGCTCCCAGAACGATCGCTCTAAGTTCAGCGTGTACTTTGTTGATTCGCGATCGGTACGCCACGGATTTGTGTCGGTACTCCCGTGCGCGCCAAGTCGCGTCGCATCTTCGACACCTAGATTTCCGACGATTCTTCTTTTTCAGCTTCCAACCGAAGTTGGAAACAGGCTGCACCTTCTTGCAGCCGAAGCACTTCTTCGTCGCTTTCGCCTCCATAGTGTTCAATCTGACTTCTTAGAGAGTGTCTTCATGAAGTCCTGCAGCTTTGCCTTGAAGGCGGCGCGGCATTCCTTCGAGCAGTAGAGTCCGTTATGAGTCCAATCAGAAGGCGCGAAGCATGGAGTAGGCTTCCCGCAATTCTGACAGGGAGCGTAATGGATCTTAGGTCCGTCATCCATGAGATCGGCACTCCTATCACACTGGCGACCTACCAGGGAATTGAACCCTGCGTCTTCCGCTTAACAGGCGGGCGCTTCACCAGACAGCTAGTAGGTCAAAGGCGACATTACGTCGCTGCTGCAAGGGAGGGCCTCGAACCCCCAGATCACGTGGTTAACAGCCACGCGGCTTACCAATTTGCCTACCTTGCAAAAAGAACAGTACGGACCCTCCCACTACCCACGCGAACGTGGATGGAAGGGTCCGCACAGCTCTCCCCAGCGCAGTTCGTCACCTTTCGGGTTCTACGTGCGCCAGGAGAGCGAAAGTCTTTCGACTCCGCTCTGCTTCATTGCCAGGAGAGAATCTCTGCCCTGCGCGTCGACTTGCCTAGTCGATCTTTCGCTCCGCTACCCTCCGTATACTTCGAGGTCTCTCGCAAAGAGCGCACGCGTTTCCGGTCAAACTGCACCGGTGGGTGAGCATCCAAAGTCCTGTTGAATTTTCAAGGAGCTAAGGAGAGCACTTTGCTTTCCTAGTTCCGGCAGCAGGGTTCGAACCTGCGTAAACGGCTTCAGAGACCGTTGTCCTGCCAATTGGACGATGCCGGAATATGTATTCGTGGGGAGCACGGGAATCGAACCCGCCTCTATCGGCTTAAGAGGCCGCTGCGTCACCTTGACGCCAACTCCCCAGAGGGAGTGGAGGGCACCGGAATCGAACCGGCCTCTTTCGGATTAAAAGTCCGCTGCGTCACCTTGACGCCAACCCTCCATCTTGTTTTGGCCCACGCTTAGTGGGCTTCTGCTTTTTGAGTTTCATGACTTCTTCTCGTGATCTCTTTTGGTTTTCGTGGGGCGTGGTGGAATCGAACCACTTGCCGTAGGCCACCGGTTTACAGCCGGCTAGAGCTACCTCTGCTCAGAACACACCCCGAAATGTATGGGCCGTCTGAGCTTCGATATCGTTCGCGGTTCATCGTCGTATCCTCGTGAGAATTTGGAGCCTGAAATGACTGAAGGCCACCGGGAGGGTTTCTCCGGGTGGCCTTCGCTGGGGCATCAAAGCCCAAGTTACTCAACCACCCTACGTAGCCCCCTCCGGATTTGCCGCATACACGGGCTTGGAGAGGGCATGACCTTCGATGAGCGAATCCTGGCGACCACAAAAGACGGAAGACCACGCCAGCGCTGATTGCGCTTTCTGCGTGGTCAACATCCTGCTTGTGGTCCGGGAGATCATTGAAGACGAGCCTCTTGAAGGTCGGTTGCGACCTTGTCCCAAGCTAAGCAGAGGGTCTGCTAGCGGTCAAGGATGTTTTTAGATCGAGGCGATCTATTTCGAGGGTACTCGGGAAAAACCGTAGGTACCGTGCGGTACTAAGCGGTCGGCTGCGATTCCAAATAACAAACTGGATGGTAGGCGCCGTGGTCTTTGGACCAGTAGACCGGGCTGTTCGGCTTGACGTGCTTGCCGCACCACTTGCAACTGCCCGCGTACTTCGCCTTCATCTTGCGCCAACCGTCTTCTGTGGCCTTGTTAGGACGAGCGCGACTGGGTGCGGGGACGTGAACTCGAACGGAAGGTGTTGGGAATGTCGTTCCGTTTGCTGCAGCTGGGAGAACAAGAAGGACATGATGCTTGTGAATCAACTTCGCCGCTGCATAGGCAGCGTTCCGCCCTTCATCGATATTCGATGAAGCTGCCAACGCAAGCAGGCTTTTGATCAGCGTGAGCGGGTCGGTCATGCCGCATCAATTGGGGCCGGCGTCACTCTTCGTCGTACTCATCCGCGTGACTACCTTTAATTCAGTCGCGTCGCCTTTGACGTGCCTCTCAAAGCTCGCAATCATCCGAACCAGTAGCCGACTCAAGCGTAGCGAGGCTCCAAAGGACTCCGCCTTCGCACGCATGTGGTCTTCCAGCATCCCATGCAGCTCTTCGGGGAGATTTATGTCCGTCCAGTCGCCGCTTTCGGCGTAGAGGTCCGCCATCTCCGTCATGAGAGCGTGACGCTCTTCGGGATTCTTGGACTGCTCGATGCGTCCCGCCAGCGCCCGCATCTCTTCCGAAAACGGAGAGTCGTGATGATGACCGCAGCCAGGGCAAGGTTCGTTAGCCATTTGATCTCCCTAAGGCCGGTACTTTACGACGAATCGCCAACTCCGCGCCACGGTTCCAACTCGCCACGTTCAACTCCGCCCCATGCTCGCGCGCCAAAAGCCGCAGCTTCGAGCACAACAGCGCAACGTCTACTACGAGCGCGTCGTTAGAGACCTCAAGAACCATCCCCACCTTCGGTTTACTCATGTGCCCAGAATGACTGACCCTTTTCAAAGGGCCAACTTTTGAACGCACACGACGCTACCACGTACGGGAGGATTGTCAACGGCGACTTAAATGGCTCTAAGAGCCGAGTCCCGCTCGACCCTTAGAGCCAGTTTGGTTCGTTGCAGATCTCCCAGCGGTGCTCGGACTTCCACAACCCGCATAGCGAGCAGATGACGTCCTTCTGGAAGTGCTCGACGTTGACCACAACAAAGTTGGGGTTCGTGTCGCGGAAGTAGAAGTCCTCTTCCTCTTGCGACGTCAACTCCGGAGGAATGACTTTCGCCTGATAGTGATTCGTCTTCTTCACTGTTCATCTCCCTTCGAGTCCACAAGCGCGCGAGAACCTGTCTGCAAACGCGCTTGTCCTCCAGAAGGGGTTAGCCCCTCAAAGAGGTACACCCCAATCCGGCGGACCGGAATCGAGATGCAAGGCGAGTCTGCGTCGGACGGATCTCATCTTCGGTTAACGAATTAACACGCGATGAAGGATTGTCAAAGGGATTTATTGACAAATTCGGTGCGGGGTCCCGCTTTTCACCCGAATGTCAACTTTCTGTGACGTTCTTCAGGGATTCGGAACACTGGCGACAGCAGTGCTGCAGGTGATGAAATGTGATTTCAGCATTTAGGTCCCACGCCACTTTGCGACCGCAAAGTGAGATCGTGTCGGCCCCTCCGCCAAGCTTCTTGCCTTGATGAGTGAGACGGCGGATGTGCCACTGACTCATGGAAGAAGCCTGCGCAGTTTCGCAAAAAGAGAACCCAGTCATTTTATCTCCGTCTTCTTGATCTTGATTCGATGAACGTTTCGCTTTACGCGTTCCAACCGGCATCGCGCGCACGACGAAAGATACTCATGACGGAGGATACACCAAACCCGAAGTACCCAGAGAGAACTAGGATCTTCTGGACACACCTGCCCCGCTACACGCCCGCAAAAGCCGCAAACAAGCATTCGAGTACTGTTAGAGCGGCGAAGCGGTTAAAGGCAAGCTAGCCCATCACTGCTTGGAGGTCGCGTTCCGACTCGGGAGACGGTAGCACTCGCAAGCGTGTTTGTGATTGAGGGTACTGCAGCAACAGGATGTCTACTTCCATGGGACGGTAGATGCTCGCAAGACGACTTCCCAACGCGTACACCTCTTCGACGTGCCCGCTGTGTAGCGGATAGCCGTCACATCCGTTCATGACGTCTCTCAACAGCCACTTGTCGAAGTGCAAAGCCTCCATCACGGCATCGTAGGGGTCCCCTTTGTGAACACGCGGGTCGATCGAAGGCTGGTTCATGAGCAAAAAGGAACCGAAGATACAGCACGATCGAACGTGAACAGCGTTCGGATCCCAGGCCCAACACTGGCGGGTCTCGTCCCACCCTACGCCCCAGTCTTTCGCGATGATCAGATAACCGTGCTGAATGGCGCTATCTACGGATGCCCGCAGAATCGGTTCAATTTCCTCAATTTTGGCCATGGACCCCTCCAAGTTGAACAGTTGTTTCGGGATCTCCTCCTAAGAAGCACAGGGCTATACGGATAGCTTCTAGGCAGAGTTGAATGCTGAGCGGTGGTTTCGAGCGTAGAACTCTTCAGTATCAGAAGTTCTTCTCGAATCTAGTCGAATTAAGAGTTCAAGTCTTGACAGGGGGTTTCTGTCCAAGTTCATCGCGAACTTGCATCAGTAGACGACCTAGATGGTTTTCACCTTCGCCGTCGACCTTGCCCCAAAAGCGGTCGTTCCAAGTGTTTCCTTCAATGAGCCTTGTTGTCCCGGTTTCGAGGAGTAGATCACGAAGGGGGGATGGGCCAAATTTCTGACGAAGAAGTTCGAGCATCACCCCCAGCTTCACGGACTCCCAGTCCTTCCTGAGCGTGAGAGAGCGCCCGAGCTTCTTTGCGATGCCGGGCGTAGCAACATCTCGAACCGCACGACGAAGCCTTGGCTCGGTCGTCTTAGCGGCCTGGAACGCATGCTCGACAGTGGAATAAGTCACACCATCGAGTCGCACAGAGGCGGGGTAGAAATTAGAGAGGAATCGATACGCTCCTCTAAACTCGGTGATGTCCACAGATCTCTCCGTCTTCGTGTGGTTTTCCACACGATCTAAACAGGCCCTAAGTCCCGCTTCCCCTGCACGCCGTTCATGTCGAGGGCGGACAAAGCCCCTTGGACAGATCGACTCTCTGTCCCTATCAACCTATGTGGGGATTGTCAATGAAAGGCGCGTAAATACTTACCCACAGGGCTTGTGGGTAAATTTAGCAGCCGTTCATTGTATGAGGATCGTGCTGACCGGCTCGGGCAAAGCGAACAGCTCCGACAGCCCTTCCACCAAGAGAGACTTCAAGATCTTCTCGCTCAGTGTCTTCAGCTTCGTCGCGCTGAGGAGTAGAGTCGAGTCCTTCGCCTTGCGGCCGATGTCGTGGAGGTTCTCCGCGACAATGTAGAGCCGGGTGATGGCCTTGCGCGCGGCATCGATGTCGTCCGGCTCTTTCAGACCGTTCTTCCAAGGCGAGAGCCCCATCTCTTCGCACAAGGCTATCAACTCACCCATATCTTTGCGGAACTGGTTCGGATCCATCGTCGCCTCTGTTTACGATCTGCTGAGCGTATGTCAAGTAGTTAAGGGCAAAGAAAAGCCGGACTGGTTTCCCAGCCCGGCTTCTCCCTACCCGTTCGAATCAGGCGTGAGAGCGGTTCGGTGTGAGGTTCTCGGTCGACGGGGGTGACTTGGGGACTTCGTGCTTCCCGTTCGTCGTCTTCGTGACCAGCGCCTCGGCGATGTGCTTGCCGAGAACGTCGGCCGCCTTCTCCTGCTTCGAGCGCGTGTCCTCCGGCTTCGGCGTCATGAGTCGGAGGTGGTTCAGCATCTCGTCTGCCGCGAACTCCAGGTCACCGGAATGGAGTAGAAGCTCCTCGTTTGGCTGGAGACGACTCACGGCGGCCAGCTTGCTGCGTTCGACCACCTCGCGGATGACCGCAGGGATTTGACCGGACAGCTTGTTGCCGACCTTGTTGAAGTCGCCGTTTTGGTCGAGACGACCGCGCGCGTACAACTTCACGAGATCGACGGAAGCCTTGGCGTCGGGCGCTTTCACGCTGATGACTGCGTCGAGCCGACCCGGACGCATCATGGCCGGTTCGATGTGTTCGACGTGGTTCGTCGTGAGGCACACGATCAGCTCCATCCCCTTCGTGTCGACACCGTCGATGGTGTTGAGGATGTCGTTGACGTTCTCGTTCTCCTTGCGCTCGCCCTCCTGCATCACGCGGTCGATGTCTTCCGCGAAGATGACAGCAGGCTGGTATGCCTTGGCGAAGTGGATGGCTGTCTTGAGGTCTTTGACCTCGGACAGGTAGATGAACGTCCAGCCGTTCTCGACGCACTTCTTGGCCGCCACGTAGGCCGTGAGGGTTTTGCCGGTGCCGAACGGTCCTTCAAGCAAGATGCCGCGCTTGAGCGGAATCTGGTACTTCCGACAGTTGTCGGTGTGCTCGATGGGGGTGAAGAGGGAGGTGTTGACCGCCTTCTTCACGTCGTCCGAGAAGATCAACTCCTCGGGTCGCGTCTGCGCCGTGTCGATGAACTTCGGGCAGTCCCTCGGATTGAACTTCCGCGGGTCGGTCTCGAACTGGACTCGAATCGCGTTTCCGCGGTAGATGGACTCGTCCTTGACGAGCTGACGCGTCAGGTTCGCCAGCTCCTTGATCTCGCCCTTGTGCTTCTGCTTCACCTCGCCGCCGATGCTGAACAACATGCGGTTGTCCTTCACCGTGATACCGGTTTCGAGGTAGCCCGCGATGCCGGGGATCTCCACGCGTCCCCACGGAACCTGCTCGTTCAAACCGATGCCGACTTCGACACCGATCATCACGGGAGGGTTCGGACCGAAGAAGCCGGGCGTCGGAACGAGCGCAGAGAAGCCGTACTTGCGCGAGATGGCTTTGGCGAAGGCGAACGCACCTTCCATCGGGAACGCTTCGACGATCTCGTCGATAGCGATCTCTTGCTCTTCCTCGACCTCTTTCCGCTCCAGCCAGATGCGCGCCTGCTTCAGCGTCATCTTCGGCGGGATGATGATCTGTTCACCCTCCCGCTTGATTTCGATGTTCTTGAACTGCTCTTCCTTGGCCACAGCCGCTACTGACTTGTCGTTGCTCATTCTTTCCTTCCACTTCCGCGTGAGTCGCTTCCGTTGTGCCAG
>Ga0315291_10008233_pt1 | contig 12812 bp, 9 predicted proteins | sample YL17G12_20_MG_FD_203070 | JGI IMG/M metagenome (GOLD analysis project Ga0315291, IMG submission 203070) | Sediment microbial communities from Yellowstone Lake, YNP, Wyoming, USA - YL17G12_20 | ecosystem: Environmental > Aquatic > Freshwater > Lake > Sediment | place: USA: Wyoming | collected... | reverse complement strand
TTCCCCTGTTTTTTCATCAAATAACTCAATTACTTTTTTATGCTTCGTTCTAACCCGACCCATTTTCCTCCAATATCTACCATTTCATATCCACCTTTTCAACTATCAAGAGATGTTTATTTATTTTTCATCTTTTTTCGGCTTTATAACCAAATCTTCTCTAGACGAATAAATGTATTGATGATTATTACATTGGACGTTTTCAATTCCCATACAATGATATATTTGCAAGTATTATTACAGTTGATAATTTAATTTTTTCTTGAGTTGTTAGTTACTGTTATTTTCCAATTCCTTCAAAGAACACAGGCCAGAACGGATCTTGTTCAGGAATAGCTAGCGGAACAACCTGCTTATTTTGTCTTTTTAATATTCTTGTCTTTTTATCATCTGTAACTGTTCCAATAATTGATGCACAAATCCGTTGTTTTTTTAAGTTTTTAATAATTCTATCTGAGTAGGTAGAATGTGCGGTAATTAACAGGGAACCTTCAGCTATTGCAGCGAGTGGATCTATATGAAATGCATTACATACCATAGACACTTCCTCAGGTAGAATAAACAATGATTCATCGATTTTCATACCAACATTACTTGCATTCGCTATCTCAAACAAACCACCTATCACACCCCCTTCAGTTGCATCATGCATCGCAGTCACACCACCGGTCTTCATCGCAGTTAACGCGTCTTGTATGACCGTCATTTGTTTACACAAAGCTTTTCCTTTCTCAATCAACTTCTGGGGATAGGACTTCTGTAGTTCCTTTTCTCGAAGAACTGCAAGGATACCGGTGGTTTCAATCGCAGGTCCTTTTGTAAGTATTACATCATCACCAGGTTGCGCACCAGCTGGAGTAACGTATGCATTTTTTTTTGCTATACTAAATACCGTTACTCCACCGATCGTCGGTGTAAGAAAACCAGGATAATACCCGGTATGGCCACCAACGATCGATATATCCAACTCCAAAGCAGCATTGTGGATGGAATCAATAATCGTTCGGAGATCCTCATTGCTTGTTTCTGGAGGCATGAGCAGGCTATAGGTCATATATCGTGGTTTAACTCCCATTACCGCAATGTCACTTGCGCCGATATGTACCGTGTACCACCCAAACATTTCCAATGGTTGTTTAGGAATGGAAAAAATCGGGTCTTCCGCGATGATGAGAACATTGTCATTTCCGATATCAATCACTGCAGCATCAACCCCTGTTAAAGGGGGAACAATGACGGTACTGTCTTTTTTTCCAAGTCGTTGTAACAAAAAGGAGGTAAACGTTGTCAAATCAATCTTTCCAACCTTTGGTGCTGGTTTCTGACTTTGAGTATACGCTCGTGCGATCTCACAAGCCTCTGTTGCTACCTCGAGAGGGTTTTTTCCAACCAGAACAAACAGGTTTTCTTTGCCTACTGCACCAATCTCATTGAAAATCTTCGGGACCTCTCCCTGAGCAGCTCTGATAGCTTCTTTAATCTTCCATGGCATTGAGGCTCCTTCTTTTTCGATTACATTTTTCGGTTCTTTTGATCGGTCAATGGTACTAAACTTCCATCCTTTTTGCTCGCAATACTTCCTCAGCCATTGTTCTAACATAGGCGTGCTCACAAAATTAATTCCTGCTCGCAGGGAAGAATCAACCTTCATCAGTTCAAGAATGAACCGTGCCATATGACTTGAAGTACCAAATCGAGGTTTTCCTGCTGCGTAGGGCATATTGTTAAGAACCGTGATACGTCCTTCAATACCAACCACATCATCAGGTGTTTTTGCATCAGACGCAGCATAGACAAGATTTGTTCTCACCTCGGGAAGGATAGAGGTAAATTCTCTACAATTCTCAATGTATTCGACAGCTTCAAGGATCTCACCATAGAGGAGGGTCGTTTCTTTATTTTTCATTTTTTTCACCTAGTAATTATCATGTTCGTAACGTCTTAATGTTCCCCCAAATATCAAATTTTTACCAATTGGTAAATCTTTATATAGAGATTGATATATAGATTTTATGGTGATCGATTCATGAAAACACCCTGTGAAACCATCGTCTGGCATGTCCTCCCTGTGATTCGTAAAGAATTTACCAAAAGCCTGGTTGCACACCATGGTTTTACGCAACGAAAAACTGCCGTAAGGTTAGGAATAACCGATGCAGCAGTCTCACGATACCTTTCCGGAAAACGAGGAAATATTGACATAACCAACAAGAGGATAATAAAAGAAATCACTAACTCAGCGAGTGTGATCGCCAAAGGAAACAAAAAAACAGTAATACAAGAAACCTGCAGGATTTGTAGTTTGTTAAAATCCAATGCATTCATTGAAGGAATCTCTCATGCCTGTAAATGATAGATACAATAGACATGTCCTCCTCAGACATATTGGGAAACAAGGCCAGGAACGATTAACGAAAAGTCGTGTGGTCATTATCGGATGTGGTGCTCTAGGAACAACCATCGCTAATAACCTGGTCAGAAGTGGAGTGGGTTTTGTACGAATCGTTGATCGAGATATTGTTGAATTAACAAATCTTCAACGACAAATGCTTTTCGATGAGGATGATGTCGGTACTCCGAAACCAATTGCTGCGACACGTAAGTTAGAGAAAATAAACTCAGAGGTCATCATCGAACCAGTCGTTGATGATGTCAATTACAGAAATATTGAAGACATCATCAAAACCATGGATGTGGTCATCGATGGGACCGATAACATGCTCATTCGTTTTTTAATAAACGACGCTTGTGTAAAACATACAGTCCCATGGGTGTATGGAGGCGCGATTGAAACCTATGGAATGACCATGAATATTATTCCACCTCGGACCCCTTGTTTCAGATGTCTTATCCCAGATATTCCCGGTGTAGGGGTACTCCCAACGTGTGATACAGTCGGGGTTCTGACAACAATTCCAAATATCATCGGCTCTCTACAAAGCACGGAAGTATTGAAGATTCTTTTACGAAAAAAAGACGTCAACAAGAATCTCATCTCCTATGATGTTTGGAACCATTCCTTTGAGAGCACAAAAATCAAGAAAAATCCTCATTGCGAATGTTGTGGAAAACATCATTTTGAATTCTTAAAAGGAAAACTCAAAGAAGATATCATTTCCCTTTGCGAGAAAGGCGCGATTCAAATTTTACCAGTAAAAAAGACAGTGGTATCCTTTGATGAACTGGAAAAAAAATTACGAAACGTTGGTGAAGTAGAAAATCGGAAAGTCATCCTTCGATGTAAAATCCAGAATTATGAATTGAATATTTTTCAAAATGGAAGAGCAATCATCATGGGCACCAATGATAAGAAAATCGCTAAATCGCTCTACGCAAAATATATTGGTTTTTAAAAAACCTAAAGGTGACAACGGACTATGAATACCTGGGACTCTGTGAAAGCAATAGGGCTCTTATCGGGCGGTCTTGACAGCACCCTTGCGGTAAAACTCATGATTGAACAAGGAGTTGATGTAATCACGGTGAATTTTGTTACACCATTTTGTACTTGTACACGAAAAGGATGCACGCATGAAGCAGGAAAAGTTGCAAAACAATTTGGTGTCCCCGTTAAGATTATTGCTGTTGGAGAAGACTATATCGAGATGATCAAACACCCAAAGCATGGGTACGGGAGTAACATGAATCCGTGTATTGATTGCAGGATTTTCATGTTTAAAAAAGCAAAAACATACATGGAAGAAATAGGAGCACGATTTATTTTTACTGGTGAAGTCCTTGGTCAACGACCGATGTCACAACATCGACGAGCCATGAACCTGATTGAAAAAGAATCAGGGTTACAGAGGTTGATTCTTCGGCCATTATCTGCAAAACTTCTTTCACCAACAATCCCTGAAGAGCAACAGTGGGTTGATCGAGAAAAACTCCTTGATATCCAAGGCAGACGACGTCTCCCCCAGATAGATCTTGCGAAGAAAATGGGGGTGAAAGATTATCCATGCCCTGGAGGAGGATGTCGTCTTACAGACCCCCAATTCGCAAAAAGACTCAAAGAAGCACTTGATTATGGAGAAGATACCATCAGAGATATTCAGCTCTTGAAATACGGGAGACATGTTCGACTCCCAAGTGGTGCAAAAGTAATTGTCGGGAGAAACGAAGAAGAAAATAAGTTACTCCTTCAATTTATGAATTCTGAAGATATTGCGCTTGAAGTCATTGGGACGGGTAGCCCGGTTACCCTTTTAAAGAAACAAAAAGATGAGGGTGATTTACAACAAGCAGCAGGATTCTGTATTCAGCATTGTGATAATAAAAAGAAAGAGAAGGCAATGTTAAAAATCAAATATGGTAATGGGTGTGAAATACTCAGTCAATATAATTCCTTATGATGAACATCTCCCGAGATAAATCAATCTTCAAAACTTCTATATCTGAGGAAACCCTTAAATAAATCTATTAACACTGATAGGAAAATAAAGAGGTCTTTGTACCAATGGTTGAAAATATAGTTGACAAGCGATTACATGGTCTTACAAGTTTTATTGGAAACACTCCACTTCTAGAAATTAAATTCATCTATGACGGAAAAAAACGGACCTTGTACACAAAAGCTGAACACATGAATATGACAGGGAGCATCAAAGATAGAATGGCGTTTCATATCATTAAACAGGGATACAAACGAGGGGTTTTGAAACCAGGATACCTTATCATCGAAGCGACCAGTGGAAACACGGGGATATCATTTGCAGCAATTGGTCGTGCGTTAGGTCATCCGGTTTCGATTTTTATGCCAGACTGGATGAGTGCAGAACGCATCAATCTTATTAGAGGTTTAGGAGCACAGATCAACCTTGTGAGTAAAAAAGAAGGAGGATTTCTAGGCAGTATTCAAAAAGCAGAACAACTCGCAATAACGACAAAGAAATCGTTTCTTCCTCGGCAATTCTCCAATGAAGATAACATCGAAGCACATTACCTCACCACAGGCCCTGAGATTTGGTGGCAACTCCATTATCGGTCCTTGATCCCTGATGCGTTTATTGCCGGTGTCGGAACTGGAGGAACTATCATGGGAGCTGGAAGGTTTCTTAAAGAGAAAAATCCGAACATTCAACTCTATCCGATGGAACCAGCAAACTCTCCCACGCTTTCTACAGGTTGTAAAATAGGCAAACATCGGATTCAAGGTATCTCCGATGAATTCATACCACCCATTTTAGATCTTCATGGACTCGATGGTATTATTGGTGTCGATGATGGCGATGCTATTATCATGGCGCAAAAACTTGCTGCAGAGCTTGGACTTGGTGTTGGTATTTCCTCAGGTGCAAATTTCATTGGAGCATTAAAGGTTCAAAATCAGTTGGGGAGCGGTACGGTTGTTGTCACTGTGTTCCCTGATGACAATAAAAAGTATCTCAGTACAGATCTCTTGAAGGAAGAACCAGTAAAAAAAGAATTTTTATCACCCGATGTTAAGCTTCTGGAATATCGGGTATTCAAACGCGTGTGTCATACGTGTTGTGATCCTTCTGATTGTGTAGAAGTTAAAAACCGCGATTTCAAAGATAAAATAACCTTACCGCATTGTCCACGAAGACCGTAAATATTGGTTTTCCTGTTTATTGACATTTCTTAAAAATTTTCGTCTTTTAAATAATCGTGCTAATTGTTAACAAGAAGCCGCTGGAGGGCTTCTTACAAAAGATACAAAGCCCCAACATATAAAATTACACTTATATCTGGAAGAGAACTCAAATTTGCTATTAAATTTTTACCTGTCAAGGTCTACCAACATCAAGTTTAAATCTCATTCCTTTTAATATTTTACCTACAAATATTAATGCTACTGATAGGATGGGAAATTACTGGTAACATCTGGATTTCTATGAATTAATCTTTATTTAATTTATTTTATTCGCTGTTTTTTCAATAGAAGAACAACAACAATTATGCATGCTACTAGGAACACCATAATCTCAAAACCAGGGGTTTGTTTCCCAGAAGATTCTCCACCAGTATTTATATCTCCTGGCATTGAGGGATATGACGGAATCGATCCAGTGATCTGGAAATCATGTTCAACATAGTATCCTTGTGAAAGAGAGGTGGTATAATGACTCTGAAAGACTTCGGAAGAAAAATTCAAAGGCCCATTGCTCTGAACATCCTCAGGAATTACTGTAACTAATGCAGAATACTCTTCTGGTGGAACTGGGATGCTGATTAAGCCATCATTGTTCCATGCACGAACCACATAATCAAGATAGAACTGATTTGGAAATGAAACTTTGATTAAATAGAATGGTACTGCATTGTCTACCTTTATGAAATATCCAGGGACTTCTTGTACACTCTGTCGCCATAGTCTTTCGTAATTTGTTGCCTGACCTACGACTTCCCCTGCGGTGTATTGAAAATCGCTAGATGGATAGTCCACGTAATACTCACCAACATCATACTTACCATTGTTGTTTTCATCTCGGTATATATCGTGAGGGGTATATTGACCGTCACCTGGTTCAGTGTCTGCATAGAATACGTGAGTGATGAATATCTCATCGATCTCTTTTTTCTGGCCAGGGTTTTTTATTATAAAATCGTTGTACACTGAAGTAAAATCATTGTGGAAGTTCTTGATGACGTCCCAGACTTTTTCAAAGCCAAGGGTGGCATTATCATCATCCCACTGATAATTCCTAAAATCTTCAACTGTCCAAATTTTCATTGGTGGATAGGTTGCGTTCGGACCTGTTACACCTTGTTCACGTGCATCTTCTTCGAAGGTTGTTTTTATTACCTCGTATTCTCTTTGTATCTCAGAAAATCGTTGTTGATACGTTTGGTACATTTCTTCAGGGGTTTTATCACAGTAATCCGTGTTGTCATCGTAGAGATCCCAGAGTACTCCTGCAATTGCATCTTCCTCTGCTCTTCCGCTATCGCCAAATGAGACAGCGTTCAGTTCCATGCCTGACCATTGAGTGTTGTACATATAATCCTCAGCAGCTATACCGGTCATAGCTGTCGTATCAGGCGGCGTCATCGGAATGGTACCTACATCTTCTTCGTAGATTTGCAGCATCACAGCAGCCATAAATTCAGCAAATCCCTCTATATAGGAGTCGGAAGTGCTTGGGTTTAGGTATCCATCATGATTGCGCTCTTCGATAGTCACTGGAAGATCAGGTGATGGCGCAGGCCATTGCTGATACATCGTATGCATCATGTAATGTGAAAACTCGTGGTATTCTCTGTTCCTGGGTCGATACACACTTTCATGAATTGATTTCTCAGCGTCAATGGTTATGTAGCTTTTCCCAGGTATGTTGTACCAGTACCGCGTACCAGTTTGTTCCGATGCAAAGGTGTAAATGTCAAGAGGGAGCTGGTAGTTTACCTCGACCTCCAAAGCAACCTTATAAAATTCAAGAGCCTCTGTGAAATGTACATACATACTAGCAAATGTTTTAGCCCAATCACCACCATAATGCTGTGGCAGCTCTTGATCAAGAGCGATATCCTGAGTTAGATCGCTTGTTGAGTCAGCAGTAAAGGTGCGCTTGAATGTCACCACGCTTTGATTGTTCTCTTGGTAATGGAGGGAAAAGTAAGTTGTTGTGTTTATGGCATAGGAAAAGGTAACTGTTAGGTCGTAATGCATTCCTTTTGATATAGGTCTAGTGAAGTTGTAATTTCCTTCTTTGTCTGTTGTTGTTTCATTCGTTGTTTCACCATTTGAAAGTGAGACTTTTATGTGTTTCATTGGTCTGTTAAACCCGGTGATTTGCCCATGGATTTCATCCATAGCTTCTATTGATAATAACTCCTGTGCTTTTGATTCAAGCTTACTCATCGTTGTTACGAGTTGTGAGTCAGAATATGTGTCTTTGTTAAGATTTGCACTTACTCCGACAAGGGTGGTGCCATGGATAAATTCAATACTGCCTGTTAAATAGTCCCCCAATAAATCCTCTAAAAGCAATGTATATCGGTCTGTCTGGCTTTCCCAAGTGATAATTCTGTAATTACTATTTTCAACAAAGTTGCTTTCATAAAAAAGGATGTGTTCACTCATATATGTTGATTGATCATCGGTATAGAAGTAAATAGAGATGCCTGCGTTGTCAGCTGGATCTGGATCTCCGTAATAGAATGTTACTTGTTTTGGGTCTGTTTCGGTTAAAATAAATGATCGTCCTCTGTTTAGTGACAGACCCAAATCGGGAATGTTACCGTCATCAATAGTAATCTGATATATTTGGGCGGGATCTGCAGCATCTAGAGTGTTGATGCTAGGTAATATACACAAAAAAGCGATTGTTATTACTAGTCCAATATTCTTTATTATTTTCATTTTTCGTACTCCCTTTAAACAAACAGAACAATTATTTTATTACTTATAAGCGTTATGATTTTTTAGAGGAAAAATCGTGATATGCTCTTACTGGGAAGGATGCTTGAATTTATCAATAAAAAATTTTGTTTTTCTTATATTTAAAAAATCATGTTATTAATTAGCAAGCCGCTGGAGGGATTCTTACAAAAGATTCAAAGCCCCACAGAAAAACCGTTAAAACTACAAATTCTCATCGGATAATCTTTACCAAATAAAAGGAATTAATCGATATCGTGTCTTTTCACAATATTCTTTGTATCCCGGTAAATTTTTCATTAGAAATTTTTCTTCATAGAGAAGCCTGATAATAATTTTGATAAACGATAATAAAGAAAAAAATAGTGCCCAATATGAACCTAGTGCAATAGGAGTAAATACAACTAAAAGAAGTCCGCCTATAGACATAGGATGGCGAACGATTCGATAAGGACCTGTCGTTATGACTTTTTGTTCTTTGTCTGTTTCAATAATGCTTGAGGCAAAACTGTTTTCCTTAAACACGAGGAAAATTATGATAAAACCAAGGAGAACAAAGATATCTCCGGCTATAACCAGATAGAGTGGGACATTAGACCAGTAGTAGCGATGATCAAAACCTGGTACGACAAACAAAAAAATCCAAAGAATGTGTCCGAAAATTTGTATAATTTTTTGGCTTTTTTCTTTTTCTGCCAATGGGCCGGTCTTTATTCGAGTTTCTAATAATTTAATATCATTTTTTAAAAGATATAATGTGATAATTATTGTCGACGTCGAAAAGATAAGCCAAAATGCCCATGCTTGAAAGAAATCTACGGTCCAAGCAGGCAAAAAAAGCCCAAGCCATACAAAAACAAGGAGGAAAACAAGACCTAAAAACGCTTTACCTTTTATGTCGCGTTGACTTGTATTCATATCAATAATAATCAATCAGTTTATTAATAATTTTATGGAAGATTTAAAGAAAAAATCATCATTATGTAATGTTTTTACCAGTAAAATGAAATCCAACTCTCCTTCCTCTCTAAGAAAAATTCTAAATTGAAACTACAAATTCATGTAAACAAACTGTAGTTTTTCTAATAGGGGGCATTGAACAGTTAGCATATATTCCCGACGGGACCACTTTTTTAACGTTTACAGGAAGAAAAAACACTCTTTTTCAAATCCCTTCGGGAGATTCGTTGCCAAAGATTCAATGCCCCATTGTTGCTCTGTCGGGAAGGGAACTCGAATTTACCAATAAATTTTTAGTGCATATTATTTTGCTGCCAGAATCACTCATTGATAGGATTTAACCCATAATCTTAAAAATAATAAGGTATATAATAACATATCATCATTTCAATAAAAGAGGTCGTTGAAAGCCCTGTGAATTCAATCAATAATCATCAGTCTCGCGCGGCATCCGGCATGAATGTATTTATCGATTCGTACTCCTGCAGCCGTCGCGAATTAGACACCCAAAAAATTTACACCTACCTTAGAGAGAACAAATATACCATTGTTCATGATCCTACAAAGGCGGACTATATTATCCTCATGACCTGTGGTTTTACCAAGAACATGGTAAATACCTCGTTTAAAATGATAGCAAAATACAAAAAATATGATGCAGAGGTAATTGTTGCTGGGTGCATCCCTGAAACTCACAAGATGGAGTTAGAAAAAATATTCGCTGGAAAGACTATCTCGACAAAAAACCTGGACAAAATTGACGAACTGCTCCCGCAAGTTACAATAAAATTCAGGGAGATCCCGGATGTCAATACCCGCTGGGAAAGTCTCAACGATCGGTCTCTAAGTGGGGTCGTCAGAAGAATCCATGCAAACGTGTATCCTATAAGAAAGGTAGATTGGTTTATCCTGAATACGATCATTATAAAGGTGCTCGGGAAAAATTTCTATAAAACTTTCCCGTTTGACCGGCTTATTCCAGAAACAGGACAATGTTACATTTTAATCTCCCGGGGATGTATTCATAACTGCACATATTGCGTGATAAAAAACGGGGTCGGTCGTTTGCACAGCAAGCCTCCGGAGCAGTGCATCAAGGAGATTGCCGGTGGGTTACAGCAAGGATTTCGATCATTTGTCTTAGATGCAGATGATATCGGTCCATACGGAACAGATATCGGTACTAGCCTTCCGTATTTATTACGAAAGATTATGGAAATCAAGGGCTCATTCACTGTTAAAATCAGCCATTCGCATCCCCTGTGGCTCATTAAATACGAGTCCGAGCTTGACGATATTTTCAAACAAAAAAGGGTGAACAATATTTTTGCTGCAATCCAATCGGGAAACGATCGGATATTGCGTCTTATGGGCCGTCCATATTCAACCAAGGATCTTGTCAAAACACTTATAGCATTTAAGAAATCTAACTGTAATCTGGAGATCGGGGTTGATCTAATAATTGGATTTCCTTCCGAGACTGAAGAGGAATTCCTTGACACCCTACGCCTGTTCAACGCGGTTCATTTTGATTATGGTGAAATTTATCCGTTTTCCTGTCACGAGAGAACTAAGGCGAGTACCATTGAGCCGAAGATATCGAAACATGTGGTGGACCAACGGATGAAAGTCGCGCTTCGTTTTTTGAAAAAAAATAATTATTTCGCCAGGCGGTTTCACAAAAGTGCAATCTTTTTTTACACGCGATAGATCGTACTTTTACGGATATTTTCTGTAAATATAATATAAAAAATAAGTTCGGGTGAAAATATTTTCAATGAGAAAAATCATAAATTTTGACCCTGTAATATTACGTCGTACGAGATGATAAAATCCCTTGGTGATAGCGGACCAGCTGTAATATTTTCGATATAATTTTTTGTACCTTTTGACATTTATACCGGGCTGATATTATCCGTTAAGACTCTAGCCATTTCAATCATATTTTCTTCTTTTAACTGGGAATGAACTGGGAGGAAAAGCAAGTTATGTTGGAGAGATTGCGCTTGAAAGCATTCACAGTGATAGGTATCAAAAACCTCTGAGTCCGGAAGAATCAAATATTGTCCACTAGCAGGAATTATACCAGCCTTAAATAGGGTCATTATTACATCCCTTCGTCGATCTGTTTTAAGACAGAAAAATTGGTAGGACGGTGTCATATGAGATAAATATCCAGGTTTTTTTAAATTATTGTATAATAATTCTACGTTATGCACTCTAATTTTCAGATTCTCATCTAATGTTTTTAATTGCATCAGTCCAATAGTTGCTTGAAAATTCGTGTACCTGAACCCGTATCTTTTTTGTAGTATCTTGTTATCGAATTTTGTAATTTTTGCAGGGGCGTTATTGGATGGATAAGGACGTTCAAAAATTTTATCTTTATTGAATATACACAGGAAAGAATATATCGGATGTAAAAAACAGGTAACAAGGGGAGTAGTATTCAACAACCATTCTAATGAATTTAACATTACCGGTTTAAAGAGTTCGAATTTATTAGGAAATGGTAACATATCAATTTGTTTTCGAATAATATTCCATAGGCTATCGTTGTTTGTAACAATCATTCCTCCCCCAAAGGTTGTGGGATTTTTATATTTACCAAAACTAAAGCAACTAATATCACCAAATGTTCCCACCTTCTGCCCATTATAGGTCGCTCCAAGCGCTTGCCCACAATCTTCGATAAGAATTAACTGATGCTCTTTTACAATGTTAATAATTGCATCCATCTCACAGGGGACTCCATAGAGATGAACAACAAGGAGAAATTTCGTGTTCTTCGTGATTTTCTTTTTTATCTCCTTTGGATCGATATTGTAGGTCTCCGGGTCAACATCAACAAACACTAGTTTTAAACCACAGATCAACGCCACTTTTGCCACAATCCACGGCATATATGCAGGAAGCAATATCTCATCACGACCTTTTCTAATAGAGAATGCATTGAAAATCAAGAACAATGCGTATCTGGCTGACGATGTTGCCATAGCATGTTTCATATCGAGATATTGCGCAAATTCCTTCTCAAATTGTGCAATATTTTGCCCATCAAGTGTTTTGTTTTTCAGGAGCAGTTTAAAAGAAGTTACGATTATTTCTTTCGATAATGAAAGATTATGACTGATTTTCATCGCTGTATTCCCATGGTAGATTTATGTTATTTTCTCTCCCTTTATTCAGAATAAACGTAATTTCTTCATTTACTCGATGATATAAAAAGATTATGGTCAACATTGCTTTGTGTAATAATTTTCATCTCGGGTAAATAGGCACATTCCATAGGATAGTTCGTAGCCATTCTTCGACACTTCAAAATCGAGTTTTGATACTGAAGAAATATTCTCCGAATCGGCGTTTTGTCCCGGAGAAGATGGCTTCCACGACACAGCGCATGATTCGATTATCAATCATTCTCTGTCTCTTGTAAAAATGTAAAATACAATGCAAATTAAAGGATATGTGAACACCCATCTCCATATGCTTATATAGATTGATTTTC
>Ga0315291_10008232_pt1 | contig 12812 bp, 11 predicted proteins | sample YL17G12_20_MG_FD_203070 | JGI IMG/M metagenome (GOLD analysis project Ga0315291, IMG submission 203070) | Sediment microbial communities from Yellowstone Lake, YNP, Wyoming, USA - YL17G12_20 | ecosystem: Environmental > Aquatic > Freshwater > Lake > Sediment | place: USA: Wyoming | collected... | reverse complement strand
GGGGATTGCGGATTGGGGATTGCGGATTGGGGATTGCGGATTGGGGATTGGGGATTGCGGATTGGGGATTGCGGATTGGGGATTTTGGATTGCGGGTTGGGGATTGGGGATTGCGGATTGCGGATTGAAGAAACGGGGCAAAGTAGGGCGGGCGTCTCGCCCGCCAGAAAGCGAGAGACTGTTAAACGGGCCGACTGGCCGATCGGTAAACTGGCCAACTGGCGAACGGGCCAACTGGCGAACGGGCCGACTGGCCGATCGGTAAACTGGCCAACTGGCGAACGGGCCAACTGGCGAACGGGCCAACTGGCGAACGGGCCAACTGGCGAACTGGCCAACTGGCGAACGGGCCAACTGGCAAACGGGCCAACTGGCGAACGGGCCAACTGGCGAATGGGCCAACTGGCGAACGGGCCAACTGGCAAACCGGGGGACAGGCCGAGGGGCCGCTTTGTAAAGGGGCGGCAAGGGTTGTTTTTTCCGCGGCCTACAGCCTCAAGCCTACAGTCTCCAGTCTCTTAAGAAGGGAACACTGCCGTGGTGACGGAAATCAAGTTCAAAAACACCAATGTGAACTTCGCCAGGGAGATGGAGTCTCTGGTCCACGAGGACCTTGCCCAGCGCACGGGCCGCGTGGATGAGGACGTTCAAAAGCAGGGGGAGGCGGCGGGGCGCTACTCCGCCAAGCTCACTGCTCCCAAGCACGTCTTTCAGGCGGAGAAAACGGGCGAGGCCGGCATGGACATGCATGAGATTCTGGCCCGGCAGATGGGGCTGGAATACGTGGATCTCGATGACTACCCGGTGAACGATCTGCGCATCCTGCGCATGGTTTCCGGCGACCTGGCCAAGCAGTACAGGGTCTTCCCCATCGCCTACGACGAAGCGGAGGACACGCTGACCATCGCCATCAGCGATCCCTCCAATCCCACCATCGCGGATGACCTTCACCTGACCCTAGGCCACAACATCCACGCAGTGGTGGCGCGGGAGGGGGACGTGATGGACCGCATCAACCAGCACTACGGCCTGGGGGAGGAGTCCATCACTTCGTTGCTTAAGGAGTTCTCGGAGGAGGCGGAGGAGCAGATTCTGGAGACGGGGGGAGGGCGCATGATTGACCTGTCGGATCCCAGCACGATCGCGCAATCGCAGTCCGTGGTGAAGCTCGCGAACATGATCCTGTACAAGGCGATCCTGGACCGCGCCTCGGACATCCACATCGAACCCTTCGGGAACATGTTGCGGGTGCGCTATCGGGTGGACGGAGTGCTGCGGGAGATGCAGTCTCCGCCCAGGGAGATGCACGGCCCGCTGATCTCGCGGCTGAAAGTGAGCGCGAACCTGGACATTTCGGAAAACCGGCGGCCTCAGGACGGGCGTATCAACCTGCTGCTGCCGAACAATCGCGAGGCGGAGCTGCGCGTGACGACGGCCCCCACGGTTCACGGCGAGTGCATGGTCATGCGGGTGCTGGACAAATCCATGATGCAGATCGGCATCCACCAGATCGGCATGTCCCAGGACGTGCTGGAGGGTTTCCTGAAAGAGATCCGGAAACCCAACGGGATCATATTGGTCACGGGTCCGACGGGTTGCGGCAAGACCACCACGCTTTACTCGGCGATCAACGAAGTCAAATCCACCGAGGAGAAGCTGATCACGACGGAAGACCCGGTGGAATACCAGATGGACGGGATCATTCAGATCAACATCAACGACAACGTGGGCCTGACCTATGCGCGGTGTCTCCGCTCGATCCTGCGTCAAGACCCCGACAAGATCCTGGTGGGTGAGATCCGCGACCTTGAGACCGCCCAGATTTCGATCCAGGCCGCCCTCACCGGCCACTTGGTGTTCTCGACGCTCCACACCAACAGCGCCGCGGGAACGATCACGCGTCTGATTGATATGGGGGTGGAGCCCTTCCTGATCACTTCGACGTTGCAGGCAGTGATTGGCCAGCGGCTGATCCGGACGATCTGCCCGAACTGCAAGCGGCCTCACGTGCCCACCGACGAGGAACTCGCCGAGTTCAACGTGACGCGCGCGGACATCGCCGACATCGCGTTCTATGAAGGAGCGGGGTGCGAAGAGTGCAACTACACCGGTTACAGAGGACGTATGGGCATCTTCGAGTTCTTGAAGATCACGGAGGAGATCTGCGATCTGATTCTCGAGAGGGCCACCACCGACGATGTTCACGCCCAAGCGGTCAAGCAAGGCATGGCCAGCCTCCGCCAGGACGGGTGGGTCAAGACCTGCATGGGGTTGACCACGTTCTCGGAAGTGGGGAGCCATACGCCTAGCGAAACGCCCCTGTCCTTGCGCGCGGCGGCCAAGGCGGAGGTTCTGCTCGCCGAGAAGAGCGTGCCGGAGCTTCCCGGGCTGGTTTGATTGGGGATTTCGGATTGCGGATTGGGGATTTCGGATTGCGGATTGGGGATTTCGGATTGCGGATTGAAGAAATGGACGGATCGGACGGATCGGACGGATCGGACGGATCGGACGGATCGGAGTGGCGAACTGGCTGACTTTATTTGAGAGGAGAAGGAATCATGCCTCTGTACGCCTATGAAGCGTTGGACAACGGCGGGAAAATGGTCAAAGGCGCCATCGAGGCCGCCAGCGAGGACGTGATCGCCGAGAAACTCCGCGACATGGGGTTCTATCCCCTCAAGATCGTGGAGAGCAAGGTCTCCACCGCGCAGCTGGATATCGGCGCGCTGCCCTTCGTGCGCCAGATTTTCCACCGCATCACCTTCAAGCACCTCACCAGTTTCACCCGTCAGTTGGCTACCCTGATTGACGCCGGTCTTCCGATCCTGCGGTGCCTCCACATCCTCCAGGAACAGGTGGAGTCGGTGCTTTTCAAGGAGAAAATCGCCCAGATGGGCCGGGACATCGAGTCGGGCACCACCCTTTCGGAAGCCCTGGGCAAGCATCCCAAGCAGTTCGATTTGCTGTATGTGAACATGGTTCGGGCGGGCGAGATCGGCGGTGTGCTCGAAGCCGTGCTGCAGAAGATCGCGACGTTCCTGGAGAAGCGCGCCGCTCTGATCAGCAAGATCAAGTCGGCCATGATGTACCCCCTCGTGGTGATGGTGGTGGCCACGGGCATCGTGACCTTCATCCTTACCGTGATCATGCCGAAGTTCGTGGACATATTCGCCAGCCTGGGCGACGCGAAACTGCCCGCCCTGACCCTCTGGCTGATGTCGGCCAGCAACATCCTGGTCCACAGAACCCCTTACGTGGTCGTCGCCATTATCCTGCTGGCGCTGGCCATCCGGAAGATCAACTCGACCAAGAACGGCAAGTTTGTATTCGATACCATCAAGCTGAAAATGCCCGTCTTTGGCTCCTTGTTCCAGAAAGCGGCCATCGTTCGGTTCGCCGGCACTTTGGCGACCCTCATCACTTCCGGCGTGCCCATTCTCCAGGCTTTGGACATCGTCCGCGAGACTTCCGGCAATGAGGTGATTGCGCGCGCCATGGACGGCGTGTACAACAGCGTCAAGGAAGGAGAATCCATCCACGAACCCCTCCGGGCCGCCAAGGTCTTTCCCCCGCTGGTGATCCACATGGTGGCGGTGGGGGAGGAGACGGGCGCCATTGACCAGATGCTTATCAAGGTCGAGGAGGCCTACCAGCGCGAAGTGGACGACACGGTGGATGCGTTGACCTCGATCCTGGAGCCCCTCCTGATTGTGTTCCTGGGGGGGATCGTAGGTACGATCGTCGTGGCGTTGTACTTGCCGCTGTTCGATTTGCCCAAGCACATCAAATGAAGAAGTCAGAATGATGAATGATGAATTGCGGACAATGTTCAATGAAGAGGTTAAAATGAGAAATGGCGTTCATCATTCATCATTCCGCATTCATCATTCATCATTCCGCGCAGCGGTGACCATAACCGAGCTCATGGTCGCGATCCTCATCATCTGCATCATGATGGGGGGAGCGATGCTCTCCTATGTGAACTACTACCAGAAGTCCCTGGTGCTCACCCAGGCTTCGAAGATCCGGAAAGCGGCCGGGATGGCCCGGTCCCGGGCCATCGAACGGGGGAAGCCCAGCCAGGTCGCGATCTGGCTGGAGCAGCCTTCCGTGTGGGTGGATGACCTGGACGCAACCGGCAAAGTGGAGCGCCGAAAGATCGTGACACCTGAACCCATCCATGACCTGGTCCAACTGGTCTCGGTGGACAAGCTCAGTTCCCCCACTGTGACGGGGATAGCCACCATCCGCTTTAACGGGGACGGTTCGAGCGAGGACACCTGGGTCTACCTCAAGCGCGTTCAGTCGCCGGACGAGGACAAGGAATACTGCACCGTCCGGATCTATGGTCCGACCGGCCTTTCGAAGGTCTTTGAACACGAAAGAAGAAAACCTTAAGAGAATGATGAATGGCGAATGATGAATGATGAATGATGGATGTGGGATGAAGGGGAAAGATGAATGTGAAGGATGAGTGTGAAGGATGAATGTGAAGGATGGAAGATGAAGGGTGAATGCGGGATGATGAATCATAAACTACCAAGCAAATCCGGCATTGACATGCTGTTCAGAACGCTTCTCGCATTCTGTTCGACATGCGTCCTTTTTGCTTTCTCCCGCATTCATCGTTCATCATTCATCATTCATCATTCGCCATTTTCCCGCATTCATCGTTCATCATTCATCATTCATCATTCGCCATTTTCCCGCATTCATCCTTCATCCTTCATCCTTCATCCTTTCTCTTCCTTCCGCCGGGGTTTCTCGATGCTGGAAGTGGTGGTCAGCATGGCCATCCTTCTGGCGGGCATTGCCGCGATTGCCACGTTTTTCCCGATGAGCGTGCGGCACAACCAGCGGGCCGTGGACGTTTCCACGGCGGCCTATGTCGCCCAGATGAAAGCCGAGGAGATCCGAAGGGACGACTCCGCGAACCATCGCCTGGTCCGCGAGATCCGCCAACTGACGGATCCCACCAAGCCGGTCACCTTCCCGCTCGACTCGCGCTTCGCCTACTCCTTCTGCGGGCGGTCCATGATTGAGGACGCCGCGGAGACCGGCGGCGGAGCGAGTGGTTCCGGGATTGCCCGCGTTATCATCATTTACTCCCCGGAGTTCAAGCCCCGGCCGGACCTTTTCTCGCCCAAGGAGAACATCCTCTTCGAGCTGAGGTTCTATGAGTAACTCGCGTCCCATCCCCGCTTCCTTCGGCGTGGTCCCGCCCGGCCGGCTTTGCCGATGGCATGGGATCACCCTGGTGGAGATTCTCGTCGCGCTTGCCATTGCGTCTATCCTCCTTGTGGCGGTGATCGGGACTTTCACGATCCTTCTTTCTCTGTCCAAGTCTTCTGAAGTGCAGTTGGAGGCCCTCTCGAGCGCCCGCGCCGCACTGGAAACCATGTCGCGGGAAGTCAAGGAGGTGGCCACGGCGCCTCATCCCGTCTATGTCGTCGGCGAAGACCACCCGACCCGGTTTGGCGATGGCAAGGACAACGATCGCGACGGCAAACCCGATGAGGAACAGGCCGACGGGCGGGACAATGACGGGGATTGGGATAAGAAAGAGAACCATGCCGCTATCGGCGGCCTCGTGGAACGGCCCCACCAGCCCAGCGAGCAGGCCGATCTGGGGGAAAACGGGGTGGATGAGGACTGCGTGTTCAACCACGACCGGCTGAGCTTCCGCGTGGCGGCGCCGGCCCGTTCCGACCATCTTTACGAGGACATCACCTACGAATTGCTGACTCCCCCGCGCGAGTTCGACGGGCAGTCCTACGTCCTGACCCGCACGACCACTTACACGCTCAGCGATGGGAGCGGCGAGGTCAAGTCCGCCACTGCGCCGATAGCGTATGGCGTGCTGTCTTTCAACTGCCTGTACTGGGATCCAAACGCGCAACCCCAGGGTCAATACTGGCTGACCCAGTGGGATTCCCGGACCAGCACGGGTCCCTTCAGGGCGCCCGCGTCGGTCCAGGTGGAACTGGTCGTGCATGCGGACAAGAAGGCGATCGAGGAGTACAAGGAAGGGAGCGCGGTGGACACGCTGAGCCTGCGCACCCTGGTCAATATCGAAAGCGTCATCCAGTCGGGAGCGTTTCCCCGCGATCCCTGAGGACGGTCTCATGCGTCAGCGAAGGCTTGTCAACAGTTCCTGTTGTTTCTCCCGCCGCCGCGGCTCGATCCTGCTGCTCGTGCTGGTGCTGTTGGCCCTACTCGTGCTGATGGTCACCACGCTGATCTATGCGGCCAGGCTCGAGACCCTCGCCGCCCGGTCCGCCGTGCAGAGCGTGCAGAACCGCATGGAGCCCGCCTCCATCGTGCCCAACGCCGTGGATCTCCTACGGGGCCAGCTGGGGCAACCCACCGCGTTCAACCAGGTCTGGGCTCTCGCGCCCCGCCCTCCCGCTATCTCCGGGAGTACCGGCATTGCTCCGGCAAGTGGGGCTCGCGAGACCTCCGGGACCTTGGCCATCGCCTGGTCTCAGATTTCGCCCACGGGCACGCGCTGGCCCGGCTGGCTCGAGATCGAAGACCAGAGCGCGCTTCTTAACATCAACACCGTGGCGCCCTATCCCCGCGATCCCGGCCATGCCGAGCCGCCTGAGCCGGGCATTCTTCCGGCCCAGGTTCTGGAGGGGCTGATCGCTCAACGTCTCGCCGCCGCGGGATACAATTCCTCCGGAGCGGCCGGGATCACCCGGCTCATTCTGTCCCTCCGGTGGGGATCGGGTCCCAGTGAGAATCTAGAGTCTGGAGTCCGGAGTCTGGAGACTAAAAACAGGCGAACAGGCGGACTGGCGAACAGGCAAACCGGCGAACAGGCGAACAGGCAAACCGGCGAACCGGCGAACAGGCAAACCGGCGAACAGGCAAACTGGCAAACCGGCGCCTTTGTCAGCCTCGATGCGGTGCGGCTTCTCATCGGCTTGCCCAAACCGGCGTTCGACGCCATTGCCCCGTTCATCACCACGTTCTCCTGCTCGTGCGACCTGTGGCAGGCCGAGGACGGCGCCCCGTTTGAACGTGTGCCCGTGAACACCCTCGACCCCCAGGAAATCTTTCAGGTTCTCCAGCGCGTCTATCCCGACGCCCCGGAGGACCTGCTGCGGCAGTTCGCCCTGAACATCGTGGACCGGCGCGATGCGGACTCCGTGCCCTCCGTGTGGCCGAGCGCGACGGGCGGCAACGCCCTGCTTGGCTTTGAACCCACCCCGGTCATCAGCGAGGTCTGCCCCGATGTGATCACGTTCACCGAAGACGGCGACAACGGCGAGTATATCGAGATCTGCAACCCACTGCCGGAGCCCGTGGATCTGCGGGGCTGGAGTATAGACTGGGGTTCGGCCAGCCACATTCTCAACACCATTCTCGCGCCGGGCGCCTGCCTTGTGCTGACGGATGATATTCAGAACGAGAATGATCCCACCCCGGAAGACAAGTCCCCCGGAATGGGGAGTTTCGTGGCCATCTTCGGCCTCCCCATCCTCGCAAGAAACCAGATCGCGGAAGAGCCCGCCATGGACATTCCGGATGAACAGGGCCTTATTCGGCTGTTTGACGCCGAGGGGAACCTGATAGATTACCTCACCTACCGGGGAAGGACTTTCAACGGGCTTCACCGCGGTTTCCACAAGCGCAACGTCTTCTCCCACACGGGCGAGCCCGGTCCTGCCACCCCGTTTGTCGTTCGGCTCGAGGGTTTCTCGGACGCTTATGAAGAGGAGTGCTGGCAGATCCTGCTCGCCGCGATGAACAAGCCCTACACGAGCGCTGTGGAACTCCTGGCGGCGCCGGTTTTCCTCGAAACGCCAGAGAAGGTTGTCCGCCTGCAAGACGGAGTCTTCCCCTTGTTCGGGATCTCGAGCGGGTCTCAACCCGATCTCCGCCTGGTGGACGTGTTCACCGTCGCCGAGGGGAGGGACGCGGGTTCGGGCGGGGACCTGCCCCGGCGGTGGGGTTCTCTTGGCAAACCCGGCGAGAAGAGTGAAGACAGGGCGGTTTCCACCCGTTTTTTCAATCCGCAATCCGCAATCCGCAATCCGCAATCCGCAATCCGTCCCCCCGGCACGGTTGCGTTTGGCAAGATCAACCTGAACACCGCCCCGTCCGAGGTTCTTCAGGTGCTGCCCGGCCTGGATCCGGAGATGGTTGGCCTGATCGCGGGTTACCGGGCGCGGGCGCAGTCCCCGGCGCTCATCCCTTCCGCGTCGGGGGCAGGGACCCCGACGTGGCGGCCCGGGATGATTCCCTTCCGCAGCCTGTCGGATTTCGCCAACAATCCCGCCGTGTGGAGCAGACGCAATGACGTTCAAAGACTCCACGCGCTTTTTGCCCTTGCCCCGCACGCCACCTTCAACTCCACGGCGTTCCGTGCGAAGTCGTCGGGCGCGGGATCTTCCGGGTCCGGCGGGATTTCCCCCACGGGTCTGGGGAGCCAGACCTTCATCGTCCTGAGCGAGGCGGGCGTGGACGTTCTGGACTGGAGATTCCGGTTTCCCGGGCAGGATGAATCCGTTAGCGGGACGAATACCACTCAGGTATTGGGCGGAAAAGACTCGGAGGACCGGAATTCGATTGACAATAGAAAGAAAACGCACTAAACTGGCGGATAGAGGCTTGGTGCGCCCTATTAGGACGCCCGGCGGAAGAAAAGAGACAAATGGTTCTCAAACATCCTCACCTCTCCAGGGCCCGGGGTTTCACCCTGGTGGAAATCATGATTGTGGCGGCCCTGATCGCCCTCTTCTCGGCCCTGGCCATCTTCTCGATGACCTATCTGGTTGATACCTCCAAGCGCAAGTCCGCAATCGCCGACGTCCGCACCATTGGCAGCGTCCTGAGTACCGCCACCATGGACTTCGGTGTCATCCCCAAGATCGGCTACCTGAGCGAAAGCCGCGAAGGCCTGGAACACATGGCGCCGGTGGGGAGCAAGCTTCCCGGCGAGTTCGATACGTTGGGGCTCATGCCCGCCGATTCTCCCCAAATCCGGAGGATCACGCAGAATTGGGAAGGCCCGTACCTGCCCAATCCCGCCCAGCGGCAAGTGGTCAGCTCCGGCTTCAAGGGCTACTTCACGCGGATGAAACTGGCCGGCTCGAACAACGTGCTGAACTGGCCGGCCGACCCGTGGGGAAACCCCTACGTCGTGTATCTGCTTCACCTGAACCCAGGCCCCAACTCCGCCCCCCAATGGGTTGAGTCGCCCACAGAGAAAGCGAACTACGCGGCGGTTGTGGTGAGCTACGGCAAGAACGGAATTCCCGGCGGATCCAGCGACCCACGGACGATTTTGGCCGCCGACCGCGCTGTGGCGGAGGGTTACCTGCTGTTCACGAGGCTCACGGGCAATCCGAATGCCGAGTTTCAGGCGTTGACCCCAGCCGAATACTGGCAACCGGCAAGGTATCTGGCTCTCCACAACAAGGCGGGCTGGCAGGCGGAGGGTTTTGGGGGAACCTACCTCCCCAATGAGAATATCCCCGGTATACTGGACTCGGGTTCGGACGACCTGGTGTACCAGATACCTTGAATGAGGAAGTCAGAATGATGAATGATGAATTACAGACAGGATTCCTCAATGAAATGGGTTGGCGGATACCCACGCGGGGAGTCGTTTCTTTGCGTTCATCATTCATCATTCCGCATTCGTTTCCCAATTCTCATGTTTGAGGACCTCAAGATGCCCAACATTTCCGGTTTGCCACACCCCTCCCGCAGGCGCGGTTTCTCGGCCGTGGAGATCATCGCCGTGGCCACGGTCATTGCGATTCTCGCTCTCATCCTGATTCCGATGCTGCGGTCCCGCGTGGAGCTGTCCCGCGAGAAGGCTGCACTGGACGAAATGAGCACTCTCGGAGGCAAGGTGGCCGACCTGGCCTACGCCGCCCACAGCCACTATTTCCGCCTGCAGGACCTGGATAACACGAACAACTACAGCGGCCCGAACGATGATCCCGCCACGTGCGCGCCTTTCACTTATTACAGTGCCGACGGCTCGCTGAAAGTCCTGAACGATACGGAACGGCGCCGTCTGAGCAAGGAATGGCTCGGACCCTATACCCAGTTCCGCAACAGCATCACGATCAGGGAGCTTAGGGTATCCTATCCCTTCACCATCAGTGACCCGGCTGGCGGGAGCCCGATCATTGTTTTAGGTCTAGGCGTCTCCGAAGAGTCGGATCTCTATCCCGTGGATCCATGGGGGAATCCTTACCTCTTCTTTCCCCGGGTACTGACAATGCCCGGTGTGGAAACCAACTACCAGGGAAGGCCCATCCTGGTCAGCACCGGCCCGAACGGAGCTCCCGGGGATTTACCCACGGCCACGGGCCTCAATGACTATATTCCCGGAACAGGGGCAATCTGTACCGGCGATGACATTATCTGGAAAATGTAAGGAGCGCTGTATGAACAACGTACTGCCCAGTTCCAGAATCGGAAATGATGAATGCGGAATGGCGAACGGCGGCTTCAGCATCATGGAGGTGTTGGTCGCGGTGATGATCATAGGCGTCCTGGCGGTCATCCTGGTTCCCGTGCTGACCACCCGCGCCCGGGAAGCCCGCGTCGCCGCCTGCGAAAGCGAGCTTCAGGCCCTCGCCGAGGCGCAGAAGACCGCCGCCATACACACGGGGTACTTCCTGCGTCTGTACGCCCTCGATGACTTGCCCGGGTCCGCTGTCATCCCTCCGGGCGCCGCCGGCGTGGACAGGATTGTGGATGAGGCCCTCAACATGTCGGTCAGCAACCCCACGCAGATGTTCATTGACCCCTCGGCCAAGGCTTTTAACAACGTGCTGTCCATCGCCCCGTTCGCTAAAATCCTCCAGGAAAGCGAGTACGGGTGGAAGGGTCCCTTCTGCAACATCAAGCGCGACGAGAAGCCCAATGAGAGCTGGCCCCCACGGGACATGTCCACTGGCGGCTGGACCCTGCCCACCCACATCCACGGCATCCCCAATGACCCGTGGGGCAACGACTACCTGCTCTTTAATCGCTGGGGGCTGATCCAGGAGCCGAAAGGGTCTCTCTGGAGCGACCCGGTGTCGGTGGACGCAATTGACTACAGCACTGTTGTTTTTGACCGTCCCACCATTCTGAGCCTGGGGCCAGACGGCAAGCCGGGCAACGGAACGGCGGGCTCGAAGTTTGGCGAAGGGGATGACATTTACCGGAGTTTTGAGTACTGATCCCTGGCCGCCTGTCGGCGGCCCGGAAAACGGGAGGAAACCATGCAACACCCCAAGCATCAAAACAAGAAGCGAGCCGTAACGATGACGGAATTGCTCGTGGTAGTGGTCATCATCAGCTTGCTGGCCACCATCGCGGTTCCGGTTTACGTGAACAAGGCCGAACAGGCGCGCATCGCCACGGCTATTCAGGAGACGCGGGAACTGGCCAATGCCGAGGAACAGTGCGCCATTGGCCATGGGGTCTACGTGCCCCTGCAGGTGCTGGACGACAACCCGAAGGACTGGGACCTTAACATCCAAAACTCCGACGACATCAACAATACCGTTACGCGAGGCACCATCTTTATCATTTATGCCACACAGCCTATTCTGCAGCAGTCTCTGAACCAGGCGAGTCTTAATAATGGGAGCCTTGCCTCGCAGAATATCATTAAAGGCTGGAAGGGACCCTTCGTGAACGTCAACCGGGCCGCATTTGCCGACGAACTCCAGCGGTTGGGCAGCCCGAATGACGAGAAGATCGCCTACGATTTTCCGCTCGATCCCTGGGGCACCCCATACCGCCTGTATTCGCCGTTGGGTCTCGTTGGATCGGGGGCTTGGGGCGACTATGCAACATTCACGGGAAATTTCTCCGCGGTCAACCGGAGTTTCTCCGATGGCACGCTCACTCAGCAGAGCCAGCGCTTCGACCGGTTCGCCGTCGTCAGCTTCGGCCCTGACCGCACCTCCGGAACCGCCCTCGGCGACTTCAGGAACAGGGACGACATCTGCCACCTGTTCGGCGGCATCTACACCGAATCCAGTTTCCAGGCCTTCTACCGATAGGATTCCGGCCGCTGAAAGGACCGCGGGTTATGACATCCAGTAAGAAGAGCGGTGTGACCATTGTCGAACTCACGGTCGTGATCCTGATCCTTTCGATCCTGGCCACCGTCGCCGCGCAGGTTTATGTGTCCTACGTCGCCCGCGCCCGCTTCGCAAGATGCCGCTACGACATCAGCCAACTCGAACTGGCCGCCACCAGCTACATGACCGACGTGGGCGCCTATCCCCTCAGCTCTTCCGGCGCCCCCTCGGCTTTCGGAACCAGCCCTCCCGAACCCCTCAGGAGCGTAGGCGGCGGCCCCAACGGCTGCGGCTACCTCATGCTCTGCGTCCTGCACAGCTACAGCGGGCACTCGCAGTATCCCGCCAGCCCGCGCTGGGGCGGACCCTACATGACCGTGGACATGAGCCAGTTGAGCGACCTCAACGGCGCTCCCATCACCCAGGCCACCCCCATCACCCAGTACAATCTTCTGGACCCCTGGGGCCGCCCCTACTACTATCTTCGCAAAGACGACTACAAGCTTCTCGGCGGCACGGAACAAACCGGCACCCAGTTCTATGAGGTCTATTTCAACCCCTCCACTGTCCAGATTTTCTCAAAGGGGCCAGACGGCTTCACATCCGACCCGCCCGAATCCGGCCTGGGCAAAGACGACATGAACAACTTCGACAACCGCGCGCGCTGAGGATTGCGGATTGGGGATTGCGGATTGCGGATTGCGGATTGCGGATTGGGGTTTGAGGATTGAGGATTGCGGATTGCGGATTGGGGTTTGGGGATTG
>Ga0315291_10008231_pt1 | contig 12813 bp, 12 predicted proteins | sample YL17G12_20_MG_FD_203070 | JGI IMG/M metagenome (GOLD analysis project Ga0315291, IMG submission 203070) | Sediment microbial communities from Yellowstone Lake, YNP, Wyoming, USA - YL17G12_20 | ecosystem: Environmental > Aquatic > Freshwater > Lake > Sediment | place: USA: Wyoming | collected... | reverse complement strand
CCGGCGCGCCCTTGGTGCGGTCTTCGAACAGGAGCCCGCTGCCCCGCTCCCGGGGGCTCACCTGAAGCCTCACCCGCCCGAACTGCCCGTGCCCACCGGTCTGCCTGATGTGGCTGCCCTCGGCGATGGCGGTCGTCCGGATCGTCTCGCGGTAGGCGACCTGGGGCCGGCCGATATTCCCGGTGACCTGGAACTCACGCCGAAGACGGTCGGCGACGATGTCCAGGTGGAGTTCTCCCATGCCGGATATGATGATCTGCCCGCTGTCGGGGTCGGTGTGGGACCGGAGGGTGGGGTCTTCGGAGGTAAGGGCGGTGATCGCCTCGACGAGCTTGATCTCTTCGGCTTTCGTCTGGGGTTCGATCGAAACGGAGATGACGGGGTCGGGGAACTGAATGCTTTCCAGCAGGATGGGGGCGTCGTTATCGCAGAGGGTGTCGCCGGTATGGGTGGTGTCGAGGCCGATGGCGGCGACGATCTCGCCGGCAAAGGCCTGCTGGAGGTTCTCGCGTCGGTTGGCGTGCATGCGCAGCAGCCGGCCGATGCGGGTGGAGGAGCGCTTGGTGGAGTTATAGACGACGGCTCCTCTGGCGAGCGTACCGGAGTAGATGCGCAGGTAAACGAGCTGCCCGACATTGCGATCGACCGCGACCTTGAAGGCGAGTGCGGAAAGGGGTTCGGCATCATCGGGCCGCCGGGAGAGCGCCTGGCCGGTGCGCGGGTCTCTGCCCTGAACCGGCGGGACCTCCACTGGAGAGGGAAGGTAATCCACTATCGCGTCGAACAGGGGCTGCACGCCCTTGTTGCGATAGGAGGCGCCACAGAGCACGGGGACCATCATGTACTGGAGCGTGCCAGTGCGCAGGCCCCTGCGGACCTCCTCCTCTGTCAGCTGCTGGCCGTTGACGTACTTCTGCATCAGCTCTTCATCGGTCTCGGCGGCGGCTTCGAGCAACGCCTCGCGGAACCGCTGGGCGAGAGGCATCATCTCATCCGGGATCGGTTGCTCTTCGAGCTGCCGGCCCTCGGGGTCGGTCCAGACGATGGCCTTCATCGTCACCAGGTCTATCACGCCCCGGAAGTCCGCCTCTTGGCCGAGGGGAAGCTGGATCGCCACCGCCCGGCACCCGAGCCGCGACCGCATCACGTGAAGCACCCGATGGAAGTCGGCGCCGGTCCGATCCATCTTGTTCACATAGGCGATGCGCGGCACGCCATACTTGTTGGCCTGCCGCCACACCGTCTCGGACTGGGGTTGGACCCCCGCCACGCCGCAGAAAATCGCAACAACACCGTCGAGGACGCGCAGCGAGCGCTCTACCTCGACGGTGAAATCAACGTGGCCGGGCGTGTCAATAATGTTGACGGCGTGCTCGCGCCAGAGGCAGGTGGTGGCAGCCGCGGTGATAGTGATGCCCCGCTCCTGCTCTTGGGCCATCCAGTCCATGGTCGCGGCGCCCTCGTCAACCTCGCCCATCCGGTGGACCCGTCCGGTGTAGAACAGGATCCGCTCGGTAGTGGTGGTCTTCCCGGCGTCAATGTGGGCCGCGATACCGATATTACGCGTCTTGTCGAGCGAATACACGCGCGCCATAGGTCATCAACTTCGTTTCGTTTCAGGCGGCTGTCCGGAAGTCGGCAGAGACTTCCCGATTGCCTGGGCCGAGCTACCTTTTCGGCTCTCACGCAGGGCAGCCCAGCCGTTGATGGCCCATGGCTCCCTGCCATCCCCCGTCGTCCGCCCAAGGCGGGCTATGGGGGACACTTCCGAACTACCACCTGTAATGGGCGAAGGCCCGGTTGGCCTCCGCCATCCTGTGGGTGTCCTCTCGCTTCTTCACCGCAGCGCCCTGTCCCGAAGCGGCGTCCAACAACTCCGCCGCGAGCTTCTCCTGCATCGAGCGCCCTGGCCGCGCCCGAGCGCTGCCGACTAACCAACGCAACCCCAGCGCGAGCTTCCGCGTCGCGCGCACCTCTATCGGCACCTGATAGGTGGCGCCGCCGACTCGGCGAGGCTTCACTTCGAGCTGCGGGCTCACCTGCCGCAGCGCCTGCTCGTAGACCTCCAGCGGGTCCCGGTTGCCGCGGGCGCCGATCTGCTGAAGCGCGCCATAGACGATCGCCTCGGCGACGCTTCTCTTTCCCCGGCGCATGATCTGTGTGATCAGCCGGGAGATTAGACGGCTTCCGTAGACAACGTCCGGTCGCAGCACCCTGCGCGCGACCGCTCCCTTTCTCGGCATACCTATGTCCTCTAATGCGAAAGTCAGGCCATACTGACGTCGCTGGTGGGAAAGCCGGCGTGCGTCGAGGCCGACCTCTGCTACTTGGCCTTCTTGGTGCCGTAGCGTGAGCGAGCCTTTTTGCGGTCGGTCACGCCGGCGGTGTCGAGAACCCCCCGGACGATGTGGTAGCGGATGCCGGGCAGGTCCTTTACCCGGCCGCCGCGGACAAGCACGACGGAGTGCTCCTGGAGGTTGTGGCCCTCGCCCGGGATATAGGCCAGCACCTCAATGCGATTGCTGAGCCGCACGCGGGCGACCTTCCGGAGCGCCGAGTTCGGCTTCTTGGGGTTGGTCGTGTAGACGCGCGTGCAGACGCCGCGCTTGAGCGGCCCCGGTGCGTACCGGTAGCGCCGATCGTGGGCGTTGAACTGCCAGCCCAGCGCCCACCGGACGGTGGGGGCCGGCTGGGAGCGCTTGCGCTTGCGCGCTTTCCTTACCAGTTGGCTTATCGTAGGCATGACGGCTGTACTGGGTACTCCTGGACTAACTCGCCCCTGCCGCTGATGAGCGTGGCGCCAGGGGCGACGACCTGTAAGGCTACCAGAAAGCTATCCCCCTGTCAACAATGTGTAACAGGTTGCGAGGAGGTTTTTTCGGGGGCGTGCCTACGCAGTCGCGACAGGGGGTCTCTGGAGGTGCTCGAGCACCGTCGGCCGCTTCTCTTTCAGTTCTGCGTAGAACCAGATCGCCAGCTCGATGAGGTGCTGGTTGAGCGCGCACTCGGCCGGATCGGGGCGGAACAGGTCGCCGAAGGTGAGGTAGGACTGGTGCATGCACCCGCCCCCGCAGAGGAAGCGTGCCCAGCAGTCCTTGCAGGGGACGCGGCGGGTGACCTGGAGACGATCGGCCAGTTCCGCGACTCTTGCATCGTCAATCCCCTCCCACACCGAACCGAGCCGGGCCTCCGGGACGCCGGCTAGGCCAGGGCATATGTACAGGGTGCCGTCTGTGTGGACTGTCAGGTCGCGCGTCCCGCCTGGGCAGCGAGATTGCATCAGGGGCCTGCGCATGACGCGCTCCAGGAATCGGCCGAAGTAGTCTGACGATTTGGAGCCGCTTGTGATCCGGCGCAAGCGATCGGACAGCGCGGCGTCGGGCAGTGAGATAAGCCACTCGGCAAGCCGGCAATACCCGTCGCGGATAGCGTCGAGGTTGTGCCCAACTGCGAAGGGACTGTCGGGCTTCGACCGAACCAACTGCACCGCTAGAGCGGCGAAGCCAAGGTCGAAGAGATGCTGGTAAACGGCTAGCACATCGGGGTACGCGCCTGTAAGAGTTGCACCCACTCTGTTGTGCTTGGACCCCTCAAGCCCCGTGGCCTGCCCGCGCAGAACCTTCAGGCCGCGGACGGCGTCAGCGTACGTGCCTCGGCCATCTGGATACACCCTCATGGCGTCGTGAATCTCGGGTGGTCCGTCGAGGCTTGCACCGGCACAACCGAGGTCAAGGACTCGCTTCGCGGCGCCCGGATCGGAAAGCCGAGTGAGATTGGTCCCGGACCATGCTCTGAGCTGGAGTTGGACGCCACGACGGCAGGACTCTGCCGCCAGCGCCGCCCGAAACGCGTCGCAGAGCTCGAACTGGCACGCGATCTCTCCCGAGCACGCTACCCCGACATCGAGCGCTTCCAGATGCGAGGACTGCCACAGATCCCCGATCAGCCGGGCTGTCGCCTCCATGACCGCGGGAGGCATGTCCAATGGCGGCCACCCATCAACGCCCTCGTGGTTCGCATAGCAGTATCGGCATCGCAGGTTGCACCGGCACGACACGTTCACGAGCACGACGTGCTTCCGGGGTGACGGTTGAGCGGGCAGCGCACAGCTCTCGCGGAAATGGCCGCGCAGGCTCAGAGCGGTGAGTTCGTCCCGCGCCGACGCGACCTTCTCCGCTGTCACGCCGCGTCTGGCAGGCTTCCCGCCTAGCATCTCGCGGGCAGCCACCTCGCCAGAGGTGTCAAGCGCGAACGAGGTGCGGGTGCACGGGTCGAAGAGGAAGGCGCGGCCGTGGTTGCGGAACAGGTGAGCAGACGGTTTGTGAGCACGTAGCTGGGGAGCGCCCTTGTGCGTTCGTCGGGCCACGGTTAGGTCCAATCAGCTGATCGGTCTGATGTGTTGCGTTGCAGAGACGCGAGGTGGCTCCCGATCGCGCCGGACGAACTCCGCGAACTCTTCGCGGACCCCGAGTAGCATCCTGTTCATGCTGCAGTCGAGGTCTGTGGGCGCAAAAGCATCGCCTGTAGCCTCGAGGCCATTCGCCGGGCATCCGCCGACGCATTCGCCCGCGATATCACATGCGCGACACTTTGGCCGGAGTTGATCCGAACGACTAAGGAGGAGAGCCCGCTTCCGATACTCCGTGATGCCATTCCAGACGTCGCCGAGGCACCATGGCTCTCGGGCTTCGCCCACACCGTGCATCTTGGAGCATGGGTACAGCTTGCCTGCGGCGGCTACGCACATGCGTCCCCGCCCGGCGCCACAGCCCCACTCACCTCGCTGCGCACCCTTCGCGGAGCCGAGATCCTGCTCAAGCAGACCGATCTTGAGGGGAGCGCCACGGCGCGCCTGCTCGTGCACCCAACTTAGAGCACGCACCAGTGACCGCCCGTACAGGCGGAGTGCGGCGCTGTTCCACATCACGCCGCTGGCTGGTCCGATGATGAACTGGTTGATACCGGCGCGGGCGAGGTGTTCGACATTCTCGTGGACGCGTCGGGCAAACTCAGGATGGACGGTCATTCGCGCTCCCTGCCATGGCTGGTGATGCTTCAGCATCTGGAACCGGGCCATGAGGAGGTCATACGAGCTCCCACCGTTGTGAAGCCTTCGGTGGGCGTCGTGCACCGCTCGGTCCCCATCTACACTCAGCAGGTACATGATCCTTTGCTCGCGGAGGAACCTCGCCATCTCTTCGGTAAGCAGGGTTCCATTCGTGGTTATCGAGAAGCTCAGCTTGTTCCCCGCATCCATGGAGGTAGCTCTGTGTTGCGCGTACCCGACGAGTTCCCTAAGAAGGCCGAATTCCAGGAGTGGCTCGCCACCGAAGAAGAGCACGTTGCATTGCGGACTTCGACGTGCTTGGGCGAGCACGAAGTCCACGGCTTGCCGGCCCACCATCTCACTCATCACATGGGAGTTGTTCTTGTCTTTCACGAAGCAGTAGTCGCACCGATGGTTGCAGTTCTCTGTGAGTATGAGCTCGATGTGACCAACTGGGATAGCCGTATGGCTGTACCACTTAGCGACGATGCGTTTCGCCGCAGCCTCGCTCTGCGGTGACAGGCGGTTCGCCACGGTTGCCCTGGACCGGGCACCCATCATCAGGGCAGCACCCTATCGTTGCCGAACGCAGCTCTGCCGGGAGGTAGTGCCGCGAGCGGGACGGCCGTTGCTCGGACGACCGATGGCAGCCGCCAATCTTGTAGGACTGCGTCGCGGTAGGATACTCTCACAATGAACGCGCTCATGTCCGCGTCCGGGCCGTCGTCGCCCAGAACCATGTCCCACGGCGCACGGCCAACAGAGAGCCGAGCCCCGGTCAGAAGCCCTGCGTCAAGCCCCCGCTCGTTGAGTCGGGTAGTGAGCACGTCAGTGATTCCCGAATCGTGGAGGAGGCCCAGCTGGTCCGGCGTCAGATCAGTTCCCAACATGAGACCAGTGGAACCGGCCAGCTCCCACTGCGCCGGCTGGAGACTCGACAGCACACGAAACAGCCGAAGCCTGTGTGGTGGACCCGCAATAGCCAGGATTCTTCCGCGGAAGGCGGCCTTTCCCCGGCTGCCCACAGCCGCAGGATCTTCGTAAGCGAGTCGTCCCCCGTATCGCACCTGTGCATCGTTCAGCCGGCCCACTATCTCACTTAGCCGGCGGAGTTGGACCGGGACCCAGGTCGCGTCGCTAGCGATCTCGCCGCGCTTCTGGTACCACTGGTCTAGGTCCGCCAGCACAGCGTCGGGCAAGATGCCGCTGCGCCAGAGGGCCCTCTCTCGGGCTCGGAACCGCAGGAACTGCCCGCGGTCCTCCCATTCCCAGGATAGATCGTCTTCGCCAACCAGGAACGGCAGGGAGGCGGAACCGCTACCGTATGACGTGCCGCAAGCAGACAGTAGTAGCTCCAGCGCGCTCATCTCCAAGCATTCGTCGGGGCCCGTCCGGTCGGTATCCGCGTTTGCCCCCGTCGGCGTCCTGATAGAGCGCGCAGGCTGCCAGAAGCAATCTGAGATCACATGCATCCCAGTGCTGCTAGCAACTGCTTCCTGCACTTGCCATAGCGCATATCGGCCCGTCTCATCTACAGAGACAGCGGCAGAGGCCAGACGCTTCTCCGCCGTGCCCGATAACCTCATCCCATGGTTCCGAGGCTGGGCCTCGCCGACCCCTGGTGTTAGCGGAGCATTCTCAGGGAGATTGGTCCGAGGAGCCAGCTGATCACGCGGAGTGAGCAGCTCACTGACATACGCCGCGAGTGCCGCACTCTCGTCAGGAAGCAGTCGGTTGCCCTCCACTGCCCCGACGTGCCGCGTTGGGGATACCTGGGGTCCGACCTTTCTCCCGCCATCGGGAGCATCAGACAGCGCTGATGCTCCGACGAAGATGCCCTGCAGTCCTGCGAGTCCGACGGTTACCAGCACGGAGCCGTCCTTCAGCCATGTGCTGTCGAAAGGCAACGCCTTCGCCAACAGCGCCCGAGACTGATCACTCCATTCCCACCAATCCCGTTCGATAGCCTGCCCGCGCAGGATGCTGCCCAAGTCCTCCGCGGGCAATTCGTCGACGAACTGCACCGCGGCCCGACGTGAGGGGTCAAGCAGACTGAATAGCAGCACGTCATCGGAATCACGGTAGCGGGCCAACAGCTCCGCGGGGGTCATCGCCAGTGCTTCTCGGTACTCCGCGATCTTAGCCGCAACCCTGGCCGCATCGATCAGGGCCTGGTCGTGGGCCTGCTGCCAGAACTCCTTTGTCGCTCGCGCCAGTTCGTCGGGCGCGCTACGTCCCGTGCGGGGCAGCAGCACGTCGTACACCCGATCCGCGGCCTCCGACCTTCTCGTGAGCACTGTGCTCTCAGTTGCCCACTGCAGTTGCACCAGTAACTCACGGAGAGTCGGTGGGGCATCCGGATTGAGGTAGAGTGTCACGCAGACCCGGAAACCACTTCCGCTGTCCGCGGAGACGGCCACCCCGGTCTGCTCGCGGATGCCGCTCAGAACAGAATAGATGGGGATGCCAGCCTGCCAAAACCGCACTGCAGCGTCGAGACGCGGGTCGTACTGGCTCCCCCCCGGCCATGACTCAGACGGCTGCCAGACCTCCCACGCGGAGGCGGCGGGTAGGATCAAGATGCGCGGCACGTCCGCAAACGCGACGCTCCCCGAGAGCGATACGACGAGCCCCACGTAAGCTAGGAGTCTAGTGCAAGCAAGCTGCGTTGAGTACGCAAGGGCCGCGGGCACCGTGGCGTTGCGAGAGCCTTGTTCCCCCAGGGAATGCGCGCTCTCCTCTAGCACACTACCTTCCCGTCGAACGACGCCGTGTTGCACAAGTAGTTGTAATCCGTGGCGCACTCTTCCTGGTTGAAGGTGTAGAGACATCGGAATTCGGCGTCTGGACAAGCGTAGCGCCGTCCCTGGGCATCGCGTTCATCGGCACATTGGAAGTTCGCGTAGCAGCTAAATGTGCTCGCTTGGCAGGCAAACATCTTCTCGGAGCTTGGATCGCACGCGAATTCGTTGACGTTGGTGTTGGGATCGTAGAGCCCGCTGCCACAGTTGAACGTGTTCCCGCTACACGTGAACTGCACTCTGCAGGTGAAGTCGCTGCCGGGATCGCTTGGACTACCCGGCCCGCAGGCGTGGTTACCGGTTGAGCAGTAAAGCCCCGAGAAGTTCCACGTCGGATTACTCTGGCATCGGAAGCCATTCGGGTGGACATCGCCGCCGGCACCGCCGCAGTCAAAGTCACTGTCAGGGCAGTTCCACTTGTTGGTTGGCAAGCAGTACATGCTGTATATGCCGCAGTCTGGGTCTGGGATTCCTTCAATGTCCGCATAGGCTCGCGCTCCGAGGCCCAGCTCACTCGCTTCGCGCGCGACGGAAGCCGCTACTCCTCGCGTGGCCCGCATTGACTCCATGCGGCTGACAATGGCATTGAGCAGCGCGTCCGCACCCAACAGGCCGAACCCGGCCAGCCCGGTGACAATCCCCGCCCGGCGCATGAACTCGCGCCGGGTCAGGTCGAGATCGCCCTGCTTGGTGCTCGTCTCAGCTGCGACGTGCTCGTGGTTTGCCTCGCGCTTTCTTCGCCTTGCCATCGCCGTCTCCCCTTTGCCGGGGCCTTGGCTGCGTTTCCCCCGGCCCCTTGCTCTCGCCGCTCGGCGCGGCTGCCGCGGCCGCCTGCCGCTGGTCCAACATCCGCAGGACGAGTCGAGCGATCGCGTTCACCTGCTCGTATTCGTCTATCTTCCTGACGACCGCATCCGCGATCCGCTCGACCCACTCTTCGTTCATGCCGCCATCGGGCGCAGCGCTCTTGGCTTTCTCAGGCACAGTGACGCCCCACACTGGAGACCCAAAGCGAGGGCGGACGCGCGCAGATGCCGCGGATGTCACATGAACATGGGGAAGACGCGGCGGCCCGCCGCGGTTTGGCCCCCCTCGACGTCGCGCCCAACCGACCTCGCTCAGACAAAGCACTGCCCCCTTTGCGGCTTGGCTTCGCCTGCCCCGCTCAGCAGGAACGTGGAGACTCAGAAGCCTATACAGGCACGTTTAGTGTAGCAGCCCCCCCCCCGATGTGTCAGCAAGCAAGCGCCGAGGTTCCCGGCGAACCAGAACCGTCTACCGCAGAGGTGCGGTGAGCGCGAAGTTCGGAACGGCCCGACCGTCAGCCCGCGTACACCCTTTCCACTTTGTCAGCCTGCGCTGCGGTGAGGGGGCGGAAGGAGCGGCAGGTGGTGATGTTGTCCTCGAGGTTCTGGATGCTGGCGCAGCCGACGATGGCGGTGGTGACCGGCTGGCTCAGGGTGTACCGCAGCAGAACGGAGGGCCGGACGCGACCGTCCAGCAGCCCGCCCCGGTCCATGACCTTCATGGCGATAATGCCGAGGCCGCGCGCCCGCGCCACCGGCAGCACGCGGCCGATGAAATCGCCGCGAACAGGGTCCAGCGGGTTGATGCGGGCGAGCATCGTGTCGAAGGCGAAGGCGTCGAGCGCGGCGAGCATGATGTCCGCATAATGCGAGCTGAGGCCGATGAACCGCACCAGGCCCTGGTCGCGCGCCTCGGTCATGGCGGCGAGCGCGCCATCGGGCTGGGTGATCTGGTCAAGCTCATCGAACGAGTCGAGGTGGTGGACCTGGATCAGGTCAACATGGTCGGTCTGGAGGTTGGTGAGGCTCTGCTGGATGCTCTGCCAGGCGCCGTCGCGTGTGCGGTCGGCGGTCTTGGTGGCCAGGAAAACCTCGCTGCGCCGGTGGGCCATGACCTCGCCGTAATAGGTCTCGCTAGGGTAGTAGGCGGCAGCGGTATCGCAGTAGGTGATGCCGAGGTCGAGCGCCCGATTGATGAGCTCGACCGCCTGATCGTGCATCCCGGGCGTCTCCAGGAGTATCTGCCCACCGAGCCCCAGCATGGTGACCCGCGCCCCGGTTCTGCCGAGCACCCGCGTGGGGAGCTGGCCGCGGTCCGGATACCTCCGCGATCTCATCCAGGGCGCAAGCGCCGGGCCGCCAGCGATCGCGCCAAGGGCCCCCTGCAAGAAACGCCGCCTGGTCATACCTGCCTGGTCCGGGTTGTCCACGGGTGCGCCTCTCTGGAACTGCATTCGTCTGAGAAGCGGATACCCAGGAATGGGGGTGGGTAAGCGGGACCTCACCCCCCTTGCCCCCTCTCCAAGTCTGGAGAGGGGGCAATCGCCACCGCGGAAGATGCGTTGACGCTCGGAGGGTGGGCCAGTAGAATCACCCATGCGAGGCGCATTGTGACCGACGCGGTGATAGTCATCCCGGCCCGGTACGGGTCCACGCGGTTTCCCGGCAAGCCGCTGGCGCAGCTCTGGGGGAAGCCGATCATCCAGCACGTCTGGGAGCGGGCGAGCCAGTCGCGGCTGTGCAGCCGCGTCATTATCGCCACCGATGACGAGCGCATCGCCGCCGTCGCGCGCGGGTTCGGGGCGGAGGTGGCGATGACGCGCGCGGACCACCCCAGCGGCACCGACCGGGTGGCCGAGGTCGCCGCCACCCTGACGGCCGAGCTGATCGCGAATGTGCAGGGGGATGAGCCGCTGGTTGACCCGGCCGCGATAGATGCTGCGGTAGAGCCCCTCCTGGCCGACCCTGCGATCCCGATGGGGACGCTTGCTGCGCCGTGCGAAGCGACCGCGGAGCTGATGAATCCGAACATCGTGAAAGTGGTAATGGACCAGGCCGGGTTCGCCCTATACTTCTCCCGCCTGCCGATTCCGTTCGTGCGCGACAGCCACGCAGACACGACCAAGTACCGGCACATCGGGCTGTATGTCTACCGGCGCGAGTTCCTGCTGGGGCTTGCCAAGCTCGCGCCGACGCCGCTCGAGGAGGCCGAGAAGCTCGAGCAGTTGAGGGTGCTGGAGCACGGGCACAAGATCAGGGTGGTGATCGTGGAGAAGGCGTCGCCGGGGGTGGATACGGTGGAGGATTTGGGGAGGCTAGCGGCAACGCTGCTGCCATTTGGATGATGATTGGACAGGCGCCTGCCCCTACTGATCTGAGCACGCACTGCGGGAGGGATGATCGTTGAGACTCGCGTTCTCCTGCCCGAACTGCAATGCGGCAGTGCCGATATGGCCAGGCTTGCGCTGGCGGTTCTCGCGGCAGGGACGCCGGGGAAAGCGCCAATGCCCCGCATGCGGCACCTGGCTCGAGCTGCGGAACGCCTATCGCCTCGGGATGGTCTGCGGCCTGGTGTTGGGCGCGCTCGTCGGTCCTTCGAACCTCCTCCTCCCGTGGGAAAGCGATTGGGCGCGCCTCGGGGCCGTGTGCGCGCTGGCCGTGGTCGCGTCGCTGACCTTGTTCCCGCTGGTCCTGGCCCGATTCGGGCGTTGGCGGGTGCTCGCAGACGGCTACCGTGACTCGGCCGAAGTCGTCCGCTGGACGCGAATCATGAATATGAGCGCTTGGGCCGGCGTAGCGGCGATGCTGCTAATGGGCCTCGCGGTGTACTTTGAAGCGAGAAGCTCAGTCGCTCATCTGGCGTCCATACACAGGCCAGAAGCTTGGGATGCCCTCTTCCGCCGTACCGAGGTGATCGTGGGGGCGCTTGGGGGAGCCGGCCTGCTGGCAGTTGCCGTGCTCCTGGCAGTGAGCATGAGAGCAGCGGCAAGAAGAGAACGGGCCAGAGATGCGGAGCACCCACCGCCACCGTCTACCGTAAGCCCCTCGGGAGTTTGAGTCTTCGCCGCCATAGCCATGCGCCTGGTTGACATGCTTAGGAGCTTGCTGAGGCCACTGCCGGCTGTCGTCCAGCCGAGCGCGATTTCGCTCGCGGAACTGGAACCGCTTCCTCTCCCCGGCCCGTGGTCCCTCGGCGTCGCGCTCGGAATGCACGCGGAGGATAGTGAGGGGACGGAGCGCAGCGCGATAGGCGCGCTACTTGCTGAGTTCAAGTACGCGGGCTATCGAGCGCTGGCGCGCCCGCTCGGCGAGGCGCTGGCGCGGGCGGTTGCGCCGTGGCACCCGGAGGTGGTGGTGCACGTCCCGTACACACGACGCAGCTCATTCGAGCCGGCGTGCGAACTCTCCCGCGCCACTGCGCGCGCTCTGCGCGTCCGCTGTCTGCCACACTTCATAGCACGCACAAGGACTATCATCCCGCAGAAAGACCTCACCTCCCTGAGCGAGAAGAAGGAGAACATCTGCGAGGCGTTCCGGGTTCGACGGCCGGAACTGGTGCGGGGACGACGCGCCCTGATCGTGGACGATGTCTATGACAGCGGCGCGACCCTGGAGGAGGCATGGCGCGTGGCGAGGAAAGCCGGGGCGGCGGAGATCGCGGTGGCAGCAGTGACGAAGACGCGGTTCCAGAGGGGTGACTGGTGAGCGAGCGCGCCGCCTGGGTGGCGTTGAGCACGATCTCGGGTGTTGGGCCGGCGCGGTTTCGGCGGCTGATAGAGGCCTTCGGCAGCCCACTCACGGCTCTCAGGGCAGGCCCAGCAGCCATTGCAGATGAGGCCGACCTCAGCGGTTCCACGCTGTCGCTGATCGAGGGAATCCTGGAGCGGCTCGAGGAGATCGAGCAGGAGCTCGCGTCCCTCGACGAGATGGGCGTGCGGGCCTTCACCTGGCCCGATGACGCCTACCCGGCGCGGTTGCTGGCGACATCCTCTCCCCCGCCGGTGCTCTGGTGGAAGTCCGACCGCGTCCCCACCCAGCCGGAGGCCGCCGTCGCGATCGTTGGCAGCAGGGAGGTTTCTGAGGAGGCGCGCGCCGAGGCCCTTCGGGTCGGGCAGGCCCTGGCCGAGGCCGGCGTCACGGTTGTCAGCGGCCTGGCGGC
>Ga0315291_10008227_pt1 | contig 12816 bp, 17 predicted proteins | sample YL17G12_20_MG_FD_203070 | JGI IMG/M metagenome (GOLD analysis project Ga0315291, IMG submission 203070) | Sediment microbial communities from Yellowstone Lake, YNP, Wyoming, USA - YL17G12_20 | ecosystem: Environmental > Aquatic > Freshwater > Lake > Sediment | place: USA: Wyoming | collected... | reverse complement strand
AGGCGTGGTACTTGTTGGAACGAGCTTCGCTCGTCCTGTCGTCATTCCTGCGAACGCAGGAATCCAGCCTTTCTGGATTCCGGATCAAGTCCGGAATGACAACAGGAACCTGCTCTCATCCCCGCCTCTACAGGCGGGGAGTTCCCGCTGGATTAAACAATCCGCGTGTATCCGCGTCAATCCGCGGCTAAACGTTGAATGTATATCATAAAATGCATGATCTGATCATCATCGGAGGGGGCATCACCGGCCAGACGGCGGCGATCTACGCCGCGAGGAAGAGGATGAGTTTTGTCCTGATCACGAAAGAGCTCGGGGGACAGTTTCTTGAATCGGGGGAGGTTCTCAACTATCCGGGGATTGTGAAGACCACCGGCGCCGAGTTCAGTCTCATCATGGAGGAACAGCTCAAGTTCAATGGCGTCACGCCGGTGGAGGGGGAGCAGGCGCGGCGCATTGAGAAGATGAACGGTAGATTCCGCGTACACTGCACACGGGAGGCCTACGAGGCCCGGACGGTCATCATCGCGACCGGCGCCAGGGCCAGGAAGCTCGGCGTCCCCGGCGAAGACAGGCTGGCGCGGAAGGGCCTCACCTACTGCTCGATCTGCGATGGCCCGCTCTTCGCGGGAAAGGAGATCGCGATTGTCGGCGGCGGGAACTCTGCGCTGGAAGGGGTCAACTTCACGAAGGACATCGCCAAAAAAATATACCTCATCAACATCGAGAAGAAATTCAACGCGCACGAGTACCTCGTCGAGAATGTACTGTCTCTCAAGAACGTGGAGGTCATCAGCGAGGCGAGGACCACCGAAATCCTGGGCGATGGTACGGTGCGCGGCCTCAGGTACGTGCGAGGGGGGAAAACGCACGATCTCGCGGTCGGGGGGGTCATCATCGAGATCGGACGAGTGCCGAACACCGAGTTTGTGAAGGGATTTCTGGAACTCGCCCCGCAGGGGCACATCCTCATTGACTGCTGGACGAGGACATCGGTGGAGGGCATCTTCGCCGGCGGCGACTGCGCGTCGGGACAGGAATACCAGTACGTGATCGCGGCGGGACAGGGGTGCATGGCGCTCATAAAGGCTTCGCGGTATCTCGCCAACCTGAGGGGCGAAACGGAAGCATGAACCACGCACTGAATATTATGGTGCTCCTTTCCATGGGCGGGCTGGCAGCCTTCTCCTCTGCGCCGGCGGAAGCCCCACAGACGATCGTGGTCACTTCATTCTATCCCATCTATATCATGGCGCTGAACGTGGCGAGCGCCATACCGGGTGTCTCCGTACAGAACCTCACGCCCCCTTTCACGGGGTGCCTCCATGACTACTCCCTCACCGTCAATGACATGAAAAAACTGGCGAGCGCATCGCTCCTCATCACCAACGGCGCGGGGATGGAATCTTTTGCAGAGAAGGTTGCAGCGCAGTACCCGAAGCTCAAGGTGGTTGAGCTCGCCCGAGGCATCCCGCTCATCCGCGGCGACCGCGGCGCTCCGCCCAATCCGCACGTCTGGACCGGCGTGTCCAACGCGATCACGGAGGTCAACAATCTGGGGACGACGATGGAGGAGTTCGATCCCGGCCATGCGAACCTCTATCGCGCCAACACCTCCCGATATGTCGCGAAACTGGAGGCCCTTCGCACGCGCATGCACACAGCGCTCTCCCCCTATCGCGGGCGAAAGATCGTCACGTTCCATGAAGCCTTCCCCTACTTCGCGCGGGAATTCGGGCTTGTGATAGCGGCGGTGGTCGAGCGCGAGCCGGGGAGCCAGCCGAGCGCGCAGGAGCTCGCGCACACCATTGACCTCATCAGGAAGCATGGGATACACGTCATCTTCAGCGAACCGCAATACCCGGCCTCAGCCACAGCGGCGATCGCCCGTGAAACAGGGGCCCGCGTGTACGTGCTCGATCCCGCGGTGACAGGCCCCGACGATCCTGATGCGTACCTGCACGCAATGGAGGCAAACCTCGCGGTGCTTATGAAAGCCCTGCGATGACGTTACGGTGTCGGAGGAGCTATGGCCCAGCCACGGAGCTGCGCACATTGCTGTATCAAAATTGAGAACCTGACTGTGGAGTTCGGCGGCGATGCGGTGGTGAATAATATCAACCTCCACATCAATTGTGCCGAACTCACGGCGCTCATAGGCCCGAACGGCGCGGGCAAGACCTCGCTCCTGCGCGCGATCATCGGCGAAATCCCCTGCCGGGGAAGAATGATTTTCCAAATCGAGGGACGCCCCCAGCCGCACCCCAGGATAGGCTACGTGCCGCAGAGGATCGGCATCGATCCTGATTCGCCGATGAGCGTGCTTGATCTCGTCACGGCAAGCATCGGCAGGCGGCCGATCTGGCTCGGGGCCTGCCGCTCCCTTCGCGCAAAGGCAGGGACGGTTCTCGCACGGGTGTCCGGGGAACACCTGCTCAACCGGAAGCTCGGCGAGCTCTCGGGGGGGGAACTGCAGCGCGTGCTCCTCTCCATCGCGATGGTCCCCGCGCCAAACCTGCTTCTCCTGGACGAGCCGGTGTCAAATATCGATCCCAAAGGTCTCTCGCTCTTCTATGAAACAGTGAGCGACCTCCGCCGCCGCCATGACGTCGCCGTGATCATGGTGACCCATGATCTCGCGGGAATCTCCCCACACGCGGACACCGTCGTCCTCATGAACCGCTCTATCCTCGCCATGGGATCTCCCCGGGACATCCTTGCGGAGACGCACCTGGTGCGAATGCTCGGCCTGAGCCCATACCCTATCTCAAAATCCCCGACCACGCCCCGAACAGGAGGCTCCTCCTCCCATGACTGAACTCGCGTACCGGCTGATGGAATACTGCCTCCCCTTTGAATGGGTTCGCTACGACTTTATGAAGAATGCGCTCCTCGCGGCATGTCTGGTAAGCCCCCTCTTCGCCCTCCTCGGCACCATGGTCATCAGCAACCGCATGGCGTTTTTCTCCGATGTGCTCGGCCACTCCGCCCTCACCGGCATAGCGATCGGGGTGCTCCTTGGACTGATGAATCCGCTCTCGGCGATGATCGCGTTCGCCATCCTGATCGCGATCGCGTTCACCCTCTTTAAAAACATCACCCGCGCCTCTCCGGACACAGTGCTCGGGGTGTTCATGGCGGTAACGGTCGCGCTGGGGGTCGTCATTCTGAGCCGGGGGGGCGGTTTTTCAAAGTACACCGTCTACCTCATCGGAGACATTCTCGCGGTGACGCCCGCACAGCTCAAGCTGCTCCTCCTGCTCTTCGCCATCGTCGTATGCTACTGGTTCGTCGCAGGCAACGCAATGGCGCTGCTCTGCGTGAACCCCTCTCTCGCGCGCAGCCGCGGCCTGCCGGTCATCCTTATCGAAATCAGTTTCGCCGCGCTCCTGGCGGTGGTGGTTGCGTCTACAGTGCAGCTGCTCGGCATCCTCATCATCAATTCCCTCCTCATCCTGCCCGCGGCGGCGGCGCGAAACGTGGCGACCAGCATGCGCTCCTACACCGCCTGGGCGATAGGGATAAGCATTGCCTCCGGGATCATCGGCCTCATCTTTTCCTACTACTGGGGGACTGCCTCGGGGGCGACCATCGTGCTCTGTGCGGCAGCGTGGTACTGCGGCACCGCGATCTGGAGCTACGGCCGGCGAAACATCCGGCGCCGCAGGAGATAATCCCTACTGATTACGGTGGTAGTTTACCCGGCGCCGGAATTGAGTGACGATTCCGTTGAGCGGGACGCGGCAGAAGCGAACGTGCGACCATTCACGCATCCGCGCCAGCATTCCTCATGGTCTTCAGTCAATAGTCATGGTGTGGTTCTGATGTTTTTTGGGTCAGTTATTTTGTTCTGAACGAATCTAATATCTTCTCGAATTCTAGCTTGAAATTACTATAGCTGTCCTTTGGACAATACAACAATACCTGATAAACAAAATTACCTCCTCTGCAAAAGGCGATAATGCCATTGAGTGGAATTCCCTTTCGTATCACCTCCATCTTACAGCTTATACCTTCATAGCGCCCAAAATATCTTATTCCCCGGGCGCTAAAAGAATAAGTTGGTTCTTTCAATTTCATATTTTTAAGGGATTCTGTCATCAATCCAGGCAAGTCACCATCAAACTTTAGCTTACTTATAGCCATGCCAGCATATCCTAAAGCATCTATCTTTTTCCTCATTATAAGAGTTATAACATTATTCATGCTTACGTACCGATAGCCTCCTGGAATAAGAACCTGAAATCCATCCGGCGAATCATAAATAAAATCCTTTTCTGCGAGAATCCCTTTAGAGGCAAGTGCATCTTCTAAGTATTCAAGGGATGGAAGAAGCGTTTTTTCATAATCGACATATCCATCGTAAATATCATATCCTCCAAGACCAAACAAGATGATAGCTATAGCCCAGGCCCATTTCTTGTTGCTGAATAGCGGGACCTTCTTTTTGGTGTGGAGATAAAGAATAAAGAGCCCCAAAAATATATATATCAAAGCGTCTGCAATACTGGCTATAAATTGGGCCATATCTAGTACCTTTATGCGGCTGCAGCCAACGTCGGAATTGAGCGGGGATCCCGTTGAGCGCGACGCAGGGATGAGCGAGCCGACGGCTCGCACATCAGGCCGGAAAATTCAATTGTCAAAAGTCAAGACTTGACCCCTTCGCTGCTTATTCAGTTGGAGTGCGAGCGAGTCTCCACATCCATATACTCAGGGTGCCCAGGATGACTACGGCAAGCGCGCTTGGCCACAGCGGCATGTGGTGACCGGCGACAAGCACATCGGGCCGTAGTATTATCCGTGTCAACTGTGCCAGGGACATCAGACCAAACACAACGCTTGCAGCGCGCAGACCAAAGATTTGTGAGTTCATATCTGATTCTTTTCTGATGCGACCCTGACCTCTCACCCGTAATGGGTCCACATGCGGATGATCTTAACTATTTTACGATCATCCAATACTTGGTAGACAAGGCGGTGTTGGATGTTGATTCGCCGAGAGCATGCTCCCGCGAGATCGCCGACAAGCTTTTCATATGGCGGCGGAGATTGGTATGGGTTTTTTGCGAGGAGATTGAGGAGACGCGCTGCGTGCGCTTTCAAACCTGATCGGGAGAGCTTTTTCGCGTCACGCCTCGCTTGGCTGGTGTAGACAAGAGTCCAGCTCACCAATCAAGTTCCTTCTTGCACTTCTCCACCGGGGTCTTCAATCCCTTCATAATCGAAGCGCGCATGCCGGGTATCGAGATTAGGTAGAGCGTTTCCTGGATGGATCGCCAGTCGTCTTCTGCAACCAGAACTGCCGAGTGGCGCTTGCCTGCGATTTGGATGGGTTCGTGAGAAGCCGCCACGCTGTCCAACAAGGTATAGAGCTTCTTTCTGGCTTCAGTTGCTTTCATACTGGTCATGGGAATCTCCATATCGTACGCAATAGCGTACGATATTTTCACCCCCAAGTCAAATCCTTTTTTTAGGTGAACGGCGGAATTGAGCGGCGATGAGGCTAACAGCGGGACGAGGGGAGAAGTGGACGACTGAAGCGTTCGCGCATCCGCGCCGGAAGTGCTCATTCGCCAGGATAAAAGATCTCTCCCCCACCCCCACTGGAGAACTTTCCTGGTAATATCAACCGGCCTCCGTTTTGCCTTCAGCCCTGCCATGACTGGATAATTCCCTGTTGAGAGAAAAGTTCAAAACTGTTCGTATCGCAACTATTGCTCCCAGGATTATTATCTCGTTCAAGCCCGGTCTGATGAGGGTATTCACAATGTCTGCCGCGATTAGAAATTCCAGCCCCAGCAGCAGATAGGAGCCGAGATGGTGTCGCAATATTTCTCTCGTGAGGCATTTATCTTTGCCTTTTGGCCAATTGAATTCCATTTCTATAAATTCTTTCAGGCCGGATACAACACCCCATATAATGACCGAAACGCCTACAATCCCTATTCCAAGTGTTATCGCGTGCAATAATTGCATAGCCATCCTCCATGGATGCCAAGTATATGTTCTTTGACTGCTATGACGCGACCCTCTAATCAGTTCATAGTCATGGTGTGACCCTGATAATGTCAATTGTCAAGAATATAGACTTGCCCCGCGTAATGGGTCAGTTATGGTGGGGTATATTATTAAGTGTGTCACTCCTGCGAAAGCAGGAGTCCAGGTTTTATGCTGGATCCCTCCCGCTTAGCGGGACGGGGATGACAAGTGCACTGAACACCCCTCCTTAACTGACCCATTACTGCCCCGCGCGTCCCATTGAACTTACACCACGGTGGCGTCGTTACTCTTCGACACAGATTTGACGATATTCTTTATCGCTTCCATCAGTTCAATCGGAAACATGACAACTGTATTCGAGGGACCGGCCCCGAGGCTATCGATAGTCTGAAGGGTCCGCAGTTTCATCGCCCCCGGTGTCCGCTCCATGATGGCTGCAGCGGCAGCCAGATTCGTCGCCGCAATCTTGTCGCCCTCCGCCTTCGTAATCGTGGCCCGTTTCTCTCGTTCTGCCGAGGCTTGCCGGGACATGATTCGCTTCAAGTCTTCCGGCATCTCAATATCTTGAAGGCGAATGGAATCAAGATGCAATCCCCATTCCCGGATGTGTTCCTCCACCACCTCGGCAATCCGCTTCTGGATCTGCTCTCGCTCTGACAGGAGTTCGTCCAGCGAGAGTCCACCAACAACGTCTCGTAACGTGGCCTGTGCGTACTGGGCGATGGCAAAAGCGAAGTCCTGAATTCGAATGACGGCCTTCTCAGCGTCTGCCACCAAGAAAAAGAGGACCCCGTCAATGGCCGCGGGAACATTGTCCTTGGTAATCACCTGCTGGCTGGGAATGTTCAGAGTAAGCAATCGCAGATCTACAAACCGGACATTGTCGATAAAGGGAATGATATACATGATGCCCGGCCCTTTGACCGACCGAAACTTGCCGAGCCGGAGCACAACGCCCCGTTCCCACTGCGCAGCAATGCGAATACCGGAGACAAAGATTCCCCAAAGGATTGCAAAGATGCCTTCGGTAACGCCCCCGGCAACTTTCTGCATGTTGGATCCACGCCCTACGCCCAAGAAAAGTACGAGGCCAAGAATGACGACAGGAATAAAGAAGAGAATCGCCCGTAAAGGTCCTCCTAGGGAAACGTGTCCCAGTTGCGGTTTTGCATAGACTTTTTGTACGTTCATACTGCGAGCCTCCTTTTTTTGTTGGTTCATGAAGTCCTCCAGGGTTCAGCGCCTAGTTTAGCACATTCCATATCATCAAACGCCTCTCTTCAGTGCCGAACGCCGGAATTGAGCGGCGGTCCATCTTAGCGGGGCATGGGGAGAAGCGAGCCAAAGGCTCGCGCATCCGCAGTAGTTCAGCTCATCTTCTTAGTTAATAGACGAGGCCTGACTCTGAGTTTTCTTCTTCCTAGTGCTCATGCGCTTCGACATATGCTTTGAGGACAGCATTGATTTTCGTCTGGTATCCTCGCCCCCGGTGCTTGAACCAGGCCAGCACATCAGGATCAAGACGGAGTGATACGGACTTCTTGCGCTTGGGCATGCGAAGCTTTGCCTGCTTGAAAAAGGATTTGTCGAGCTTCGGGATGTCAGAGTAATCGATTTTCGAATCCGGCATTTGCTTCAGCCGGTTCCACTCAGTCCGCGATTCTCTTACAGAACTCTTTGCCTTCATGACTTGTCGCTTTCCTGGCTGAGATAATTCGGATCGTCTCCTCGTCTTCCCACTCGAGATAGACAACAACAGCCACAATGTCTCTCAATAAGCCGATGCCGATCCATCGGTCCTCACCGTAATCTAGACGCGTGTCGAGAAAGGTGAGCATGGGATGATCGAACATTTTGACAACATCTCGAAAATCAATGCCGTGTTTACGGATGTTCTCTTCATTCTTTGCGTCATCCCATTCAAACTTCATGAAGAAAGTGTATAGACATTATGTACATACGTCAAGAAAATCTTTGTGAAAGTGGGTTTCCAGAAGCAAATGCCGGAACTGAGCGGGACGCGGGAAGGGAGCGAACGCCCGAGCGTTCGCGCATCCGAGCGGCTACGCCCCGCTTACGTCAATGGCCCATCTGCCATGCCCTGACGGCTTCTATCGGATAAATCAACATGATAACATTCAGAATCAAACCATCTCTAATCCAAATAAGCAAGGCTAGTTCCGTTACCACGAACACCACAACCGAACGGCGGAATCCTAGCTGCCGCGCCACCATGAATCCGACACCGAAGGAAAGAATGTCGCCGAGCGAATTAAGGATCGTATCACCTTGATAGCCGATCGCGGCAGTTACTCCGCGATACCTCTCAATGATGTAGTCCGTATTCTCCGCTACCTCCCACAGTGCCTCAAAGGAGACCGCGAAACAGAGCCGCCAGATTGCCGGGACTCTTGGGATAATCCACGCAAGCAATCCGCAGATTATGAATCCGTGGAGCAGGTGTGTGAAGCTGTAGGGGTCTAGGAACTGCTGGGAGTTTTCCGGACTCCATGTATCGCTCACCCACAGGCGGAATCGGCCGTAGGAGCACAGCCACATACGCCCCTGCCTGTGAAGTTGGCAAACAGCGACTGCCACAACCATTACGGTGGCCAACCACGGCCATATTTTTCTCGCGCTGATTTGCCACATATTTAACTCACTTGCTCGCTACTCCTAGTATCGGAATTGAGCGGCGATCGCGCTTAGCGGTACGCGGGGAGGGAGCGAGCCAATGGCTCGCGCATCCGCGCCGCCAAGGCGGCAGTCCACCAGACCGCACATTACATTTTACTTGAGCTATCCTCAAACAGGCTGATTTTCAACTGCAACCTCTCATAACTCTCTTAATGCCAGAGAGATACAGGCAGAAAAGTAGCCTGTCCCCTTTTTTATCGAATGACTTGTTCTCGCGGTATTCTACTGCAGGAGATTGTCCACGTCCTTGAGAAGGTTATCGAGATCCTCGTCGATAATGCCCCATACAATACGATCATCGATAATGCTATAGCCGTGGACAAGTATGTTTCTGAAGGAGATAATGTCGCGGTGTTCACGAATCTTCTGTAACAGCTCTGGCTCGTTCCGCTTGATCCTGCTGAGCGCTTCTCCGATAATCTCAAGCTTCCGTTCTACTCCACTGCGGAGCAGCTCGCTAGAGGAGTATTGTTCGAACGTACACCCCGCAATAAAACCTTTGATGGCCTTTCCAGCCTGCAGAATATCATGAAGATGGCTGAGGATTTCATCCTTCATAAACAGGAATCCTCTCTCTCAGAACGCGTGCCCTGAAATACGGGTTCCGGAGACTGGCCATTGTCAGCAGATCGACCTCGCAACCCAAGGCGTCTTCCAGTTGATGGAGAAGCCCGAAAAATCGCTTCGCCGGGCTGCGACTCGGCTCCCTGAACTCGACGAGCAAGTCGACGTCGCTGGACGCATTGGTCGTGTCACGGGCGATCGAGCCAAACGCATCGAGCCGCCTGACATCAAACTTGCAACAGGCCGGCAAAGCAGCTTTCTTTATGTCTTCGAGTTTCACACTGAGATTATCGCCCACATGAGGCTTCTGATCAAGTGCAAATCCAATTACGGAATTGAGCGGCGATCCCGCTTAGCGGTACGCGGGGAGGAGTGAACGCCCGCGCGTTCGCGCATCCGCGCCGGCAAGGTGGCAGTCCACCGGACATCACATTACATTTTACCTGAGCTATTTTCAAACATCTTGATTTTTAACTAAAGCGCTTCATAACTTACTCAATGCCAGAGAGATACAGGCCGAAAAGTAGCCTGTCCCCTTTTTACCTCGGCGCCTGACCCAACGCTGTGTGCTTGTTACACAAAGGGTGGGCGGCATCGCTAATGAGGTCAGAGCGCTGCGGATATCCGCATTACTGCCTGACGGCAAGACCTGACGCTTCGGAACATGGACCTCGAACCGATATCTGGTCTTCAGCGTATGCCGCCCACCCACGCAACATGATGCCCTCGGATACCTGGCCCGTCAAGCTCCAATTTTATCTTTGTTTCTCGCAATGAATGCAATCGAGCGGCGATCACAGACGGAGCGGGAGGGAGCGGGCCATAAGCTCGCGCATCAACGCCGGCGCTCCTCACTTGAGGCCGGATTATTCATGGTTAATCCGGGTTAACCCCGTCCCCCCTCTCACGTCGAAGCTCAGTGCGAATTTGCGTGAGGATTTCAAAGTAACGCCACGCGGCGGGGGCGGCGGGATCTTGATAATGGTCCGGCTTTAAAACCAATTCTCCCGTGGAGAGCAAGACTCTTTTCACTTCCGGGTTCTGTCGGACCTTCTCCCAGGTGGCCGCTACGATCAATTGATAATGTTCGCCCGGCACCGCGGGCTCGTATTCCATTTGCTTCCCCTCGAACGTCACCCAGGTGATGCCCATCCTCTGCATGTTCGATTCGGCGAGCGTTCCCGCCTTCTTTGCCTCGAAGCTGGTGAGTTGACCGACTTGCTCGCGTGTGTAAGCCCAGTGCAGGTCGGGAAATTTCGCGCGGGGATCGTCGTCGCCCTCGGGATATTTCATCATCTGCCAAAACCCTTCGAGGCTGGCGTATCTCTTGCCGCGAAACGTGAATGGCGTGGCCGCAAAATTGGAGAGCAGGCCCAATTCGTTTCGCTTGGAAAGAATCACTTCGCCGGGCCCGGCTTCCTGCGGCAGGATTTCCCACTTTGGCGCGCCCTCCTTCGGCATGGTCTGCCACCAGTGAGCCGGGTAGCGCGAGTCGCGCGCGCCGCCCTCGCCGGCAGCGGTTGCCTTCGCATGCTGCGAGCGACACCCCGAGACCAGCTCAGACAGAACCGCCAAGGCGACCCACAACAGACGAAATGGTTTCGATGTATTCATCGGCTTGCGGAACGAAAGACATAACGCGCAAATAGGCCCAAAGAGCTCATGGCTTGAAATGAATGACCCCGATGAGGCCGAAAAAGCCCTGATTGCTCTTTATTATTTCCTTAGTTAATAGACGATGATTGACCTTGGGTTTTTCCCAAAGCTAAAGATTAAAGATTGGACCCCGATTGCTAGTCTTCTTTCTTTTGCTTCCGCTTCTGCCGTGTCAGGAAATATCCAGCGATGCCGATCAGGATTCCTATTTTAGTCATGTCATACGCAAGGCGGTTGACTCCCCATGATTCGATCAGATTGTATTCCCATGCGAGCCATTGCCGTCCGTAGATGATTCTCAAAGCCAAGGATATGGGTATCAGGATGATCGCCGTGATGAGCAATATCTCGACCCATATCGTTTTCATATATCCATCAAACCAACGACAGAATTGAGCGGCAATCCCGCTGAGCGGAATGCGGTGAGGAGCGAGCCAAAGGCCCGCGCATCCACGCCGGCTAGGCGGCATCCCCTCATGAGCATTCCTTACAGGCGATTTTCAGGCCAGAAAAACGCGTCTAAGGCCTATTTTAAGACCTGAAATTTACCTAACTCACGTTCCCCCAGAAAGATATCGTGGTGCGACCCCGAACGCTCCGAACGCATGGTCTGTCCCTGATTTCTCTGCAATCTAAAAAATAATTGTGCAAGTGAAAATTAGCATATTGACAATACTGCCTGATATGCTATACTTTTAACGGATCACGGTGAGAGGCTACAAAGGGTTCCGTCCCTCGGTAATGCCTCTCGTTTTTTTATGTCTTCTTGTATTCTAACTTTGCCCGATTACGCTAACAGAGGGACGCGGGGAGGAGCAAACGCCCGCGCATTCACGCATCCGCCCCGCGAAGTTCATCTGTCAAAAATGAAGATTTAACCCCATTCCTACAGCTGATTTTTACCTTAGGCAAGTTCAATTTTGAGTCTTTTGCGCAGCGCCAGAGCTATGCTCTGCAAAGTGAGAAGGGTAACAGATACATTTCCCGGATCGAGCAGTCGATCTAGAGACGAGCGGCTAGTATGCATCCTTCTGGCAAGAGCGCTCTTGGAAATCCTACGGCGCGTCATTTCCTTCTCAATCTTAAATGCAATTACCCTCTTGACAGCCGCGGCTTCTGCTTCTGCAAGCAATCCCTCCTCCTCAAGAAATGAATCGAAGCTGCTGCCTGCGTGTTTATTCTTCATGATTTAGCCTCCCCTATATTGTCTTAATCTAATTCTTGCTGTATTAAGATCCTTCTGCGGAATCTTCCTCGACTTCTTAATTAATCCATGCAATAAGACCATCAGTTGCCCGTCAATGGTGAAAAGGATGCGAGCGACACCGTCCGGGACCTTCGTTCGGGCTTCCCATAGATATGGCCCAATCTTTTCTATCAACGGCATTCCCAATGGCCATCCAAATTGCACGGTCTTTATGTCCTCGCCAATCGACTTTTTGTGAGTTTTTGGTAAAGATTTCAGCCATCTCCGGACAGGCTCGTTTCCGGATGCCGTTCGAAAAAAAGCAACATGTAGTTTCGATTCATCAATATTCATTGTCTAGTGTACCACTATTGGTACATATGTCAATAGAAATTTCCGGGCCAGTCCTCAATTGCTGACTGAATATGTTTATCTGTCAATAGTCATGGTGAACACCCCGAATCCTTATTTAATTATTTCCTCATGACGTCGGAATTGAGCGGCGAGCCCGCTTAAAAGGACGCGGGTAGGGGCGAACGCCCTATGCGTTCGCGCATCCGCGCCGGCAAAGCCCAATTGTCAAGGATAAAGATTTGACCCCTCCCCTCCCAAACAATATCTTCATATCAAGACTTTCTTCGGCACGTCGGAGAACGCTGTACACACGCAGATATGGATTGCTATCAGTGTGTATGTCCTTGTTTCCATTA
>Ga0315291_10008226_pt1 | contig 12816 bp, 4 predicted proteins | sample YL17G12_20_MG_FD_203070 | JGI IMG/M metagenome (GOLD analysis project Ga0315291, IMG submission 203070) | Sediment microbial communities from Yellowstone Lake, YNP, Wyoming, USA - YL17G12_20 | ecosystem: Environmental > Aquatic > Freshwater > Lake > Sediment | place: USA: Wyoming | collected... | reverse complement strand
TCGTCCTACGACACGTCGGCGATGCGCAGGAGCATCACGGTGCGGGCGGGGACCGCTGACGGCGTCGGCACGGGCATGGCGGCCACGGCCCAGGGCGCGCTGGTTGGCGTCGTCACGGAGGCCGGCCCGCACGAGTGCCGCATCCGGCTCATCACCGACTCCGGCAGCGCCGTTGCGTGCCGCGTGAGCCGCACGCGCGAGCTCTGCATCCTCCAGGGGACGGGAGGCGGCAACTGCCGCGTGGACTGGCTTGGTCGGGAGAGCACGGCGGCAAGAGGCGACCTGCTCGTTACCACGCAGATCGGCGCCGCGCCCGTGGGAGAGGCGCGGATTCCGGACAGCGTCCCCGCCGCGACGGCGCTCAATGCGGAGCGGGACAAGATGCGCCCCCTGTTCCTTTCCGTGGAAGCGGCGCCCCGCGCCAACCTGGACCGGCTGGAAGAAGTGGAGATCCTGGTCGCGCAGTAGCGCCTTCCTATCCTCGTCGTCCTCGTCCTCGCTCATGGCGCTGACGCGACGTACGCGCACGTGCCCGATTCGAGGATGAGGAGGAGGACGAGGAGTCAGCTCACCCGCGGCCGTAGCGGCCGCAGCAGTACTTGAACTTCTTGCCGCTGCCACAGGGGCACGGCTCGTTGCGGCCGACCTTCTGCGACACGCGGATCGGGGCGACGGAGGCTCGCGCACCCGCGCTCTCGGCCGTCTGCTCCTGCTGGCGGGCGTACTCGGTCGTGCGGAACTGCTCGTGCCGCATCTCGGACGTCGCCCAGACGCCCTGCACCTGGCGGTCGGCCTTTTCCTCGACGCGCACCCTGAAGAGCAGGTCGCTGACCTCGGCGGCGACGCTGATGAGCATGCGCTCGAACATCTCGCCGCCCTCGCTCTTGTATTCGATCTTCGGGTCCAACTCCGCATAGCCGCGCAGGCCGATGCCGCCCTTGAGCACGTCCATCGCGTGGAGGTGGTCCTTCCACTTGATGTCAATGACGCGCAGGGCCAGCGAGCGCCCGAAGTCGAGGTAGAGGTCCTTTCCGATCGCGTTGCACTTCTCCAGGAAGAGCTGTCTGGCGCGCTCGACTAAGTGCTTCTCGGTGACGCCCATGTCGCTCCGGTCGCCGGCGGGGACCTCGGCGGGCGCGCCGCACTTGCGCTCGAACCACTCCAGCAGGCCCTGCACGTCGCGCTCCTGCCCGGAGGCCTTCGGGTTCGCATACGCGTCCACGCTGTCACGGATGGCGTCTTCGACGAGGGTGAGCAGTTCCTCTTCCACGTCCCGGCGCTCGACGAACTTCTGCCGCCACGTGTAGACGCTCTTGCGCTGCTCGTCCATCACCTCGTCGTACTCGAGCAGGTTCTTGCGGATGTCGAAGTTGAACTCCTCGACGCGCTTCTGCGCCTTCTCGATCCAGCGCGTCACCATCCGGCTCTCGATGGCCATCCCGTCCTCCATGCCCACGCGCTTGAGCCACGTCTGCATGGACTCCGGGGCGAAGCGGCGCATCAGCTCGTCCTGGAACGACGTGTAGAAGCGGCTGGAGCCGGGGTCTCCCTGGCGGCCGGCGCGGCCGCGGAGCTGGTTGTCCACGCGTCGGGCTTCGTGACGTTCCGTGCCCACGATGTGGAGGCCGCCCTTGCCGGCCACGCCGAGCCCGAGCACGATGTCCGTGCCGCGGCCGGCCATGTTCGTGGCGATCGTCACGGCGCCGGGCTGCCCTGCCTTGGCGACGATCTCCGCCTCGCGCGCGGCGAACTCGGGCTTCGCATTCAGCACCTCATGCTCGACGCCTTTGCGGTGGAGCATGGCGCTCAGCTTCTCGCTCTTCTCGATGCTGGTCGTGCCCACCAGGACGGGCCGCCCCTCCTTGTGCGTCTCCACGATCTCTTCGGCCGTGGCCGCCCACTTCTCGTCCTCCGTACGGAAGACGCGGTCGGTGAGTTCCTTGCGGATCAAGGGCAGGTTCGTCGGGATCGCCACCACGCCGAGCCTGTATATCTTGTGGAACTCGGCGGCCTCAGTCATCGCCGTGCCCGTCATGCCTGCCAGCTTCTTGTAGAGGCGGAAGAGGTTCTGGAGTGTGATGGTTGCCACGGTCTGCGTCTCTTCCTTCAGCTTCAGCCCCTCTTTGACCGTGACGGCTTGGTGCAGGCCGTCGCTCCAGACGCGGCCCTCCATGAGACGGCCCGTGAACTCGTCCACGATGACCACCTCGCCGTCGCGCACGATGTAGTCGGTGTCGCGCTCGAAGAACTCCTTGGCCCGCAGCGCCGTTTCGATGAAGTGCGGCCACTCCATCGTGTCCTCTTTATACAGGCTGTCCACGCCTACCATCCGCTCGGCGCGAGCGATGCCCTCGTCGGTCAGGTGGCAGCTCTCTTCCTTCACCTTGGCCTCGTAGTCGCGCTCGGCCTTGAGCGCGCGGGCGATGTTGTTCGCCATGTAGTACTTCTCGGACTGCTGGGTGACGGGGCCGCTGATGATCAGGGGCGTCCGAGCCTCGTCTATGAGGATGTTGTCCACCTCGTCCACGATGGCATAGTTGAGCCCGCGCACCAGCTGCACCTGGCTCTCGGGGCTGTAGTGCATGTTGTCCCGCAGGTAGTCGAACCCGAACTCGGTGTTCGTGCCGAACGTCACGTCGCAGGCGTATGCCTTGCGCTTCTCCTCGTAGTCCTGGTTGGCCTGGATGTAGCCCGCCGTCAGGCCCAGCAGGTTGTAGACCGGCCCCATCCAGGTGCAGTCACGCTTGGCCAGGTAGTCGTTGACGGTCACGATGTGCACGCCGCCGCCCGTCAGCGCGTTCAGGTAGGCCGCGAACGTGGCCACCAGCGTCTTGCCCTCGCCGGTAACCATCTCGGCGATCATCCGGCGGTGCAGCACGACGCCGCCGATGATCTGCACGTCAAAGGGGCGCATCATCGGATAGGGGCTGTCCGGCGCTGGCGTGATCAGCACCCGCCGCGCCGCCTCGCGCACGTTGGCGAACGCTTCCGGCAGGATCTCGTCCAGCATCCGCTGCTTCTCTTCGTAGCTCTTCGCGCCCCGCAGGCGCTCCCGGAGCCGCTCGGTCAGGGCGCGGAGTTCGGCGTCCGTCTTGCGGTGGGACTCGGGTTCGAGGGCGCTGATGCGGTCCACCAGCGGCACCATCTCGTTCAGGAGCCGTTCGTTGGACGTGCCGACGACGGCCTTGGCGATGTCGAGTACTTTGAGCAACGGATTCGCTGTCATAAGTGCTTGTTAGAAAATGAGTAACACAAGTAAGCCGGCCCCCTTGCGGGAGCCGGCACAGGCCATCCTGTCCTGCCTCACACCGGCGTGCGGGTCCTCGGCCGCGCACCGGTTCCGCCATGGCCCATTATACGGGAAGCCCGCCCGCAAGTCCATCCTGGGAACGGCCTGGATGCCGCCGTGGCCTCCGTTCGCACGGGCGTCCCCCAGCGCCGCGCGGTCTGGCACCAGTGGCGCGGCCGGCGGGCAGCGCGCAATAGTGGCAGTCCGCGAGCGCCGTGGGGTAGAATGCGTTCGGCGGAGGCTTTCCCTCGGATGGCCGGCGCGAAGGCGGGGCGGTAGATGTCCGACCTGAAGTCAACGATGGTAGATATGCGCAGCAACGGCGCGCCCGGGGCGGCTGCCGTCGCGACGGCGCGGTGCCTCACCTACAACCTGAGCGGCGTTCGGAAGGCCGTCCGGCAGTGCATCGAGGAGCTTCCGGACATGCAGGACCTGCTCGAGCGTACGCACAGCGTGCTCCTGAAGCCCAACCTCCTGTCCAGCTCGCGCGACCCCGAAGCGCACGTGAACACCCATCCGGCCGTCGTGCAGGCCATCGCCGAACTCCTGAAGGGCGAGTTCGGCTGCGACGTGGCCATCGGCGACTCGACCGGCTCCCTGGGCACAGGCTCCACGGCGAAGGCAATCCAGATCTCCCAGATGGACCGCGTTGCGCTGATGACGGGGGCCACGATCTACAACGTGGACACGCAGCCGCGCCACGTCGTAACCTTCCCCGACGGGCAGATTTACAGGGAGATACCTCTCCCGAGCAATCTGAGCCAGTTCGATCTCGTCATCTCGGTCGCCAAGCTGAAAACGCACGGGCTTACGTACGTGACCGGCCCCGTGAAGAACATGCTCGGCCTTGTCCCGGGCGCCGGCAAGAGGCAGGCGCACCTGATGGCGCCCCGCGTCTGGGAGTTCTCCACCCTCCTTTGCGACCTCTACGCGCTGTTGCGGCCGGGCGCGGCCTTCGTGGACGGCGTCATCGGGATGGAAGGGCGCGGGCCCGCCGGCGGCTCCCTGCGGCACGTGGAACTCATAGCTGCCAGTTGCGACCCCGTCGCCCTGGACAGCTTCTGCGCGGAGGTGATGGGCTTCGACCCGCTGACGATTCCGCTCCTGGCCGCATGCCACGAGCGGAAGCTGGGGGTGGCCGCCCCTGGCAGCATTGTGGTGCGCGGCGAACCGGCCTCCGCCTTCGTCCTGCCCGACTTCGCCAAGCCCCCCGCTTACGCCGGCGCGCTGCTGCTGCGCGCTGTGCCCCGCTGGCTGCTGCGGCAGACGCTTCACGCCTTCTCCGCCCAGTATGCCATCATTGACTTGGAGAAGTGCAGCCGCTGCGGCGAGTGCTCCCGGAACTGCCCGAGCCAGGCCATCAGCTTCAATGAACTGAGCCGGCTCTATCAGGTCGAGCGAAGCAAGTGCATCGCCTGCGCGTGTTGCGCGGAGGTTTGTCCCTGCGACGCGGTCATGATGCAGGGCACCTACGTGCGGCGCGGCGCGCAGCGGTTGTCGTCGCTGTTCCGATGAGGTCATACGCGTGCCGGCTGCACGGCCGGGGCGTGTGAGCGCCAGGGGATAGCGCGTGGCCACCAGCGGACTGGCCTTGGGCAGGGGCGTCGGCTCGCCGGCTGCCGGCAGCTCCGCGTGGCTTCGGGGCGCTCTCTACGCCTCCTTCTTCCTGTCGGGCGCCGCTGCGCTTGACTTCGAGATCGTCTGGAGCCGCCAGTCCGTGCCCGTGTTCGGCAACAGCGCCTACGCCATCAGCGCGGTGCTGTGCGCGTTCATGGCCGGGCTCGGCATAGGGGGCTGGTTGGGTGGACGGCTGGCTGACCGCTCTCGGAGGCCACTGCTCCTGTACGCGGCGCTCCAGGCCGGCCTGGCGCTCTGGGCCTTGGTGATCCCGGCCGTGCTGGCCGGCCTGCGTGGAGGGGTGCCCCATCTGGCGTTCCTGGCCTCCGGATCGCCGCTCGCCTCCACGGCCGGCCGCTTCATCGTTTCCCTTGCGACCCTCCTGGTGCCGTGCACGCTCATGGGCGCCGGCCTGCCCGTCCTGAGCCGCTTCACGGCCGACTCGCCGGAAGTGATCGGCGGCCGCGTCGGGCTCCTGTACGGCCTGAACACGCTCGGCGCCGCGGCCGGCTGCTTCGCCGTGGGCCACTTGCTCGTGGACACGTTCGGCCTCTCGGCGACGAACCGCCTCGCCGCGGCAGCGGAAGCCGCTGTGGCGGCCGGGGTCCTCGCCCTCTCCGTGGCGCGGCGGGCGCGTTCGCAGGAGGTCGGGCGCCTCCCTGCTATGGCGCCGCCCGCGAGCGAAGCAGCCCCGCCGTCCGGCGGCCCAGCGTCGCCGTCCGGCCCGGCCGCTCTCTTGCTCGGCGTAGCGTTCTTGTCCGGCCTTGGCGGGCTCGCCGCCGAGGTCCTCTGGGTCCGCTACCTCTCGTTCTTCACCAACGCGGCCTACGCCTTCACGACGATACTCGGCATCTACCTGGTCGGCGTTGCGGCGGGCGGCCTCATCTATTGTCTCTTCCTGTCGCGCGCCGCGCGGCCTTTGAGGTCGCTCGCGACCGTGCAGGCGATGCTCGCCGTGGCCGTCCCCCTGGGTTTTGCCGCGACGGCCCTCGTCGCCATCTCGAGCCGAGTGCCGGAGCGGCTGCCGCGACCCGCCACCATGACGGCGATCACCGTGGCGCTGCCGACGCTTCTCATGGGCATCTCCTTCCCCCTCATCTGCGCGGCCTTCGCGCGGAGCGTGTCCACGGCGGGCCGCAACGTGGGAGGCGTCTACGCGCTGAACACGGCGGGGTCCGTGGCAGGATCGCTGTTGCCTGTTTTCGTGCTCGTGCCGTGGCTGGGCATCCAGAACAGCCTGGTGCTCGTGGCCGCGCTCTACCTCGGGTCGGCGGCAGCGCTCTTCCGGGCGTCGGGCGCGCGCCGCCTGGGCTGGACGGCGGCCGGCGGGGCGGCCGGCGCCGTGGTGCTGACGGGCCTGCTGGCGGTCCTGGCCCCGGGCGGCCTCTGCCGAGACGTCTTCTCCGTCGCCAGCGGCAGGCTGGCCCGGCATACCGACGTCCTCTTCTACCGCGAAGGCAGGACCGGCACGTCCGTCCTCGTGCGCGACAAGGTGAACGGCCTGAAGTGGGCCTACATCAACAGCACGCTGGAGGTGCCGACGACCTACACGGGTAAGCTCTGCTTCAAGCTGCTGGGCGGGCTCGGCCCGCTCCTGCACGCGCGCCCGGACGACGTCCTGATGGTCTGCTTCGGCGGCGGCATCGCTGCCGGCGCGACTGCGCAGTACCCGGAAGTGAGGTCCCTCGAAGTGGTGGACCTGGAAAGCAGCATCGTGGAGGCCGCCCGCCTGCTTGGGGCCGAGAACAACGGCCTCCTGGACGACCCCAAGCTCCGCGTCGTGATTGACGACGGCAGGCACTACATCCTCGCGTCCGGACGTCGGTGGCCCGTCATCGTCTCCGACTCGACGCACCCGAAGACGCCCGACAGTTGGGTGCTCTACACGCGGGAGTTCTACGAGACCGTCCGCGGCCACCTCACTGGCGACGGGGTGTTCGTCCAGTGGCTGCCCCTGCACGGCCTGAGCGAGGAAGAGCACAGGATCATCGTCAGGACCTTCATGTCGGTCTTCCCGCACACCAGCGCCTGGGCCGCATACGGCGTGGATGAAACGGGCCGCCTCGAGTACTACTGCCTCTTGGTGAGCACGCCGGAGCCGCTCCGGATGGACGTGCAGCAACTGTCGCGGAAGCTCCTGACCCCTGCCGTCCGTAGCGACCTGCAGCCCTTCGGCCTGGACACGCCGGGCGGGCTCCTCCAGGCGTTCGTCTGCGGGGAGCAAATGCTCGCCAAGTGGGCCGGCGCAGGCCCGGTCAACACCGACGACCTGCCCTACACGCAGTACGAAACCCGCTACTCCGCCGGGCCGCCCTGCACGCTGGTCACACTGGCCGGGCTGATGGAGAGCGCCTGGCCGTACCTCCGCAACGTGCCCGACGACATCGCAGGGGCGCTGGAACGCGAACTCGCTGTCCGCGCGCAGGCGAACGAACTCTTCTGCGCGGGTCAACTGGAGAGCGCGGTCGCGCTCCTGCTCCGGGACCCGAAGCTCCTGAAGTTCGCCGAGAACCGCCGCGAGGGCGCGGCCTATCTGATCGAGCTCGGCCAGTTGTACCGCGAGTCCCCCGTGGTCCTGAACTCGTTCGCTCGGCTTGCTGCCGCCCAGCCGGGGTGCGCCGAGGCCGCCGAGGCGCTGTACGCCCGGCTTCTGTCCCTCGAACCCCGGAACGCCGCCGCCCACAACGAACTCGGACGGCTCCTCCTTGCCCGCGGTAAGCCGGCCGAGGCTGCGCCGCACTTCCTCCGGGCGCTCCAGGCCGACCCGCTGAGCACCGTCGCGCTGAACAACGTCGGCCTCTGCCTGGCCGCGCAGGGGGACTTGCCGGAGGCGATCGCCTACTACGAGCGGGCGCTCGCCGTCGCCCCGCGCGATGTCCCTGCTCATTTCAACCTGGCCCAGGCGCTTCGGCAGCAGGGGATGCTCGACGAGGCGGCCGCTCACTACATGGACGTGCTGAAGGTCGCGCCCGGCTACGCTCCCGCCCGCCAGGGACTCCAGGAAGTGCGGGCGGAGGCATCCCGCCGCCATGCCGGCGGGGCGCGGCCGAAGGCGCCGTCGCAGCCTCCTCGGGGTCAATGACCAGCGCTGTCGCCCCGACTCCGCTGTGGCTGCGTGCGTGCGCGCGTCTGGCTGTTGCTCCTGTTCGCGTCTGACCGCATAATACCCGCCTTGCGGTCTGTTCGGTCCGTGGTTTCGCCCGAACTCGCTGCGGAGCGCTGCATGGATGCAGCCCGGTCATCTCCGGGTGACGTTCACCGGCCTATCCCTGCCGGGGGTGAGCGGCCCGAACGTCTGCTCGCCTTGCCTCCGGGTCTCTCCCTCGCGGTCTATGCCTCCTTTTTCTCCTCCGGCGCTACGGCGCTCGTCTTCGAAATGCTGTGGAGCCGCCAGTTCGTGACGGTCTTCGGGAACAGCTCCTACGCGATAAGCGTCGTCCTTTGCGCCTACATGGCCGGACTGGGGCTGGGGAGCTGGCTGGGAGGGCGCCTGGCGGACCGGTCCAGTCGGCGTCTGCTCGCATACGGGGCCGCTCAGGCCGGTGTGGCGCTCTGGGCGCTCGGCATCCCGCCCGCGCTGGAGGGCCTGCGCCGCGCGGCCCCTCACCTGCCGTTCCTTTCGGTGGAGTCGTCAGTGGCCCCTGGCGCAGCGCGCTTCCTCATCTCGTTCGGCATCCTGCTGGTGCCCTGTATGCTGATGGGTGCGACGCTGCCGCTTCTGGCGCGCCACTGCGTCGAGTCGCGGGAGGCAGTGGGGAGAAAGGTGGGCCTTCTGTACGGTCTCAACACGCTGGGGGCGGCGGTCGGGTGCTTCGCCGCCGGCTTCTGGATGCTGAGCACGTTGGGGCTCTCGGCGACGAACGACCTGGCGGTGGCCGTGAACCTGACGATTGCGGCGGCCTTTGCCGCGTGGGAGTGGTCGCAGCGCAGGGCGGCGCTAAGGGGCGCCCCGGCCGGCACGGCCAGACAGGGGCCGAAGCAAGCGGCGGTGCGGTCATCAGGGGACGAGGCGCACGTGCCGCCCGGACGCAGGCTTCTGTTGGCCGTGGCCTTCGCCTCGGGCCTGCTGTCCCTTTCGTGCGAAGTGCTCTGGGTGCGGCACCTGTCCTTTGCGAGCAGCATCGTCTATGCCTTCACCATCATGCTGAGCATCTTCCTGCTGGGGCAGGCCGCGGGCAGCCTGCTCTACCGCCTCGCCCTGGCGCGCTCGGGTCGGCCCCTCCTCGTGCTGGCGTGGCTGGAACTGCTCGTCGGCCTCAGCATCGGAGCGTGTGCCGTCGGCGGGGTGCTGTTCTTCGCTGCCCAGGACCCGGGGACCGGCTCGTTCGGCCTGCTTGCCGCCATCACGACCTTCGTGCCGGCCCTCCTGATGGGCGCGGCCTTCCCGCTCATCTGCGCGGCCTATGTCGGCCCTCTGGCGAGCGCGGGCCGAGGCGTGGGCACCGTCTACGCCGCGAACACGGTCGGAACGATCTTCGGCTCGCTGCTTCCCGTATTCGTCTTCATCCCGTGCCTGGGCATCCAGCCGAGCCTGCTCCTGGCTGCCCTGGCTTACAGCGTGGTCGGCATGGCGCTGCTGGCGGCAGCCGGAAGGCGCGAGCGACTCCATCTGGTGGCGGCGGGCACGGCCGTCGCGCTGGGGGCGGCGGCCGTTGCCGCCGTCGTGCCCCGGGACCTGTGCCAACGGCTCTTTCTGGCCACCGATCCCGACCTGGGCAGGCACAACGAGGTAGTCTTCTACCGCGAGGGCAAGACGGGCACGGCGATCATCGCGCGGGACAAGGTGGACGGCCTCGACCGGCTGTATATCAACGCCGCCGGCGAAGTGCCGACGACCTACAGCGCCATGTCGTGCTTCAGGCTGCTCGGCTCCCTGGGGCCCCTGCTGCACCCGCATCCGGACCGCGTGCTGATGGTCTGCTTCGGCGGCGGCATCGCTGCGGGGGCGGCGGCGCAGTTCCCGTCGGTCGGCTCGCTCCAGGTGGTGGACCTGGAGAGCAGCGTCGTTGAGGCCGCCCGCACGCTGGAGGCGCAGAACAACGGCCTTCTGCATAGCCCGAAGGTGCGCGTGACAATAGACGACGGGCGCAACTTCATCGTGATGTCGCGCGAGAAGTGGCCGGTCATCGTCTCCGACTCGACGCATCCCAAGGCGCCCGACAGTTGGGTGCTCTACACCCGGGAGTTCTACGAGACCGTCAAGGAGCGCCTCGCCGACGACGGCGTGTTCGTGCAGTGGCTGCCGCTGCACGACCTGTCGCTGCCCGAGTACAAGATCGTCGTCAGGACGTTCCAGTCCGTCTTCCCTCATGCCAGCCTTTGGTTCTCGCACGGCGTGGACGAGACGGGTCAGGATGTGGGCTTCACGCTTCTAACGGCCACGCCCGCGAGGCTGGCTGTGGACGCCGAGGCGGTGCGGGACAAGCTCTCCGCTCCGGCCGTCGGGGACAATCTCCAGCCCTTAGGGATGGATCAACCGGTCGGCGTCTTCGAGTGCTTCCTCCTCGGGGAAGACGCGGTGCGGCGCTGGACGGCCGCAGGCCCCGTCAACACGGATGACCTGCCCTACACGCAGTACAGGACCAGGTACTCGTCCGGCGGGGCATCTTCGCTTGCCATGTTCGTCCCCGAGATGGAGAGCCTGTGGCCGTATCTGCACAGCACCGGGGACGCTGAGCAGAGCCGGCGCTTGGAGCAGGCCCTGGCACAGCACGTCGCGGCCAACCGGCTTGCGTTCGGCGGCAGGATGGACAGGGCGCTCGCCATCGTCCCCGACGACCCGAAACTGCTCAAGTGCAGCGAGAACCTTGCGCGCGGCCGCGGCTATCTGCGGGGCGTGGCGCAGTACTACTGGGATGATGCCCGCCGACTGACCTGGCTGGCGCGAAGGGCCGAGGCGCTCCCCGGCGCCGAGCCCGAGGCCATCGCGTTTTACGAACGGGCGCTCGTCCTTCAGCCGAGCAGCGCCGGGCTGCATGCGGCCTTGGGGTCGCTGTTGGCCCGTCGAGGCGAGAGCGACAGTGGCCTCGCTCACCTCAGGCGCGCGCTGGAGCTCGAGCCCGGATCAGCCGAGGCGCACAACAACGCCGGCCTCGTCCTGACCGCCCTCGGAAGGCCCCAGGAAGCGATGGCGCACTACCGCGCCGCCCTTCTGGCTGAGCCCTCCTCCTACGTCTCTCACTGCAACCTAGGCATAGCGCTCGCCGCCGCCGGCAAGAGGGCTGACGCTCGTGCGCACTTCGACGAAGCTCTCCGCCTGGCCCCCGCGGCCCCCGACGTCCTGCACGCCGTCGGCGTTTTCCTTGCGCAGGAAGGGCGTCTCGCGGAGGCCGAGGCAGACCTGCGCGCCGCCCTGCGCATCTCGCCGAATTACGGCGCCGCTCACTATGACCTGGCCTGTGTCCTTTTCCGCACGGCGAGGCCGGAGGAAGCGGCCGCCGAGTTCGAGATGGCAACCTGGGCCGACCCGGACGATGCCGCCGCGCGGGACGGCCTGCGCAGTGTTCAGGAGGCCCTGCGACGCCGGAGCGCGCCCGCCCCCTCTCAGGTCGAGGCTTCCCCGCCGGTCTCGCGGGAGCCGTAGAAGCGGTTGGCGAGGAGCGACTCCGCCAGGAGCAGCGCGAGCGCGGCGAGCGCCAGGTAAGGTGTCAGCTCGCGCGTGGTGTTGCCTGTCTCCGCGCTCTCGCTCCCCTCGCTCGAAGCCCCCGTGACGAGGCTGACGCTTGCCGCCTTGATGCAGCCCTTCACCTTTCCGAACGGCACCTTCTCGAGCCGGCTCTCCAGGGGCGCGGTGTTGACGGCGAAGCCTGAGCGCCAGTTCCTGTCATGCCGCTCGAAGTCCACGCGGTAGTAGCCCGGCGCATCCGTCTTCCAGTAGCTGAGCTTCCCCGGGACGGTGCCGGGCAACAGGCGCTCCGGCGCGCTCGATCCCGGCGCCGTCACGTAGACGATGGTCGGCCAGCGCGAGGCCTCATAGCTGATGGGCACCTGCGTCCCCACCGGCAGGGCCTGGATGCTGCCGCCGGACCGGCCTGCCAGGTACAGGAGCAGCTCGTGGCAGAACGGGACGAAGGGCTCCGTCTTGGCGAAGTCGCCCCAGCGGTCGTCCGCCGTGGCGGCGAAGAGCGCCGCCTTCCCGCCCGCCTCCGAGACGACCAGCGCGGGCAGCTCGGGCCCGAAGCTGAGCAACTCGGTCGCGTTCGGCGCCGGGGAGACCCGGCGGCACTGCCGGTAATGCACCTGTGCGAGCGTGGCGCCGGAAGCCCTGAGCGCGCTCACGAAGGGGTGGTCCAGCTTGATGATCCGCAGGCCGAACTGCTCCTCCGGCGGCGCGATGGCGACTGTCCCGACCGCCGCCGGGAGCATGGCCCGCGCCGCGTCGGTGCCGTACGAGGCGGCCGTCTCCGGGCCGAGGGCAACGAGCAGCCCGCCGCCCCCGGAGACGTACGCGCCGAGGCGTTCCCACGCTGCGTCTGTCATGCCGCCCGCTCCGACGAGGGCGACCACGTCGAACGGGCTGAGAGAGAGTTCCTCGAGCTGCTTCGGCGCGGCCCGCGTGATCCTGAACATGCCCCTGCCTTGTTCCTCCCACGGGTTCAGGGCCAGCCGGAAGAAGTAGGAAGGGGACTCAACGCCCTGCTTCGGGTCGTCCTCCACGCAGAGCACGGATACCTCGGGCGCGACCTGCACCGTGAACGTGCGCGCGTCGTCCTGCGGGAGCCCGTCCGGGGTCAGGAACGCCACGCGCCCCCAGTGATGGCCGCTCTGCGTCAGCAGAACCTGGAAGGCCGGCGTCGTCTCGTCGCCTGCGGCGAGGTCCACCGTCCGCTGCTCCACCGGCGTGCCGTCGAACTCGAACTGCACGTCCCGTGCGAGCGGCCCGCCGGAAGCGACGATCCGCGCCTGCACCG
>Ga0315291_10008224_pt1 | contig 12818 bp, 12 predicted proteins | sample YL17G12_20_MG_FD_203070 | JGI IMG/M metagenome (GOLD analysis project Ga0315291, IMG submission 203070) | Sediment microbial communities from Yellowstone Lake, YNP, Wyoming, USA - YL17G12_20 | ecosystem: Environmental > Aquatic > Freshwater > Lake > Sediment | place: USA: Wyoming | collected... | reverse complement strand
CCGCCGGGGTCGAGGCGCCAGAGCCGTCCGGCCAGCCCCGTGCCGTACACCATGCCGTCCGGCCCCACGACGATCGTCTTGGAGAACAGCCCGCGCTCGTCCACGGGACGGAGCGCTTCGGCCTGGGCCGAGGAGACGTCGTAGATGAAGAGCGTCCCGGTCTTCTCACCCAGGCCGCAGATGCGTTCGCTGTCATCCGGCCCGCGAACCATCACGGCGCACGCGATGCCTTCGCCCGGCAGCGGCACGGCTGCCTTGCGCGCCGGCGTCTGGGCAAAGCCCCACTCCTGGATCAGGTCGTAAGGCAGGCCCATAGGATCGTGCACGTAGACCGCGCCCTCGCCCTCGCCCGCGACGGCCTGCGGGTCGGCGTCGGGGCGCGGGCCGCCGGGGGCGGTCGTCGCGAAGACGCGACCGTCCCGGGCCACCAGCACCGCCGTCGTGCGCGCGTTCTCCTCGAGCACTGCCATGTCAATCACGGCGCCCGTGATGCCGCGCGTGAGGGCGGCGAAGAGGTGGGCCTTCCGCCCGCCTGTGCCGCCGTAGAGGACCTGACGCTCGTCTATCCCGAGCGCCGTCACGTACGCCTCGTCGGGCGGGATGGGCATGTCCATGCCGGGAAAGCCGAGCGGGAGGGCGATCATCTGCCCTTCAGCCACGTAGCTGGCGTGCAGGAAGTCCACCCCCACGCCCTTGATCTGCGGCGGCCATTGCTTCCCCGAGAGGTCGAGCGGCATGGCGTAGTCTCCTCCGTAGCGCGGCTATCCCCAGAGCCGGAGCGGATGCTGCTCAGGGCGAGGCGGCTTGGCGCAGCCCATGTCCAGACGGAAGATGCCTGACGGCACACCGCCCACGTTGCCGAAGAACAGGTCGCCCTTGCGGTCCATGGCGGCGCGGGAGACGTAGTGAGCCGGCTTCTGGTCGGGACGCTTCAGCTCAGCGAAGTCGCGGCGCTCGAGCGTGTCGGGGTTGAGCTGCACCACGATGCCCTGGAACGCGCGGGCCGTCTCCGCGCCCCAGGTCTCCAGGCGCGCCGCGCCCACAGCTTCCCATCGCGAGGCGCAGTAGTAGAGCATCCCGTCCGCCCCGAAGACGAGCCCGCCGACGTGGTCCTGGAAGAAGGAGATCGGGTGGTGGAGGTCGCGGTCCGTCTGTGTGGCCGGCCCCAGGTCCTCGACGCGGCCTTCAGGCCCGTCCAGCGGAAAGTGGCGGAACAGGTGCGCTTGGTTGCACCACGGGACTCCGTAGAGCGCGTGCCCGTCCGGCGCCGCCACGATGTCGTAGATGACCGTGTGCCAGCCGGACATGTAAGGCGCGCGCGGCACGAATAGATCCAGGCCCTCCAGGCGCTCGCGATCGGGATCGTAGCGCAAGATACGGCCGTAGTCGTCGGTGGTGTAAGCGCGGCGTTTGGAGTCGAGCCAGATGGCCTGCGGATTGATCGAGCCGAACCGTCCGTGGTCTGTGAGCGAGCCGGTCGCCAGGTCGTAGACCAGGAAGTGGTTGCGAGGCCAGCCGACGGCGTACATCCTCTGCCGTTCGTCGTCATGGCACAGGCAGCGGCAGCCCTCGCGCGGGATGAAGGGCCGCGCCCAGAGAACGCGGTCCTCGCGCGTGTCGTAGGCGAGCAGCACGCTGCCGCGGAACGCCTTGCGCTCGTCGCCCCAGTCCGCGGCAATGTTGAAGAAGAAGTCGCCGAGCGCGGGCGCGCTGGCGTGCGTCGCGGCGTAGAGGATCCCGTCGCGCGCGGACGGCGCGAAGCCGTAGTGGATCTTGCACTGCGTGGCGCGGCCGGAGTCGGGCGGGTCGCCGGCGGATTCGCCCACGTCCACGACGTACTCGAGGGCATTTCTCTGGTCATCATAGCGGGTGATGATGACGGCCGCGCCCCCGCGCCCCTCGATGCAGGCCGCGGCGTAGATGCGCCGGTCGGGCCCGGCGTGAAGCGACCAGGTGGTGTCCGAGACCGGCACCTGTTCGTACGGGTAGAAGGTCGCTTGCTTCAGCCCCACGCCAAGCCCCCCTCAGGTCAGCCGACCGCGTCCGGCGGTTCGTGTAGCGCCTACAGTACACGCGGCACCGCAGGGCGTCAAGGGGAGCTTGCCCGCCGAGCGCCTTCCGCTGCAAGTGCTGCAACCTTGTGCTATCATCGGCGTGCAGGTGCCCCTCTCGGAGTGCAGGGAGATACATGAAGAGTGCGGCGCTCTTCGACCTCGGGAACACACTCGTCGCGTACTACGAGCGCGCGGAGTTCCCCGCGGTGCTCGCAGAATCCATAGGGGAAGCGAAGGCGTGTCTCGCGCGCCGCGGGTCCCTCAGCGTTGCGGACGATGTCATCGGGCGGCGGGTCGCGCAGGAGGACTACGAGGCGGAGGACTTCCGCGTGCGGCCGCTCGAAGGCAGACTCTCGCGGATCTTCGGCCTCAACGACTCGGCCGAGCCCGGCGACCTCGTGGCGGACCTGTGCCGTTGCTTCCTGCGTCCGGTATTCGCCCGCGCGCAGGTCTATGGGGACTCCGTCCCGGCGCTGCAAGCGCTGCGTGGGCGCGGCCTGAAGACGGCCGTCGTATCGAACACGCCCTGGGGCAGCCCGGCGGACCTGTGGCGCGAGGAACTGGAGCGCCTCGGCCTGGCCGAGCACTTGGACGCCGCCGTCTTCTGCCGGGACGCGGGCTGGCGCAAGCCCGACAGACGGATCTTCGAGCGCGCCCTCCGCGTGCTCGGCGTCGCCGCCGACGAGGCCCTGTTCGTGGGCGACGACCCACGCTGGGACTCCGTCGGCGCGGCGGCGGCCGGCATGGACGCAGTCCTCATTGACCGCGGCGGCACAATGCGCCGGGAGAAGGCCATCCATAGCTTGCAGGAACTGTGGGAGGTACTCAGCCTGTAACGGGCAGGACTAAGCTAAGATGATCATTATGGCAATCGCGGACACACATGGACACACGGCCGCGCTGGCCGCGCTGTCCGCACACCTGGCGCACGCGGACGTAGTGTTCCTGGCCGGCGACCTGACGCAGTTCGGCCACGCGGACGAAGCGGCGCGGGTGATGGAGGCGGTGCGGGCCGCCAACCCGAACGTGCTGGCGGTGTCGGGCAACTGCGATTACCCGGATGTGACGAGCTACCTCGCGGAAGAGGGCATCGGGCTGCATGCGACGCACGTCGTGAGGGACGGCGTGGCTTTCCTTGGCGTGGGCGGCTCCCTCCCCTGCCCCGGCCACACGCCGAACGAGTTCAGCGAGAAGGAGCTTGCGGCCTTCCTGGCGGAGGCGGCCGAGGGGCTGACCCGGGACCTTCCATGGGTCTTAGTCTCGCACCAGCCGCCGCGGGACACGGAGGTGGACCGGGTGCGCAGCGGGATGCACGTGGGGAGCCGGGCGGTGCGCGACTTTATCGCCGAGTTCGAGCCTCTCGCCTGCTTCACGGGCCACATCCACGAGGCGGCGGGCATGGACGCCATCGGACCGACCAGGATCGTTAACCCCGGCCCCCTGCGGAACGGGCATTACGCGTATGCCGAGGTAAGCCGCACCCTCAGCGTCCTGGAGATCCGCGGCGCCTGAAGGGGGCGGCGGCGCGCTTCCGTCCGGTGGGCCGATGGATTAGAATGTACGCGCGCCCGGCCGGGGCGCGGCCGGACCCCAGGCATTGGAATGCTGCATGTGGCTCTGCCATGAATGACAAGTATGATTTCGACGTGGCGGTGGTCGGCGCCGGCCCTGGCGGCTACGTGGCCGGCATCCGGGCGGCGCAGCTCGGCGCCAGGACGTGCGTCATCGAGAAGGGGCAGCTCGGCGGCGTCTGCACGAACGTCGGCTGCATCCCGACGAAGGCCCTCTGGTACTCGGCACGGCTGCTCCAGGACACGGGCCGCGCCGGCGAGTTCGGGCCGGCTGTCTCCAGCGTCGAACTCCGCTACGCCGCCACGGCCGCCCGCCGGGACAAGGTCGTGGCCAAGCTCCGCGACGGCATCAAGGCGCTGCTCGCCGCGAACAAGGTGGAGCTGGTGCCCGGGAGCGCGTCCTTCGAGGATCCCCACACGCTGCACGTCCAGGGGCCGGAGACAGCCGCCGACATCACGGCCGGTAAGGTAGTCGTGGCGACGGGCTCGCAGTCGGTGGAACTCCCCATGGCGCCGTTCGACCACCAGACCATCGTTGACAGCTCGGACGCCGTGCTGGCGAACGAGCTCCCGGCGTCAGTGCTCATCGTGGGCGGCGGCTACATCGGCATCGAGTTCGCCGGGATATACTCCACGTTCGGCGTCGAAGTGACGATCGTGGAGGCGCTGGACAGGTTGCTGCCGGGGCTCGACGAGGATTGCGCTCGAGAGGTGGCCAGGGCCCTCAAGAAGGGCGGCGTCACTGCGCACACCGGTACGAGACTGGAGAGCATTGCCAGGGCGGACGGCGGCGTGCGCGCCAGGCTTTCCAACGGCAAGGAGGTGCAGGCCGAGCAGACGCTGGTCTGCGTGGGCAGGCGGCCCGACTGCTCGGGCCTGGAGGTCGAGAAGGCCGGCCTGAAAACGGCGGAGAACGGAAGCCTGCCGGTCAACGAGCACATGCAGACGTCCCAGCCGCACATCTACGCCGTGGGCGACGTGACGGGCGGGCCCCTGCTGGCGCACGTGGGGTCGCACGAGGGCATCGTGGCGGCCTCGCACGCGACGGGGACGCTCACGGCGGCGATGGACTACCGGGTCATACCGGCCTGCGTCTTCGCCTTCCCCGAGATCGCCACGGTGGGCATGACGGAGCCGGAAGCAGCCAGGAAGGTGGAGAAGGTCGTCGTGAAGAAGTTCCCGCTGCGCGCCCTCGGAAAGGCGTACATCACGGGCGACACGGACGGGTTCGTGAAGATGGTCGCGGACGGCCGGACGGGCGAGTTGCTCGGCGTGCACATCTGCGCGACGGACGCGAGCGCGCTGATAGGCGAAGCCGCTCTCGCCCTCCAACTGGAGTGCACGGCGGAGGAACTGGCCGGGACCATCCACGCTCACCCGACGCTGCCGGAGGCCCTGCGAGAAGCGGCCGAAGGCATCGTCGGCCTCCCGATCAACTGGCGGGGATGAGGCCCATGGCGCGACAGCCGGAGATGATCGTGAGCGGGCCGGCGGCGCTCGGCTTTGCCGAGGCGTTCCGTCTCCAGGAGCAACTCCGCGACGAGTGCATCGCCTCCGGCGGCCTCCGCAATCACTTGCTGTTGGTCGTGCACCCGCACACGATCACCATCGGTCGCTCCGGCAGCGGAGGCGACGTCCTGGCCGCGCGAGAGGGGCTCACCGCGCTGGGCGTCGAAGTGATCGAGACGAACCGCGGCGGAGAGGTCACTTACCACGGGCCGGGACAGCTTGTGGCGTACCCGATCATTGACCTGAGCCGTCGCGGACGCGACCTGCATCGGTACCTGCGCGACCTCGAGGCGTGGCTGGTGAGGGTCTGCCGAGGCTACGGCGTCGAGGCGGGCACGAACCCGCCGCACACGGGGGTCTGGGTGGAGGAAAGGAAGATCGCATCCATCGGCATCGCCGTGCGCCGCTGGGTGGCTTACCACGGGGCGGCCCTGAACGTGAGCACGGATCTCTCGTACTTCGACCTGATAGTCCCGTGCGGGCTGCGTGGGGTCCGGATGACGTCCCTCGAACGGGAACTCGGCCGGGCGCCGGCGCTCGAAGACGTGGCCGAGCACGCGGCGAAGTGCTTCGCCGAGGACTTCGGCATTCGCCTCGAACGGACGCAGTGCGAAGCGCTGGAGACGGCATGAGGCAAACGAACACACGGTTCCCGGCGTGGCTGAGGAAGCGGCTGCCGCCGCCGGGCAGGACGGAGCGGGTGGCGTCGCTTCTACGCGAGCTGAGGCTCGGCACGGTCTGCCAGGAGGCGCGCTGCCCGAACGCGGGCGAGTGCTTCGCGCGAGGCACTGCCACTTTTATGATCCTGGGGAGCACCTGCACGCGGAACTGCGCCTTCTGCGCCGTGGCCGGCGGCCGGCCTGAGCCGCCGGATCCGGACGAGCCGGCCCGCCTGGCGGAGGCGGTGCGTCGCCTCGGCCTGCGGCACGTAGTGGTCACGAGCGTGACGAGGGACGACTTGCGCGACGGCGGGAGCGGCCACTTCGCGGAAACGATCCGGGCGGTGCGCGGCGCCACGTCGGCGACGATCGAGGTGCTGACCCCCGATTTCGGCGGGCGGGCCGAGGACGTGGACCGCGTGCTTGACGCGGCGCCCGACGTCTTCAATCATAATGTCGAGACCGTGCCGCGCCTCTACCCGGAGGTGCGACCGGAGGCGGACTACGGGCGCTCGCTTGCCGTGCTGGCGCAGGCGGCCGGCCGACGCGCGGCGCCGGTGACGAAGAGCGGGCTCATGCTCGGCCTGGGCGAGACGACGGATGAGGTGCTCGCCGTCATGGCGGACCTGCGGCGGGCCGGGTGCCGCGTGCTGACGCTCGGCCAGTACCTGGCCCCTTCGCCGCTGCATCATCCCGTGGCGGAGTTCGTCGAGCCGGAGCGCTTCGACGCACTCGGCGCCCGGGCGCGGGAGTTGGGATTCGAGGGCGTGGCGAGCGGCCCGTTCGTGCGGAGCAGCTACTGCGCCGAGAGCATGGCGGCGCCGTTGCTCGCAAAACGGACGAGAACGAGCACGCGTTGACACGGAGGAGAAGATGCCTTTCTCAGTGAAGCTTCCCCCGCTGGGTGAGGACGCCCCCGATGAGGCGGAAGTCTCCTTCTGGTACATCGAGGAAGGAGAGGCGGTCGAAGAGGGGCAGGATATGGTGGAGATGGTCACGGACAAGGCGGCCTTCACCGTGCCGTCGCCGGTGAGCGGAGTCGTGCGCACGCTGGTGGCCGCCGAGGGGGACAAGGTCAAGGTCGGCCAGGTCATGGCCATCGTGGAGACCTGAGCGAAGAAGGATGGCCTTCGAGAGCGTCACGGAACAGGAAGGCGTCGTGCGGCGGCTGCGGGCGATGCTCCAGGGCGGCCGGCTGCCGCACGCGTTCCTCTTTGTGGGTTCGGTGGGCACGGGACGGTTAGCGGCGGCCCGGGAACTGGCCCACGTCCTGCTCTGCTCAGCGCGCAAGCGGCCGGACGAATACTGCGGCAAGTGCGCGGATTGCCGCCTGTTCGCTGCCGGCTCCCACCCGGACTACTCCGACACGGGCGTGCCCGAGGGCAAGCAGTTGGTTCCCATCGAGTCCGTCCGCGGGATGGAGCGCAGCGCCGCGCTGAAGCCGGTGCGCGCGGGCCGGCGCGTGTTCGTCATGCGCGACGCCGAGCGCATATCCCTGGAGGCAGCCAACTCGTTCCTGAAGACGCTCGAAGAGCCGCCGGGCGGGTGCGTGTTCATCCTGATCGCCTCCAGCCTGCGGCGGATGCCCGAGACCGTGGTCAGCCGGTGCCGGATCGTGCGCTTTGCCAACATGCCTCCGGACGCGCTGGCCGACCGGCTCGAGGCGGACGGTTTGGTTGCCGAGGACGCGCAGTGGCTGGCGCGTCGCGCCTGGGGGAGCCCGGGGCTGGCCCGGCAGTTCCGTGAGGCCGGGCTCCACGAGTTCAACCGGGAGATGGTCGAGAAGCTGACCAAGCTGGCCGAGGCGGGCGCCTTCGCCCTGTCCGACTGGTTTCTCCAGGAGGCGCAGGAGCGGTCCTCATCCGGGGCGGATGCGAGGATCGCGCTTCAGGAGCTGCTGGAGTGCGCCGCCGCCTACTACCGCGACCTGGCGCTGGCCGCCGGGGGGCCCGCCGCCGGGCCGGACGCTGTGCTGGACAGGGCGGACCTGGTGCTCGAGACGATCGAGAGGATCGGGGCGAACGCGCAGGGCCGCCTGGCGCTGGACCGCATGTTCGTCCGTCTGGCCCGCGTCCCGGAGGTGCCGGCATAGGGCCACGCATGGAAGGCACCGTCACCAGGATACAATCCGTCCTCTGCGAGGTGGACGCGGCCGGGCGCGCCTATACCTGCCAGGCCAGGCGTCGCCTGGTCGAGAGCGACACGGGCGAGTCCAAGCCGGTCGCCGTCGGAGACCGCGTGCTCTTCACGCCGATGGCCGAGTACACGGGGGTCATAGAGGAAGTCCTCCCCCGCCGCACGAAGCTCTCGCGCCGCTCTCCCCGCGACGTGCGCACGGAGCACGTCATCGTGGCGAACGTGGACCAACTGCTCATCGTGTCCTCCGTGCGAAGGCCGCCGCTGAGGACCGGCATCATAGACCGTTACATCATCGCCGGCCACGCGGGTGCGCTCGCGCCCATCATCTGCATCAACAAGATTGACCTGGCGAGCGACCCGTCGGAGTACCTCGAGCCGGCCCGAACCTATGAGGAGATGGACTACCGGGTGCTCCTGACCAGCGTCCGCGGGGGCATGGGCCTGGAGTCTCTCAAGGACGCGCTGCGCGGCAAGAGCACCGTGCTGGCGGGACACAGCGGCGTGGGGAAGTCGTCCCTCCTGAACGCGATCCAGCCGGGGCTGCGGCTCAAAACCGGCCCGGTGAGCACCAGGGGACGCCACGTGACGGCGTGGGCATCGCTGCTGAGGCTGGAGATCGGGGGCTACGTCGTGGACACGCCGGGCATCCGGGAGCTCACGCTCTGGGAGATCGAGAAGACGGACGTGGCGCAGTTCTTCCCGCAGATATGGGAGCTGGCCCGGCAGTGCCACATGCCGAACTGCCTGCACACGCAGGAGCCGGACTGCGCGGTGAAGCGGGCCGTGGAGGCGGGTGAACTGCCGCAGGCGCGCTACGACAGTTACGTGCGGATCGTGGAGACGATCGCGGAGATGCGCGTGCCGCGGGCGACGGACGTGGAAGTGCCCCAGGAGCAGATTGCGAAGAAGAGGCGCACGCCCAGCCGCCGCAAGCGCACGCAGGACCTCCACAGGCGCCTCGGCATGGGAGCGGAGGACGAGTCGGCGGAAGGCGAGGATGCAGAGACCTGAGCCGGCCTTACCCCAAGAGCCCCTAACAGAACCCCGCGTGAGCCGCGTTGCGCCTCCGGCCGGGTGGCTGCAAGGAGAGGCGACGGCGACGTGCTCGGGTCGGGCACGGCAAGGAGCCTCGACGCCGCAGACGACGGCCCGAGGCGCAACCCGCAGGGACGGGCGTCCTTCGTCGCATGCCTGCGTCGCTCGGGCTTGGCGCATTGGTCTCCGATGCGCGTCGCCCTCGCTTCTTGGCCTGCGGCGAGATCCGCTCCGTCGCGGCCACGGGAGGTTCTGTTAGGGCCTCTTAGGCGTAAAGCCCGCGGCTCAGGATGTACTGCCGCACCGGCTCGGGGACGAGGTAGCGGATGGACCTGCCCGCGGCCACGCGCTCGCGTATCTCCGTGGACGATATGTCCATCGAGGGGGCATGAACGGTGAGTTCCCGCACCCGCCGCGCCCAGTCCGCCCCGAACATGCGGGACAGGTCGTCCAGGTCCTTCTCCAGCGAGTAGCCCGGGCGCACGACGGGAATGATCTCCACCTCGCGCACCAGGTCGCGCGCGTGCCACCAGGTAGGCATGTCGTGGACGCTGTCGGCGCCGAGGACCAGGAAGAGCTCGGCGTCCTTGCCCAGGCCGTCGCGCAACTGGCGGACGGTAGTCAGTGTGTAGGACGGCCCGGCACGGTCGAGCTCCAGCCGCGACGCCTCGAACGAATCGTTGCCCTGGATGGCCAGCTCGACCATGCGGAGCCGGTCCTCTGCGGGAGCGACCGGCTTGGCGGGCTTGTGGGGCGGCTGCCGCGCGGGGATGAAGAGTATCCGGTCGAGCGAACGCTCGTCGCGCGCTCGTTCGGCCACTACGAGGTGGGCGGCGTGGATGGGGTTGAAGGAGCCGCCGAAGATGCCTGTGCGGGTCATGGCTTCCTGCCTGAGGCCACGGCGACGGCCTTGAGCCGTTCCAGCAGGCCGGGGACCGAGCCGAGGGGCAGCATGCTCGCGCTGTCGGAGAGCGCCTTGGCCGGCTCGGGATGCGTCTCCAGGAACACGCCGTCCGCGCCGGCGGCCACGGCGGCCGACGCCAGCGCAGGGACCATGTCGGGGTCGCCCCCGCTCTCCGTGCCGCGCGCTGTGGGGCGCTGCACCGAGTGGGTGGCGTCAAAGAGGACGGGGTAGCCGATGGCCTTCATGCGCACGATGGAGCGCATGTCAACGACCAAGTCGTGGTAGCCGAAGCTGGTGCCGCGCTCGCAGAGGATGATGCGGCTGTTGCCGGCCGAGCTGACCTTTTCGGCAACGCGCGCCATGTCCTCGGGCGCCATGAACTGGCCCTTCTTGATGTTGACGGCCAGGCCCGTGCGCGCGGCCGCCACTAACAGGTCCGTCTGCCGGCACAGAAAGGCGGGAATCTGGAGGACGTCCACCACGGCGCCGGCCGCGACGGCTTGCTCGGGCAGATGGATGTCCGTGATCGTCGGCACGCCCACCCGTTTCCTGACCTCGCCGAGCATCTCCAGGCCCTTCTGGAGGCCGGGGCCGCGAAAGGAGGAAACGCTGGTCCGGTTGGCCTTGTCGAAGGAGGCCTTGAACACGTAAGGCAGGCCGAGGAAATCACATATGTCCTTCATGCGCGCCGCTATGTCGAGGCATAGCCGGCGGCTCTCGGCCACACAGGGGCCGGCCACCACCAGGAGCGGCAGGCCGTCCCCGAGGCTGACGGCGTCAGTCAAGGCAACCGTGCCCATCGGGCGGAACGCCTTTCGTGCCGAAGAATGGCGCGCAGAGACCCCCTAATGAGCCTCGGAAATCAGAGTAACGCGAGGGGCCACGAAACGGCGCTACTGGAGCCGCTTGTGGAGCTCGGCACCGTCACTCCATCGTACGAGGCCATTAGAAGGCGCAGGCAGGATACCAGATAACTTGACAGTGGTCAAACTTTTTGTTACCGTAGCTTCAATGCCCGGCTGACCGGCGGGCGGAGCCCGGGTGCCTCCGAGCAATCCCAAGTCCTTTTCCCAGAGACTATTATGGCAACTGCTTCTACGGACGAGACGCTGGACTCCCTTCTGGCCGGGCCTGTCGGGCGCGAGAACTTCGCCGCTCTGACCGAGCGCATCTACGAGACCTACGCCAGTGTTGACCTGACGGACGACCGCACAAAGCAGATGGAGGCCGACCTGGAGCGCGTCAGCGGCGAGGAAAGGCGAGCGCTCGTCGAGAAGCTGGGCATCATCCATTTCGCGCGGGGCAACTACGGAGCCGCCATCGAGAAGCTCCGCGAGGTGCGCAGCCGGAAGGTCGCCGCTCACTTCCTGGGCCGGGCCTACATGAAGGTAGGCCGGGACCGCGAAGCCCTTGGTCACCTGGCCGACGGGCGCACGGGAGACGACGACCTGGGCACGGACGTGCTCATGGTCGAAGCCCGCTGCAACCTGCGCGAGGCCGAGGAGGCCGAGAAGATCCTCAAGAGACACGCCGCCACCGAGGAGTCCGCCGACCTCCTCTACGCCCGCGGGCGCGTGGCTGAGACGCAGGGCGAGTACGGTGAGGCCATGCAGCAGTACGAGGCGGCCCTCCAGAAGGATCCCGAACACGCTCAGAGCCTGTTCCAGCTGGCCCTGAACTCCGACCTGAACGGCGAGGACCAGCGCGCCCTCGCCCTCTACCAGCGCTGCACGGCCCTGCGGCCGACCTTCGTGGGCGCCCTCATCAACCTCGGGGTGCTCTACGAGGACAACGGCATGTACCGCGAAGCCATCGAGTGCTACAAGCGCGTCCTGGCCATTGACCCGCGTCACAAGCAGGCGCAGCTTTACCTGAAGGACGCCGAGTCGTCCCTTTCGATGCACATGGACGTGACCAAGGCGCACCGCATGCGGTACATGGACGAGATCTTCAACCTGCCGGTGAGCGCCTTCGAACTCAGCGCGCGGAGCCGCAGCGCACTGGACCGCCGGGGCATCAGGACGCTCGGCAGCCTGACCAAGGTCACGCGCGAAGAGCTCCTGACCGAGAAGAACTTCGGGGACACGAGCCTGGAGGAGATCGAGCAGCTCCTGGCGCGCCACGACCTGGAGCTGGGGGAGGGCGCCCACATCGGCGGCGAGGGCGAGGACCAGGAAAGGCTGAAGATGCCCCTGGAGGCGCTCGAGTTCTCCACCCGCTGCCGCAAGTGCATGGAGCGGCTCGGCCTGACGACCGTCGGAGAACTCATACAGCTCACGGAAGAGGACCTGCTGGCCGTCCCCAATTTCGGCAATACCAGCCTGAACGAGGTGAAGACCAAGCTGGCCGCCCTCGGGCTGACGCTCAAGAGCGAATGATCCCGGATGATTGAGTTCCTCCAGGGCGCCCTCGTCTCCAAGGCACCTGCCGTCGTCACCATCCGCGTCGCAGGCGTAGGGTTCCGGGTCCAGGTCCCCCTGTCCACTTACGAGGCGCTCCCGCGCGAGGGCGCCGAGGTCAAGCTGCTTACACACCTGCAAGTGGGCGAGGATGAGTTCCGTCTCTACGGGTTCGCCACGGAGCTGGAGCGCGACCTGTTCCGCATGTTGCTTGGCGTGAGCCACGTCGGCCCGGTGGTCGCCCTCCGCGTGCTGAGCAGTTGCTCTCCCGCGCAGTTCAAGCGCTACGTGCTGGACGGCGACGCCGACGCCCTGAAGGGCATGGCCAAAGGCATCGGCGCCAAGACGGCGCGGCGCCTCGTGGCCGAACTCCAGGAGCCGATGAAGCAACTGGCCGTCGCGCCGGCCGAAGCCGTCGGCGGAAGGCCCGCCCTGGACGCGATTCAGGCGCTCGTGGCGCTGGGTGAGAGCCGCGCCGCGGCCGAGCGGGCCGTCAAGGCGGCCCTGGCGAAGCTCGGCCAGGACGCCGACCGCCAGAGCCTGGTCGA
>Ga0315291_10008223_pt1 | contig 12818 bp, 14 predicted proteins | sample YL17G12_20_MG_FD_203070 | JGI IMG/M metagenome (GOLD analysis project Ga0315291, IMG submission 203070) | Sediment microbial communities from Yellowstone Lake, YNP, Wyoming, USA - YL17G12_20 | ecosystem: Environmental > Aquatic > Freshwater > Lake > Sediment | place: USA: Wyoming | collected... | reverse complement strand
TGTCTTTGGTGAAGCACCTGAGGTCAAGGTGTGGGTTTCAAAGGATGGTCGGGTCCAAGGGGATGCCAATTCGCTTGGACTAAACCTAGTCAACGTCCACAAGGGTACGTCCTCCGTGACGTTCCTGGGTACTATCAAGGTTCCGGAGCACCTAGCCGTTGCTATTCACGAGGCTGCGCATCTTGGGTTCGCCAATGGGGGTCGTGAGGTGTTGAAAGCCATTCAGGAGTTCAAAGCCTCTGGGGGTGAAAACTTGACTGCCTATCACTCCCTCGCGGGTGACTTTGAAGGTGTAGCGGAATCCGCTGTGCCTTATGTGTACGCCCCCAAGAAGTTCAAAGAACTGGCTCCCACCATCTATGCAGCGGTGGCGAAATGGTTCAAGGGGGCACACGTCCGATATGCTGGGGATTCCTTTGCTAGCAATCCCATAGGGGAAGTCGAGGCGGCGCTGTGGTGATCCAAGCACGAGTAGCAGAGCGCTTCGTTAGGGTGTCGGCGTACTCCGAAGACACCCTAGAGGTTGTTGCGGCCGGTCTTGCTCTACTGATCGCACAGAACTACATCGTCACCAATCCCTTCTTCGATGAGAAGGAGATCCGAACCTACCTGCTGTTGCGCAAGCAGTTCCACGGGGACTTCGTTCAAGCGTGCCTGGACCTGGCGAATGCCTTTGAAGAGGGCCAGTTCGGGCAGAGCGTGCAACCGGCTGTCCCAGCTCTACGGGCTATTGGGCATCTTGGGGTCAAGCAGGATCAGCAAGCGATCCGACAACTCGCGAGAGCATTCCGAGGACTCAAGCACCTCAAGTACAAGGATGTCGAGAACCCGAAGCTCATGCGGCTCATCCTGATGGCCCGCAGACTTGATGTCACCGCCCCGATCGACGCATGGTCGTCCGGTGGCAGGGATATCAAGGATTTCCTGGAGAACCTGGTCAAGATCCCAGCAGTGCCCACGAGGCTCCGAACACTTCTTCGTAAAGTCATTAAGATGCCTGTGCCCGGCAGTACACTCACCGAGAACGCCAATCCGGGTGCTTGGTTTGAGATGCCTGCTGAGGAGAAGCAGAATCTTCGGGAGTTGACTGAGAAAGTTGAACAAGAGCAGCTTGACATCTGGGAGAAGCACAAAGACTCGGATGCCGATGAGCGCATGGCCGCTTACCAGAGTGCGGCTCGACGGCTCCAGAAGATTCAGAGCATCGCGGGTGTGAACGTTGGGATCATCAAACGCGAGGATAAGGTCCCGCTCGATGCCTTGCTGAAGAAAGAGTCGGGGCTCGAAACCGATGGGCCTACCGAGTACACGCGACTCAAGCTTGAGGACTATATCAAGAAGATGGGTACCTACGGTGCCCAACGGAAAGAAGGCGACCCCCTTCCTCGTGAGATCAGCAAGCTGCTGACCAGCCTTCGTAAGGCTAAGACGTTCCCAACGATGCAGCGCGTGATCAAAGACGCGGTGGATCGTCAAGTGCTGGGCCGTGGGGCTGTCGAGGACGTGGACCAAATCCTCAAGCAGGCGAACAAGAACCGGGCGTTGAAAGAGGGCAAGCCCCTTACGCCACTTCAGTTCAGCCCACAAACATTGGAGCAGTTCAAGGCAGCGCACGACACGGGACCTGTGGAGTTCGACCCTGACTTCACGGAAGACGAGAAGCAGCAGTTGCTGGGCCGGGTTTCACGGGCCATCAGTGACTTGGAGGGTGTCTACGGGGAGGGCTTCTGCGGTAAGCATGCCAAGAAACTCGCGTTCCGTTTCAACAAAGGGTACAGCGGGCTGGCATCCGCTCACTACTTCACGTGGGACGATCGCAAAACGTGGCAACCCAGGGTGACGTTCGGTCCGGAGTACGAAGGACTCTTGGCTCACGAGCTGTCGCACTACCTTGAGGACTTGCTGGCGTACCAGATCCAGAAGCAGACTGAACCTGAGCGTATCGAGGCCCTCAAGATCAAAGGGATCGAGGGCGGCCCGGGTGTTCTGTTTTCCAACACAGGCGTACCCTTGAGTCGCTTCGCTGAGGCGGGTTCCCTGGCGAGCTATCGGGACCACCTGGGCAAGACGATCCCAGAGTTCGTTGATTTCATCGACGCTGTACTGGCCACACCGGACTACAAGCGCTGGGAGGACAAGCTTGGATCGGCTTACGACTCAGCGCTGCCCAAGGCGATCAAGGCGCTGACCGGCATGAACTATTACGACCTGCCCAAAGATCACCCGTATTACAGGCTGATCGACAAAGCACGGTACCGCTCTGATCTACCGCCGGAAGTAAACGCCGAGGCACAGAAGCAGTACAAGGCTATGATGGGCGGCGACGATCGCAAGCTCAGTTACTACAACAGCTCCACCGAGGTTTGGGCCCGGATGTGCGAGCAGTACGTATACAACCGGCTTATCGACGCGGGGATCTCAAATCCGTGGCTCACTCAGATGAACTACGAGGATGATGTTTTCATGGACGAGAAGACCTTCGATACCAAGCTACGTCCTATCATGGACAAGATCTTTGCCAAGCTGAAAGGCCGCAAGCTTATTGCAGGAGTTCCGATGAGCCCCCTACGTGAACGACTAGCGGACCGCTTCCTACTCGTGGCCCGAGTGGCGGCCCGCTACAAAGAGAAGAAGCAGGTCAAGTCCGAGGACGGCGGCAAGACTACCGTCTACGTCTACTCCGAGCGTCAGATCGCCAACCGTAACAAGGCGAAGGCCGAACGGATCCAGAAGCTCAGTGGGGCCATTAAGAAGCTGAGGACCAAGGTCAAGAAGGACCTGGAGTCCAAGGACCCTGAGAAGTCCAGGACGGCTCTTGCGGTAGCGTTGATGGACCACACGTACGAGCGGGTCGGTAACGAGGGTTCGGCCAAGGACGGCCACTTCGGGGTCACGGGGTGGCAGCGGAAGCACGTGAGCTTCGGCAAGGACGGGGCGTTCATCAAGTACGTGGGCAAGTCTGGGGTTAAGCACGAGAAGAAAGTGACGGACTCGGCGATCCGTAGTGCGTTGAAGGCGGCCTACGATTCCCTGGAAGGCGATGATACCGGCGTTCTAGAATGGGACGGCGGCAAGGTCACGGCTGAGAAGGTGAACCAATACCTGGAGCCCTTCGACGTTACGGCCAAGGACATCCGTGGGTTCCACGCCAACGACCAGATGAGGGTCAACCTCAAGAGCCTGCGTTCAAAGGGCGGCAAGCTTCCAGAGGACAAGAAGAAGCGAGAGGACAAGCTCAAGAAGGAGTTTGCTGAGGCCCTTGAAGCGACCGCAGAGTGCGTGGGGCACGAGGCCGCTACACTCAAGAACCAGTACCTTGTCCCCGGTCTAGAGGACACGTTCCTCAAGGACGGTACGGTTATCGACAAGCTAGGTTCGATTGCGACCTACGAGCAGTTGGCCGCATACAAGGACGAGATCCCCGGCGGCTTGGCGGACAAGAAGAAGCCCAGCGACTTCGATCCCAAGCAGCTTGCTAAGGGCATCAAGGTCGAGCTGGAGCACACGGACTCCAAAGATCTCGCGCAAGAGATCTCGATGGATCACCTGACCGAAGACCCGGATTACTACATCAAGCTTGAGAAGATGGAGCGCGACAAGACATGACCAACAAAAAGAAGATGCTCTTGGCCGGTGTGTTGCTCCTACTGGGTGGCGCTGCCGCAGCGTACAAGCCCGTGGCCGCTACCGCGAAGGCAAAGGAAGCGTGCAAAGATCTGCCGTCGTGTCAGGCAAGCTGTAGCAGCCCCTGCTTTTGTAACAGGTCCTGCTTCATCACTTGGTGCTGGGGGCCGTGGTACTGTCAGTGCGGCTGATCAGTCGCACCTAGAACTCATCGCATTTGATGGGGCAGCTCGGGCCGCGTGGGGAGGCCCCGCAGGTTGGGCACGGGCTCTGTGGCTTGACGTAATCAGGTACAGTGTGAACCGGGGCTGAGGCTTCGACCCACACGACCCTGGTCTTGTCGTCATGTCCGTGGATCGCCACCACGTCATCGATGGTGGCGTACATACCCATGGAGGATCGCTTGGCGAGCCAGTGGATCACGCATTCGCGATTCGTGAACTCAACACCTTCGGCAACAACACCTGTGCCGCTGACGCCTGAGGAATCTTCGTCACGATGAAGCTGAAAGAGCCGCATTTGGATTACTCCTGGATACGAGTCGAACCGCACCCGCACACAACCTCAGCATAACTATAGAAGGCTCCGCAATCGGCGCATTCAAGAGGAAACGAGGCAGGCATATAGTTGCGGACCGGGACATCGATCTTCAGGTTCTTTGGCTGCCCAACTATAACTAGCTCGTTGACCTTCCCTCGCTTGTCTCCCTTCGAGTTGACGTTACGCTTAGCGCCCACGGTGTGCAAAGCAAAGCCTTCATACAATTCGTGCACAAGAGGAGCATCCGAGTTTGACTGCACGCACATGACCCCGCGATCCACAAGCTTACGGAACAGCTCGGCAAGTTCCCGTTGTTCGTCAGGCCCAAACTGCCCTGCGTAGGCTGTGAAACTGGCGGTTTCCGAGACGGGTACGTAGGGCGGATCAAAGTACACGAGATCCCCAGCTTGGGCATCATGCACTGCCTCAGCGAATCCGCCGACCCGTAGGGTGGCAAAGCGTTGAAGGGTCTCTTGGCACGCCTCAATGTTGTGGCGGTCGTAGAGGCTGGGGTTGTCGTACTTACCGTAGGGGGCGTTGAACTTCCCCGAGCGGTTGACCCGGTAGAGGCCGTTGAAGCACGTCCGGTTCAGGTAGAGGGTGCGGGCCGCCTTCTCGACTGGATCCTCGTACTCCACCGCACGGATTCGCTTGAACTGCTGTTCCGTGTTCCAGTCCTGGTCTAGCTTGTATTGGTCAAGACGACGCAGTAGCTCTGGGAGTTGGTCGCGGACCACTTGATAGCAGTTGATCAGCTCGGGGTTGAAGTCGTTGAGTATGGCTTGGCGGAAACGCCGCCGGTCGGCGAAGTGGAAGAACACTGCTCCGCCACCTACGAAGGGCTCGTAAAAAGTCAGACTCTTGTGGGTAATGAGCTTGGAGAGCTTACCCAGTAACTGTGTCTTACCGCCAACATATTTAACGAATGGCTTCAACGTCTTGCTCCGTGCTTAATCCTACTGATCTGTGAGTCCCGGACGCCGAATCGAATAGCTAGTTCCTTTCCTGGTAGAGTGCTTGCACGGATTAGTGCAACATATATTCAGTCTGAAGCAACAAATTCCTATGCTTCCCACCCCTAAGAACTGCGAGATGTGTGTGGTACCGGTTGCGTAAGCGTTTTCCGTTACCGATGTACCGCCGCCCATTCACATGGTTTACGATCGCGTAAATGCCAGGACTCAACGCGAGATTGTTAGGGACTTCAAATCTCATTCACTCGTCCTCAGCATCTGCCAACGTCTCGGCCTCAGCGGTCACGGCCTGAAGGAAGTCTTGGAAGAAAGACTGCCAGGCGAGTACCACGGGGATTTCCCCACGCTCTTTGCTCCACGCCTCGTAGGCACTGATGACCCCTGGGCCCACCGCTTGAAAGAACAGGGCACGTAAGTGGTTGTCGGTAGCAAGGGACCGCTTCAGGACGGTCTGGGCAGCCGTCAGAAACAACGCCGTGGAGTCACCCCCGACTTCGCAGCCCTTCTCGAAAGCATCCTTCGTGAGGGCCAACAGGGCCTCTTGGGCTTGCGCTGGTGGGATGCTGGCCGCCACCATGAGCTGGTACGCGGGGTCGAAAGTGGGGAGGTCAGTGTTCATCGAGGGCCTCGAAAATGGCGAGGTCTTGCGGTGGCGGCGTGTCCGCGTGCCACCTCTTGTGTGTCTGAGGCCAAGGCCCCTAAAAATAATGTGACCGCTACGCGGTGTGCTAATAGACGCACCACCCCTCGTCGATGTAAACACGGTACATCAAAGTACCCATAATTGGATTTATTTCGTTGGCCTACCCAAGGCCAACAAGCATTTGGACCCCCTGAACGATCGACGTTAGCCCAAAATCTTGTGATCGTCTCAGGGCCAACAGGAGGTAAGGCTAGTACGGTTAGCATCTGGACATCTTTCGCATTGGTGCATAGGTCATCCTATGTGCTGGGCTTGGGCCTAAACTAGTTAGTCCAGTTAGATGCTTAGTTGTACCGTACCCGGCAGAACTTGATAAGTCGTACCCAGGGTATTGACGATCTAGCTCATCCATAATCCTATCATGTTGGACCTTGGCCACAATTGACGCTGCTCCAACGACTTGAAGTAGTGCATCTGCCTTTGGTAACGTGTAGGAGCCTAAGACGCTGCGTATACCGTCAATAATGCACAGAGGCGTTTCTGTTACCCCTTGCTTGGAGTGCTCCGCTAATGCCCCAGTGATTGCCCTGGAATGCGCTTCTACGAATGCTCGACCAGCCCCAAGTGAATCAAATTCATCCGCATACATGTGTACTACGTGATAGGTAATCGATTTGATGAGCTGCGGGTATAGGTACTCACGAGCTGTGCGGGTCAACTTCTTGGAATCTGTGACCCCAGGCATGCTCCAACTTCTTGGCGCAATAGCGGCACACACGGAAAGCGGACCTGCCCAGCTCCCCAAACCCACTTCATCACTACCAAGGATAAATTGATGGGTCTCAATCTTGGCTTGAAGCAATGGTGGGATCAGGGGTGGTGTCATACCTACCTATACACCGAAGCAATCTGGAGTGTCACCGGAGGCCATGGAGTAACCTGTCTACCCGCTCGGGTTCTCGTTTCCTGAGTTCCGCTTCGACTCGGCTGTAGAACGTGGCCCGGTTCAGCATCCGGTGCCGCACGGTGGAGATCAGGCCCCCGCCCATCCGAAGTGAGCTGAAGGTGATGGTCAAGAACGAAACCATCGCCAGGGTGCTCAGGCGTCCCACCTGGAGCTTGGCGAGGATTAGGTCCGCATCGGGCGCGAGTTCCCCAAGCTCAGGGCTCATTCTCTCGTAGATGGCATCGACCAACGAGTCGTCGGACCCTTGCCACGTGTAAATCGTCTCAACCCACTCATCCATGGGGCGAGACTACACCAGAATCAACTGCTCAACGTGTGGTTGTGGCCGTTCTGCGTGTGGTTGTGCCCAGTATCCGTAACCCCATGGCTGTGCCCCGAATCGGAGACGGTGACTCCGGTGGCGCTGGACCCTAAAGTATGGGTGTGCTGTGTCTGCGTTAAATTCAATGAATAGACGTACCACACATCAATGCTGTGATTACCGTGGTGGTTGCCCGTAACATCGAAAGCACCATTCACCGTATCCGTTGCTGCAAACGTTCTAACCTCACCGTCAACGCTGACCTTTAAAAATGCTGTCACGTTGTCATTTGGCACCCCGAAGGACGCGCCTAACTCGATAGTTACGCTAGTCCCACCCCCCACCGGGGCGCTATTCACGTAGTTGGTGACGAAAAAGAAGGCTTTGGCACCCACGACAACGCCCCCGCCAACCGGCTTGGTGAACACCTCTGCTAGAGCGCTACCGTTACGACCTGTGCCATTAATCGTGACTGTGCCGCCCGCCCAACCTGCGGGAAACGTTACGTCCATGGTCCGGGGCACGCCGGGCTGTGCAGTGGGCACACTACTGGCGGCGGGTTGAGCGATGGTACCCTGAGTAAGTCCATCGGCTTCAACAGTGTTCAGGGCATACCACCCCGTCAACGTAACCGCATTGTTTACGGGAGTCGTGGAGCCCACCGTGTGGGTGTGTCCAGGATCCGTGACAGCGGTAACGGCCGTACCCGAGTTGATCGAGAGTCCGGTGGCACTTGAGTTGTTCGTAGGCGTGGTCGAGTTGACCGTGAGAGGATCCGAACCGCCTGCATGTGTCGCAGAGTGCGCAGTAGGAGTACGAGCGTTTGAAAGCCTAGGGTCGTTGCCAGCCGTAACTGTGTTGGCTGCGGAGCCGTAAGGGACTTCTTCCCATGTTGTGTTTGCGGCGTTTCGTTTGAGAAACCCATTTGCAAGCTTTGCAGGGAGTGCGTCTGCTTGTAACCCCACAACCGAAGGAGCCGGGTAAACACCCGCTAAATCGCCACTAGCGGGACCAACAGGAGGCCCACCGCCAAAGACTATCGGAGCGTGGGTCCACTGGTTTAGAAACGAATCGTAAAGTAGGGCATCCCCGTTGCTCGGGGGCGGCGCTTCGATTGGAATGCCCTCAAGACCCACGACGGTGGGGTTTGGGTAGGTTCCGAATAGATCCCCACCAGCAGGTCCAACCGGCGGACTTCCTGCAACCCAGTTAACACCGTCCGACCAATAGGGACCGTTATCGGTTGTGTTCCAGATCACGGTTCCGGAGGGGTACCCAGAAGCGGCGGGGAGAGTCAGAGTCGTGTACGCCTCGGGCGTAACGAACATTTGAGCGATGATGACGCCGACCTGGTGGAACTTCCGGATCGTGCCTGCCTCAAACGAAAGCAAAGATCGGCTGGATCCAGCGATGTCGATGAAGCCGCCTACAGGGACATAGCAGGCAACTTTGCGGTTCTGGTTCTCGTACCCAACGTCCAAGTCATTGATCAGGACCGGGTTCGTGTTGGGACGCCCGTCAGCCATCAAACCCGTATGCGTCAACCGAATCAGGAGGACGGGACGAGGCGCTGGGTTCGGCGTCGGGGGCATACCAGGGCTTTCGGACAAGAACAAAAACCCCGGATCCCCTAATCGTCCCCGCTAGGCATGGACAAGGATCTGGACCGCTGGAATCGCAAACAAGCGGCATACCGTCGTAGAAAAGCCCTACAAGAGCGGGCCATCAATCATTTGGGCGGTAAGTGCCAGATTTGCGGTTACGCCAAGTGCCTGGCAGCCTTGGACATGCACCACACCGATCCTATGGGTAAGGACTTCAACATCTCAGCGGGCTTGACCTCGTGGGAACGTGTTCTACCTGAGCTGGAGAAATGCGTGCTTTTGTGCTCAAACTGCCATCGGGAAGTCCATGATGGGCTTCACCCCGGGTATCTCGAACTCGATGGTGTTTGGGGTTCTAGGTACGACACCGAACTGGAAACCGAGGACCTTCATTAGATGCTTGCCTATTGGTTGAATGCTCAAGAGTGCCTGGATCTCCCGCTTGCTGAACTGCGGCGGAACGGGATTGTGTACGAGTCGATTCCTGTTCAGGACCCTTGGCCACATTTGAATCGAATCAAAGCGGAGCATGGGTATGTGGCTGAAGACCTGGTGGACTTGAACGCGACTCGACCGGACTTCGAGAACCTAGGCCGAGCGTTCAAGCGTGAACACTCTCACGAAGAAGATGAGGTCCGCTTCATCGTCTCAGGGAATGGCACTTTCGACATCCGGTCAAACGACGACTGCTGGATGCGAGTTTGGGTTGAGCCTGGGGACCTGATCATCATCCCGGCTGGCCGTCACCACCTGTTTCATTTGACCAGCGAAGGCATCGAGGCCATCCGGCTGTTCAAGAACGAGGCGGGTTGGGTGCCTAGCTATCGTTAGCGACCCCAGCTAAGCCTAGCTGAGTACGACATCGTTACCACTATGTCGTAAGCTTCCGATGGATCTTGAGTTGAACCCATGAAAGAAGCGGTAACGGTAACGTACCAACCGCCTTTTGAGAACGGAATTTCAAAGGTCCATTGTTTGCCGCTGGTCAGGCTGGGCGAATTTCTGTTGCTATAGTATTCTGCCCGGTAGTTCTGGATGGGGATCCCAGCAGCAGAGAGTCTGTCGAAGATCGCTGTAATCGGCTTCCAGTCGCTATCTCTGTGGACCCCGCTTGTCCCCGTCTGGGTAAGCTTCCTCAAGTAGGTTTCTGCCCGAGCCCTGGTCAAGCCTTCTAGGCCCTGATCTTGAGCTTGCAGGTAACGGAGGGCTACTTTTTGAGTGGTAGGGTCCATGTACACCACTGTCGGGACAACAATGCCTTATTTCTGAACAGTGCTGACCATCCCCAGGGGCTCATCCGAAAGCTCGAACCGCATCACCTGCTCGAACCCGACCGGGACTCGCAGGAATGGCCCATCGAGGTACAGGGTGGCGTCGGTCGTGAGGCTGGTGAACGTGAACTTGTCGCCCAGCCAGACCAAGGAGCCCGTTTCGGTTTCGGAGCAGACCTCACGTAGGACGGTCTGGAGCTGCTTTGAGAGAAGAGGCAGCACTTTACCGCCCGAGGACCTGATAGCCCCTGTGGAGCCCGCCCCGGTGCCCACCCAGAGCCCTGAGCAGGCGTAGCGAATCTTCCCCGGGGGTGCAATCCGGGTCATGGCCGCCGGACACGTGTGGCTGAACAGGGCCTCATTGAGCACCCGGCGGCTCACCACCTGCTTGTCCACCGTCACGGACATCCTGGGGATCAGGGTGACTTTACGGTTGTCCGAAAGCGCCTTCTGGAGGGCCTTGGACAGCAAGTGCTTCTTCTCGAAGACCTGGCAGAAGCGACCCTTTGAGAACACCGGGTCGCTGTTGATCGCGAACAGGAAGGCCTTTGGGCCAATGTTGTGGCTCGCCGACAAGACCGTGCCATCTCCGCCCACGGTAATCACGAGATCCCCGTGACCCGCTTTGAACCTCTGCCCAGCACCTTCCACGACCCAAGGCTTCACCCCGAGTTCAGACAGAACCGCGATGGTGAGATTCACGGTACGGACGTGACGGGCGTGGGAGCCCTCCATGCGGATCCTCGATACCTCGCTGAGCTTACCAAATTGGGCACGGTTTAGGCGGTATTGCTCCCAGGTGGACTGCTTCTTGACGAGGATGACTCTCACCAGAACCGCTTTTCAGGGGCCTTCTCAGCCTTTGCTTCGATTTCGTCCACTTCAGCTCCTACGTGTAGAACCAAAACCACCCTGGAAGAGCGCGTTGGGGTGCAGTTGAACACCGTCAAGTAGGAGGGGTTTTCGGTCGGGCATGATCTTGTAGACGGGAAGCCCGAGGTGAGCACTGTCATGGATCGCGTGGGCTCCATCCCGAAAGGGAAGATCCTCAGCACCGTCCGGCCGACGACCGGAACCGCCCTGTGAGACCGTTTGACCCAAGGGGTAACCCAAGAGCTGCCCCAACAGGTGCCGCACGACCAAGCGGTAGACGACCTTGAACTCCCGCCACTCGTTGATCGAAACGTACGCTAGCTCCAACCGAGGGACCGGAAGCTCTGGGTCGTCTTGCAGCTCTTGGGCACACCGCCAACCATCCTTGGAGCCCTCCAGAGTCCGCTGGAGTTCTTCGATGGTTTCACGAGCTTCTTCTAGCTCTTGATCCTTGGCCGAGAGCAGATCTTCGAGACGCTCTAGAGCGGCGATGGTTTTTTCGGACTCCGACATATCAACCCATCCCCAGAATCAGGTCCATGCAGACCTGATCGAGCTTCTTGCGGTCCGGCTGCTTGGGCAGCCCCGAGGTCTTGACCAACTCGTTCAGCTCCGCGTCTTGCTTGTCCGAGTAGGCCACGAGTTCTTCGTAGGTCCACTTGCCGTGACGGATCTCCAGAAGCTCTTGAGCATCGGGACGACGTACGCGGATCACACCGTCAGTCAAGATCTCACGACACATGCGGGAGAGCCGGACAAGGTGCATCGCGTGTTTCGTATCATAGCCCCACTTGGCCTCAAGCTCAGCACGAGCCGGGTTGCGGGTCTTGACCCAGGTCTGGTAGTTCTGCCACTCCCGGAGACGGCCCGTGTACCGGCGCTCCAGGTCCAGCAGGTGAATGAAGTTGGTGTCGAACCCGACGGACCGAGAGGCAGCGGTCCAGACCTTCTCGTCCACCTGATCCTCGCCCCATTGCGTGATCTCAAGCAAGCGGCGACTGAACTCGTCCTGCATCGCTTGACGCAACGCGGGGTCCAGGTGCTCCATCTCGTGCCACGACCACTGGTCGATCTGCTTCTGGATGGCCGCCTGAGCCGCTGCGAGTTGATCTGCGGGGATCACGGTCCGCTCGGGTAGGTCGAACTCGGCCCTGGTGGGCGGGGCCTTGGGCGGGTCCTTGAGCCAGCGATAATGCGAATTTATGCGCTTCATCTGAGCCCGGCTATACCCAGAGAAGGTGTGCTTGGCCTTCTGGCTGATGAAGGTTTGACGAGCCTCGAAAAGTTTCTCCATGAGGGGGTGGACCAGCAGGTGGTCACTCGGGTCCGTGAAGATGATCTCCAGGGCGTTCGGGTTGGCGTCGGCGGCCAAGTGCATGAACTTCCGGATGTCGAAGATCGTGAGATCCACCGGCTGGCTCTGAACCGCCTGCTCGAAGACCTCGGAGATCCCGAGGTAGTAGTGGATGGGCGCTACCGCGATGCCCCGGATATCCATGTCACTTGAGGGCAACGAAGTCCCGTACGCATGACTGCCGTGGCGAGTCATAAAGAGCGTGCGCTCGGGGAGCCACTTGAGATTGCCTGTGTACTGAGTCCAGTCGAAAGTCATGGTTCCCTCACACTACACCGAAAAGTCACCAACCGTAACGGCTGCCCCGTCGCTTTTCACTCCGCTGTCGGCTTTTGAGCTGATCACGGCACCAGGAGCCCATCCAACCACCCGGCGTCTTGCAGCGGGCGAACCGCCGATGGAGCGTCGCCATCTCGGGCAGGTTGTCCGTGTTGATGTCAGGCCAAATGTCAAAATAAATGCAATCGAATTTGGTGCCCTTCTCGGGCTTGTACTCGAAGAGTAGAGCTGGCCCTCAACTCGGACCAAAGAGCCGGGCTGCCACCTAAGCTTAGGCGGTTTGCCCGTTTACGGACCGTCCAGCCATTCCGCTTGAGCACTTCGGTTATATCCTGAACGGTCATACGCCCTCTTTCGATGGATACTTGGACCGGCAGTCCGCACATTG